>Ga0306924_10006610_pt1 | contig 11561 bp, 11 predicted proteins | sample sta12Can44000111_FD_203756 | JGI IMG/M metagenome (GOLD analysis project Ga0306924, IMG submission 203756) | Lab enrichment of tropical soil microbial communities from Luquillo Experimental Forest, Puerto Rico - statanox.12C.anox.44.000.111 (v2)... | ecosystem: Environmental > Terrestrial >...
TGCAACTGCACAGAAATATCAGCTGATCATCAAGGCGCTCTCCGCCGACGGCGACTCGGCCGCGGTCCGGCAAGCCCGCGCCGAGGTTCAGATCGACCTTTTGGTGACCCTGATTTCCAGTGGAGACTATAGCTTGGGCCTGCGACCTCGCGGCGCTATGCTCGCCCGCATGTGCGGCCGGGTCCGTCTCTCCTCCGATGTCAGCGAGATCAAGCTCGTCTTCGCGGTCCCGCCTGATCGGCCGACCCCGAACATCGCGCCCAGTTGGAACGTGGCGCCAACCGACTCGCTCCCCGTGGACGAGCAGCGCCAACGCCATGCCGACCGCAGCGCCATCGTCGTAACCGCCTGGGAAATTGCCAGGCAGAAAGGAGCCACGATCGAGGAACGCTGGGAAATATATGAGCGTGAGGTCGGCCGGCTTAGCCGGGAGTTCGAGGAGAAATGGGGAGTGCCTGCCCGTGTCTAGTCACTCGACTGTGCTCGATTACTACCGCCCGCGTGTGCTCGACGAGACTGCGCGGCGCCGCTGCCAGGATTGCAACGGCACGGTAGTCCGCGCATGGCACCTGGACCATCGCGCTGCCGGCGCTCGCTGCGTGCGCCCAAGAGGTCTAGGCTCCATACGCGCCCTATTCTCATGAGGACAGGAACGACAGGGGCGGTGACATGATGTAGGCGGTCGAGCGCCCCGGAGAGAGCACCGGCACTCCTCGGTCGGGCCGAGTAGCGCGGGCGCTGGTGATCCGCCCGCTGCGGCAACATACGCTGCGAGCCACGCTTGAGGCCGCCGCGGCCCACTGAACGCTAGGGGCCGGTGCCGATCTCGAGGTAGGTTCGGTCGCGATAATCGACCGCCGCGCGATATGCCCCCTGTCCGCCGTCTCACCGCGATCCTCGCCGCCGATGTGGCCGGCTATTCCCGACTGATGGGCGCGGATGAGGAGAGGACACACGAACGGCTCCAAGCCCACCTTCGAGAACTGGTCAACCCCAAGATCGCCGAGCACCGAGGCCGCGTCGTAAAGACCACTGGCGACGGCTTTCTTGCCGAGTTCGCGAGCGGCGTGGATGCCGTCCGCTGCGCCGTCGAGGTGCAGCGGGGGATGGCCGAGCGCAACGCGGACACCCCGCCGGACAGGCGGATCGAGTTCCGTATGGGGATCAACCTGGGCGACGTGATCGCTGAGGGCGACGATATTTTTGGCGATGGCGTGAATGTGGCGGCGCGGCTGGAAGCCTTCGCAGAGTTACAAGCCAATCGAGCACGGGTGTAGCGGCCCCATATTGGAAACTGTCGGGATAGAGATACCCCGAGTCTAGTGAACGCGCTCCCAGTAGTCTATGAACAGATTCTCCGCCGTGGCTGTCATTTTACCACCTTCGATGACAACGGATGGCGGATCAAACGGCAATCTGAAAGCCACTCGGCCACCTTCATGCGTAATCGGGGTGCTTTTGGTCTGGGGCGTCTGGCTGTAGGTCGGCGGCTTACCGCTTCCGTCATCGGATGCGCTGAAAAGCAGTGTTTCGGTGTATTCGGCTGGTGCGAATTTGTAGGTGGATACCGCCGAGAAAGAGGCCGGTTTGCCTTCAAACACGACACGGGTCCACATGCCCGATTGGCACATGATCGCCCCTTGAACCGCCGGCGGTATTAAAGTCGCGCCATTTGGGAGCTTGCGCGCGGTCAACTTCCAGGTGCCTTCGAATTCCTGCGCTTGCGCGAGGCCGGAGCACAGCACCACCAAGGTTGCAGCCAACCAGCGCATCCATGCGGGATTCTGTAGACGCATTTGCATCGTGTTCCTCTTTATCTTGCGGATAAACCTTTGCCGGTTTTGTCCAGGAACACAACGACACGACTCGCTGCTAAAGTGCAGAACGGGCGGTGGCACAAGTCTGCGTTAACCCGGCATTTTCTCGGATGGTGTCCCTACTGGTACGAGTGGACAATACGTGGCACCACGTATGAACAATAGGCGAACGCCGTTTCGACCCAAAGATCCCAGCTCCACCAGCCTTCTGCTTGGGTGTCCTTTTCTCGCGCGGAAAGCGATTGGTCATTGCCCAGTTCGACGCGGCGATGCTGGCCTCGAAAATTGGCGGGAAATCCGGCAGATTTCGGCTACTACGGTCTAAGTCACGCCGACTGCCCGGAGGGCGATGATGAAACGTTCGTGCAGGATTGCCGTTGCGGCTACCACGGCGCTGACGCTCTGGCTGGGCGGCCAGGGTGCGTTAGCGCAGAAATCCGGCGGCATCCTTAAGATGCCAGATTTCGCCAGTCCGGCCTCGATGTCGATCCACGAGGAGGTGACGCGCGCCGCGGTGACCGATGCTGATGCCGGTGTTCAACAACCTCGTGCTGTTCGATCAGCACAAGGAACGCAACACGATCGACACGATCGTGTCCAACCTCGCCGAGAGCTGGGCGTGGAGCGAGGATGGCAAGGAGCTGACGTTCAAGTTGCGGCACGGCGTCAAATGGCATGACGGCACGCCGTTCACCGCCGCCGACGTCAAGTGTACCTGGGATGTCCCCCAAACCGTGGCCGGCGGCGCGCGGTGCTAGGATAAGGCCCGACAGAGACATTGCTGTTCTTTGCCGCGATATTCTCCGGCCTGCGCGTCTCCGTCGACCGCGCCGCCAACCGAGCGGCGCACACCCGCGCGAGAGCCGCGGTTCTCATGGGTCCATCTCCACCGCCTGATGGCGGTGGTTCGAATTACAGCTTGCCGTACCCTAGTGAGACCCGGAACCGGCGTCGGGCAATGACCAAATTGGAGCATGCCCCGCCGTCGCCGTCGACCGCACCGAGCGCTGCGGCGCTTGGGTGAGGCCCAAGGAACGTTGGCTATTGGCACAACCCGGCTGCACTGGCCACCGCCAGCCGGTCCGCTTACTGGGGTAGTGCGGCCTTTCTCTGGTTCGATCTGCAGCCGCGGCGGGTTGACCAGCTCGATTGGACTCAACGAGGGCATTGCGCCGCAACAGCGAGCGGCAAACATAAAGGGGTCCGATGTCGCGCGTTGGTTAAACCTCACCCCCGCCGCGCGAGTTTGTGGGAATTGCTGAACTCGATCAAACGAGACGGATCCGCCGGCGGAAATCGGGGGTCGGTCAGCGCCAGGTTCTTGCCGACAAGATCATCGGCGGCAGCGGTGCAGAGATAAAGGATTGCTGCGGCAGGATGTTCTCCCGGTGCCAGATTGGCTCGAGGGATCAGGCTGATCCGGTTGATCCCGGATGCCCGGATCGCGCCCTACTTGTCGGTATCGGTGCCTTCGCCGTCCGAGCAACGTCGGACGTAAGACCGGCACTGGTGCTGTGGAAATCGCGCTCGGTGATACTCCGAGGAACCAGCCTTCCGGCGTGTGTGGCTACAACTGCGCAACGCCGGCGCGAGAGCAGTCTTCGTCTTGCTGAGCGGTGCCGCCGCTGAAGCCGCAGGCGCCCTCGATGACGCCATTGCGTATGATCGGAACCGCTCCCTGTCCCATGATCATGTGGCCGCCCTCTGCCGCGGCAACCCCGCGCGGCGTTGGCTGGTCAGCGCGCTCCGCCATCTCGCCGCTTGGACGGCCGAATGCAGCCGAGGCGACTGCCTTGCCTTGGCTCGCATAGGCGCTTGCCCATATCGCGTTGTCCATGCGCTGAAATGCGACCGGCCGGCCGCCGGCATCGCAGACCGCGGCGCTGATCTTGATGTTCAGCTCCTGTGCTTTTGCCAGGGCGCCCCGTAGGATGCGATTGGCTTCTTCCAAGGTGAGACCCATCGATCGTTTCCTCCGCCTGGGATGTTGATGTTCCCCCCGCCGCCGTGACTATAGCGCGCGGTGGCAATTGTCGTACATGAACTCCGCGCGCCGGCTGACCTACATCTATCGGTGCGCCCGGCGCGTTGTAGCTGGGGTACGGCGGCGCTGACGGGCGGCTCGTCAACGCCGGCCGGGTCGGCTCAGGGATGCGGGCGGATCAGTTCGAAGATCTCTGGAAACGGCTTCAACCGCTGCAGACGGACAAGAAAGATGCCGATCGACGTAGCGCCCTGGCACGCGAAGCGACGACGAGCGGCGATCGAATTGCCGCCGAGAATTTCTATCAGCACGCGGAGCACTATTTCCGCATCAATAACGCGCGCCGCGAGGGCGATCATCAGGGGACGCCGCCATGAGAGAACAGCCAAACCATGCGGCGAGGCAGGCTGATAATCGGGCAGCGGTTGAACGTCCTCGTAAATCTCTTCGCTCCAGTCGCGCGTTTGGCGCACACTCAGTGCGCTCGTCCACAGATGTAATCTGCAGGGTCGGTCACGTGACTTCCGCTGCTGGCACTGAAGAGATGACTGATTTGCCACGGCAGATAGTCAGCTTACTGGGGCGAGGCTGACGCCCTCGACCATTGAGTTCGGAGCTTGCTTCTGAAATAACGTCGGGTCGGAATTGCCAGCATTCGACCATAAGTTGGACTGTATCGGTTTCTCGTGGGTAATGAGGACAGCTCGATGCCGATCCGCGACATCCTAGCATGTGTATCGAAAATAGAGTTACGTTGGGACGTGACTAAGCCGGCGCAGCAACCTGGCGTCGCTGCGCCTCCCGGATCGAGGTCCGCAGGTATCGCGGTGTCAGTGGCAGAACATCGATTTTCACACCCAGCGGTCTGAGTGCATCCTCGACGGCGCTTGCAACCGCTGGCGGTGCCCCCATGCGGCCGCCCTCGCCGCCGCCCTTAATGCCGTATTCGGTGAACGGCGAGGGGGTTTCGACATGGCCGACGACGATCTCATCGGGCAGCTCGTGCACCGTTGGGATCAGGTAGTCCATAAAGCTCGCGGTGAGCAGCTGGCCCTGCTGGTCGTAGTAATAACGTTCGTACAGTGCGGTGCCGATGCCTTGGGCGACGCCGCCGCGGACATGGCCCGCCAATGTCATCGGATTGACGAGCGTGCCGCAGTCGTGCACGGCGGCATAGGCGAGAAACCTCACCTTGCCGGTCTCGATGTCGACCTCGACCACCGGCAAATGGCACATGTGTCCCATGATCGGATAGAAGATCCCCAGATCCTTGCGGTCGTCCGCCGGCAAGGTCGTGACCGGATGGTCATAGACGTGTGCGGCGTCGAGCCCGCTCGTTAGGCTCGGATCGTCGGGCATGGACAGCCTGAAATAATGCGCATGGAGGGCCACTTCGGCGAAGGTCTTCTCCATGCCCGGCACGCCCCTGACGCCGACTTTGCCGTCGCGCAGCTCGAGGTCGTTCGTGTCGGCCTCCATCATGTGCGCAGCGACCCGGATCAGCTTCTCCCTGAGTTGATGCGCCGCCCCGACGACGGCGCCGGCGAGCATGACGGTAAAGCGGCTGCCGCCAGGCCCGGTGCCATTGAGGCCGTGATCACTGTCGCTGTACGTAACGATGATGTCCTGGGGATCGATCTGCAGCTGTTCGGCCAGAACCTGAGTCGCGACGGTCTCCGGGCTGTTTCCCCAGAAGGGCGCCTGCAATGCGACATAGACCTTGCCGGTCGGGTCCATCTTCAGCGATACGCTCTCCGGCGAGCTGGTCAGTGCGAACCCCGGCTCCTCGTTGAGCATCCAGAACTCGGTGGCGCTGAAGACGCTGCGCTCCTGGCAGGTGGCGACGCCAATGCCGATGTATCTGCCGTTTTGCCGTGCCTCGGCCTGCTTTTTGCGCCAGCCGGCATAGTCCAACAGGCCCAGCGCCCGGTCGAGCACGGCCGGATAATTGCCACTGTCGTACATATTGCCGGTCGGGATCAGATACGGGAACTGATCGGGCTGAATAAAGTTACGGCGCCGGAACTCGATTGGGTCATCATTAAGCTCGGCGATCGCGGTGTCGACCATCCGCTCGAGCACGAAATTGCTGACATCCGAGCCAAAGCCGCGATAGGCACCCTGCTGGCATTTGTTGGTCAGCACTGCCGTCAGATCGAGCCGCACGCTGCGCAGGCGGTAGGGCCCAGTGATCTGCGACAGAGAATTGCCGTGATGGCCGACGCCGAACTGGAAATAGGCGCCGTAATCGTCGATGACCCGGCATTTGAGTCCAGTCATCAACCCTTCCTTGACGGCCAGCTCGACATCGTAGATGCGGTCGCAACCATGGGCGTCGCAGGCCGTGATGTTGTCGATCCGATCCTCGATGTATTTGACCGGGCGGCCGCTTGCGCGCGCTAGAGTGGCGGCGATGACCATCACCCGATGTGTGAAGATCTTGCTGCCGAAGCTGCCGCCGGCGAGGGTCGGCACGATATTCAGCCGATGCGCCGGGACGCCGAGGCTCACTGCAACGAGCCACCCGACATAATTGTACATCGAGGTATTGGCGTAGATCGTGAATTTGCCGGTGCCGGGGTTATATTCGGCAACGGCCCCCACCGTTTCCATCGGCTGCGCTCCGGAGCGCGGCCAGCGCAGTTTGCGGCGGATGATGTGGTCCGCCTGCGCGAAATCCTCGTCCACCGGGCCGAAATCGAAGCTGCGACGAAAGGCGATGTTTGTGTCACCGCGATCGGGGTGCAGCACCCCGTCTCCGGTGGCGCGGGACGCCGCTTCCGGATCGGCCATGACCGGCAGCGGTTCCCAGGTCACATCGATCAGTTCGAGCGCGTCCTCGGCGATATAGCGGCTTTCCGCGACCACGGCCGCTACCGGCTCGCCGACATGGCGCACGCGGTCCACTGCGATGCACATCTGCTTCACGGGAGGGTTGGCGAAGCAGGGCAGAGGACCCGCCTGTTCCGCCGCTTCGGCGCCGGTCATGACCAGGATGACCCCGGGCAAGGCCTTAGCTTTGCTGGTGTTGATCGACTTGATACGGGCATGCGCATGCGGGCTGCGCAGCACTGCGGCATGCGCCATCCCGGACAGATGGATGTCGTCGGCATAAGTGCCGTGCCCGGTCAAGAGCCGCGGGTCCTCGACCCGCTTCATCGACCGGCCGATCCAGCGATAGGCATCCCGTGGCGCCTCTTTCTGTCGACTTCTGGGGATGCGGTTCGAGACGTCAGTCATTGCGCCCTCTCCCTCGTTCGCCGGGCGGCAAGCTCGACCGCTTCGACAATGGTCTGATACCCGGTGCAGCGGCAGAGGATGCCGCCGACGGTCTCGAGGATCTCCTCCCGCGACGGGTTAGGGTTTGCTTCGATCAGCTCGACGGCCGCCATCAGCATTGCCGGTGTGCAGTAGCCGCATTGGAGACCATGCATTTCCCAGAAGGCCTCCTGAATCGCGTGCAGGGCGTCGGCAGTGCCCAGGCCTTCGACAGTGCGGATCTGACACCCGTCGGCCTGCACCGCAAACGCGAGGCAGGAGCGCGCCGTGCGGCCGTCGAGCAGAATTGTGCACATGCCGCAGACCCCGTGCTCGCAACCGACGTGGGTGCCGGTCAGACCGAGCTCATGGCGCAGGAAGTCGCTGAGCAAGAGCCGCGGCTCGACATTGCGCTCGTACATGGTGCCATTGACGGTGACGCGGACACTCTCACTGGCGATCGGCATTTCCGTTCCTTCGATCAGCCGCGCGCGGCGGCGCTCAAAGCACGTCGCGTCAGGGCGCGGACGAGATCGCGGCGATACGCGGCGTCGGCATGGAGATCCTCCGGCGGGTCGGCGGCTTCCGCCGCCTTGGCCGCCACCTGTTCGAAAAGGGTCTGGTCCGGGCTCTGGCACTCCAGCGCGGCTTCGGCAGCGGCAATTCGCACGGCGCGGTCGGCAGCACCGGCATAGGCAAGGCGTGGGTTTGCGCATCGGCCGCCATCGACGGCGAATGTCACAGCCACCGCCACCAGCGCAAAGTCGCCCTGCCTCTGGCTCGTCTCTTCGAAGCCCCAGCGACGGCTTCCCGCAGCGAGCGGAATATGGATCGCCGTCAGCACTTCGGCGGCGCGCGCCGGTCTCGAAGGTGCCGAGGAAAAATCTCTCCGCTGCAACCTGACGTTCCCCAGCAAGGCTACGCAGCACGAATTCGGCGTCCAGCGCGAGCATCACCGCCGGCAGTTCGGAGGCCGGATCGGCGTGCGCCAGATTGCCGCCGATCGTGCCGCGATTGCGGATCGGTCGGTGAGCGACATGTCGGTAGGCCGCGACGACGAGTGGCGCATATTCTCTGACGACCGGCGAGGTCAGCACGTCGGTATGGCGCGCGAGAGCGCCGATCAAGAGCCGATCGCCATCGCGCGCGATCCGGTCGAGCCCTGGGACTCGGTTGATGTCGACGAGCCTTTTCGGCGCAACCAGCCGTAGGTTCATCATCGGAACGAGGCTCTGCCCGCCGGCGAGAATTTTCGTCTCGCCGCTATTCTGAGCGAGCGCGCCGAGAACGCCGTCCAAGTCGACCGGGCGAACATACTCGAAGGGCGGCGGCTTCATTATTCCTCCCTCGCAACTTGCGGCGTTCCACCGCCGTTTCGGCCCGTTAGTAGGCCCACTTATAGGCTCGTGGTCAAGCCGGGCTGCTGAGCTGCGCGGTATATGCGCACACTGACAGATCGGCCGGTTATGGGACGAGGGCGCGAAGCTGAAGGAGGGGCAAAGCCAGTTCGGCTTTGCCCCTGTAGAGCTGTTCCATCTCGTGACAGCAGCGTTGAAATTTTGGCACACTCGCTGTCGCTCCGCTGGAGATCAGCAAAAGCTCTCTTCAGAAGCAACGCATAGAGGAGGAAACGATGGATAGACGCGCCTTCTTGGGGGCAGTGGCGGCCGGTGCGACGGCGACAGCCTTGAAAGCCGCCGCCGCGACCGAACGGCCTCTCGGGGAAACTGGAGTTCCGCTCCAAGGGAGCGAGCCCTTGCCATTGGGGCCGCTACCCGGCGGTCGCTATCCGGATCCGCATGTCGAGTCGCTCAAAAAGGCCAAGGGCGGCTTCGGACAAACCGGGTTCCCGGGCTTCGCGGGTACTATGGCGGTCGAGCGCATCGCCACCGGCATGCGCTGGGCCGAAGGCCCGGTATATTTCCCGGCCGGCCGGTATGTGCTGTTCAGCGATATCCCCAACAACCGCATCATGCGGTACTGCGAGGACGACGGTCACTTGAGCGTCTTTCGCCAGCCATCGATGAATTCGAATGGCAACACGATCGATCGGGAAGGACGCCTTATCACTTGTGAGCATGGTGGCCGGCGCGTCACACGGACCGAGCTCGACGGCTCGATCACTGTCATCGCGGACAAGTACAACGGCAAGAAGCTGAACTCGCCCAATGACGTCGCCGTCGCCTCCGACGGCTCGATCTGGTTCACCGATCCGATCTACGGCATCGGCGGCAACTATGAGGGCATCAAGGAGCAGCCTGAGCAGGAAAAGCACAACGTCTTCCGCGTCGACCCGAAATCCGGCGACATCAGAGTAGTCGTAGATGACTTTGTGGAGCCCAACGGCATCACCTTCTCACCCGATGAGAAGAAGCTCTACGTCATCGACACAGGCTTCACCGATGGTCCGGACAACCCGTCACATATCCGCGTCTTCGCCGCCGATATCGGAGCCGGGAAGGTTTCGAACAGCAAAGTGTTTGCCGAGATGCCCAAACCCAGCATTACCGACGGCATGCGCGCCGATACCGAGGGCAATATCTGGTGTTCGATGGGCTGGGGCGATCCGAACGAGGACGGCGTCCGCTGCTACAACCCAGCCGGCGAGCTGCTCGGCAAGATCCACATCCCGGAGACTGTCGCCAATCTGTGCTTCGGGGGCATGTTCCGGAACCGGCTCTACATCTGCGGCTCGACATCGCTCTATGCTGTCTATACCAGCGCGACGGGCGCAATGAAGCCTTGATTGGGCAAGGCTACGTCCTGTATGGGTGGAGCCAGACTGCCGGCTGGCTCTCGTGACCGGGCCTTCTCTTTACCGCCGGATGATCAGGCCTTCCGCGAGGGCTCGCCGATGCTTCCATTTGATGGTCGACGAACTTTTGGTTCTCCGGAATACTTCGCCGAGTTGGCCAAAGACCGGAGGCTTTTGACCGGCTGGCTGCTGAGGCCGAATATCGGCCTACGGCACAGAGCAAACGATTGATGCAGTCGCCGGAGCGTTGGGGTGGGGTGAACTGCCGCTCCGTGGCAACTGCTGGATCTCCGCCGTTGACCCGAACCGGACGGCGCCTGACGTGAGCCGTTCTAGGTCGCGTCACCGACGCCCTGTTGTGCCTAGGTCGTTGTGGAGGCATGCTCGAAAGGCGACACGTTTCCGCGCGTGATACTTTCGGCGGAAAGAAGATTACAGAAGGAGGCAACGGCGATGGGTTGGCAGCTTTCTGGGCGGAGCGTGGAGCTCTGCAGTTGTAAAATGTTGTGCCCATGCTGGCTTGGTCCGGAGGGGACGCCTGACCAAGGCTGGTGCGGCGGCACACTTGGTTTCGACATTCAGCGCGGCAATTCGGACGGTATCGATCTCGACGGAACCAAGGTCGCTTTCACGGCGGAATGGCCAGGTAATTTCTTTGGCGGCCAGGGAACCGCTCGTTTGTACATCGGCGACAGTGCAAATGCCGAGCAGCGTCGCGAGTTGGAGGCGATCTTTTCGGGAAAAAAGGGTGGCCTGTTCGAAGGACTGTGGGGCGCCGTGATCAGTAACTGGCTGGCCAGCGAGACGACCACGATCGAGATCGGATGGGGCGATTCACCGTTCCTCAGGGTCGGAAGTTTTCGGACAAGCGACGCTGACTCCCCTCAAGGATCAGACCGGAAAGCCAACGCGAGTGGAAGGTGCTGCGGCCCAAGCCGGATTTCAGTTAGCCAGCATGGACTTGGCCAGCAGCAAGGGTAGCCGGTGGTCTGATCCGATGCTGCGCCAGTGGCAAGGAGATTCGGGGACATTGCACCAGTTCAACTGGAGCGGTTGATCGATACTGGTGGGCGCGGGCTCAGTCGAGCCCGGGTATTGCGCCAGGCGCTCCCCGATGCTGACTGAGCTTCACTTTGTTGGCGGCGTCACGAACGTCCTGTGAATCGCCGGACTTGTGAACATGGTCCCGGTCGATAAGGCAGTGCCAACCGGCTTTCGTCTTGCGGTGAAATCCCACGCGTTCTGGACATGCGCGTCGGTGGTTGCAGCCAGAGGCCGACTGCCACGGGAAACTCCCACATCCAGCCGCGTAACCATGGCGGCGCTAGTAGTCAGAACTGCTTCTGGCACCCTCTGACGGTTTTTGTGCCCCAACAGAAGAAGCACTATCCGCAGGTAACCTGTCCAGCGGTAAATCAGTCTCGCCTTACTTCGGCGCCGTAAGTGCGTCCCGAAGAAGTCCGGGTGCTGCCCAATGCTGGCAATCCAATCGCAGACCCAACCGTGCCAATCGTTGGGTCGTGATCCGACGAAACAGCGATCATGGCGCCGCTGAGGAGTTCATAGGCTGCGGCCCAGGCTTCCCGCACATCGGGCGTGAAATCGGAACCGAGCCCTTGCTCAAGCGTCCATAGCAGAGCGGCGCCGACGCTGGCATAGTGCTCTTCCCGCACGCCGTAGTGGTGATGACGCCGTGCAAGGGCCCGGAGATCGTCCAGCATCGTCTCGATGCGGTCGAGCGACTTCA
>Ga0306924_10006613_pt1 | contig 11557 bp, 8 predicted proteins | sample sta12Can44000111_FD_203756 | JGI IMG/M metagenome (GOLD analysis project Ga0306924, IMG submission 203756) | Lab enrichment of tropical soil microbial communities from Luquillo Experimental Forest, Puerto Rico - statanox.12C.anox.44.000.111 (v2)... | ecosystem: Environmental > Terrestrial > Soil...
GAGTTGCGCGATAGCGCGCATGGCTCCGATCATGGCGGCGCCGCCTGCCATGTCGTACTTCATTTTTTCCATGCCGTCGGAGGGCTTGATGGAGATGCCGCCGCTGTCGAAGGTAATTCCCTTCCCCACCAACCCGAGCACGGGCTTGGGCGGAGCTCCGGCGGGTTCGTAGCGCATGACAATGAGCCGCGCCGGCTCATCCTGCGAGCCCTGGGCGACGCTCCAGAAGGCGCCCATCTTCAACTCCTTGATCTTTTCCGGGCCGAACACCTGGCACTGAAGTCCTACTTCATCGGACATCTTTCTGGCGCGGTCGGCAAGAATGGTCGGCGTCATCCGGTTGCCCGGCTCATTCACCAGGTCACGAGTGAAATTCTGGGCCTCGCCAATAATCGTGCCTACCGCGATGGCAGCACTCAAGGCGCTGCTGTTCGATTTGGCGGGTGCGACGATGATCAGCTCCTCGATCTTCTGCTCTTTGCGGTCGCTCTTGTAGTAATCGGGATCGAAGCTGCCGACATACGCACCCTCGCTGATGACTTTGACTGCTTCTTCGGCAGTCAAGCCGTCCGCGACCGGCACCGCCAGGGCGAAACTCTTCAGATCCTTGCCCTTGAGGGTGCGCACGGCAGCGCCCGCGACCTGGCGCAGCTCGGAGGTCGAAAAGCTCTTGGCCTTGCCGCCGCCGATCAGCAGCAGGCGCTTGGCCTTGAGGCCGGCCGGCTTATGGAGCAAGGAGGTCTCCAGCGATTTGCCGGTGACCTCGCCGGAGGCGACCAGCTCCGCCGCGGCCGCGGCTACGGCCTCCTCGCCGGTTAGGAGCTTCGGCTGGGGTTTCTTATCGCCAGTGTTTCCGTTCTTCTGGCTGGCGTCGACCACGGCGACAACCAGGCACTCGGTTTCGACTTGGGAAGCAATAGCAGTTGTAAGTTTGATATTCATGTTTCGTCCAAAGTAATCAGGGTAACCTAGGGTTTCCGGCTGCGGGCAATGGCCTCGCGGGCTTCCCGGTCGGCGGTCCTGCGGCGTTCCGTCTCACGCTTGTCCCAGGTCTGTTTGCCCTTGGCCAGCGCCATCTCCACCTTAACCTTGCCGTTGCGGAAGTACATGCGCGTGGGAATGAGCGTGAGCCCCTTCTGTTGGGTCTTGCCAAACAGCTTGTTGAGCTCGCTGCGGTGGACCAGCAGCTTGCGGGTGCGCAATGGTTCATGATTGAAAATATTTCCATGCTCATAGACGCCTATGTGGGCATTGATGAGCCAAAGTTCACCGTCCTTGACCAGCCCGTAGGCGTCCTTGAGGTTGGCGCGTCCGCTGCGCACGGATTTCACCTCCGTGCCGCGCAAGGCAATTCCGGCTTCAAATTTCTCCAGCAGGAAGTAGTTGTGTGCGGCCGCGCGGTTGACCGAGGCATCGCGCAGGCCGCTGGCGGTTGGGTCGCGCCGGCCCTGCTTCTCCTTGTCGGGACGAGGTGTGGACTGCGGGGGACGGGACATGGAAACAAACTCGCGCGCCAGCGAAACTCGTATGCTAACACACGGTTAAATCGCATTACGCGCCCCGGGCAGAATGCTATAATCGCGCCAATCCTGATTCTGCTTCCGTAGCGACATGCTGATTTGGATTCCTCGGATCGCTTACGTTTCGCCCGCGCAGAAGTCAGAACCGCGTACCGCGGCGGAGCGGGGAGGAACGCTCCAGTTAACCCCGTGTTAAGGAACCTGATGAAACGGCTGACCCGTCTCCTCGCCCTGCTGCTCATCTTCTGCACACTACCGGCAGTCGCCACAGACAAAGCCAAGGCATTTTACAAGCAAGGCCTGGACGCCGAGGTACGGGGCGACTACGAGACAGCCTATAACGACTATCATCAGGCGTATCAGCTTAAACCCGACGACATCAGCTATCGCGCTTCCTTCGAACGGGTTCGTTTTCTGGCGTCGGCGTCGCACGTTCACAAAGGGCAATTGTTGGAAAAGGCGGGCAAGCTACAGGAGGCATTGACCGAATTCGAGCAGGCGCTGGCCATCGATCCCTCCAGCTTCATTGCCCAGCAGGAAATCAACAAGATCAGCCGCGAACTCAAGCAAGTGGAGCAACCGAGCCCGCCAACCCAGAATGAAGCCGCGCAGTCGGCGCTTCACAAGCGAATGGAGGAAGCCGGCGGTCCGGTTGAATTGGCTCCCATTGCGAATACGCCCATAACGTTGAAGATGAGCGCCGACAGCAAAACGGTTTATGAAACCATCGGCAAACTGGCGGGTATCAATGTTCTGTTCGATCCCGATTACACTTCGCGAGCGGTGCGGGTTGAACTGAACGGGGTTTCGCTGCAGGAGGCGCTGGAAATTACCGCCCTGGAATCGAAGACCTTCTGGCGGCCAATCACGCCCAACACCATCTTTGTTGCCGCGGACACCACGGCCAAGCGCAAGGAATTAGAGCAGAGCGTTATCCGCACCTTCTACTTGACCAATCTCTCGCAGCCCAACGAGCTGCAGGACCTGGTCAACATCCTTCGCACCCTGCTCGACACGCAACGCCTGCAGCAGTTCGCAGCCCAGCAGGCGATTGTGATACGCGGCACCCCGGACCAGATCGCCCTGGCCGAGAAGCTGATCGACGATCTCGACAAGTCACGGCCCGAAGTGGTGGTCGACGTGGTCATCATGCAGGTGCAGCGCAACAAGCTTCGGGATCTTGGAATCACGCCTCCGACCAGCGCTTCCGTGTCGCTGATCGACAATACGGTTACTTCCAGCTCCACCCAGGGTTCCAATATCGGCACTGGTAACGGGTCGGTTACCACGACAACCGGCAGTCAGCCGGGTGTCATCAATCTCAACACCTTGGCGCATATCAATGCCACCAACTTCCAGGTAACGGTACCCCCGGCAACGGCGTCATTTCTGTACACCGACAGTACCACCAAGATCCTGCAGCAGCCGCAGATACGTGCCCTCGACGGGCAGAAGGCGTCGCTCAAAATCGGCCAGCGTGTACCGGTGGCCACCGGTTCGTTCCAACCCGGCATCGGCGGTGTCGGCATCAACCCGCTGGTCAACACGCAATTCAACTACATCGACGTGGGTGTAAACATCGATGTGACGCCGCGGGTGCATGGCACCGACGAGGTGACCCTGAAGCTCAGCATGGACATCTCGGCCGTCGATTCCTATCAAAATATCGGCGGAATCCAGCAGCCGGTAATCGGACAGCGAAAGATCGAGCACGAGATCCGCATGCGGGAAGGCGAAGCCAACATCATGGGCGGAATCCTGGAGGAGACCGAGAGCAAGTCGATCAACGGTATCCCCGGCCTGGCGTCGATTCCCTTTTTCCGGTACTTCTTTTCCACCGAAAACAAGCAGCGGCAGGACAATGAGCTGGTTTTCATGCTGATTCCCCACATTGTGCGCGCGCAGAACGTTCTGGGCGAAAACACCCGCCCCATCGATGTCGGTACCGCCAACGCGATAACGCTGCGCCGCTCCAGCACGCCCGCCGATCAACCTGCCGCCCCGCCGCCGAACGGCGCGCCGCCCCGGCTTACACCTCCGCAACCCGGGGCCCCGCCGCCTGCCGAACAGGCGGCAGCCGCGCCGGCGGGGAGCGCACTGATCAGCTTCGATCCGCCGTCGTTAAGCCAGGCCGCGGGCACCACCTTTACCGTGAACGTGAACCTGGCGGGCGGGCAGAACGTGTACTCGGTACCGCTGCAAATTACCTACAACCCCAACGTGCTGCAGCTGGTGAACGTGTCGAACGGACCGATGCTCTCGCAGGATGGGCAGGCAGTGGCGCTGGTTCATCGCGACGACAGCATGGCGGGAATCCTGCAACTTACCGCTTCCCGACCGCCGGGCAGCAGCGGAATTTCGGGCGACGGGCAGATCTTCACGCTCACCTTCCAGGCAAAGGCTCCCGGGCAGGCGACTTTGAGCATCAATCGTGCCCTGTTGAAAAACGCCAGCATGCAGAACATTCCGGCGGGTGGTTCGCAGGCCGTTGTGACGGTTCACTAGCGAGCCGAAGGTTCTCGAGGCATGTCCTCGCCCGCGATGGGTTCCGGCCACGCGGGGGTATCCTTCCGCGATACCGGCAGAAGGAATAAAATTGTTGCAGCGTATTTTTCGTCGCGTCACGATGCCATCTCCAACCGCCCGCAAAGCTTCCCATCGGGGCTTCACCGTTGTGGAATTGATCGTCGCCATGACGATCCTGATGATCCTTACGGCTGCCGTCGTCCCCGTGGTGCGAATCGGCATTCAACGCAACAAGGAACGAGAACTTCGTCGTGATCTCTGGCAGATGCGTGACGCCATCGATCGCTACAAGGACGCGGCCGACCGAGGAGCGTTCCAGATTAAACTCGACAGCCAGGGGTATCCGCCCGACCTGGACACCCTGGTGAAGGGCGTCGATTCCAACGGCAAGAAGTTGCGCTTCCTGCGGCGAATCCCGGTTGATCCGATGACAGGCACGACGGAATGGGGTCTGCGCTCCATGCAGGATGATCCCGATTCGGACTCCTGGGGGGGGCAGAATGTTTTTGACGTCTTTACCAAGTCGGAGGGCACAGGTCTGGACGGCACCAAGTACAAAACGTGGTAGCTTTGTTTTCGGAAGGCAAAGGCGCGGATATGCACCGGCGATTGCGGCAACGCGGATTCACCCTGATCGAGCTGATGGTGGTGATCAGCATCATCGTCATCCTGCTGTCGGTCGCCATTCCCCGTTACCAGGCTTCAATCCTGCACGCGCGCGAGACGGTGCTGCGCGACGACCTCTACAGCTTACGGTCGGTAATCGACCAGTACACCCTCGATAAACAAACAGCCCCGCAGTCGCTGCAAGACCTGGTCGATTCCGGCTACATCAAGCAGCTTCCCAAGGACCCGTTTACCAACACCCGTGACAGCTGGGTACCTGTCACCGACGACAGCGTGATGTCGCCCGATCAATCGCAGCCGGGCATCATCGACGTTCATAGCGGCAGCGAGCAGACCTCGAGCGAAGGCACGGCCTACAACACGTGGTGAGGCCGAAAGGTCGGATAAGCTGCACACCTCGGCGCCAACTTCCAAAGCGATGCTCGAAGTCGTGCCGCTGCCCGGCCGGTTAGCGCCTCGAGGCGTCGGCCTTCTTTCGTGCCTCGGCTTCCGCCAGCCAGCCCCGCCGCAACTTCTCTTCCGGAATGCTCGATAAATAGGGTTTGATATCGAGGATGGGTGTGCCATCGAGCATGTCGACGCCGCGCACGCGCAGTCTCCGGCCCTCTCGGCCCAACAACTCGACCACGCTGAGGGCAATCGGATTGGGGCGCCGCGGCGAGCGGGTGGCGAATACGCCGTGGGGCTTGTTGTCCGCAGGCGGCTTGCCCGTCAGCTCAAATCCCTGGGAGCGATCGAAAGCCCAAATAACGAACAGGTGGGAAAAGCCCTCGACGTCCATAAGGCCGGGCTCGAACTCGGGAAGGATTTCGAGTTCCCCCTCGGCGTCGTGCTTTGCACCCAGGCCCTTGGGAATTTCGCCGGTGGCCGAGTATGGAGTGTGTACAAACCCGATCGGCTTAAAAGTAAACATAGGTTAAAGAAATCCTACATTACCGGGGGAACGTCGATTCCCATCACCCCCAGAAGCGCCAACAGCTCGCGCCGCACGATGGCCACGGTTGCCAGCAAGAACTGCTTGCGGCCTTCATCGACCTCGGTCAAGATGTGGTGGCGATGGTAGAAGTTATTGAACTGCTGCGCCAGCTGGAAGGCGTGTTTGGCGGCATACGCCGGCTCGGTGGTGGCAATACACTGCTCGATGACCGACGAGGTCTTCCCGGCCAGCAACCAAAGCTCCCAGATCTCCGTGCCACTTTCTTCGCCGAAGAACCGCCCGTAATCGACCTCCGCCGCCAGGGCCACGTCCGGCTCCACCCCGGCCTTGCGGAAGATGTTGTTGGCCCGCACCACAGCATATTGCGCGTACGGGCCGGTCTCGCCTTCGAAGGCTAGAGCGTCCTTGAAGTCGAAGGCAATCACCGATTGCTTGGTGAACTTCAACATGAAATAACGCAGCGCGCCGATGGCGATTTGCTGGCTAATATGGTGGCGTTCGACGTGGTCCAGCCCGGGGTGGCGGCTGTCCACTTCCTTCCTGGCGGCAGCGATCAGCGCATCGAGCAAGTCGTCGGCCTTTACGCCAAATCCCTTGCGTCCCGACACCTCGATGTATGGCTTGGTGCGGTTTTCCTCGCTCACCTCATAGCCCAGCTCCATGGCGCAGCGCGACGTGAGGGCAACCATCTCGTAGGAGAAATGCGTATAGTGGTCGGCTTGCTCGGCATAGCCCAGCAAGCGGATGGCCTCGACTACCGTATTCTGGGGGTCGCTCTGGCGCGAGTCGATGACGTTATAGATGGCCTCTACCCCGCCGAAGTGGGGGTGCTCGGCATCTCCCCGCTCGGCGGAGATCCAGCAGTCGTGCCCGTTGGGATAGCGAAAGAACTTTTGGTATCCAAAGTCGCGGCCCAGGAGACCAAACTTCCAGAGGTGATAGGCGATGTCCTTGCCGACATAACCAACCGTTCCGTTCGAGCGGACGATCACCTTGGCATCTTCATCCGGACCCGGCTCTTCCTGGCTAAACTCCCCTTCTGCCTCCCGGTTGCGCTGGGCGGTGGCCTTGGGTGACCCGGCGGGGCGGGTCATTACCCAGCAGCCCCGGTTCTTACCCTCTTGTTCGAAATACAACACGCCCTTCTCCCGCAGCTGCCGGAAGGCCATGTCCCAGAAATGAAGGTGCAGGATCTCGCTCTCCCGGGGCAGAAAGTCGTATTCGATGTCCAGGCGTTCCATGGTCTCGAGGTGGCGCCGCAAGACGGCCGTCGATACCATCTCCGCAATCTCAGCCATCTCGTTATTACCCGCCTCGATGGCATGCAGAACATCAAGTCTTACATTAAGATTTGCCTGGTCTTGTTCGTACCACTGCGAGACCGCGGCATACAGGTCCCAGCAGTAGTAATCGAAACGAGCAGTGGCGGCGATCAGCGACGCAACCTGTGCCCGCGAGAGCTTCTCGAGGTGAGTGAATCCCACCACCACATCCGCCACCTGCACACCGGTATTGTCAATGTAGTTCTGGATGTCGACGGTGTGTCCCGCCGCCCGCAGCAAGCGTACGAACGTATCTCCCAGGATTGCGTTGCGCAGGTGGCCGATATGGGCCGCCTTGTTGGGATTGATGCTGGTGTGCTCGACGAGGATCTTCCCCTTGACGTTCGCCGCACCCTCCTCGCGGTGATCCGGCAGCGAGATGGCGGGGGCACGCGTCAGCGCCCGCGCAGCCTCATCCCGCTTCAGTCGGGCATTGATGTATCCGCCACCAGCGACCTCCAACTTTTCGAACCCCTGCGGCACGGGCATCGCGGCTACCACTTCTTCGGCAATCTTGCGCGGCGCCTGGCGAAGCCGTTTCGCCAGCTCGAAAGGAAACGGCATGGCGAACTCGCCCATTTCCACCGCAGGCGGCGTATCAATCACAATGCGGGGGAGCTCAACCTCATACTTCTGGCGGAGAAAATCCCGCACGTGGCCCGCCAGTTGCGTCTGTCTTTCCAGGTACACGATGGCTCTCGGTTCTCTCGTCGCTCGTAGGCTTTACGTCAGACCTTGGGTGATGGGGAATTCACTCGCAAATACCTGAGGAGAACGGTGATTATAACAAACCCCTGCATCCATGCGGGTTTGACGCTAATGCCAGGGTTACCTATGATGAAAGCTCCCACCGCGCATAGTGCGTGTTGGTGCATTCCGGCAGGCGAGTCCATGCGTATCGCATATCTCGATTGTTTTTCCGGCGTCAGCGGCGACATGTTCCTTGGCGCCCTGGTCGATGCCGGAGTTCCCTTCGAGTTGCTGCAGCAGACGGTCGAGGCGCTGAACATTGGCGCCAGCCTCGAACGTTCAAGGGTGAATCGCAACGGGATTTCCGCAACCAAGATTGATGTCGTGGTGAATGGCAAAAAGGACTTGCCGCGGGAGGAGTTCTGGACCGCAGAATCCGGCCATCCTTCTCATGGCGACAACGTAGGGGAGCATGGCCGGCCCCAGGCCGAAGACCACGGTTATGCGCGGCACCGGCACCTAAACGAGATCCTCCGTATCATAACCGCGGCCCCAATCAGCCAGCGCGCCAGGCAGGCCGCGAGCGCCATTTTCACCGCCCTGGCAGAGGCCGAAGCCAAGGTTCACCACAAGGACATCGAGGAAGTGCATTTTCACGAGGTGGGGGCCGCCGATGCCATTGCGGACATCGTTTGCGCCGCGGTAGGTGCGGAAGCGCTGCCGGTGGAACGCATTTTCGCCTCGCCCTTGAATCTGGGCAGCGGCATCGTCAAGTGCGCCCATGGAGTCATGCCGGTTCCGGCACCGGCCACCCTGGAGCTTCTGAAAGGAGTACCCATTTATTCCGGCGAGGTGCAGAAGGAACTGGTCACCCCGACTGGAGCCGCCATCGTGCGCACACTAGTGGCCGAGTTCGGTGCGCTCCCGAAGATGATAGCGGAGCGGATTGGGTATGGTGCGGGAACGCGCGATTTTCCGCAGCACGCGAACGTGCTTCGAATCACCATCGGAGAGACTGCTGAATCCCGATACCCTGCGGCCGCTCCCGCCGGGGCGACGGTTCAGGAGGAAATCGTCGTGCTGGAAGCCAACCTGGACGACCTCAACCCTCAGGTCATTGGGTATACCGCCGAACGCTTGTTGTCCGCTGGCGCCCTGGACGTATTCACTACCGCGGTGCAGATGAAGAAGGGCAGGCCGGGCACGCTGCTGACCCTGCTCGCCAGGCCGGAGAACGAATCGGAGCTGCGCGATATCATCTTTGCAGAAACCAGCACTTTGGGAGTTCGCAGCCGCCGCGAGGGGCGCTGCGCCCTGGGCCGCCGCCACGAAGCCGTCGGCACGCGCTGGGGCGAGGTACGGATCAAGATTGCCAGCATGAACGGTGTGGAGTCGCAGGCTGCGCCGGAATACGAGGACTGCCGCCGCATTGCCGCCGACCGACACCTGCCCCTGAAGACGGTGATCGAGGAGGCGCTTCGACTGTATCTGGACAGGAAGAATGGATAACCCCGGGAAGTTTTACATCACGACGCCCATCTACTATGTGAATGCGCGGCCGCATATCGGCCACACTTACACGACGGTGGTATGCGACACCGTCGCCCGCCGCCAGCGCATGATGGGATTCGACACCTGGTTCCTCACCGGAACCGATGAGCACGGTCAGAAAATCGAACGCTCCGCCGTCGCTGCCGGCTGCTCTCCCCAGGAATTTGCCGATCGGGTATCCGGCGAGTTCCGCCACCTTTGGGACCGGATGAAGCTGACCTATGACGATTTCATCCGGACCACGGAGCCGCGCCACGTGCGCGGAGTGCAAGCCTTGTTCGAGCGGCTGAAGGAGCGCGGCTATATCTACAAGGGTTCATACAGCGGACAATATTGCGTGTTTGACGAGTTGTACGTGGATGTGACCGAGCCCGGCGCGCGCTGCCCGGAATGTGGTCGTCCAACCGAGACTATCCAGGAAGAAAACTACTTCTTCAAGCTCTCGGCGATGGAAGGGCCGCTGCTGAAGCTCTATTCCGAGAACCCCGGTTTCGTCCGTCCGGAAACCAGGCGCAACGAGGCGATCTCGTTTGTGCGTGGCGGGTTGCGCGACTTGTCGGTGAGTCGCACCGCCTTCACCTGGGGCATACCCGTTCCGGGCGATGAGAAGCACGTTATTTATGTCTGGCTCGACGCGTTGGCCAACTACATCACGGCGTTGGGTTACGGCTCTGACCATCCCAAAGACAAAGACAAGCTGGCCCGTTATTGGCCGGCGGACGTCCACATGATCGGCAAGGAGATCGTCCGCTTCCACTGCGTCTATTGGCCGGCGTTCCTGCTGGCAGCCGATCTGCCGCTACCCAAGTCCATCGTGGCGCATGGCTGGCTGCTGTTCGAGGAGAACAAGATGTCGAAATCGCGCGGCAACATCGTGCGCAGCGAGACCATTCTCGACACTCTTGGCGCCGACGCCCTGCGTTACTTCCTGCTGCGGGAGATTGTTTTCGGCAGCGACGGTTCCTTCAGCTTTGATGCTCTGGTGCAGCGATTCAATGCCGACCTGGCGAATGGTCTCGGTAATCTCTCCAGCCGGACAATGGCCATGATCACCCGCTATTTCGACGGCGAAATACCCTATCCTTCGCTGGGTGCGAGAACCGCGGGGGATGACAGCATCGCCGAGCTGGCGCGGCAGACGATCGCCACCTTTCATGCCCAGTTTGAGCAGTTTCAGTTTTCGCGGGCGCTCGAGACCGCGTGGGGATTGGTGGCGGCGGTCGACAAATACATCGTGGAGAACGAACCATGGGCAGTTGCGGAAAAAGAGGACCAGGATTCGCGTGCCCGCCTGGCCACCATCCTGCACACTGCGGCAGAAGCGCTGCGCATCGTAACTGCGCTGACACACCCGGTTATTCCCCAAGCAACCGCCTGCATCTGGGAGCAGCTCGGACTGGGGGATATAAGCAAGCTCGATCTTCGCAATCTTGCCTGGGGCCAACTGCCGTTCGCTACCAGGCTGGGCAAGGTGAAAGGGGTATTTCCCCGCGCCGACAAAGACACGGTCGAAAGGATGCAGCTGATGGAAGCCGAACAGGCCGCGCAGGTAACGGCCGCCGAGTCGGGCGCGGTCATCGAGCCGGCAGCAATCGCCGCTCCCGCCACCGTGCCGGCGAACAATACCATCACCATCGATGACTTTGCCAAGGTTGACCTGCGTGTCGGCCAGATAAGAGTGGCGGAAAAAGTGAAAGGCGCTGACAAACTGCTGCGCCTGGAAGTGGACTTGGGCAGCGAGACCCGCCAGATTGTCGCCGGGATTGCCAAAGCCTACGAGCCGGAAAAACTAGTCGGTCGCAAGGTGGTGATCGTTGCCAATCTCGCACCGCGCAAACTTCGCGGACTGGAGTCCCAAGGCATGATCGTCGCCGCCTCGTACGGGGACGATGGTCTGCCGGTGCTGGCCGGGTTCCTGGAAGACGTGCCGGTGGGGGCGAGGTTAAAGTGAATTCGCGAAGGGATGGCCGGCGACTGATTCGCTCAGCCGGGAGCCATCGCCTCGCGTTCTCGCGGAAGCCGCTTACTGCACCCAACTCGCGCGGGAAGAGTCATGTACACCGACTCCCACTGCCATCCTGAGAACAAGCGCTTCGACAGCGATCGTGCGGAGGTTTTTGCACGGGCGAAGGCAGCCAGCGTCAGCACCATGCTGGCGATCGGCAACGGCGGCGGCCCGGGCACGGGTACCTTCGATTGCGCCATCAAGTTAGCGGAGCAATATGACCAGGTTTACGCCACGGTTGGCGTCCATCCGCACGAAGCGGGGCTTGCCAGGCAGGAAGACTTCGACGAGCTGATGTCTCTTTCGCGGCATAGCAAGATCATTGCCTGGGGCGAAATCGGGCTAGATTATTTCTACGATCATTCACCCCGCGAGGTGC
>Ga0306924_10006616_pt1 | contig 11551 bp, 8 predicted proteins | sample sta12Can44000111_FD_203756 | JGI IMG/M metagenome (GOLD analysis project Ga0306924, IMG submission 203756) | Lab enrichment of tropical soil microbial communities from Luquillo Experimental Forest, Puerto Rico - statanox.12C.anox.44.000.111 (v2)... | ecosystem: Environmental > Terrestrial > Soil...
CACTCGATCGGGGCGACGGTGACCGCCTGCAGGTATGAGAAGAACCCGAACGAGATGCCGGCGGTGGTCCCGAAAGCGAAGTGGGGGAATCTCGCCGTCCCGCCGGAGACTGGGTACATGCCGCCGAGTTCGGCGTGCACGAGGGCCAGGATGATGATCGCGATTCCGGCGATGATCCAGCAGATGATGGCCGCCGACCCGACCGCCACCGCGGCGAAGTACGAGCCGAACAGCCAGCCGGAGCCGATGATCGAGGTCTCAGAAGACCAGGTGGCGCCGATGAGCCCCATCTCTCGCTTGAGGCCGACGTCCGCCGGTCTGGTGCTTGACACAGATGCCATACCCGAACCTTCTTCCAGGGTTCGCCTGCGGGGCCTTGGGGCCCATGTGGGTTGGCCTCATGGTAATGATCGTCAAGGGCCATGAGAAGCAGTCCCGCGGATTCATTTCGGTAACACGGATCACCGTTTACCTGCAGTTCTGATGCGCGCCTGTCCGTGAGCAGGCACATCCGGGCCAGGACCGGCCTTCCAGGTGGCTGCGAGTGAATCGTACCGGCTGCCAGATCGGGTGGTCAGCTGGCGGCGGCCGGCGCCGGGTGCTGTCCGCCTCCCTGTCTGCGGCTGCCCAAGGCGCGGACGTTTGCCCTGCTCGCACACGCCTCGGAACAGTAGCGGCGGGGCCGCGCAGGTCCGTGGTCGGCGAAGGCGCGCTGGCAGCCGGTCCCCGCGCAGACGCCGAGCCGGTCGGCACCGCAGCTGGTGACCAGGCTGGTGAGCCCGGCGATCGCGCCGGCGGCGTGCCGGTCGGCCACCGACCCGCTGTTCACCAGGTGGATATGCCAGGGCTGGCCATCATGCCGGACGATGTGCGGGTGGACCGGATAGCGCGAGAGCAGGGCGTTGAGCCGGTCTGCTACCTCAGCTTCCCGGCCGGCTGACCCGGCCTCGAAGACGAGCCGCAGTTCGGCGCGCAGCAGCCGCAGCGCCTCCAGATCGGATGAGGTGACCCCGCCGCACAGGTGCGGGCGGTCGGCGACCAGGCCGCGGTACCCCTCCACCGAGACGAGCGGGTCGCCGCCGGTTTCAGCCGGCACGCCACTGTTCACCAGGCGCACCGCAAGCTCGGAGTACGTGGCGAAGTCCACGCGGGGTCCTTCAGGTGCCTTGGAAGCGGAGCGGGGAAGGGGGATCGTTCGTGAGCACTTCCGGCGTTGAGTATGGCACAGCCAGCACCGGCCAGGCCGGGGCTTTCGACCTGCAGCCGGCCGCGACAGCCGGCTACCGGCAGGAGCGGCTGATCGCTGCCCGTCGGGGCGCCCGGCGGGCCTCACCCGGCCGGCATTAGGGTGCGAGGCATGTTCGCAGTCACCGCTGCCCGCATCGACGCCGAAGACCCGCTGGCCGGGCTGGAGCTGGGTGAGCACCCAGAGCCGGTGCCGCCGGACGGCTGGGAGACCATCACCGTCCAGGCTGCCTCGCTGAATCATCACGACGTCTGGACGCTGCGGGGGGTCGGCATCTCTGCCGACCGGCTGCCGATCGTGCTGGGCTGCGACGCGGCCGGGATCACTGGGGACGGCCGGGAAGTGATCGTGCATTCGGTCATCGGCGATCCGGAGGCGGGGGGCGGCGACGAGACCCTGGATCCGGCGCGGTCGCTGCTGTCGGAGAAGTACGACGGGACGTTCGCCGAGCGGTTGGCGGTACCGCGGCGCAACCTGCTGGCCAAGCCGCGCTGGCTGTCGTTCGAGGCGGCCGCCTGCCTGCCCACCGTTTACCTGACCGCCTACCGGATGCTGTTCGAGCGGTCCGGGGTGGAGCCCGGGTCGACCGTGCTGGTGCAGGGAGCGGGCGGCGGGGTGGCCACCGCGCTGATCCTGCTCGGCCGGGCCGGCGGCTACCGGATGTGGGTGACCAGCCGGACCGAGGCCAAGCGCGAGCGGGCGCTGGAACTGGGAGCCGACCAGGCCTTCGGCACCGGCAGCCGGCTGCCGGAGCGGGTCGACGTGGTGATGGAGACGGTCGGCCAGGCGACCTGGTCGCACTCGGTGCGGTCGCTGCGGCCGGGCGGCCGGATCGTCATTTCCGGCGCGACCAGCGGCGCGGCCCCGCCAGCGGAACTGAGCCACATCTTCTTCCGCCAGCTGGCGGTGGTTGGCTCGACCATGGGCAGCCGGGATCAGCTCGGACGCCTGATGGCGTTCTGCGAGCAGACCGGGGTCCGGCCGAAGATCGACCGGGTGCTCCCGCTCAGCCAGGCCGCGGACGGGTTCGCCGCGATGATCTCCGGGGACGTGTTCGGGAAAATTGTGCTCACCGGCTAGCACTCAGCCGGCAGTGATCACGGCGAGTCTTCCGGCTCCGGGTCAGCAGGCTGGTCCGGTGGGGGGGCCTTGCTGGTGAAGACCTCGGACCTGATCCGGTCCATCGCCTGGTCAAGGATGTCCCGCAGATCGTCCAGGGCATCTTCGCTGACCGCCTGGGCATGCCAGGCCGCCGCGCGCAGGTCCCGGGCGAACTGCCGGGCCGCCCGTTCCAGGTCCCGCAGCGCCTGGTGGCCGCCCGGCCCGTGCCAGGCGCCCTTCCCGGACCAGTCGGCCCAGCCGGACCAGTCGCCCCAGCCCGACCACTCTGACCAGCCGCGCCGGGCACCGCGGCCCGCCCAGCCGGTGCCGCCGCCGGCCTGGTCACCGGCCTGCTGCCAGGCATCCCGGTCGTGCCCGCCACTCTCCGGGCCGTCACCCGCGGGCCCGTTGCCTGCCGGGCCATACCCCGCCGGACCGCTGCTCTCCGCCCCGGCACTGCCCGCCGGGCCGCTCTCCGGCCCGCCGCTGCTGCCGCCCGCCCGTCCGGCCCCGGCTGTCCCGCCGCTGGCCGGGCGCCGGCCGTGGATGTCCCGCGTCGCCGAGGCGATTTCCTCGCGCAGGTTCCGCACGGTTTCCCTGACGTCCTCGGACACCTCCCGGGCAATGTCCCTGACTGAGGCGGTGATCTCCTCCTCCAGCGCTGCCAGGTCGTCCAGCCGCGCATGCAGCTCGGTCCGGCCCTTGTCGGTGATCCGGTACACCTTCCGTCCCTCCACCTCGTCGTGGGTGACCAGGCCCTCTTCCTCCAGCCGGGCCAGCCGTGGGTAGATGGTGCCGGGGGAGGGCGCATAAACGCCAAGGAACCTGTCCTGCAGCAGCCGGATGACCTCGTAGCCGTGCCGTGGCGCGTCGTCCAGCAGCTTGAGCAGGTAGAGACGGAGATTGCCGTGCCGGAATACCGGGCTCATGAGGCATCCTCCTGCGGTTCGGGCTGACCGGGTGACGGGCTGGCCGCCTGGTGGTTGCGTTCGAGCAGGGTGACCAGGCCGGACACGCTGGTGACCACCAGCTGCCCGGCCCCGGCCCCCAGTGTTCCGGTCAGCGTGCTCCCGCCCGGCGCGCGGGCCGGAGCCAGCCCGGCAAATTCGCTCTGCACCCGGCCGCCAATGGAGCGCAGCTCTACCTGCGTGCTGGCCTGTGCGGGGAGCCGGATCGCGACCTCGCCGGAGACGGTGGCCACCCTGAGCTTAGCGCCGTCGCCCGGGTCGAGGTCGGCGGTGACCCGGCCACTGACCGTCCTGGCGTCCAGCCGCTCGACATCGCCGTCGGCCAGCGTCAGGTCACCGGAGAGGGAGTTGAAGCTGACCCGCCCGGCCAGGCCCTGGGCCTCGACATCGCCGGACACTGTCTTGGCGTCCAGCACCCCGCTCATCCCGTCCAGGGTGATCTTGCCGGACACGCTCTTGACGGAGGTGGGGGCGCTGATCCCGGAGACGACGGCGCTGGCGCTGACCACGCCGAGCTGGGTCGGGCACTCCCGGGGCACCGTGACCGTGATGTTCGCCGAATGCGGCTGCGGCCGCAGCCAGCCGAGCAGCCCGTCCCAGGTGAGGTCGGGATAGGTGACCGTGAGAATGCCTGCCTCATGCTTGACCAGCAGCGGCTGGCCAGTCAGCGCGGCCACGTCGACCCGGGGCTGGTCGCCGGTGGACAGCACCGCCACCGAGCCAGAGATGACCCGTACCCGGAGCGCTACCACGCCGTCGAGGTCGAGGCTGGTGGGCGCGTCGACGGTCCACTGTGCCATCGCCGTCTCCTTCCCGGGGGCCGATAACAAGATATATCTCGTTTAAGGATTTATCCAAACAGCCAAGCCGGAGCCACGTGCGGGATGTGGTCACCGAGGCGGGGCGGGTGTGAAAGCCGCTGGTGGCGTGGATTACTCGTCGTCGTCGAGCCGGGCCAGCCAGCTGGCCAGCCGGTCCACCGCGGTCTCGAACTCGGGGGCGATGTCCACGAACTCCCGCAGCCGTTCCGCCAGCCAGCCGAGGCTGACCTCGTCGCTGGCCCGCCGCTGGGCGAGTTCCTCGATGCCCTGGTCGGTGGAGTACACCTGGGTCAGCCCAGCCCGAGCGCGGCCGCGACCACCTCGCGCTGCTCGGCCGAGTGCTTCCTGGCCGACCCGGCGGCAGGCGCCGAACTCGGTCCCAGCGTCACTGGCCGCACTGGCCGGGGCGCCGCGATGCCGGGCAGGTACAGGGCCATGGTCGGCCACGCGCCCATATTCCCCGGCTCCTCCTGCGTCCAGATGATGTCGGTGGCGGCCGGGTAGCGGGCCAGTTCGGCGGCGATCTCCGCGGCCGGGAGCGGGTACAGCCGCTCCAGCCGGACCAGCGCGGTGCCGGTCACGTCACGCTCGGCCCGCAGCGCCGCCAGGTCGTAGTAGATCTTGCCCGAGCACAGCACCACCCGCTGCACCGCGGCCGGATCAGCAACGTCGTGGTCGCCGGCCACCGGCCGGAACGACCCGGCGGTGAAGTCCGTCACCACCGAGGTGGCGGCCTTGAGCCGCAGCATTGACTTGGGTGTGAAGATCACCAGCGGCCGGCGCCGGTCCGACAGTGCCTGCCAGCGGAGCAGGTGGAAGTAGTTGGCTGGGGTGGTCGGCATGGCCACCGCCATGTTGTCCTGCGCGCACAGCGACAGGAAGCGCTCCACCCGGGCCGAGGAATGGTCCGGGCCCTGTCCCTCGTACCCGTGCGGCAGCAGCAGCACCAGGCTGGAGCGCTGGCCCCACTTCTGCTCTCCGGAGCTGATGAACTCGTCGGTGATGGTCTGCGCGCCGTTGACGAAGTCGCCGAACTGCGCCTCCCAGCAGACCAGCGCGTCGGGCCGGGCCACCGAGTAGCCGTATTCGAAACCGACCGCGGCGAACTCGGACAGCAGCGAGTCATGCACGTGGAAGCGGGCCCGGGCCGAGTTGAACCGCCGCAGCGGGGTGTACTCGGCGCCGGTGTTGCGGTCCACCAGCACCGCGTGCCGCTGGCCGAACGTGCCACGCCGGGTGTCCTGGCCGACCAGGCGCACGGTACGGCCGTCCATCAGCAGCGCGCCGAACGCGATCATCTCACCGGTCGCCCAGTCGACGGCGTCCTCGTCGATCATGGTCGCGCGGCGCTGCAGCACCGGCGCCAGCCGCGGATGGACGGTGAAGCCCGCGGGCAGGCTCAGCTGCGAATCGATGATCTGCTTGATCGCTTCCGCGGTGGTCGCGGTCGGGACGGCGCCGTGGTCGATGGGCGCCGGCGCCGGCGCGGCCGGCTCCGGCCGGGCCACCGCGCCCGGGTCCGGCGTCCCCGCCGTACTGGCCTCCCTGGTCTCGGTGAACGCCCGCTCCAGCTGCTGCTGGTAGTCCCGCAGCGCGTGCTCGGCCTCCTCCATGGAGATGTCGCCCCGGCCGATCAGCGCCTCGGTATAGAGCTTGCGGGTGGACCGCTTGGCGTCGATGAGGTCGTACATCAGCGGCTGGGTGAAGGAGGGGTTGTCCGCCTCGTTGTGCCCACGGCGGCGGTAGCAGATGAGATCGATCACCACGTCCTTGCCAAACGCCTGGCGGTATTCGAACGCCAGCCGCCCGATCCGGGCCGCGCTTTCCGGGTCATCCCCGTTCACATGGAAGATCGGTGCCTGGATCATCCGCGCCACGTCGGTGGCGTACACGCTGGAGCGGGAGTGCTGCGGCGCGGTGGTGAAGCCAACCTGGTTGTTGACCACGATGTGGATCGTGCCGCCGGTCCGGTAGCCGCGCAGCTGGGACAGGTTCAGCGTCTCGGCCACCACGCCCTGGCCCGCGAACGCGGCGTCGCCGTGGATGAGCACGGGCAGCACGGTGAACCCGGGCTCGCCGCGGTCCAGCACGTCCTGCTTGGCCCGGACCACGCCTTCCAGCACCGGATCGACGGCTTCCAGGTGGCTAGGGTTGGCCACCAGCGACGTCGGGATCCGCGCGCCGTCGGTGCCGGTGTACACGCCATCGGCACCGAGGTGGTACTTCACGTCACCGGAGCCGTGGGTGGTGTCCGGGTCCAGGTTGCCCTCGAACTCGCCGAAGATCTGGGCATAGGACTTGCCGACGATGTTGGCCAGCACGTTCAGCCTGCCCCGGTGCGCCATCCCGAGCACGGCCTCGTCCAGCGGTGCCCGCGCCGCCTCGGTGAGGACCGCGTCCAGCACCGTGATCAGCGACTCGGCGCCTTCCAGCGAGAACCGCCGCTGGCCGACGTACTTGGTCTGGAGGAACATCTCGAAGGCCTCGGCCACGTTCAGCCGGTACAGGATCTGCAGCTGCTCCGCGCGATCGGGACGGCGGTGCGGCCGTTCCACCCGGGCCTGCAGCCAGGCGCGCTCCTCCGGGTTCTGGATGTGCATGTACTCGACGCCGACGGTGCGGCAGTAGGAGTCGCGCAGCACCCCGAGGATGTCCCGCAGCTTCATCAGCGGCTTGCCGCCGAACCCGCCGGTCGGGAACTCCCGCTCCAGGTCCCACAGGGTCAGCCCGTGCTGGTTGATGTCCAGGTCGGGGTGCTTGCGCTGCTTGTACTCCAGCGGGTCGGTGTCGGCCATCAGATGGCCACGCACGCGGTAGGCGTGGATCAGCTCCTGCACCCGGGCCGGCTTGCTGATGTCCTCCTCGTGGCCGGCCGGGATGTCCCGCACCCAGCGGACCGGCTCGTATGGGATCTGCAGCGCGGCGAACACGACATCGTAGAAGCCATCCTCGCCGAGCAGCAGCCGGTGGATGTGCCGCAGGAAATCGCCGGACTGGGCGCCCTGGATGATTCGGTGGTCGTAGGTGGAGGTGAGGGTGACGGTCTTGCTGACCGCCAGCCGGGCCAGGGTCTCGTCGGACGCGCCCTGGTAGGCGGCCGGGTACTCCATCGCCCCCACCCCGACGATGCAGCCCTGCCCGGTGACCAGCCGCGGCACCGAATGCTCGGTGCCGATCGTGCCCGGGTTGGTCAGGGTGATGGTGGTGCCGGCGTAGTCCTCCACCGTCAGCTTGCCGGTCCTGGCCCGGCGCACGATGTCCTCGTAGGCCAGCCAGAACTGCCGGAAGTCCATGGTCTCGGCGGCCTTGATGCTCGGCACCAGCAGTTGCCGGCCGCCGTCCCGGCCGGCCGCGTCAATCGCCAGGCCCAGGCTGACATGCTCGGGCCGGCTGACCGCCGGCTTGCCGTCCACCTCGGTGTAGGCGTCGTTCATCTCCGGGGTGACCTGCAGCGCCTGTATCAGTGCGTACCCGATGAGGTGGGTGAACGAGACCTTGCCGCCCCGGCCGCGGCCGAGATGGTTGTTGATCACGATCCGGTTGTCGATGAGCAGTTTGGCCGGGATGGAGCGGACGCTGGTCGCGGTGGGCACGGCCAGGCTGGCCGCCATGTTCGCGGCGGTCCGGGCGGCCGTCCCGCGCAGCCGGATCTTCTCCCCGCCGGGCACGCTGGGCGGTGCGGCCGGGCCGGCGGTGGCAGGGGGTGCGGCGGTGGGCTCCGGTGCGGTGGGGCGGGCCGGTTCAGCGGTGGGGGCCGGTGCGGCGGTGGGGGCTTCCCCGGCGGCAGGGGCCTGCCCGGGTGTGGCTGTTCCCGGGGCCTGGACGGCAGTGGCGTGCTGGCCGTCCGGGCTCCCGGCGGTCACGGGCGCCGTGCCTGGGGCGGTCGCCGCGCTGGCGGCCTGCCCGGCGGGCGGGCTTGTCGTGGCGCCCGGCGCGGCGGCGGCCGGCCCGGCCAGGTCGGCGCTCCCCCCGGAGGGCGGCTGGTAATCGGCGAAGAAGCTCCACCAGGCCATGTCGACCGAGCCGGGATCGGCCAGATAGCGCTGGTAGAGCTCATCCACCAGCCATTCGTTCGGCCCGAAATCAGTGCTGGCCGGGGCTGGCCCGCCGGGCTTGTCGCTGGCGGGTTCGCTGGATTCCGCGGACGCCCGCGGCGGCTCCGGAGGCACTGCGGACATCGCCCTCTTCCGACGGTTGCATACCTGTCATCTGCCCGTCCCTTAGGTTACCTGGGCTGGCAGCCCCTGCAATCAGGGAGATGCCCGCTCATGCGCGCGGGGCGAGGCAATTCCGGTCATGCGGTGAGAGCCAGTTCACATAGGGGCCCTTGGGCACGATCCCGGACGGGTTGATCCAGTCCTTGGTCTGGTAGTAGTGCCGTTTGATCTGCCCGAAGTCGGTGGTGTCGCCGAAGCCGGGCTGCTGGTACAGCTCCCGCGCATATCCCCACAGGCTCGGGTAGTCGGTCAGCCGCCGCAGGTTGCACTTGAACTGGGTGTGGTACACCGCGTCGAACCGGGCCAGGGTCGGGAACAGCCGCACGTCCGCCTCGGTGAGCTGGCCGCCGACCAGGTACCGGCGGGTGGACAGCCGCTCTTCCAGCGCGGCAAGGGTGGCGAACAGCGTGTCGAAGGCGTCCTCGTAGGCCGCCTGCGAAGTGGCCAGGCCTGCCTTGTACACGCCGTTGTTCACCGCGTGGAAGATCAGCGTGCTCAGTGCGTCGATGTCCGGGCGCAACCCCTCCGGGTAGAGGTCTGGCGCACCGGGCCGGTGGAAGCCGCGGAATTCGGTTTCCATCGTGACGGTGATCTGCGGCACGTCGTTGGTCACGATCCGCTGGCTGCGGGTGTCCCACAGGCACGGCAGGCTGAACCGGCCCGCGTAGCCAGGGTCGGTTGCCAGGTACAGCTCGGACACGTAGCGGGCGCCGGTGACATGGTCCACACCGGCGTTGCTGGCCGGGAACCGCCAGCCGTTCTCGTCCCGGATCGGGTCGGTCAGTGACAGGCCGATGACCCGCTCCAGGCCGAGCACCTTGCGCACGATCAGTGCCCGGTGAGACCACGGGCAGGCCTGCGACGCGTACAGCTGATAGCGGCCGGGCTCGGCGGCGTAACCGGTCGATCCGTCCCTCGTGATAAGGCTGTTCAGGGTCGTGGCGCGGGCGGGCTGGCCGGACGGCACGGGATCCGCACCGGAGTGAAGCGTGAGCAATGGATCACCCCCTTGCTGCGCGGGCATCCGTGGCGCACGGATGCTGGGTAGATGATGCACGAACGGGCAGCTCGGCGCTGCTGACCGGGCGCAAGTAGTCGAACGTGTCGCGTGAGCGGTTCCCGCGCAGGCCCAGGCGCTGGCCAGGAGCGTCTATCGTCAGGGGGGGCGCTACCGGAGCGCCAGCAGCCAGCAGGAGCAGGTGTGAGCGCTATCACCACCAGCCTGGGCCAGATGTCCGGGCTGGTCGCCTATGCCATGGTGGCGGCGCTGGTGTTCGGCGAGACTGCACTGTTCTTCGGGTTCGTGCTGCCGGGAGAGATCGCGGTCGTGCTGGGCGGTGTGCTGGCCAGCCGGGGGCGGGTCTCGCTGCTGCTGATGATGCTGGTGGTGGTGGTCGCCGCGATCATCGGCCCGCTGGTCGGTTACGAGATTGGCCGCCGGATGGGCGGCCGGGTGGTCGCCTCCCGGCCGCTGCGCCGGATGTCGGCCACGGTGGATAAGGCGGGCGCCGCGCTGAACGCGCGCGGGGCGGTTGCCGTGCTGGCCGGCCGGTTCACCGCGGTGCTGCGGGCGCTGGTACCGGCGCTGGCCGGCACCGCCCGGATGCCGTACCGGACGTTCGTCATCTACAACGCGATCGGGGGGTTGATCTGGGGTGTCGGTTACTGCCTGCTCGGCTATCTCGCTGGGTCGGCCTACACGGTGATTGAGCGCGAGGTCGGCACCGGCTTCGCGATAGCGATCGCCGTCCTGGTGCTTGCCGCGCTCGTGGTCTGGGGGCTGCGCCGGCACCGCCGGTCGCCGGCCCTGGCCGGCGACCGTGAGGGCGGGGACGGCGGATAAACCGGCGCGCACTCACCTGGCCAGATATCCGTGGCTCCCGGCCCCTGCGCCGCTAGCATCGTCGGGCGTGAGGCTCAACCGTTCCCGCCCCAGCACACCTGCTGTCCCCGCCGATGGCGAGGCCGGCCTCACCGTGGCACCCTGGGCCCTGCACGGGGCCGTCCCCGCACTTGGCCGGACCCCCGCGCTGCGGGGATTCCCGGGCGGGATTGGCATGGCTGGCCCCGGCTGGCCGGGCGGGCTGGCCGAGGAGGATCAGTCGGCACACGAGGCCTCACCTGATACCGCGCCCAGAACGGCGGCCCTGGCCGGGTCCGGCGCGGGACCGGCCACGCGGGTAAACGGGGCAGGCAGCCCGCTGACCAGGCTGGTGCAGCCGTCGGGGCGGGGGAAGGGCGCCAGGCGGGGGAAGGGCTCCGGGCCGGCTGGCCGGGGACGCGCTGGGTGGCCGTCCAGCAGGAGCGATCCGGCCCTGGCCGGACGGCAGCCGTCCGGCCAGCCAGCGGCCGGTGGCCAGCTGCCGGGAGGGACGGGCGCCAGGGACGACGGCACATCGGTCTGGCAGCGCGCGCTCGGCGTCTGGCGTGTGGCGGGCCTGGACTGGCAGAGCCCAGCCGTATGGACAGTCTTCGATGTCAATGTCCAGCGGACGGAACCGATCCCGGTCGTGCCCGCCGCCGACGTCCCAGAGGCGACGGCCGGATCCGCACCGGCGCAGCCGCCCGCGGCGGACGGCGGCGTCAGCCCGGGTCCCCCCGGCCACGGCACGGAGCCCGGCCAGAACGAGCGGGCACCGGAAACCGGCGGCGCGCCGGCGTCGGCGGACACTGGGCCGGCGGGTGGGGAGCGGGCCGCCGGTGCCGCGGTGCTGGGGGCGGCCGTGGCGGCGGAAACGGCGGCTGTGGCGCCAGAGCCAGCGGCGGCAGCGCCAGAGCCAGCGGCGCCAGAGCCTGCGGCCGGGCCAGCCGCGCCAGAGCCAGGCCCGGTGCCGTCAGAGCCAACGGCTGGCCCGGTGACGCCAGAGCCCGCACCGGTACCGTCAGAGCCAGCGCCAGCGGCGGCGTCAGAAGCAGTGGCCGCGGCTCCGGGACCAGCCGGCGAGGCGCCCCCGCCGGGGATGGCTGGGCCGGATTCCGGAGCGCGGGAACCGGAGATCGCGCCGGAGGTGCCCGGCGCGCGCCACCGGGTCGGCCGCGGGGTGCTGGTGGGCGCCACCGTCTGTGTCGCGGTCATCGCGCTCGCGATCTCCGGCATCGTCGTCACCGGCACCGGCACCGGCGGCGCGGCCGGGCCGGCCCTCACCAGCCAGTCAGCCGTGCTCGCTGACGGGCAGTTCGCGGGCCCGGGTGGTTCGG
>Ga0306924_10006619_pt1 | contig 11550 bp, 10 predicted proteins | sample sta12Can44000111_FD_203756 | JGI IMG/M metagenome (GOLD analysis project Ga0306924, IMG submission 203756) | Lab enrichment of tropical soil microbial communities from Luquillo Experimental Forest, Puerto Rico - statanox.12C.anox.44.000.111 (v2)... | ecosystem: Environmental > Terrestrial >...
GAAAACAGACCTATCGCCTGATCGGAAAGATGCCGACCATAGCAGCCTTTGCTTACCGGCATACCCTGGGCATGCCTTTCGTATACCCGGATAACGATCTGAGCTATCCCGGCAATTTCCTGAACATGCTGTTCCGCACCAGCGAAACGCGCTATCGTCCCAATCCGATACTCGAGCGCGCGCTGGAAGTTCTTTTTATCCTGCACGCCGACCACGAACAGAATTGCTCGGCGAATACGGTGCGGGGCGTCGGCAGCTCTCACGTCGATCCTTATTCCGCCACTGCCGCGGCGATCGCAGCGCTTTACGGTCCGCTGCACGGCGGCGCGAATGAAGAAGTGCTGCGCATGCTGCTGGAGATCGGGTCCGTGCAGAAGGTCCCCGATTTCATCAAGCGCGTCAAAGCAGGCGAAACCAAGCTCATGGGCTTTGGACATCGCGTCTATAAGAATTATGATCCGCGCGCCCGCATCATCAAGCATATTGCCTACGAAGTATTCGATCTTATGGGCAAGAACCCGCTGCTTGAAATCGCGCTGGAGTGCGAACGCATCGCGCTCGAAGACGAATATTTCGTAAAGCGCAAGCTTTATCCGAACGTGGACTTTTATACCGGGCTCATTTATCAGTCCATGGGCTTTCCCATGACCATGTTCCCAGTGCTTTTCGCGATTCCGCGGATGTCCGGCTGGATCGCGCAGTGGGAAGAGTTGCTCCTCGATCCCGAGCAAAAGATTGCGCGTCCACGCCAGATCTATCTCGGGCACAACACGCGATCGTATATCCCCATTGACCAGCGCTCTTAGTCCTCAGGCGATACCGCCCCGTGTTTGATTCCTGGCCACGTCACCTGGAAATATCTCCCTCATATCCTTTTTGCATACCCGGATTTTTCGTGCCGCTCGACTTTCGGCCGGCTCCCTGTATATTCGTCCTTACGAGGTTTTATGGGTCAGACGCCAACCGTTCCCAACCACCCCGGTCCTCGCCGCCGCAGCCAGCGCGTTTTGATGCAAGTAGGCGTGTGCATTCGCGGCAACGACGCGCAAGGCAAACCGTTCACAGAGGATACCGCAACGTTGGCGATCAACGCTCACGGCGCGCTGATTCCCTTGCAAGCCCGGCTCGTCAGTGGCAGCCAAGTGCATATGCAGCACAAGGGAACGTTGCAGGAGCAGGAGTGTCAAGTTGTGTTTCTTGGCCCCGTCCGCTCGGGCAAGGCTGAAATCGGCCTCGAATTCTCCGCTCCCTGCCCTACGTTCTGGCGCGTGGCGTTCCCGCCCGAGGACTGGTCTCCGAAACATCCTGAAGCGCGCGGGGTCAACTCCTTCATTGCCCCCAAGAAGTAGCTCTTTAACTCATTCTTTTTTGCTTTTCTGAAACTGCCAGACTCTTCCGATATGCTTTCGGCACTTTTCCTCCTGTTACCGGCCATCTCGTGGTGGTCAGTTCAATCCTCGGGGACGGACGCCAACCTTCGTGGAGTTTCCGTCGTCGTCCAACACGGAAGCACCATCGTCTGGGCCACGTGGTCAAGGGAACCATCCTCCGCTCGGCCGACGCCGGGAAATCCTGGGAGCGACTCCACGTCCCCGAGGCGGATAACTCTGATTTCCGCGGCGCCCAGGCTTTTGGTGAGAAAATCGCTTACGTCATGTCAAGCAGAGACGCGGGCAAGTCTCACATGTACAAGACCACTGACGCGGGCAAATCCTGGGAACTCCAGTACACGGATCCCCGAAAGGTATTTTTCCTTGACGCCCTGGCCTTCTTCGATGACGTTCTTTGCTTTGCCCTGAGCGACCCCTTGACGGAAAATTTCTTCTCTTCTTTACGGGCGATGGGAAGGATTGGGAGGAACTCCCGCCCGATCACATGCCGGCCGCGCTTCCGGAAGAAGGCGCTTTTGCGGCCAACAACTCCAGCCTTTTTCTTTACGGCAAGAAGGAAATTTATTTCGCCCCGGGCGGACCTGCCGCGCGCGTATTTCATTCGTCCGACCTCGGACGGACCTGGGCCGTCATCGAGACGCCCATCCTGAGTGGCAAGTCCTTCGATCAAGGCAAGACCTGGCGGCTCACGGCGGGGCCGCTAACCGGCTTTCGTTGGGCCGTTGCCACGGGCTGAGCCGTCGGTCCAAAAGGCACGATCGCGCGGTTTCTCGATCCGTCAAATTAGCCAGGTTCTTCCGCTCCCGGCGGAGTTGTCGTACCGTTTAACCTCCTTTCGCCTTTAAGTCGGCCAGGGAGCTAGATGGGGCGGCGGATTCCGAGTTTGCGCATGCGGGCTTGCAAAGTGGTGCGCTTCATGCCGAGGAGATTGGCGGCGCCGCGCGGGCCCGCGATGCGCCATTGGGTTTGCTTGAGAGCGCGGAGAATGTGCTGGCGCTCGGCTTCCTGCAGAGTGGGGATGGAGCCCGCAGAAGAAGCAGCCGCGGGAGAAGGCGGCCCGGCGATGCGGGGGGCATCGAAACCCGGGGTGACGGGGGCAGCGTGTGAAACGGGCGATTGGGCTTTTAATTCGGCGAGGGGCACACGCACTTCGTTGCCAGGAGAAAGAAGGACGGCGCGCTCGATGAGATTTTCGAGTTCGCGGACGTTGCCGGGCCAGGGATAGTTTACGAGAGCGTCCATGACGTCGGAAGGGATGTACTCGACGGTTTTGTTCTGGCGGCGGCTGAATTTCTGGACAAAGTAACGGACCAGCAGTGGGACATCCTCGGGGCGCTCGCGCAGCGCAGGAATCTGAATGGGAAAAACATTGAGACGGTAGTAAAGGTCGCTGCGGAATTTGCGCTCGGCGACGAGCTGGGCGAGATCGGCGTTGGTGGCTGCGACAACGCGCACATCCACGCGCTGGGTACGGTTGCTGCCGAGGCGCTCGAATTCCTGCTCCTGCAGAACGCGCAGGAGTTTCGGCTGCAGTTCGAGCGGCAAATCGCCGACCTCATCGAGGAAGAGCGTGCCGCGGTCGGCAAATTCGAAGCGGCCGATTTTTTGCGTAAGCGCACCGGTGAAGGCGCCGCGTTCGTGGCCAAAAAGTTCCGATTCGAGCAGACCGGCGGGAATGGAAGCGCAATTAACCTTGACGAAAGTGCGTTCGCGGCGCGGGCTGAGATTGTGGATGGCACGGGCGATGAGTTCCTTGCCGGTGCCGGTTTCACCGAGGATAAGCACGGTGGCGCCGGCGGGCGCGGCGAGTTCGACCTGTGTGAGGGTGCGGCGCAGAGAGGAACTGTCGCCGATGATTTCCTCAAAGTTCAACTCGGTGCGAATTTCTTCTTCAAGATAAAGCTTTTCGACAGCGAGCTTGTCCTTGAGCGCATCCATTTCCTTGAAGGCAAGCGCGTTTTCGAGGGCAATTGCCACTTGCGCGGAGACCTGTTGGAGCAACTCCACATCGGAAGCAGAGAACGCTTGCGGATTGCGGCTGGCGATATTGAGGGTGCCAAACCTGCGGCCGTGGGTAGCAAGCGGAATGCAGCAAATGACCTGAACGCCCTGTTCGCGAAGAAACCGGATGACGTCCAGATCAAAGCGATCCAGCTCCGGGCCGCGTGCGATCAAAACCTTGCCACTGGAAAAACTCTGGCCGGAAGGCGAACCATCGAGCGGCACAGTAATCTCCCCCATGGGGATCGGCGCGTTCCCTGGTAAGTCGAGAGAATGAATTTTGAGGAGACCGGAAGAGGTGTCGAAGAGAGCGAGGCTGGTGTAGTCATGCTGCAAAACGGGCTTGAGTGTAGAAACAATCCCTTTGAAGAGAGCAGAGACATCCCGCGTGCTGACGAGAAGATTGTTGATTTCGAGAAGAACCTGGAGGCGATCGCGTTCGCGCGCGAGCTGCTGCTGGGCGGCTTGTGCGGCTTCGGTGTTGATGGCGTTATCCACGGCCACGGCGACTTGGGCGCCGACGCGCTTCATGAATTCGATTTCGATTTCGGTCATACTTTGGGGAACATAGCGGCCGAAGCTCATGGCGCCGAGGCGATGCTGCGCGGTAGTCAACGGAACGATGGCGATGGTGTGAACGCCGGATTCCTGGATGCGCTGCATGAAATCGGGATAGCGGGCGTCCTTCGAAGTATCGAGTGAGACAAAGGACTGCTGATTTTGCCAGACCCAGCCGGCGGGAGCGGCATCCACGGGGAGCTCCTGCGCCGGAGGAGTTTCCGCTTGTTCCCGGGTTTCCAGGATATGCAGGCACATGGTGTTGCGCGCAGGGTTGTGAAGAATCAGCGCAAGAAAATCGAATTGGAGAACGGCATGGAGGCGTTCGGCAAGCTGGTGAAAGAGGGCTTTGACGTCACGCTGCTGAGCGATGGTCTCGCTGACCTCGAGAAGTGCCTCAAATTGCCGTGCGGAAGACTCGAGAGGCGAGGAAGCGCTGGGAGTATTTTCCAATTCCGGCATAAAAACGAGAATAGCATCGGGCTCGGGAGGGTCACAACCGAAGGGATGCGTGAGCGAGGACGGAGGAGTTTCGTATACTCAGGGCGCGAATTTGGATCGCGTGATGTGGTGACAATGGACGAATTTACCTTGAAACGAAAGATGGCGTTGAATTCTGCGCGCCGAAGGGCAATTTTCCTTCTGGCGCTTAGGACTGAGTGCACTTTATGGCTGTGGACAATCGCCGGCTCCGGAGACACGCGGCAGGGAAGAGACACGGCCCACGGCGCCGGAGCGAACGAGTCGTGCACCGGAGCGCTACGACCTGGCGCGGGACGAAGAGCGCGGCGGGCACACGCTGGCGCGACATGTGGCGCGGACAGATGAGGAACTCGAGGAGCGTTTACCACGCCAGCGCAATATTTCGGCGGCTTCGACATGGAACGATCGGGAGACAGCGGAAGAGGTAGTGGGGGAAGCGTTGAAAGCCGAGCGCGGGCGCATCGAAAGCTGGATGCGGCGCGGATACCCGAGAGCGAATCTGGCGTTGCACTATGATGCGGGGCGGGACATCGGACGGAGCTTGCGGCAGGGAGAGAGCCAGTCAGTGGCGTGCCGCAGCGCGGTGATTGTTTTGCGCGCGGACGGACCGGACAGTTTTTATGTGATGACAGCATATCCGGAGGCTCGCGCATGAAGCACCAAGAGAAGGGCAGGACCTTTCACGTGGCGGATTTTCCGGTGTTGCGGGACATATTACCTGGATATTTGCATCAGGAATTTGCGCAGGAGTACGGATCCGCAGTCGGGGCTGTGCAGTCCTTTTTGTCCGAGGCGAGCGGCGATGAAATCCTGGGCGTGAAAGAGGAGTGGCAGCGATTTCGGAATACGATGCGCGAGCGGCCGCTCGAGGAAGTCCAGGCGGCTTTGGTGCGGCTGGGCGTGGCGTGGCGCCCGGAAAAGGAAGAGGAGTTGAAGGGCCTGGACGAAATACTCTCGCAGGCGGAGGCGTGATATTCCTGGAAAAGTAGGCCCGTAGCTCAGTTGGTTAGAGCGATACCTTGAGCGGTATCTTTACCCCGCGGATTCAACCTACTCGATTTCACCTCTGATGTGTTTCGCAAGTTTCTCAAAGCCTGGTGTCCTAGTTCGGACACACCGCGCCTTCCGAACTAATGGACCTCATGGGCCAGAAAAAGTCGATCAAACGTGCCTGAACCGATGAATCTTCTGCTGGTCCTTCCTGCAACTCCTCATCTTGGCCGTCAAACTTCCCCCACTTCATCGCTGTTACTTACAAAAAATATCCGCCTGGTCTTAAGCTCTCGCCAGCTACCCCTGTCCCCAGGTTCCGTGAGCCGTTACCGCTTTGAGCAATCGAGGCCCAAAATGACCAGTTGCCGGCGACCAGCGAGTCTACCATCGACCCTGGGACCAAGCCCTTCTCAGGGGGGGCATTTGTTCCACGACCGCCGACAATACCCTCGGGTTGTTCCGACTGCGCCTCTGTTAGTCCACGTGGGCGAATACACTGGACACCTGTCCAATCTCTGCGAGGGTGGTCTTGCGGTCAACAGTCGTTTTCCCGAAATCCAGGGAGAAGTTTTCTGCCTGGCGGTTGAGCTGCCAGGCAGCAGCTCCCCTATGCGAGCCACGGCGCAAACCAGCTGGACTAGCGATTCGGAAAATCGGACCGGAGTGCGGTTCATATATTTGTCTTCCACCTCACGGCAGCATCTGAGGGAGTGGATGTCCGCCCAGGCGACTGCCACGGTGAAGGAGCGGCCGCCGACTTTTCGCGCCTTGGCAAGACATGCTCAGCTCAACCTCGCAGCAGTTTATCGACAACTGACCTCTCTGAGGGAGTGGATGTCCGCCCAGGCGACTGCCACGATGAAGGAGTGGCCGCCGACTTTTCGCGCCTTGGCAAGAGATGCTCAGTTCAACCTCGCAGCGGTTTATCGACAACTGACCTCGGGAGTCGAACGCACTGAGCTGAAGGCGGCGTGGCGCCACGCCGGGTTGTTCCGCCTGACCGTCCTCGTTTTGACTGTCGCGGCCCTCTGTTCAGCCTTAGTTTTCCTGGGCTACCGCTTAGGAAGAAGGAGCGAGTACCAGCGGACTCAAACGCCTGCTCCGAGGGCGAAATTGGCGGACCCTCACGCCAGAGGTCAGGTCGAACCTGCAAAGCTCTCGCCAGCGACAAATCCGTCGCCCCCCAAGTTCCACCTGGACGTTCCCGGTTTCGTGCTACAGGTGGGCGCGATGACAAACGAAAGCAATGCGGAGGCGATGTCGGAGACCCTTCAAAGAAACAATTTCCCGGCTTTCGTGTTCAAACGCAGCACCGACCGTTTCTATCAAGTGAATGTCGGTTCCTTCGCAGATGCCGATTCCGCTGCCGTAGTGAAGCGCCAACTCGAAAAGCAGGGCTTCAAAGCCATCCTCCGATATTGGTCGCCTTAATATAGTGTCTCCCAGTTGTGCGTGACATTTGTGCCTTCCACCAAACGGGGTGACCGCTGCTTACTTACCGTATCCCGGTCCAAAGCGCGCCGCGGCCTAGAGTGAAGAGCTGCCGACAAAACAGGGGATGCTAGGGGTCGACGGAGTTAGCGATCGTCGTTGTTGGGGGATCCTGCCTTGAAATTTCATGGCCAGATGATCACGGCTTGGCGTCCTTTTCAGGGGGCACAAACCTTCGATGGTTCTTTGTGGGTTTCCTACCAGATGACCACGTTCCCCACACCACCGTTCTCCGAATACATCTCTGGCCATAGCACTTTTAGCGCGGGGGGCGCTGAGATTCTTAAACTGTTCACCGGCAGCGACGATTTCGGAGGTTCGGTCACGTTTCGAGCGGGGAGTTCCAACGCCGAGCCGGGTTTGACACCTAAAGAGATGTCACCCTCTCTTGAGATACTTTCACAGACGCCGCAAATGAAGCGGGAATTTCCCGTCGCTACGGCGGAATCCACTTCGAACTTGCCGATCTCGTGGGAAGAGCGACCGGCCGCCTAGTTGCTGATCAAGCATGGAAAAAGGCGCTGAGCTAAATCAAGGGTAAAGAGAACCGAGACGACGAGGATTCCGGTCACGAGGAAGATTAGAGAACCCGATGATTCATCAGGGCTGCGGCGATACGGGGATAGGTCTCACACTGTCATCCTTCGATCCGTTGCCCAACTGGCCGTACTTGTTCGTTCCCCAGCAGTAAACCTCCCCGACGGCGGTCAAGCCGCACGCGTGCACCTGGCCTGTCGACACAGCTTTGAAAACAAGTCCTCGAGAACCGAAAACAGGCGCTGGAATGTTGGCGGGAATGTCCGCCTCAGTTGCCACAACTGCATCAACGCCCCACCCCCAGCAATGTGGAGCGCCTTCCCGTGTGAGACCACAGCTGAACGTCTTTCCAGCAGAGAGAAATTCAAAGGTCAATCCTCCCGCCACGAGCGAGGGTACAAGACTCGAAGAGTCTGAACCGTTGCCGAGTTGTCCGTATTCGTTGTAGCCCCAGCAATAGCCTTGGCCATTGGCGGTCACGCCACAGGCATGTCCATCACCCAAGGTGATAGACACGAAATTAAGCCCGCCAGAGACCGGAACAGGAATCAGGCTATCAGTGTTCGAGCCATTGCCGAGCCGGCCTTGAGCGTTCGTGCCCCAGCAGAAGGCGCCGCCGGCAGTCGCGATACCACATGTGAACAATGTCCCCGCACGGACGGACCTAAAACTGTGCCCGCCGGCAACGGGAGCAGGCGTGATGCCAGCGGCCTTATTGCCGGTGCCTAGCTGTCCGTACTCGTTATCGCCCCAGCAGTAAGCAGCCCCATTGGTTGTCAGTCCGCAGCTGTGATTGAACCCCGCACTCACTGCAACGAATTGCAGCCCTCCTGAGACTGGGACGGGCAACCTGGCCGCTTCACCGGCATCGCTGCCAAGCTCCCCGCTCGCGTTGTCGCCCCAGCAGAAGGCCTTCGCGCTTGCGGTGACCCCGCAGGTGTGCCCGAAACCCGCGCTAATCGACACAAAGAGAAAGCTGCCGTGAACGACGGACGGCTGGCGACTATCATTGGTCGTCCCGTTCCCGAGTTCGCCGTCTGAGTTGCTGCCCCAGCAAGATGCCACGCCGCGGGGGTTGACGTAGCAAGTATGCCCGGCGCCAGCGCTGAGGGTCTCAAGATTGGCGATGGCAAAGCGCTGCCGCAGTTTGACCGGGTAGCCCCACTCCTTGAGCATGATAAGGATCTTCGCGATACTCAGCGCCTCTCCATACGGCTGTTGGTCACTTCTCAGCAACCCCACAATCTCGAGGCGAAAGTTCAGCAAGGCTCCTCCGGAATGACCCGGGAATAGCGCCCTGGACTCAAACCGCAGCCAATCTTCTTGCGTCTCGACAAACCCGTCGGGGGTCACGCTTAGACTCCATCGCACGTCATTTGGATGTCCGGCCAGAAAAACTGGGTCGCCTCGCATTAAAGCAGCAGGATCACCCACGCGATCGAAAGGAAAAGTGTTCACCTCGATCCCGTGCGCTTTGGCGTCCGGCACAACGAGAACGGCGAGATCATGACCAAGGTCGAAATGACTGACAAGCTTGGCGGACAGAGGTTTCCCTCGAGGGCTGTAGAAATCCACGAGCACGTCCTGGCCTTGGCGATCGCCATCGCGCACAACGTGATTGGCAGTGATGATGTAGACCTGATCGTTTTCGGCGCCAACGACGATGCCTGCTCCGAAACCAACCCTGTCCCCAAACTTGGCCTCGATTCGCACGATCAGGCGGTTGATGTCTTCCCTCAAGGGATCATGCGCCTGGGGATGGCCAACTGCTCGCGGACAAAGCACGAGTAGGATGCACGTTGTCGCCAGAGCCACATACCGCTTCACTGTGACGCCCTCAGCCAGCGCAGCACGCCAAAAATCAATCCAAAAAGGTAAACGGCCGTGCCCCAAAGCAAATACAGGCCACGGCGCGCTTTTAGCCATTCCAACCAAGTCGGCATCAAGCTCCTGCTGGTGTCGGAGGAGCCTGCTGTCATTCCCCGAACACGACCGCGAAATTGAAGAACGATTTTGTCGTCTTTGAGCTCAAGAGAGTCGATCTCGCCCTGTAAGCCTTCGAATCGAATTGTCTCGCCCGATCGTAGCTTGAGTTCCTGGCCATTCAACTCCTCGAAATAGATCGTACCGGAGAGAATCGTGGAGACACGACGGACGGGCAAGCCCTCGGGGCCTCTGCGATCCTCGATTCGCAGGAGAGACAAATCCCGGATGGGTAGCGGCATGAGAGCGATCTTCTGGGGGAGAGTGAGGAACGTGAGGTCCAGATTCACTTGCCGCGACTGCGGCTCAAAGATAACCGATTTGGGACTGAGAAATGAAAGTTGATGCTCGCCTCCACCTGCCAGGTTCACTCGCACCGGGCCGTTGACATCCGCCCTCAAATCGAGGCCCGTGCCCTGGAGTGTCCACCGAAACTGTCCCCGAGGTTCGGTTTTCTTCAACATTACCGGTGTCTGGGCGGGTAAGATGAGCTCAGGAAGGCTGATCTCGCCTCGCAGTTGGTGATCGGCAGCAACCGCGAGGGCGATGCTCGAGTCGAAATCGCGCCCGGAGACCAGCGCCATCGCCTCCGAGTCGCGCGCACGAGGAAGTTGAACTCGGTTGACTCCCGAAACGCCCAGCGCTGAGAGACGTACCGCTTCGCTGAGCACCTGGCGGTCCGGGAGGACGAAGCCCATCTGGTCCACCTGAAGATCCAGTTCAATCTCTGTGCTCTCGCGTCTGACAAACAGGAGAATACTGGCGATTAACAAAGTGGATGCAAAAACTGCGATCAGTGGCCAGCCCCTGCGGGAAGGCGCCGGCCGGGACGCATCATAGATTTCTGCCAGGCTAGAAAGCCGCCTTAGTGCTTCCCACTGCTCAGCAGGAACCGAACCTCCGGAACGCAACGCCTCGTCGTGAAGACCTTTTGCCCGTTCCTGGAGAAGATCTCGAAGCGCGCTTCGCTTCGACGCGACCTCGCGATCACTCTCTTCTTTCCTTTCTCTCACTTAGCACCCGCGTGATAAAACCACATGTGTTGCGTGATGGGTCCTCCGTATCTGCTAGTGGCACCAATCTCGACATAATAAACACCTGGCGTCTTCGGACTCGGGATTTCGATCAAAATCCCCCGCTCTGCCGGATAATAGCCTTTCCCAAGTGTGCGATCGCTAATCAAAAAAGAATGCGGCTGCCCATCGGTTCCCACTTGCGCCAAGCTGATGAAGACTTCGTTTAACTCCGAACCGGGCAGAAGCACCAAATGATAGCCGTGCGTTGGCTTTTGGTTTCTCTGCCGGATCAAGAGTGGCACGTAGAGCGTTCGATTTTCTCCGCCAACACGGTATTCGGTGAACCCAACTACGCCGATGTCCTGCTTTGAAAGGTGAAGTGCGTTCAGCACGCCCGCCGGCCAAAGATAAACAGTTTTGCCGGCAGGAACGATGGCATCCATTTGATAATAAAGCTTCTGGCGCAAAGCGTAAGCTCGCAGGTGGATTGGCATTTCCGCGGGAGAAGACCATTCAACCGACAGTTTATCTAGGGAATTCGGATCGAAGTCTTCAAAGAATTCAGTGAACGAAGCGACCAGCAAAGTCGTGCTACCGGAGACCGGCTGAATGTAAATGCCCTCGCAACGATCTCCTCGGAGTCGATAGCCCTCGGGGTTTTGCCCGAGCTGGGTGAGATTTGGATCACAAGGAGTCTGCTGGGCGCCAAGCAGTGTAGATGGGCTTCGAGCAGACAGTAGAAAGCTGGCGAGAAAACTAAAGCCCAATCTACAATACTTGTGCAGCACTTGATCATTCCTCAAGAGACTACCACCGAGAGCGGCAGCTGATTTTCCTCGGGTTATCGAGAGCAACAGCGCTTTCTCCGCGACGCTACGTGTCGAGAGAGCTGGTTTGAGTTGAGAGCCTCGACGAGTGATTCGGTCTCAGAGTTTTTTCGGGAATCGGATATTCCGATAGTTATTCCTCCTTCAGCGCGGGGTAACTTTGGCCCAGAATAAGCCATATGGCAACTATTTCCTTTCTTAAATTTTGCAATGCACAGATGCGCATGGCCTCCTTTCAAAAATTCGCCGAGACGTTTTCCGCACGCTCCT
>Ga0306924_10006620_pt1 | contig 11549 bp, 9 predicted proteins | sample sta12Can44000111_FD_203756 | JGI IMG/M metagenome (GOLD analysis project Ga0306924, IMG submission 203756) | Lab enrichment of tropical soil microbial communities from Luquillo Experimental Forest, Puerto Rico - statanox.12C.anox.44.000.111 (v2)... | ecosystem: Environmental > Terrestrial > Soil...
GCCTCGAGCTCCTCCTCGAGGGTCTGCACCTCGCCCTGGAGCTCGTCCTTCTCGCGCCTGGCGCGCGCCAGCGGATCCTCGTTCGCGGGCGGCGCGCCGGGGCGGACGGGCGGCTTGGGCGGAACCGGCACGGCGGCGAGTGTATCGGCCGCGCCGTGAGGGGATCAACGCGCGAGGCCCGATTCCGCGTCGAGCGCGGGGCGCACCTGGCGTGCACGCACCCACACCGCGACACCGGCGGCGAAGATGAAGAACGACGTCCACTGCCCGGCGCCGAGCCCCGCGTAGACGCCCCGCTCCACGTCGCCGCGGAAGAGCTCGACCACCGTGCGGAGCGCCGCGTAGAGGAGGAGCCAGGCGGCGAGCACCTGCCCGTCGAAGCGCTTTCGCGGCCGGACGACGAGGACGAGCACGAGGAACAGCGCGAGCTCGCCGAGCGACTCGTAGAGCTGCGTCGGGTGGAGCGGGACCGTGGTCCCGCGCGCGAGGTCGAGGAACGCCCCCGGGTTCTCGCGCCCGGCGAATGTCTGGTACGCGAGCGAGACGGGCGGGAAGCGCACCGCCCACGGCAGGTGCGAGTCGACGACCGCGCCCCAGCAGCAGCCCGCGGAGAAGCAGCCGAGCCGCCCGAGGAAGTGGCCGAAGGCGACCGAGGGGATGACCGTGTCCGCGTGGGCGAGGAAGCCCATCCGGTGGCGCCGCATGTACCAGGCGGCGGTCAGCGCGGCGCCGATGAACCCGCCGTAGAAGACGAGCCCGCCCTCCCACACCGCGAGGATCTTCGGGATGCGCCCGAGCGGCGTCTCGACGAGCATCCGCCCCGGCCCGAAGTACTCGCTCCAGTTCACGAGGATGAAGTAGACGCGGCTCCCGACGAGCGCGGCGACCAGGATCCACCCGGCGAGATCCGCGATCCGCTCCGGGTCCTGACCGCGCCGGCGCGCCTCGCGCTGCGCGAGCCAGATGCCGGCCACGAAGGCGCTCGCGATGAGCGTTCCGTAGGCGTGGACGGGCAGGCGGAGCTCGCCGTCGAGGAGGCCGGCGCTGCGGAGCAGGACGAGGGCTACCGCGAGCCCCACCGCGAAGGGCAGGTCGGCGCGGAGCGCCGCGACGAACGACACCGCCTCGCCCTCGGCGCGGGCGCGCCGGACCCAGGCGACCGCGCGGCCGACGACGATCGCGACGGCGAGGAGCGCGGCGGCTGGGAGCGCGAACCCCGCCGGCACGACGAGCTGGAAGAGGACGGGGTGCATGAGCCGGCGACCCTACGACGGACCGCAGCGGCTCGCCAATGGAGGGAAGGTGGCAGGGAGGGGCCCCGCGCGAAGCGCGGGGAGGGACGCAGTCCCCGTTAGATCGACGCGCGCCGCTCCTCCCCCGCCGCGCTCACCTCGGCCTCGTTCTTCTGGCCGGGGTGGACGACGAGCAGCGCCACGCCCACCACGATCAGCGAGTCGGCGATGTTGAACGTGGGCCAGCGAAGGTCGAGCCGGTTCCACCAGTACCACTCGATGAAGTCGATCACGTACCCGCGGGCGACGCGGTCGATGAAGTTCCCGACCGCGCCGGCGAGCACGAGCGCGAGCGCCACCTGGAGGTAGCGCTGGTCCTCCCGGAGCTTCCGGTAGTAGCGGAGGATGAACGCCACCGCCGCGATCGACACGAGGGTGAAGAACGTGTTCCGGAACCCGCCCGAGAAGGACCGGAACAGCCCCCACGCCGCGCCCGGGTTCTCGACGTAGTTCATGCGCCAGAGCGGCCGGTAGACGTAGTGCGGCTCCGTCGCGAGCCCCTCGAGGTGACGGAACGTGTAGAACCCGTGCACCCGCTCCGCGACAGTGGTCGCCCCGGCGCTCGGGAACACCGTGGTGAGCCGCTCCACCGCGAGGTACTTCGTCCACTGGTCCGCGATCACCAGGGCGAAGAACAGGATCGCGAGGAGCCGCCACTTGGAGAGCGGAGCGTTCGTGCTCATGAGAGGGCACCCGCGCACTTGCCGCAGACGGTCGGGTGCCGCGGATCCTTCCCGATGTCCTCGGCGTAGACCCAGCACCGCTCGCACTTCGCCCCGGGCGCCCGCGCCACCTCGGCGCCGAGCGGCCCGTCCTCGAGGACCACCTTCGAGACGATGAAGAGGAAGGGGAGCTCCGCGCGCGCCTCCTCGAGGAGCTTCCGCTGCTCGCCCTCGGCGCGCACCGTCACCATCGCCTCGAGGCCGGAGCCGATGAGCTTCGCCCGTCGCACCTCCTCGAGCTTCCGCTGCACGACCTCGCGCACGTCGAGGAGCCTGCCGTAGCGCGCCTCGAGCGCCTCGGCGTCCCTCGGCGGCTCGCGGGCGGGCAGGCCTGCGAGGAAGACCGACTCGGCGGGCCGGCCGGGGAGGTACATCCAGGCCTCGCTCGCGGTGAAGGAGAGGATGGGCGCGAGGAGGCGGATCACGTCCTGCGCGATGATCCAGAGCGCCGTCTGGGCGCTCCGCCTGGGCTTCCCGTCCTTCTTGGCCGTGTAGAGCCGGTCCTTCAGGATGTCGAAGTAGACCGCGGACAGGTCGACCGCGCAGAGCTGCATCGTCGCGTGGTAGGCGACGTGGAACTCGTACTGTTCGTACGCGGCCTTCACTCGCTCGTCCCAGGCGGCGAGCTTCGCGAGGGCCCAGCGGTCGAGCGGCTCCAGCTCCTCGAGCGACACCGCGTCGCGCGCCGGGTCGAAGTCGGCGAGGTTCCCGAGCGCGTAGCGGAGGGTGTTCCGGATCTTCCGGTACCCCTCGGCGAGGCCGGCGAGGATCTCCTCGCCGATCCGCACGTCGTCGCGGTAGTCGGCGGCCGAGACCCACAGCCGCAGGATGTCCGCGCCGTACTTCTTGATGATCTCCTCCGGCGCGACGGTGTTCCCGAGGCTCTTCGACATCGCCTTGCCCTGGCTGTCGAGCACGAACCCGTGCGTGAGCACCGACCGGTACGGCGCGGCGCCGCGGATCGCGACGGCGGTGAGGAGCGACGAGTGGAACCAGCCGCGGTGCTGGTCCGAGCCCTCGAGGTAGAGATCGACCGGGACGCCGAGCCCCTCCTTCTCCGCGACCGCGGACCACGACACGCCCGAGTCCCACCACACGTCGAGGATGTCCTGCTCTCGGCGGAACGCGGTCTTGCCGCACTTCTCGCACTTCTCGCCCTCGGTGAAGCGAGCGGGCGGGTGGCGGTACCAGGCCTCGATCCCCTCCTCCTCGAACGCGCTCGCGACGCGGTCCATCACGCGCGGCGAGACGAGCGGCTCGTCGCAGGCGTCGCAGTAGAAGACGGGGATCGGCACGCCCCAGGTGCGCTGGCGGGAGAGGCACCAGTCCGGGCGGTTCTCGATCATGTTGAAGATCCGGTCGCGCCCCCAGCGCGGGATCCAGCGGACCTGATCGATCTGCTCGAGCGCGGTCTTCCTGAAGCCGCGGTGCTCGAGCGAGAGGAACCACTGGTCCGTCGCCCGGAAGACCACCGGGTTGTGACAGCGCCAGCAGTGGGGGTAGCTGTGCCTGAGCTTCCCGCTTGGGTCGGAGAGGAGGTGGCCCGAGGCGTGGAGGTCCCGCACGATCTCCGCGTTCGCCTCGAGGATCTTCTTCCCCGCGTACTTCCCGGCCTCGGCCGTGAACACGCCCGCGCCGTCCACCGGGTTCAGGATCTCGAGCCCGTAGCGCAGGCCGACCTCGTAGTCCTCCTGGCCGTGGCCGGGCGCGGTGTGGACGAGCCCGGTGCCGGCCTCGAGGGTCACGTGCTCGCCGAGGATGACCGGCGACTCGCGCTCCATGAACGGGTGGTGGTACTTGAGCCCCTCGAGCGACTTGCCTTCGAACGTCGCGAGGATCCGCTCCGGGTGGAGGAGGCTCGGCGTCGGGACCCCGCCGCCGCCGGTGTTGGCCGCGTGCGCCTCGGGCGAGTGCTTCGGCGGGACGTCGGACGGGGCGAGCTCCTCCGGCGCGCAGTCGAGCAGGAAGCGCGCGAGCAGGTCCTTCGCGACCACGAGCACCTGCCCGTGGAGCTCGTAGGCGACGTAGGCGAAGTCCGGGTGCGCCGACACGGCGAGGTTCGCGGGGAGCGTCCAGGGCGTCGTCGTCCAGATGACGAGCCGCGCATTTCGCCCCGCCACCTTCGGGTCGGGGAGCTTCGAGACGAGGTCGAGCGCGACGTAGATCGACGGCGAGGTGTGGTCGGCGTACTCGACCTCCGCCTCGGCGAGCGCGGTTCGGTCGGTGATGCACCAGTAGACCGGCTTCTTGCCGCGGTAGAGCGCGCCGCGCTCCGCCGCCCGCGCGAGGGCGCGGACGATGGTGGCCTCGTAGCCGCGCGACATCGTCGTGTACGGCGCGTCCCAGCGGCCGAACACGCCGAGCCGCTTGAACGAGACCCGCTGCCGATCGATCCACTTCGAGGCGTACTTCCGGCAGGCCTCGATGATCGCCGGCCGGTCCATCTCCCGCTTCTTCGCGCCGAGCTCCTTGTCGACCTTGAGCTCGATGGGGAGGCCGTGGCAGTCCCAGCCCGGGATGTAGTCGGCGACCTCGCCCTTCAGGTTCCGGTACTTGACGACGATGTCCTTCAGGATCTTGTTGAGCGCGTGGCCGATGTGGATGTCGCCGTTCGCGTACGGCGGCCCGTCGTGCAGCACGAAGCGCTTCGCGCCGGGCCGCCCGGCGTTCAGGGCGACGAGGCGCTGAAAGATCGCCTGCTCCTCCCAGCCGCGCAGGATCTCCGGCTCCCGCTGCGGCAGGTTCGCCTTCATCGGGAACTCGGTCTTCGGGAGGTTGACGGTGTCTTTGTAGTCCACGGGCCTTTTTCCCCGGAAAGACAAGGGTTCTAGCAGCGGGCGAGGGTGGGATCAACGAACGAGTGCGGCGCGATCGGGCGCGTCGTTGCGGGGGGCGTGGGGCGCCGCTAACCTCACCCGCCTCATGCCGCCCGGAAGGACCTCCCAGACGCGCCCGCGCCGCCGCACGGCGTCCGCCCCCGGCGGTCGGCTCGGCGTCGTCGTCCTCTCCCGGAACAAGCGGCTCTACTCGACGCGGCGGCTGGTCGAGGCGGCGAAGCAGCTCGGCCACCGCCCGCGCGTCCTCGACACGCTCCGCTGCAACATGGTGCTCGGCCGCGACCGGCCGCGGATCCTCTACCGCGGCGAGGAGGTGCTCGCGACCGACGTCCACGTGGCGATCCCCCGGATCGGCGCGTCGATCACCGGCTACGGGCTCGCGGTCGTGAACCAGCTCGACCTCATGGGCGTGCCGGTCCTCGCGAGCGCGATCCCCATCGCCCGCTCCCGCGACAAGCTCCGCGCCCTCCAGCTCCTCTCCCGCTTCGGCATCGACATCCCGCGCACGGTGATGTGCCGCTACCGCGAGGAGGTGCCCCAGGCGGTGGACCTCGTCGGCGGGCTCCCCTGCATCATCAAGCTCATCCAGGGCACGCAGGGCATCGGCGTCATGATCGCCAACACCGCGGCCGAGGTGGAGGGGATGCTCGACACGCTCTGGAAGCTCGGCCAGGAGATCCTCCTCCAGGAGCTCGTGGCCGAGTCGCGCGGCAAGGACGTGCGCGCGCTCGTCGTCGGAGATCGCGTGGTCGCCGCGATGCGGCGCACCGCCCGCGCCGGCGAGTTCCGCTCGAACATCCACCGCGGCGGCGTCGCTGAGGCGCTCTCCCTCGACCGGGAGTACGCGGAGATCGCGGTCAAGGCCGCGCGGGTGATGGGGCTCGAGGTCGCCGGCGTGGACATGCTCGAGGCGCGCACCGGGCCGAAGATCATGGAGGTGAACTCGTCTCCCGGGTTCGAGGGGCTCGAGGCGGCGACAGGTGCCGACATCGCCTCCGCCTACGTACAGCACGCGGTGGAGTTCGCTCACGCGCGCCACTCCGGCTACGCGGGCGGACACATGGCGTGAGGAGGACGTGACCCAGCCGTTCGAGGGCACCGGGCAAGCAGCCCCCCGCCCCTTCACGAGTGGGCAGACCGCCAAGTAGAATCCGCGCCACCTTGCCATCGCGAATCCCCCCCGCCGAGCGGCCGACGCTCGTCCTGTATGAGGATCCGCTCTCCCCGTGGTGCCTCGTCGCCGAGCGGCGGATCACCGCGGCGCTCCAGGAGCTCTCGGAGGCGTTCGGCCCTCTCCACCACGAGCCGTTCCCGCTGCGCGTCGAGGCGCGCGCGATCACCCGCACCGAGCGTCAACGGCTCGCCCGCGCGGTCCGGCGCGCCTCGCGCGAGCCGGAGGCGAGCGGCGTCACCCCGGACCTCTGGCTCTCGCCTGACCCGCCCCTCTCCTCGATCCCGCCGCTCGCCGCGCTCGCCGCGGCGCGCCAGCAGGGCAAGGACCGCGAGCAGATGCTCCGCGGCGCGCTCCGCGAGGCGGCGCTGTTCCGGGGCGTGAACGTCTCGCGGCGCGACGTCCTCTACGAGCTGGCGGAGCGCGCCGGCCTCGACGTCGAGCGCTTCGCCGGGACGCTCTCGGCGCCGCAGACGGAGCGCCGGATCCGCGAGCGCTTCGAGGACGCGCTCGACCGCGGCGTCGAGGTGGCGCCGGCGCTCGTCATCGGCGAGGAGTGGCTCGTCGCCGGGCCGCGCTCCTCCGACGAGTACCGCCACATCCTGCTCCGCTACGCGCGGGCGAAGCTGGCCCTCCCACCCGACCACACCCTCCACTAGGTGACGCGCCGTCGCCCGTGCCCGCGCCGCACGCGTGGCGCGCAATGCGCACGCCGGAGGCGCCTCGAGGCCGAGCGGGCGGGCGCTTAGCCGTCGGCACGGTCGCTGCTAGCATGCGAGCTCAGGTCCGGCAGTGCGCGGACCGTGAATCCAGGCCGCCGCCGGTCCGTCGGGACGGGGCGCAGCCCACCGCGAAGGAGCCCACCGATGAAGCGTCTCCTCCTCCTCGTCACGCCCCTCGCGCTGCTCGCGGGTTGCGTGGTCTCCAGCGGGTACGTGCGGACGTACACGCCGCCTCCCCCCGTCCGCGCCGAGATCTGGTACGGCGGTCCCCACTTCATCCCCGAGGAGCTGGGCGGCGGCTGGTGCGACCTGCAGGGGCCTCACCAGCACGACTACTACCCGGACCACTCCGATCGCTACGTGATTGACGGAGGGTACTACTACTACCGCGGGCCGATGGTGTTCTCGTATTACGAGGGCCACCCGCTCCCCGGCGGCGGCTGGTGCACGATCGTCGGGCCGCACTCGCACGACTACTACCCGCCGCGCTCGGCCGACTTCGTCTGGACGCGCGGCCGCGGCTACGTCTACCGCGGTCAGTACCGCGCGAACCGCCCGCCGCCGCCGACCTACTGGCCGGCGCCCGCTCCCGCGCCGAGGCCGATGCCCGCCGCCGCGCCGGCGCCTCGGCCGGCGCCCACGCCCGCGGCCTACCCATACCCGGCTCCGCGTCCCGGCCCCGCGCCCGCCCCGGCGCCGCAGCCCGCGCCCTACTACCCGCCGCAGCCGCCCGGCCGCTCGGGGGACGCCCCGGGTCACGGCAACGTTCCGCCCGGCCACGGCGGTACGCCCCCCGGCCACTCCGGAGACGCCCCCGGGCACGGCAACGTCCCTCCCGGCCACGGCGGCACGCCCCCTGGCCGCAGCGGCGATCCGGGCCGCGTGAGCTCGCCGCCGACCGCGGCGCCGAACGCCCCCGCCCGCGACAGCCGCGGTAACGGGAACGGCAAGGACAACGGCAACAGCAAGGGCAACGGCCGCGGCCAGGACGATCGCGGCAAGGGCAACAGGAAGGACATCGCCGACGACGCCAACGACCGCGGCCGGCCGCGCTAGAGCGCGGCGTCGCCCCGGTTTGCCCGGGCCGCCCGCTTCGTGCGGGCGGCCCTTTTCTTTCCCGGCGCGCGCCGTCCGTTCGCCCGCGGCGCATCCGGGGCCTGGCCGTCCCGGGAGCTTGCCGGGGGTCCCCGCGGTGCTAGCGTCCGGACCCTATGGGCCCCCTCTTCACCGCCGCGCTCCTCGCCGTCGCGCTCGGCTTCTTCGCGTTCACGATGGCGCGGCGCCTCGCGCCGCTCGTCGCCCTGCGCAAGGAGGACCGGGTGTCGCGCACGGGTGAGCGCGCGATGGCGCTCCTCCGCTACGGGATCGGCCAGCGCCGGCTCGTCGATCCGGAGGAGCGCGGCCCGGGGATCCTGCACGTCCTCATCTTCGCAGCCTTCGTCGTCCTCGCGCTCCGCACGATCACCCTCTTCGGGATGGGGTTCGCGGAGGACTTCCACCTCCCGCTGCTCGCGCCGGAGGGCCCGCTCGGGCTCGCCTACGGGTTCGCGAAGGACGTGATGGTCCTCGGCGCGCTCGTCGGCGTCGCGGGCTTCCTCTGGCGCCGGCTGGTCTCGAAGCCGGATCGCGTGACGCTCTCCACCGAGGGCGTCGTGATCCTGCTCTTCATCGCCGGCCTCATGCTCACGGACATGCTCTTCGACGGCGCCGGCCTCCTCGCCCGCGGCGAGGGCGGGAGCGCGTGGGCGCCGGCGGCGGCGATCGGCCGCGCCGCGCTCGCCGGCCTCTCGCCCGAGGCGACGCGCGCGATCGGGCAGGGCGCGTTCTGGCTCCACCTCGCGATCATCCTCCTCTTCCTGAACGTCCTCCCCTACGGGAAGCACTTCCACATCATCACCGCGCTCCCGAACGTGTTCTTCGCGCACCTCCCGCCGGCCGGCGCGCTCCGCAAGCTCGACCTCGAGGTCGAGGACGCGAGCTACGGCACCGCGACGGTGAAGGACCTCTCCTGGAAGGAGGCCTGGGACGTCTACAGCTGCACCGAGTGCGGCCGCTGCCAGACGCACTGCCCGACGTACGTCACTGGCAAGCCGCTCAGCCACAAGGAGGTGAACCGCGCGATCCGCCACCACCTCGTCGACGTCGCGCCGGCGCTGACCGCGATGGCGCGCGCCAAGGACGCGTCGGCCCGCGAGAGCGCGGCGGCGAAGCTCCCCGCCATCACCGAGGTCGTGCCCCCCGAGACGTTCTGGGCCTGCACCACCTGCGGCTGGTGCGAGACCGCCTGCCCGGTGCTCATCGAGAACGTGCCCCGCCTCGTGGACATGCGCCGCCACCAGGTGCTCGTGGAGTCTTCGTTCCCCGACGAGGCGGCCCGCGTGTTCAAGGGGATCGAGACGCAGGGGAACCCCTGGGGCATCGGCTCGAACAAGCGGACCGAGTGGTGCGAGGACCTCGACGTGCCCCGCGCCGCGAGCGGCGAGCCCTTCGAGTGGCTCTTCTTCGTGGGCTGCGCCGGGGCGTTCGACGACCGGCAGAAGAAGGTCTCGCGCGCGATCGTCCGGCTCCTCCGCGAGGCGAAGGTCTCCTTCGCGATCCTCGGCGACGAGGAGACCTGCAACGGCGAGGCGGCCCGCCGGCTCGGGAACGAGTACCTCTTCCAGATGCAGGCGCAGGCGAACGTCGAGACGCTGAACGGCTACGGCGTGAAGAAGATCCTGGTCCAGTGCCCGCACTGCCTGAACACGCTCAAGAACGAGCTCCCGCAGTTCGGCGGCAACTACGAGGTCGTCCACCACGCCGAGCTCATCGCTCGCCTCGTCGCCGAGGGGCGGCTCCGGCCCGGGCGCGCGGACGGGATCGGCGCGGTCACCTTCCACGACCCGTGCTACCTCGCGCGCTGGAACGGGGTGGTCGACGCGCCGCGTGAGGCGCTCGGCGCCGTCCCGGGGGTCGTGCTCCGTGAGATGCCGCGGAGCGGCCGGCAGGGGTTCTGCTGCGGCGCCGGCGGCGGTCGCTTCTGGCTCGAGGAGAAGCTCGGCACGCGGGTGAACCAGGAGCGGATCGGCGAGGCGGCCGCGACGCTCGGCGACGCGGGCGGCGTCGTCGCGACGGGCTGCCCGTTCTGCCTCACGATGATGAAGGACGGCGTGAACGAGACCGGGCGGGAGGAGAAGCTCCGGGTGCTGGACGTCGCCGAGATCGTCGCGCTCGGGATCGCGGACCGTGCCCCCTGAGGACGATGAGGACGCCTGGCGCCGCTCCCGACCGCCTCGCCGCACCCCCGCTCCCGGACTTCATCGAGCGCGAGCTGCCCTTCACCCGCTACGCCGTCGCGGTCGGCGGGCTGCGCCTGCACGTGATGGAGGCGGGGCGCGGGCCGACGGTCGTGCTCCTCCACGGGAACCCGACCTGGGGCTTCGTCTGGCGAAAGGTGGTCCGCGAGCTCGCGCGCGACCGGCTCCGGATCGTCCTCCCCGACCTCGTCGGCCTCGGGCTCTCCGACAAGCCGCGCGACCCCGCCTTCCACACCCTCGAGAACCACGCGAAGCTCATCGGCAGGCTGCTCGACCTGGTCGCGCCCGAGCCGTTCCTGCTCGGCGTGCACGACTGGGGCGGACCGATCGGCCTCGCGGCCATGGCGGAGCGCGCCGGCCGGCTCGCGGGGCTGGTCGTGACGAACACCGGCGTCGGCCCGCCGCGCGAAGGGGCGCGCCCGACCGCGTTCCACCGCTTCGCGAACCTGCCGCTCGTCTCCGACGCCGCGTTCCGGCTGCTCGGCTTCCCGCAGAACGCGCTGCGGTTCGCGCAGGCCGATCCGGCCAGCATCCGGGGCGACGTCGCGCGCGCCTACCGGTGGCCGCTGCGGAGGCTCCGCGACCGCGTCGCGCCGCTCGCCCTCGCGCGCATGGTGCCGGTCCGCGCCGATCACCCGTCGGTTCCGGCCCTCAGGCGCTCGCTCGCGTTCGCGACTGCGTTCGACGGGCCCGCCGCCGTGGTCTGGGCCGAGGCGGATCCGGTGCTCGGGCGGGCGCTCCGCGGCGTCGCGACGGCGCTGCCCCGCGCCGTCATCACCCGCGTCCGCGCCGGCCATTACCTCCAGGAGGAGGCGCCCGGCGCGATCGCCGACGCCGTCCGCGACGTGGCGCGCCGCGCGGGCATGCTCTAGCGCGCTTCACGCTTCTTCACGGGCGCGAAGCGCGGGCGAAACCCGCCGCCCCTAGCCTCTCCCGCGAGCCTCGACCCTCGAAGCTCCAAGGAGACGATCGATGTCCGCGTTCCTGTCCGGCGCCCTCGGCGCCCTCGCCTTCCTCCTCGCCCTCGGCCTCGGCGCGCGCCTCGGCTTCGCCGCCCGGCGCCGGCGCTGGCGCCACGGCGGGCCGCGCCGCGGCCTCCGCTTCCTCGCCCGCCGGATCGGCGCGAGGCCCGAACAGGAGGAGGTGCTCTCCTCGGAGGCTGACGCGCTCGCGACGGAGCTGCGCGCGCTCCGGGGGGAGGCGCACGCCGCGCGCGCGGCGCTCGCGGATCTGCTCTCCGCGCCGACGCTCGACCCCGCTGCCCTTCGCGCGGCGCTCGATCGGCCGCTCGCCCGGCTGGCCGACGTCCGGTCCCGCGTCGAGGCGACCTTCGCGCGCGTGCACGGCGCCCTCGACCCCGCCCAGCGCGAGGCGCTCGCCGCCCTCGTCCGGCGCGGCCCCCACGCGCACCGTCACGCCGCGTGAACGCCCGCCTCACCGCGCCGGCGCGAACGCCGTGGCGCAGGCGTCGAGCCGGCGCGCGACCTCGGCCTCGAGCCGGTCGAGGTC
>Ga0306924_10006623_pt1 | contig 11549 bp, 12 predicted proteins | sample sta12Can44000111_FD_203756 | JGI IMG/M metagenome (GOLD analysis project Ga0306924, IMG submission 203756) | Lab enrichment of tropical soil microbial communities from Luquillo Experimental Forest, Puerto Rico - statanox.12C.anox.44.000.111 (v2)... | ecosystem: Environmental > Terrestrial >...
GAACTACAACGTGCCCCCGGCATTTGCCGAGGCGCGCCGCCAGCGTGGCTCATACCGCTCGGGCGGTGCTATTGGCGAGGTGGTCAGAAGCGGACAAATCGTCCACATCGACGACCTCGCAACAACACAAGACTATGCGGACCGCCATCCGGTCGCGATCGACGCTGTCGAGCTGGGCGGCGTTCGGACTTACGTCGGGGTGCCGATGCTCAAGGACAATCACCTGATTGGAGTCATCGCCATCTATCGCCAGGAAGTACGTGCGTTCAATGACAAGCAGCTTGCCCTGCTGACCAGCTTCGCCAATCAGGCTGTCATCGCAATAGAGAACGCGCGACTGCTCAATGAGCTGCGCGAATCGCTGGCGCATCAGACCGCCACCGCCGATGTCCTCAAGGTGATTAGCCGCTCGGCCTTCGACCTCAAGACGGTGCTGCAGACGCTGGTCGAATCGGCGGCGCGCTTGTGCGACGCCGACAAGGGCACCATTACCCGGCAGATTGATGGCGTGTTCTACCGCGCCGAATCCTACGGCTTCCCCGCCATGGTTATGGAACGCTGGAGAAAACTGGCTGTCACGCCAGAGCGCAGTAATGCCGCAGGACGCGCCCTGCTCGAAGGTCGTACTGTTCACATCCCCGATGCGGAGGCCGATCCTGACTACACTTTCGACACGGCCGGGGCTGTGATGCGCTCCATGCTGGGAGTTCCCATGCTGCGCGAAGGCCTGCCAATTGGGGTGCTCGCCCTGGCCCGCTCCGAGGTGCGCCCATTCACCGACAAGCAGATCGAACTCGTCTCCACCTTTGCCGACCAGGCCGCGATCGCCATCGAGAACGTGCGGCTGTTCGATGAAATTCAGGACAAGAGCCGCCAGCTCGCAAAGGCAAGCCAGCACAAATCGCAGTTTCTCGCCAACATGAGCCACGAGCTGCGCACGCCGCTCAACGCCATAATCGGCGTCAGCGAGATGCTGCGCGAGGACGCGGAGGCCGCAAATCAGGACACCGAGCCTATCGACCGCGTCCTTGGCGCCGGCCGGCATCTCCTTGCGTTGATCAATGACATTCTCGATCTGTCCAAGATCGAGGCCGGGCGCATGGAGCTGCAGCTTGAAACATTCCCGCTTGCGCCGCTGCTCGCCGATGTGGTCAAGACCATCGAGCCCTTGGCGGCGAAGAATGCCAACCAGGTGGCTGTCAAAAGCGATGGCGCGATCGGGACGTTGCACGCCGACCAGATGCGACTGCGGCAGGCGCTGCTCAATCTCCTGAGCAACGCCAACAAATTTACCGAGCGCGGCAGCATCGCTCTTGATGCGCGGCAAGGAAAGGATAACGGCCGAGACTGGGTTACTATTGCGGTCGCCGATACCGGCATCGGCATGACGCCGGAGCAGATGGTCAAGCTGTTCCAGGAATTTTCGCAGGCCGATGCATCCACGACGCGCAAATATGGCGGCACGGGCCTTGGCCTCGCCATCAGCAAGCGCTTCTGCCAGATGATGGGCGGCGATATCACGGTTGAGAGCGAGCCGGGCCGCGGCTCGACGTTCACGATCCGGCTGCCGAGAATTGTCTTTTAAGGCGACAGCGCCGCTAAAACGTCGAAAACTGCTTGCGGTAGACCTGGATGCAATGTTCGAGCCGTTTGCTCAGCCGCTCGGCCTCCTCGCTCAATCCCGCTCGCCGCGCAGCATCGATCGCGAGTGCAAAATAATCCTTGAGATCGCTATATTCGCCAGCCGGATAGCGCGTTTCGTACATGTCCGCATAAGCCTGCTCTGCGCGCGCCTCGTAGTCGGCGATCGCTTTGAGCAGGGTCGGATGAGGAATGGGTGGGCCGGTCATTTGCTCTCGATCGAGATGCCGCGCTCGCCAAAATAGGACTCCTGCAGGGCCTGCGTCAGGCCGATGGACCAACGCCGGGCGGGTTCGCGACGTGACGTTGTTCCTGTTCCGCGCGTACCCGTGCCGAGGCGTCGCGTCGCGCAAGGTCTCTGCGCTTCTGCTCCTCGGTCGTCTCCTCCTGCGGCGCCGTGACCATCAGGGGCCAGCTGGCTGCGCGCTTGCTCCGTGGTGGAAGCCAGCTCAGCGCAGCCGGATCATCAGCAGCCCCGACACAATCATGACGGCCGCGACAATGCGAATGAGCCGCAGCGGCTCCTTTAGAAATACGACCGCAAGCGCCGCCCCGAAGAGAACGCTGGTCTCCCGCAGGGCCGCGACAATTGCGATCGGCGCAACCGTCATGGCCCAGATCACAATACCGTAGGAAGCGAATTGCAGGAAACCGGCGGCAAGACCAGTGACCCAATACGGCGCGATCGTGCCAAGAACTTTTCCGCGCAGACGCACCACGGCATAGGCTGCGAGCACGACGGCGTTGCCGATAAACAGGCAGGCCGTATAGGCATTGGCGCTGCCGGAGAGCCGCGCTCCCATTCCGTCCACGAGCGAATAGGCGCAGATCGTAACTGCAGTGAACAAGGCAAATGCGGTCGAATGCCAGTCAACGCGTGCAAGCGCGCGCCCGCCGCGGGCGGACAGCAGCAAGACACCGCTCGCGAGCGCGAAAATGCCGCCCCATCCGAATGGGCCGAGTGTCTCGCCGACGAGCGGCGCGCTTAAGGTGGCCGTCATGAGCGGCGCAGTCCCGCGCGCGAGCGGATAGACCTGGCCCAGATCGCCGACGCGATAGCTTTCGCTCAGGCCGATGAAATAGAACAGATGAATGGCGAGCGATGCTGCAACCCACGGCCACGCCGCCGAGAGCGGCACACCGACGAACGGCAACAGCACCAGCCCCACGATGCCCGCGCCAATCGCAATCAGGACCGTCGCAGAAAGGGTATCGCTTCCAATCTTGATTGCCGTATTCCAGCCTGCATGGCAGGCGGCGGCGAACAGGACGGCCGTGAAGACGAGAGAATCCAAGACTGCCGCTACAGGTGATGCACTTCGTTTGTGAACTCAGGGGGATACAGTAACCACTACACTCGAACTTAGACCGATAAGATAGAGGTTTACTGGGTCGTCGGCTTTCGCGGACGATGGCGATCGAGAGTCATGATCGACTGCCGCTGGTATTATTCAAAGATCTCGTCGGCGCGGCCGGACAGAGGCAGCGGAACGGTGATGCCGAGCGCCTTGGCGGTCTTGAAGTTGAGAAATAGCTCCACCTTGGTGGATTGCTGAACTGGCAGATCGGCCGGCTTGTCGCCCTTGAGGATTCTGCCAGCGTAAGTGCCAACCAGACGGTAGTACTCCGTTTCACTGCTGCCATAGCTCATCAGACCACCAGCAGCCGCGAACTCGCGGAATTCGTAGACACCGGGCAGCGCATGGCGAACCGTCAACGCAGCGAGCTTTTCACGGTGAGCAGTAAAAAGGTTGTCGGGAGCAATGACGAGCGCGCTTACGCGGAGGTCAAGCATCTTTTCGAAGATTGCATCGAAATCACGATCGCTGGTCGCATGCAAGATATGCAGTTCAAGCCCGAGTGAGCGGGCAGCTGCCTGCGAGGCCCGCGAAACAGGCTCCGCGAGAGCTGGCACCGCCGGGTTGACCAGCAGCGCCACGCTGGTGACTGTCGGCAGCAACTCGTGCAGCAGCTCCAGCCGCTTCGGCGCTACCTCCATGTTCAAGCTGGTCACACCGGTTACATTGCCGCCGGGTCGGTTGAGACTGACGACAAGTCCAAGCTCCACCGGGTCTGCCGCTATGCCGAATACGATTGGCGTACTCGTCGTCGTCGCCTTCGCAGCCAGCGCGGCGGCAGTACCGCCCGCAGTCACAAGCACTGCGACCTGCTCCTGAACCAACTGCGCAGCAAGAGCGGGCAGCCGGCCGGTATGCGCCTCAGCCCATTGATAAACGATCCTGACGTTCTGACCTTCTACGAAGCCTGCCAGGCCTAACCCTTCGCGGAAGGCGCGCAGACGGATTGCATTTGCCGCGGGCGGAGCGGTCGCGAGAATCCCGACGACCGGCATTGCCGGCTGCTGCGCTTGTGCACGAGCCGCCGCCACTGCACTGCCCATGAGTGTGATGAACTCGCGCCGCTTCATGTGCAGCCCTGAATGCGAAGATTGCAACCTGCCATGCGATGCCAGGACATACCGCAATGTGCATTACAGCAAATCTGGCGGTTCATGTCGCGCACGGAATCGTCCGGGCTGCGGACATGCTGCCGCACGAGGTTATGGGCATGAGCTGAAGCGCACAGCAGTGGAAAATGGCCGGCTCTTATTCAAAGATTTCGTCGGCGCGACCGGACAGAGGCAGCGGAACGGCGATGCCGAGCGCCTTGGCGGTCTTCAGGTTCAGGAACAGCTCGACCTTGGTGGACTGCTGGACCGGCAGGTCGGCGGGCTTCTCGCCCCTGAGAATCCGGCCGGCATAGACACCGGCGAGACGATAGCTGTCCGCAAGACTGCCGCCGTAGCTCATGAGACCACCGGCGGCGGCAAACTGGCGAAACTCGAAGGCTGCGGCTAGCGCGTGATGCAGGGCGAGCCCCGCGAGCGATTTTATGCGGCTCACAAAAAAAAGGATCAGGCGCGATGACGAGCCCGCCAACGCGTCGGCGCGCCATGGTCGCAAAAGCGGTTTCGAGGTCGCGGTCCGTGCCGGCCTCCACGACATGAAGCTCAATCCCAAACGCGCGGGCAGCCACGCGGGTGTCACTCGCGACAGTTTCCGCATCGGAATTGGCAGGATTGACGAGCAACGCAATCGCGGTCGCCGTCGAACTGAGCTCATGCAGCAACTGAAGCCGCTTCGGCACCAGCTCCACATTCAAAGTGGTGATGCCGGTGAGATTGCCGCCTGGCCGAGCGAGGCTCGCGACCAGGCCGAGTTGCACCGGATCGACAGCGGTAGTGAACACGATCGGAATCGTCGCGGTTGCCGCCTTCGCGGCTGCTGCCGAAACATGGTTGGCGACGATGACGCTCGGTTGGCGACCAACCAGTTCGGCGGCCAATGCCGGCAATCGGTCGTACTGCTCGTCGGCCCAGCGGTATTCGATGGCGACATTCTTGCCTTCGGCGAACCCGGTTTCACCAAGGCCGTGGCGGAAAGCTGAGACAAACGGCGCCCATGGTTCGGCCGAGGCGCCGTTGAGAAAATCCAACCACCGGCACCGCTGCCTGCTGCGCGCGCGCCGCAAGCGGCCAGGCAGCCGCGCTGGCGAGCGCGGCAATGAATTCCCGCCGTCCGATGGCGACTGGCACGTACCCCTCTCGCTTTGTGAGGGCCGCTTCCAAGAGGAACGATACCACGCCGCGCGTAGGCGGTCTTCACGTATAGTCAGGCCAGGCGCATCAAAGTCGAGCGAACGAAGTGCCCAGAGCAGACAGGAGAAGGACCGATGAATCTCGAAGGCAAGGCGGGCATCGTCACGGGGGCCGGACGCGGCATCGGTCGCAGCGTCGCGCTGCTCATGGCGGGCGAGGGCGCCAAGATCATCGTCAACGACCCCGGCGCCGGCCGCAATGGCGAGGTCACGACCGAGCGCCCGGCCGACGAGGTGGTGGCGGAAATAGCCAAGGCCGGGGGCGGGGCGCTCGCCAACTACGACTCGGTCGCCGACTACGGCAGTGCCGGCCGCATGGTGCGCCAGTGCGTCGAGACCTTCGGCAAGATCGATTTCGTCGTCAACGCAGCTGGCGTGCTGCGTGAGCGCATGATCTGGAACATGACCGAGGACGACTTCGATACGGTGATCTCCGTGCACCTCAAGGGCACCTGGAACATGTGCCACCACGCCATCAAGTTGATGCGTGGCGAGCGCTTCGGCCGGATCGTCAACTTCTCCTCGGACGCCTTCAAGGGCTCGGTCGGCCAGTGCAACTATGCGGCGGCGAAGGCCGGTGTCATCGGCCTGACGCGCACGATCGCACGCGAGTGCGGCCGCTACGGCATCACCGCCAATGCCATGTGCCCGTTCGCCGCCACCCGCATGACCGTCAACGATGCGGTCATTGCCAACTGGAGGCGGCGCGTCGAGGCCGGGCTGCTGACGCAAGCGGAGTACAAGGCGCGAATGGCAATGCCCGGGCCCGAGTTCGTGGCGCCGATGGTCGCCTACCTGTGCACGGAGGCGGCAAAGGACGTGAACGGCCAGATCTTCCACGCCGAGAAGTCGCACTATCACACCTACCAATACGGCGAGGTCGCGCGCTCGCTCTACAAATACGAGAACAACGGCGAGTTCACAGTCGACGAATTGATCAGGCTCATTCCAGCTTCCCTGATGGCTGGAATCCCCAACGTCGCTCCGGCGGAGGAGTCCCGGGATATGCCAGGGACGTAGGGCGGATTAGCGCAGCGTAATCCGCCGTATGCCGTTGGGTTACGGCGCGAGCACGGCGCGCGCCTAATATTAGTGGACGCCCCGCTTACGGGGGGCATGAGCGGGGAGGGTTGATCCAGGATCTTCGGCCACCCCCAAACCCAGCCCTAGCCGGCCAAATCGGCGCGGCGCTTTGCCGAGCCGCGGCGCCATCACTGCCTTTTCGATCTTGGTTTCGCCGCATTCGGGACAGGAGATCTCGCCGGCCTTCTGCTGCGCCTCGAACCCGTCGCCGTCATGAAACCACCCTTCAAATTGGTGGCCACGGGCGCAACGCAGCGCAAACAGAATCATCCATACGACCTCCGAGCCGTGCGTTGTACTTGGCTCTTTTCGTTATTTGCAATCGGCCGCCGCCAATGCAAGACAGCATGCAATCGCCTCAATTTTCGACGGGTCCCTCCACCTGGGTCAAGCGCTTTTTGCGGCTGATCAAGCCAAGTGGTCTTGTGCTCGATCTCGCGGCCGGTGGTGGCCGGCATGTTCGCCTGCTACGCGCGTGCGGATTTGCAGTGCGCGCGGTCGACCGTGATACCACGGCACTGTTGGCGCTCGCGGGGCCGCGTTGCGAGGTGCGCCGGATCGACCTGGAGACCGACGACGGTAGGCAACTCGGCGATGACTATGATGGAATCATCGTTACCAATTACCTGCACCGTCCGTTGCTCCCGGCAATTGCCCGCGCTCTCGCGCCGGGTGGAGTGCTGATCTACGAGACCTTCGCGCGCGGCAACGAACGATTCGGTCGGCCGCGCAATCCCGATTTCCTGCTCCGCCCGGGCGAGTTACTCGAAGCCTTTACAACGCTTACGGTGGTCGCCTTCGAACAGGGAGAGGTTTCGGTACCACGGCCCGCCGTGATCCAGCGCCTTGCCGCCGTACTCGGCCCGATGGGCCTGTTGCCGGACGCAGTAGATTTGCGAGGCTCTGACCGAACACAGCCATGACTATCCGGCGCGCGCAACACGCGCGCCTTATTCTACTGCGTCAGAAAGAACGCCGCGACAGGTTGTGGTTGCCCTCTCCCCTTGCGGGAGAGGGCAACTCTGAAAGTGCAACGGAAAGGATGGGTGAGGGGAGCAGATGCCCCTCACCCTTCGAGTTCGCTGCGATCTGGTCGCAGCCCTCTCCCGCGAGGGGAGAGGGCACAGTAACCACGGTCGGCGTCCGCTGCACCCTTATGAGCTAACCTACCCTACAAGTCCCGAGAGCGGCGCCATGGCGACAAACACCGTGGGCGTATTAGCGTGGCGTAATCTGCCGCATTCCGGTGGGTTACGGTGCGCGCGAGACGCGCGCCTATGCTACCCTGCCGGTGCGTGTGGCAAGCACGGCTTCGGCGGCGGCGACACCGGTGAGATAGGCGCCGTGCGCGGTCGAGTAGTCGTGGAGCGAGCACGATTCGCCCGCAAAGAACAGGCGCTCGTTTACCGGCGCGGCAAGCCGTGCCCGGCAATCCGCATGGCCGGGCAGGGCATGGGAATAGGAGCCGCGCGCGGACGGATCGCTGCCCCAGCGATGCAGCGCGAGCGGCTTCACCCGGCGCGCGAAATCGCTGCCAAGCAGGCCGACGAGCTCCGTGACCGCGAACTCGGCAAACGCGGCTTGCCCCGCCGCCTCCAGCTCGGCCGCGAGCTCGCCGCCGAAATAGGCCTCGATCAGCGGCCGGCCGAACGGTCGGAAATGGTAGACGGCGGTTCGGCTGCGGTCGGTGCGGCCGAACAGCCGGCCCTCACTTTCGAACTCCTCGGCATGCGACAGCGAGAGAAACAGCTTGTCGGCAAGCCCGAGCGGCAGCCCGGCTGCGGCCGCGACCTTCTCCGGCAGCGGTGGAGCAAATGAGAGCGTCTCCTCGGCAATGAGCGCGCTCGGCAGCGTGACGATGACCGCCTCGGCGGTGACCGTCCCTTGCGCCATCTCCACGCGCACCGTGCGCCCACTGTGATCGACGTGCTTCGCCGGTGCGCCGAGCAGTGCCGGGAGTCCCTCCGCATGTGCGGCGATCACCGCGCCATAGCCTTCGACCACACGCCAGTTCACGCCGCTGTCGTCATAGCGGCCAAAATCCCGCGCGGAGACCCGATCGAGACGAGCGCCGCTCGCGTAGCTGCCGACCGCTCCAATGAGTGCGTTCCAGCGCCCGTGCGGGGCAAGAAATGTTGCAGTCGCGACGTCGGGCTCGGTGTCGGGAAGCGAGCCCGCCCGCTCATAAAAGTGCGCCAGCGCAGCGAAGAACGCAGCCTGCTCCGCGAGCGGAAACCCGATCGGGGTCGAGAGCCGTCGCCACGGCGGCGGTGTTTTGTCGATGGTGCGGCCTTGCGCGAGCGCGACAGCGTGCCACGGATTGCGGTCGGCCGAATGCAGCCAGCCGCAGCCGAGGTCGAGCGCGAAGCCGTTGAGGGCCGTCGTCCAGGCGCGCCCACCCAGCCGAGGCCGCGCCTCGATAATGAGGCAGTCCACATGCGCCTGAGCAAGCCGGCGGCCCGCGGCAACGCCCGCCGCGCCGCCGCCGATGATCGCCACTTCCGTGTTGCGCCTGGTCACAGGCTGTTCCGCGAACGTCGGGGCATCACAGTTGCACGAGCTTTCATGCTCTCCTCAGCATGCGGGAGAACTTGTAGAATAGCTTGCTTGAGAGACATGCGAGCCGGAGGACGATTGATGCGCACTTTTCTTGTTCGCGGCTCCAGGATTTTTGCTGCCGCCCTGGCAGGCATCGGATCGGTCGCGTTCGTCTCGCTCGCGGGCGCGCAGCAAAACGGAATCACGCCGTCCGAAATCTCGATCGGCGCCATCGGCGCCTTGACCGGGCCGCTCGCCTTCATCGGCGCGCCGGGACGCGACAGCATGAGCCTGGCGTTCGATGAGATCAACGCCAAGGGCGGGGTGTGCGGCCGCAAGCTGCGTCTCGGTTTCGAGCACGCCTCCTCGCCGGCGGAAAGCATCGCGGCGGTGAAGAAGCTGGTCGAGCAGGACAAGGTGTTCATTCTGGTGCTGGCGTCGGGGAGCACCGGTGCCGCCGCCGCAGCCGATTACGTGCGCCAGGCCGGCGTGCCCACCTATAACCTCTACGGCTCGACGCCGATTATCCGCAATCCATTTGCGGAGAACGTCTTCCACGGGGCGGTCGTTCCGGTCGAAGTCTCGGCTGCCGCACTCATCAGCATGTTCCATGACGATGGATACACGCCGAAGAAATTCGGCATCCTGGCCGGCACCTATGCCTTCCCACAGGCGACCTTGAAGGCAGCGCAGGACATTCTCAGGCAGAAGGGCGCGGACTTCGCGGTCGAGCAGTTCGACATCGGTGCCCGCGACTTCACCTCGCAGCTCGTCTCGTTGCAGCGCCGGGGTATTGATTCCGTGCTCGTCCTGGGAAGCTTTTCCGAAGCCGGGTTTGCGATCAAGCAGGCGCGGGAGATGGGGTTGGCCAACGTGCGCTGGGTGGTCGACGGCTCCGCCGTTTCCACCGCCATCATCCCGATCCTCGGCAATGCCGATGGCATTCGCGGCTATTACAACGCGCCGGCGTTTCCCGGCCAGACGCCGGCCACCCGCGAGTTCGAGGCGCGTCTGTCGAAGCATCTCGGCTCGCTGCCGCAGGGGCGGCCCAGTGTCTACGACCTGATCGGCTACGGATCCGGCTACGTGGTCGCGGAGGCGATCAAGGCCACCAATTGCGAGCTCACGCGCGCCAATCTGATCAATGCCTGGTCGAACCTCAAGGACGCGGGACCGACCAAGCTCGGCGGTCTCGATATCACTTTTCCGGAGAGCTACACGCCGACCGACCACCAGGGCGTCTACCGCATCGGCGCGGCCATCGTGAAAGGCGGGCAGTGGCAGGTCTATCGCGTGATCGACAGGCCCTGATCGCCGCAATGCTCGGCCAGCTGGGATTTGTCGTACTCGCCGGCATCAAGTTTGGTGTGCTCTATGCGCTCGCGGCGCTCGGGCTCGTCGTGGTGCACAAGGCGACCAAAACCGTGAACTTCGCCCACGGCGCGTTTGCGATGCTCGGGGCGTTTGCAAGCTTCCTCATGGTCGTGAGTTGGCAGTGGCCGTACTGGGCGGCCTATGTGGCAATCCCGCTCGTCATCGGGCTCGCCGCCGCAGCAATTGAGCTTGTGATCCTGCGCCGGCTGCGGCAGGCCGACATGTTCACCGTCGTGATTGCGACGGTATTCCTCGGCATCGCCATCTCGGAAGGATTCCGCCTGACCTATAACACCGAGCTGCTTGCCGTGCCCTCGCTCTTCAGCGGCCCTCCGTTCATCCTTGCCGGCGTGATTGTCACGAGGGACACGGCCTGGGTCATCGGCGGCGCGTTACTGACCGCGCTCGCCTGCATTGCGCTGTTTGGCTACGGGCGGCTTGGCCGAGGCATGCGCGCCATGGCGGCGAACATGCGCGGCGCGCAGCTGTGCGGATATTCGGTCGACGGCGTGTACATGCTGGCCTGGTTTCTCGGCGGCGTGCTGGCCGGGGCGACGGGCGTCTTCATCGCACCGGTGACGGGGGTGTCGGTCGATCTTTCGATTGCGATCATCACCGCTGGCTTTGTCGCCGGCGTGATCGGCGGCTTCGACAGCCCGCGCGGCGCCATCGTGGGAGGCCTTTTGCTCGGCTTGGCCGAGAGCCTCTCGGCGGCCTACGTGTCGAGCGCCATGAAGAGCTGCATCAGCTTCCTCCTGCTTTTTCTCGTCCTCATGTGGCGTCCGCAGGGGCTGTTCCCGGAGAGGTCCGGCCGCCGTGTCTGAGCGGCGGCCGGATCTCGCGGCCCTTTTACCGGCCCTGTTCATTTCTCTCTGCGCCGCCGTCGGGCTCGGGCTCGACAGCTATCCGCAATACGTGATCGCGGTTGCAATCATATCGATGCTGGTCGGCATTGCGCTTGTGGTGCTGGTCGGGCTGGCGCGATGCATCACGCTCGCGGCCGGCTCGATCATGGCCATCGGCGCCTATGCGTCGACGCTTGCGGTTGCGAGACTCGGGGTGCCCTATCTCGTCACCTTGGCGCTTGCGCTCCTTGCCGGCGGCGCCGGCGGCTGGCTCATCGCGTTTCCGGGAACACGGTTTCGCGGGCACAATCTCGCCATGGTGACGCTGGTGTTTCAGAGCGTCTGCATCATTCTCATTCGCGAGGCGACCTGGCTCACCGGCGGCGCGGAGGGCATTCACGTGCCGCCGCA
>Ga0306924_10006624_pt1 | contig 11548 bp, 8 predicted proteins | sample sta12Can44000111_FD_203756 | JGI IMG/M metagenome (GOLD analysis project Ga0306924, IMG submission 203756) | Lab enrichment of tropical soil microbial communities from Luquillo Experimental Forest, Puerto Rico - statanox.12C.anox.44.000.111 (v2)... | ecosystem: Environmental > Terrestrial > Soil...
CCATGCGGCTCGCGGTATTAACGGTGTCCCCCCAGATATCGTACGCGAATTTATGCGTACCGATGACGCCGGCGACGATAGGGCCGCTGTGGACGCCGATGCGCGCTTGTAGGTTTACGGCGGTCGCTGCCGCGATGTCGTTCACCGTTTCGAGCATCCGTATCGCCAGTTCGGCAATGCGGACGGCGTGATCGGGTTGCGCCTCGGGAATCCCCGCGGCGACCATGTAGGCGTCGCCGATGGTCTTGATCTTTTCCACACCGTACGCCGCGGCCAATCGGTCGAACTCGGCAAATATCCTGCCGAGAAAATCGATGACGCGGTCCGCCGACATTTCCTGACTGATCGTCGTAAAGCCGACTAGATCGCAAAACAGAATCGTCGCTGCCGAAACCTGATCGGCGATGACGGTCTCGCCGTTGCGCAGGCGGTTGACGATCCCTTGCGGCAAGATATTCAACAGCAAAGCTTCGGAGCGGCGTTTCTCCTGCTCCAGGTCGGCGATGAACTTCTTCTCCCGGTCGTGCAACCATTTTTTCTCGAGCGACGCCCTAACACGCGCCTGCAGCAGGACCGGATTGAACGGCTTGGACAAATAATCCTCGGCGCCGGCCTCGATGCAGCGCACCACGCTGTCGAGCTCGTCGAGCGCGGAAATCACGATCACCGGAATGTCGTTGGTCTGCTCCGCCACTTTGAGGCGGCGCAGCACCTCGAAGCCGCTCATTTCCGGTAGGATGAGATCGAGCAGAATGAGGTCGAATTCCTGCGTGGTGGCAAGGTCCAAGGCGGATGTCCCGTTCGCGGCGGTGACCACTTTGTGGCCCTTCTGCGTCAACCGGCGTTCGAGCACGTCGCGATTGGACGCGTTGTCATCGACCACGAGAATTGAGCTCGATCGTATTGCCTCCGACAGCGCGCGGTTCGTCGGCAGCGGAGCGACCGTGCGCAATAAGTCGTCGACGATAGCGGCCTCCTTGCTGTGACCGCCATCGCCCAAGCCGTCGCCTTGCCGTGCGAGCGCGACCATAGCGTCGATCTGGCCAAGAAGCTGATCGGCGTGGTCTTTGAGCTTCGCCAGGTCCGCTCGCAGCGGCTGCTCGTCGCGTTCGTCCATGTCCTCGATCAGAAGCTCGCTATAGCCCTTGATGGCATTGAGCGGCGTTCGCAAATCGTGACGCAAACGGCGGTGGAATGCTTCGGGCGTCTCGCCCTCCGGAGAATCCGACGACGAATCCTTGATGATGCTGCTTACAAACGCGTTCAACTGCACGCTTGCGCTGAGCATCCGGTCGAGATCGGGCAGCAGCGCATCGAGCCGCAATCGGCGCGCGTCCTCGATAAGGATGTCGAGAAATTCGGTAATCGCCGTCGCCGGCGCCTGCACCTCCTGGCGCAGGAAGGCTGTCAGAGCCCGGCTGAGACGTTCGTTCGTTGCGGTCGTCGGCAAAGTACGCCCCAACTTGCGGCGAGAGAAGAGCTAGTTTTTCGCTGCGCCAAGGAGCCTTTCGATCTTGCCGATGAGGCGCTCGATTTCCACCGGTTTGGTATCGTAGTCGTCGCAGCCGGCCTCGATGGCCTTTTCGCGGTCACCACTCATGGCGTGCGAGGTCAGTCCGATGATCGGCACACAGCTCGTGACGTCGTCGGCTTTGACGCGGCGCGTCGCCTCCCATCCGTCCAAGACGGGCAGACTCATATCCATCAGAATGATGTCGGGCCGTTCACTGACCGCCAGGTCGACGCCTTCTTGTCCGTTCACCGCGAAAATCACCTCAAAGCCGCGACGCATGAGGCGCCGTGACAGCATATCCCGGTTCATTTCGTTATCTTCGACCAGCAGAATTTTTGTCATCGCGGCATCTCGCTTCGGCCTTTTGTTATCTTATGCATTGGCGCCTGCGGACATGGGGGCCGGCCGCCGCCGCAGGGCTTCGCCGACGGCAGCGGCGATATCTAATCGCGACGCGGCACCCTTGGCGATGATCTTTTGCGCTTGCCGCAGCAGGCGCTCGCGCTCGGCCGCGGTAAGCTGTTTGGCAGTGATGACGATCACCGGAATGTCACGCCAGTCCGCACGCGCAGCGAGCGCATCGAGAACCTCGAAACCATCCATTTCCGGCATCACCAAGTCGAGCAGGATCATGGCCGGCTCCGGATGCGCGCCTAGCCATGTCAGCGCCTGACGGCCGTTAACCACTGCCGCTACTGCCAGGCCCATCTTTTCGACACTCTGCGAGATCAGCTCGCGCGCGCTGGCATCATCCTCAACGAGCAGGATCGGACCTTCGCGCCGCAGCAAACTGTGCATCAGCGCGCTCAATTGCGCGCGGTCGACCGGCTTGGTCAGCACCTCGACGGCGCCAAGCGACAGTCCGATGCCGCGCTCGGAAAGCACCGTGACCATGATTACCGGAATGTCGCGCAGTTGGGCGTCGGCCTTGAGCGCGGTCAAAACATCCCAGCCGTCCGGCTTGGGCATCAAAACGTCGAGCGTGATCGCGTCTGGCCGCACCATACGCGCAAGATTGAGCGCCTCGGCGCCGCTCGCGGCATGAATGAGGCGGTATCCGGCGCCTTTCAGATTGGCCGTCAGCAGGTCGCGGGCGGCCGGATCGTCGTCGACGACCAGCACCGTGGTGGCATGCACCTCGCCTGCGATTTGCGGGGCGTCGGTGGATTTGACCTCCGGCTGGGTCGTGGGACGGTCCGGCAAGGTGATGGTGAAGGTCGAACCCTCGCCGGGCTTGCTCGCGACGGTGACGTCGCCGCCCAATAGCTGGCAAAAGTTCCGCGTGATCACCAACCCAAGACCGGTACCGCCGTATTTCTGGGATGTCGTGGTCTCCGCCTGGGTGAACGCCTGGAACAGCCGGCCGAGCTGTTCTTCGCTCATGCCGATGCCGGTGTCGGAAATGGCAAAGCGTACGGCGGTTTGGCCGTTTTCGATGCGCTCCGTTACCAGCGTGACGCGGCCATTCTCCGTGAACTTGTTGGCGTTGCTGAGGATATTGAGCAAGCTCTGTTTAAGCTTGGTGCGGTCGGTGCGCATGCTGCCGAGGTTATCCGCCGCGCGGTACTCGACTGCATTGCCGTTCTTTTCCGCAAGCGGGACGATGATCGCGCGCACCTCTTCGAGCAGCGGAACGATCTCGACGTCTTCGAGGAAAATATCCATACGGCCCGCCTCGACCTTCGACAGATCGAGGATGTCGTTGATCAGACTGAGCAGGTGGCGACCTGCTCCCTCGATCTTCCTCAGGTCGGGAACGAGGTTGTCCCGTCCGAGATCGGCCACGTCCTCCTGAAGGATTTCGCTGTAGCCGATGATAGCGTTCAATGGCGTGCGCAGCTCGTGGCTCATATTGGCAAGGAACTGCGACTTGTGCTGGTTTGCAGTTTCAAGCTGCTGGCTTTTTTTCTCGATTTCGCTGAACAGCCTTGCATTCTGAAACGCTAGCACAGATTGGGCAGCGAAGGTCTGCAATAGTTCGACTGTGGTCTTGGGAAACTCGCCCGGCTGCTTGCGACGGACCACGAGCGCACCGACGATCCGCTCAGCGCCGAGCAGCGGCACGAACAGCAGGGCGCGGAAGCCCGCGCGGATAATGACATCGATGGTAGCCGATGGGTCGTTCTGGATGTCCGGAACCTGGATCGGCACGCGCCGTGCAGCAGCTTCGCTCATCGCAGTCTGGCCGATGCGAATATGGCTATCCTTCAGCTCTGCAACGATCCCATCGTCCAACCCATAGGTCGACCGCAATCGGAATTCTTGGGCGGCATCGTCCAGCACATAGATCGCACCGGCTTCGGTTCCGGAGAGCTGGGTTGCCTTGGCAACGATGGTGGCCAGGACGGTTTCGAGGTCGACGCTCGAATTCACCGCCTGAGTAACCTGCTCGAGGGCGCGCAACTCCTCGACCGACCGGGCGAGTTCGCGCGTGCGCGCCTGCGCCGAAGTGATGAAGAAGTCGGCCGCCTTGGCCATATCTGCTATTTCGTCGCTTCCCGCGATCGGAATGGCCGCGGTGCGACCATCAACAGACCCACGCATGCTCTCGCTTAGTTTTCTCAGCCGTTGGACGATCGAGCGATTGATATAGAGAAACAGGCCGCACGCTCCGGCCACACATAGCAGGGAAAATATGGTAAAGAGACGCGAGTATTTTGAAATCAGGCTGCCGAAGAAGTCACTCTGTGCACGGACATCGCGCTGGATATCCATGAAAATGCTTTCCGCCGACGTTACAAACTGAGCCGACGATTTGTTGGTTTCTAGCAGCGCTCCATGCACTGCGGAAGTCGAGGCGAGTTGCGCAGTTCGCACATCGAAAATATTGAACGATTCAAGACCATATTGCGCCAAGGTCTTCTGCAATGGATCGACCGCTTCCAGGAGGGTACTCGAAAGCAGCCCCCGCGCCGTCTCGGCCCGCTTGTGAGCCTCCTCGAATTCGGAGCGCAATCGGTTCAGTCTCACCGTTGTGTCGGCGCTCGACGTCGACAGCATGATCACGATCGCCTTCTCGGCGGCGGCAGTCCATGCATTTAGGTCATCGATTTGCGCTAGCGTTATCTGCTCTCTTGTCATTTTGGACGGCAGATCACTAGCCGCCGCCTGAATTTGGCCAGAAAGGACTCGCAGCCGCAGCATCAAATTTGCCGTCAGACGGTCTGCCTCCAATTTCTCGGCGACCAGGCCGTCCAATTTCTTAAGGGTCTCCTTGAGCGAATTCTCATTTTGAATGAGGCCATCTAGGCCCTCGGTTTCCGGGGCCAACGCCTTGACCCGCTCGCCTGCCTGGGCGATTGCTTGTAGCTGGCCGCGTAGTGCTTCGCTCACGGCTTGACGGGCAAAATGCCCGTCGGCGAGCGCCAGATTCGGCGCGTTGGCCGCCAGCGCCTGGCTGCGTTGGGCGAGATCGCTCGCCGCAATGAGCGCCGGTAGGCTGGATGTTGCGATCCGATTGAACCCATCCCCGTACTTAGCGAAGGTATAAAGTGCTGTTGCACTGATCGCGATTGCAAACACAGTAATCGCGAGAAGGGCGCCGAGCAGTCGGAATGCCACTCCAAAACGAATAGGCCTAGCGGCGCCGGCGGAGTCGGGAAGATTATCGTGATGTCCAACTTCGGCGCGAGATGAAGGAACGAGAGTCGCGGTCATTTTCGTCCCGTCAGTTAGTCTTTCATGGCCAATCTGCATGTAGCCATAGACTAGACCAGATGAGATTCGTCATTGGCCACTCAAACCCCGAACGAGGGGGCACTCACTTTCCGCCAAAGGTCGAAACGCTTTGTCTCCCGGTATGATCGACAAGATTTTGTAATAGTCCCACGGTTCGCGAGATTCTTCGGGCGACTTGACTTGGACTAGGTACATGTCATGCACTAATCGCCCGTCCGCGCGCAGTTCGCCGCCTTTGGCGAAGAAATCCTCGACCGGAAGCTGCCGCATTTTGCTCGCGATCGCCTTTGCGTGGTCAGTCCCCGATCCCTGAACCCCACGCAGATAGTGCAGGACAGCGGAGTACACGCCGGCATGCGTCATCGTCGGCATGACGCCGCGTCGAGCATAAAACCGCTTCGACCATTCGCGCGTCTGGTCGTCGGTGTCCCAGTAAAACCCGTCGACGAAGGTCATGCCCTTTGCGATATCGAGCCCGACACTGTGAACATCCGAGATGAATACCAAGAGCGGGACGAGCGTCTGTGATCGCGGGGAGATGCCGATTTCGGCTGCCTGCTTTACGGCATTGATGGTGTCGCCGCCGGCGTTCGCAAGGGCAATGACCTTGGCGCCTGATTCCTGAGCGGCGGTTAGAAATTCACTGAAGTCTCTCGTGCCAAGCGGATGGCGCGACTGACCGACAACCTTGCCGCCGGCTTTTTGCACCGCGGCGCCAGCATCCTGTTCAAGCGACCATCCAAACGCATAGTCGGCCGTGATGAAATACCAGGTATCGAGACCAAACCCCACCATGGCTCGCGCGATACCAACCGTATTAGAATAGGTATCGTAGGCCCAATGGAAGCCGGTGGCCGTGCAAGCCTTGCCGGTCAGATCGCTGCTGCCGCCCGAGACCGTGATTGAGATTCTGTCATGGTCGGCGGCGAGCTTTTGAACTGCCAATGCCACGGCGGAGTTTGGCATGTCCACGACTGCACCGACATTATCTTCGGTGAACCAACGAAGGGCCAGTTCTGACGCAACGCCGACATTATGTTTGTGGTCGCCGAAAATCACCCTTATTTCCTCGCCAAAGACCCTGCCGCCGAAATCTTCCACCGCCATACGGGCGGCCACAACAGAGCCCTCTCCGGCGAGTGTCGAATATAGCCCCGTCATGTCCGTCAATACGCCGATATTGACGGCGCTTGCCCCCAACTGCTGCGCGTGCGCCGCGACCGGCCAAGCGGCCGCGCCGAGCGCAAAAATAAATTGCCGCCTGCCAATCAGGCTTGCCATTTATTTCCTCCCTGGCCGTTGGATCGCCATGTAACCAATTACGTTAGCACGAAAATTGTACCGCGGTAGCTATCCCTGGTGGCAGTTACTTTCCTCCCCGACTCTGCTTTCGATTCTGGCCGCGAGATCCACGGCTTTGATGCGCGTTTTGGTGGCGAATTAAGATCGCGTTCGGGGAGGCCAAGCATCAACCGCAATTCAAGACAAAGACCGAGTTCATTCTCGATTTTCCCAACCATTTCACGCCGCCGGAAATCATCAGGATCGCGCTGCGGCTCAATCAACGCCCGTGAAAGACCTTTGGTCATCTCTTCAAAGATAGGTAGCCCAAATGTCAACCGTGGACCGTGAACCCACGTCATCGAAATGCTCATTGATCCATGCCTGCGCTCGTTCCCGCCCCAGCGCGCGGAGTTCGCTGAGGAATCCATCATCGGGGTTGAGTTTGCTAGCGGCCCCAAGCCCACGCATGACGTCGTCGGCGGTAATAGAATGGATGAGCAAGCGCTTTGCGTCGTTCTGGTTCAGCTTCCCATCGTCGATCAGTTTTGTCACGAATGCGACCGCTCGCATCTCCCGCATGAGCGAGGAATTGAAGCTGATCTCATTCATGCGGTTCATGATTTCGCGGGCGCTTGTCGGCTTTTCCGGCCGTTCGAGCGGATTGACGTGGACAATGAGAATGTCGCGCGACTGGCACGAGTAGATCAGCGGGAACAACGCAGGGTTTCCCATATAGCCTCCGTCCCAGTAGTACTCGCCGTCAATCTCAACGGCTTGATAAAGGAACGGCAGACAGGCCGACGCGAGCACACAATCTGCGGTAATCTCCTTTTCGGTGAAGACCTTGATCTTTCCCGTGCGCACATTGGTCGCGGACAAGAACAGTTTGATTGCCGAACCCTGCCTCAGCCTTTCGAAATCGATGACTTGCCGAATGAGCTCGCGCAGCGGGTTGTAGTTCGACGGATTAAGCTCATAGGGCGACAGGAACCGCGACATCATCTCGAACCACTGTAGCGCTCCAAACGAGGGACTGACTCGCGCGATGCCGTGCCAGAATTCTTCGAGCGCCTCGCGTGCGCCCTTGCGCCCACCGATGGTCAGGCCATGGGCCATCACCGCCGCGTTCATTGCGCCGGCGCTCGTCGCGCTCACTCCCTCCACCTCGATGCGCGGTTCTTCAAGGAGCCGGTCGAGCACCCCCCAAGTGAACGCGCCATGGGCACCGCCGCCCTGGAGAGCCAGGTTGACGCACTTCACCTCCAGGATCGCTGGCCCGAACTTCTGAGAGATCGGCTTCGGGGGAGTTTTCCCCGAATTCCTGCGTCCTTCAGCTTCTGCCTCTCGCGTCGCTGACTGCCTCATCGATGCTAGTCGCTTGAGCTCTCTATTGGTTGGAAATCCCCCGCTGCTACGAGCGCAGAGAGTTTCCCTGCTCACGCTCGTTGCGAATTACTCGAGTGGGATCGTCGTCTGTCAAATGTGTACCAGATGAATGGTAGTGGCGGTAGGGAGTCCTGCCACGCCATGGCCCCAGCGTCCTTGAAAATAGTTAACGCCGGAGAGGCTCCGCCAGCACGTTCGCCGCGATACGCCTGGCCTCGTCCCTCGTGAGATGGAGGAAGACAAAAACGTCCAGGGGTATATTGGAGCGCCTGCGCCGAATCGATCAGAGACTCGCGCCGGAATCACATCAGCATTCGGTGCGACGTGGGGCCCGGTACAGACCGTGCTGGATGGCAGCGCGCAATTCGTGACCTGGTGCAGCTAACTGCTGCCTGCCGTAACTAGCTGCACGCGCAAGTGACCGACCTCCGACTCGAGCCGTTTGATATTTTCAAATAATCGGCGGCTGATGAGCTGAAGGAAGAAGAATCCGAATGTTGGGTTCTGATAGTAGAGCTGCTTGACTTGCCCATAGGTGATTTCCAGCAGCTTTCCCGCCTCCGTACATTGCAGCGTCTGCGTGCGGGTCTTGTCTGGCGAGATCAGAGCAAACTCGCCGACGACCGCACCCGGCGCGATGTCGATGCCGCTCTCGATGAGACGGCATCGTCCAGAGACGACGAAGAACAAGGCGTCGGCAGTCTCCCCTTTGCTAAATATAAACTCATCCTTGTTCATTAGCCGCGAGGAGGTAAACGGCTTGATCCATGCCATATTAAGGTCGCCCGACGCGGCCGTCTCAACCTGCTTGATCAAACTTCTCATCTCGCGCAAGCGTACGATATTGAGCGGAAGCAACAACACGTGCAGCACGAGTGGCGGATAGGCTGGGGCGAGATATCCGTAGGCAATGAAGAAAATGTTGCTGCCGATACCGAGATAGCGTAGAGGCACCATCGTCTTCATCCAGAACGTGACGAATACCAATAAAGCTCCAGCATAGCCCACCAGATTTGCCTGGCTCATATCGAGTACGTGGTTCATGTTAAAAGCTCTCCCGCTCGGTCGGTGCGAATCCTCATAGAACCGGACCGAAAGTCAACGATCCCGCGAGGGCATATTTCCCGAAAACTCCGGAAGCGACAATGCGACACCTGGATGGTCCGGCCCGAGCGATTTCTTCCGGAGTGCTAACGAACTGGATCGAAATGGGCGTTTAAGCCAATTCATTGGTCCATCCGCTTGGCATCTTTGAATTACAATCAGGGCGCAGTGCGTGCCGGCTTAATGTTGGGAAAAAGATCACAACGGTTGGCGAGTGTTCATCCTGCTGCAGACTTTTGCGCACACGGCTTTGGAAATCGTCCTCAGTTTCTCCAGGCGCTCGCTCCCACACTTGATCATTACATTCAGCCCGGCTCGACTCGGACAGCTGGCCCGGGCTGACGAAACGCACGAAAATGACCGGCTGCGGCGCGTCGTGAATATGGACTTGTTCGAGCTGCCTAAGCCGTCGGGAAATATTACTTCGCATCGAGTGTTGCTTTCTCTTCCAGAAGACGAAGTCGTCGCTCGATCTCGGTGGTTTCGATGGCTTTGACGTATCCTTCGATCACGCGCGAAAGCTCAGCCGCTTCGGTGGGCGTTAGTTCACCATTTACGACCGCCGCTGTGATCGCGGCCATCGCCTTAGGTGCACGATCCACCGAATTGATTTCAGGAAGTGTGAATTTCACCGGCCGTTCACGTCGTGGCGGCACGATGCGCTCAAGGCACAATCGTAATGCGGTCGAGTCACCCTGCTTTGCTAGTTCGATCACCTTGCGCGTGATGGTCTCTGCTTCACCATCGAGCAGTTGTTCTGCCATTATAGTGGCAGCGTTGCGGGCGCCCGGAGGCCTGCCTTGGGGATTACCGCTGTGGCCCTTCTGAAATGGGCGCCCTCGCTGTTTCGGCACTGTTGTTTCAGCGGGCATTCCGATTCCTATGTTAGACGACGATCTAGGAATGATGGGATATCGAGACCATCATCCTCGGGCACCGATTTCCCATTGGGCTTGGCCCGAAGGTGCTCACTTGGCCCGAAGGTGCTCATTTCTGAAGGGTGAGCATCTTCGGCAGATTTGAGCTCCTTCGGCATTTCCCAGAGCCACCCGCCAGCCATGCCGGATTTACACGGGCGTACGCCTAGGGATTTCTTGGCCCGCCTTACGGTGGCCCAGGCGAGCCCAGCACCCGCGGCTTCGTCCCTGATCTTAGTTGCGGGCACTGGACCAGCGGCCAAAAGGTCCCGCAGAAAGTCTACGCCTTCTTTCTTGGCCCGTTTCGCTCCGCTGGCCTGCTCATCGGCCGCCCGCAATGCTTGATCCGCGGTGGTCGCGATGTGGCTGTGATCCCACACGACCGCGGAGGCTAGAACGCCGTTCTCCGGATCACCGACAATGCGCGGTTCAAGTCGGAAGGCGAGACCCTTGCCCAATGGGGCAAGATTATTCTTGACTGGTAACAATAGTCGCCGGGTTTCGTCGTCCGCGTCGCGCGTCACCATAAATGCGGCACGTGCCGCTGCCACAAAGGCGATACTGCCGATGAAGCGATTAATTGCGGTGGTGCCGGTGCCCTTCGGAGGATGCGTTATACCGACAACCGCGATCTCGAGACGCGCTGCCAACTCACCAAGCGGTTCAAGTACACCGCGAACTGCAGCGTTGACGTCCGAGTCGATCTTCGGCCCAATGTAAGCTGCAACCGGATCAATTAGAATTAAGTGTGCGCCGCCAATCTCGACAACTTTGCGCTCCAATAGTTCAAGGTCGGTTTGCAAGCTAAACGCTCGCCGGCCCAAGCCATCTGCCGAGCGGACCGCGGTGACGATCTCCGCGCGACTCATATCGGCGCCGGTGGCCAAAAGGCGCGGGATGATGGTATCGGCTGCGTCGTCCTCCGCTGACAAAATGATAACGTTCCCAAGTGGCGCATACCCCTCGCTGCAAGGCCAAGGCCCTCCCGTTGTCACGGCCGCGGCCATAGCAATGCCGATTTGCGATTTACCCAAACCGGCCTCGCCGGCAATAAGCATTTGCTTCCCTATCGCTATGCGTCCCTGCCACAGCCATCTAATGGTTTCGGCGTTATGCTTGCCGCGCAGCGCGAAACGAGAGTGACCTCAGCGGCACTCATAGCGAATCCTGTTCGGACGTCGACCCGCGACGATGTGATGCTAGCCAACTGTCGAGGTCATGCGGGTCATATCGAACAGATCGGCCAAGCTTCAAAAAGACCGGACCGCCTCCATAGACTCGCAACTTGTTCAGACTGCTTTTAGAGAGGCCGACATACGCCGCGGCTTCCGGAGCTGAAAGCATGCACCGGAGCGACGAAGTTACTGGGACCGACGTGTCGGAACTGTTTGAGGAAGGGGTTTGCACCATAGCGCGCCTCTTTCTTCCGGGGGCGGTAGTGCAAATACAAAACGCACCATCGCACCCCGACTTGGGTGGATGATGCGCTTCACGAGCCCGATCACTTCTCGCTAGACGCTATGCGTAGTTTCAAATCGGACCCCACGGGATTTCGCTCCACGGCGCGGGATGGGAATTCATCCAACGTTAGCGCCGAAACACGTGCGCCAACCCGATAATTAGGCGCATGTGCAGGAACGGTCAAGAGTGTACAGAGCCTCAAACC
>Ga0306924_10006626_pt1 | contig 11547 bp, 12 predicted proteins | sample sta12Can44000111_FD_203756 | JGI IMG/M metagenome (GOLD analysis project Ga0306924, IMG submission 203756) | Lab enrichment of tropical soil microbial communities from Luquillo Experimental Forest, Puerto Rico - statanox.12C.anox.44.000.111 (v2)... | ecosystem: Environmental > Terrestrial >...
TCCAATGCCGTCAAATCCCCTGATCGCCCGAACCATCCCCGCGTTGCGACGCGCTCTCGATGGCTTTCGCGCGAAAAAGACCACGATCGCGCTCGTACCGACGATGGGAGCGCTCCATGACGGGCATGTGTCGCTGGTACGGCTTGCCAAGCAACATGCACGCAGGGTTGTGGTGTCGATCTTCGTCAACCCCACGCAGTTCGCTCCGTCTGAAGATTTCGGTTCATACCCGCGTACGTGGAAGGCCGACATTGCCAGACTGAAGGCGGAAGGGGTCGACCTGGTCTGGTATCCCCATCTAAAGACGATGTACCCGGAGGGTTTCGCCACCCGGATACTCACCGAGGGACCGGCAACCGCGGGTCTTGAGGATCGCTTTCGGCCGCATTTCTTCGGCGGCGTGGCGACCGTGGTCGGCAAACTGTTTACACAGTGTCGACCCGATTTTGCCATCTTCGGTGAAAAGGACTTTCAACAGCTGCGTGTGGTGACGCGTATGGCATCCGATCTCGACCTCGGCGTGAAGGTGATCGGTTCCAGAACCGTGCGCGAGCGCGATGGGCTCGCAATGTCTTCGCGCAACGTCTATCTGTCGCCGGAAGAGCGCGCCGCGGCGCCGGTTCTGTTCCAGGCCATGAAGCAATGCGCTCAACGGTTGCGCACGGGCGACGATCTGCGGGCGGTGGTGGCTGGCGGCATCGAGAGGGTCAGCGGCGCCGGATTCACCGTGGATTATTTTGAAATCCGACACGCCGAAACGCTCGCGCCGGTCGCATCGGCTGCCGAGCGGCCGCTGCGAATCCTTGTGGCGGCAAAAATCGGAAAAACCCGCCTGATCGACAATATGGCGGTGTGAAGGAGGCGTAGACCGGTTCCACTCAACGCCGGCGCGGTACCTTCAGAGCAAACCGAGATCGCGCAATTCGCGCCGCATCGGCTCGGGCATCGCGGCCACCCTTGCAGCGGCTTTCTTGCCGAGATCCGGGGGAGCCGCATCGTCATTGAAATATCGCCAGCCCTGAAACGCCCGCATCGGGCGGGGCGATACCGTGATGACCCTGGGCTGCATCACCAGGCGGCAGCGTCCGATGCCATCGCGATCGCGGAAAGGTTCGATGGCGACAAGTTTCTCGCGTGCAGCGATTTCGCCACGGATCACCCAGTAAAGCGAGCCGCCGGCCAGCAACTCCTCGATGCGCTTGGGCGTCATCCGCGTGACGTGGATATGGTGGAGCGGCAGCCCTTTCTTTTTGGCGGCGGACATGCGCTCAGTGACCCAGGTTTTGAGCTCCTTCACGGAGTCACAGCCGACGCAAAGTTTGACGAGATGAAGCGGCATTGCGATCCAATTCCAAGGTTTGCTTCCCGTTTTCCGCGGGCACTTCTACAAAAGCTGGAATCAAAGGACCACCGGCAAGCATAAAATTCCGGTGGAGATTCGCTGCCGCGAGCTTGCGACCCGGCAGCGACAAATCCCCGCTGCCCCCTCAGTCGCCTTAAGGATCATTCATTCGACGCTGCCGGCGCTGGCGCGGCCGGCGCGATTGGGACCGGCGCCGCCACGGGCGTGGGAGCGGGGGTGCGGGAGGGTTTCGGTGCCGGCTGTTTCTTGGCCGCCGCAAGCGTCGGTGAGGCGGAAGATGTCGGCCGCGGCGACGCAAGGTTGGCGGCAGGCGCGGGCGCAGCGGCAGGTGCTGGCCGTGATGAGGGCAATGCTGCCGTGGTGGCCGGTGCGGTCGCACGCGCTCCGGACGCCGCCGACGTTCCGGGCTCGGGCGTCATGATACTGACCGGCGGGGTCGAGGCAGAACTTGGAAATTCCGCATTGGTCGGCCGTCCGGTCGGGACGCCCGGCACAAGTGCTGCAACCGGCATCGGCGGCTGAGCAGGCGGGGCAATCCAGATCGGCGCGTAACGCGAGATCATTGTCTCATAGACGCGCTCTTCCATATTGGTGGCGATCTGCTTGCGATCGCTGAGCAGGCGGAAGGCGGCGCAATCCGACGGCGTGCAGTTGTCACGCACTGTCAAAACGTGGGCAATCAGCCCGTACCGATCGTGCTCGACTGCGTGACGCAAAGCCTGCAGCTCCGGGGGCATGTTCTTGTTGGCGGCGGCGTCGCTGAGGGCGGTGAGCCGGGTAATCTGCCAAGAGGCATAAGAGACTGCCGCGGCTACCTGTTCGGCTGAACCGAATAGTGCTTTTTCGCACACCGTCAGAACCGGTTCTCCGGCGAGATCATCCAGGCATGAAAGTGGTGCGGGGGTGGAGATGATAGCTGCTTGAGCCCTGGTGTCCTCCGTGGTGCCGGCCCCCCCGAAACCGGGAATGGTGGCGGCCACCGCGACACCGACGGCCAACAGCGTGATGACCGTCAGCGCGCCGTTTGCCACCGATTTCTCGGCGCGCAACAGCGTGACGATGACGACAACGCCGAAGAATCCCGCAGCCGCCAGCGTCAGCCACATCGGAAAGGCCGGCGAACGCCAGACCTGATCGAGTGAGTCGGCCCAGACCCAATTCATGCGCGATGTCCCTCAACGCAGCATAGAACGTCGTCGGCAAAAATAGACGCCGAATCTCTCGTATTCAGCATGGATCCGAGAACGGGGCCTTTTGACGGCGGGTGAGTGTGAGACGCGATTCATCCACTCCGCACGGAGTCTCAGGAAAGTGCGAGTTGGCTTTCCTTGGCCACCCGTTCGAACGCTTCGGTCGAGCTCTTGATCCGGTACTGGCAGTCATCACCTTCGGTCGGCAGCAAACGGACGACCTCATACGTTCCGCTCGCGGCCGGACGCGACACGTTGCTGGCGGTAAAATAGACTGACGATCCAACCTTGTATTTGTGCTTCAACGCGCTCTCCATACGCAAAAACGTCGGCCCTCACCTACCGTCCCGCTTGCGCCGGCCGACTGAAATCGGCTGGTGGTATAGCACGCCAAAGCTTCGCTTGGCCAGTCCGTCAGCACATGGCCAATACGATAATTTTGCAGTTTTTTCAGTAACATAAAGGTCGACCCGGAGTCGCTGGCCGGTTCCAACCGGGGCAAGCGAAGGCAGATTTTCGGCCAAAACGGGTAATCCCGCGCCGGAGGCCGGGCCAACAACAACCACAAATCGCGAGCATGGCGATCCCACCCGCCCGGCGCAACATGTGCGGGTCGACGATGCCAAGCTTTAAGCGCTATGGGGCAACTTGCCGTCTGGGCTTGCCCGATCCACGGCGGCAGGGAGCTGCTGCGCCAGGATCTGCGTGATCTGATCCACAGGAATATTGAAGCGCGCAGCCAGTTGTTTGACGGCGTCGCTGCCCAGAACCTGCTTAAGCTGGTCGGCGGTGATCGGCAGGTTTTGACCGTTTCCCAGCCAGGACTTCACCTGCTCGCCGAAGCCTGCTTGCTGCAATTTGGCGACAATTGCATTAAGTCCACCCTGACTTCCAGTGCCGAGCACTTCGCCCAACACGACCGGAAGCACCGCGCTCTCGAGCTGACCAAGCGCGCTCTTGAAAGCAGGCGAATTTTCCAATGAATCAAAAATTCCCATGGCCAAGACCCCCTTTTGCGTTGAATGCGCGACGTCGGGTTTTCGAATCAGACTGCTTTTGACGGATCAGGTCAAGCCGCGAATCCAACTACCGATCTTGGCTTGGACGCGAGCGCGAACGACCGACAGGGCCTTTCGGCGCAGCGATCAAGGGGATGGCTCAACATCGGGGGCCCGCGGACTGACGTCCTTCGGAGGATTGGCGTCGTCGACCTGCGATTTGAGATCGGCGGCCTTTTCGATCAGAACCGCCGCAAACTCCGGGTTTTTCGTCAAACTTGCAAACTTGAGAAGTGTCATCGCCTGACGCGTCCAATACCGTCTTCCGATCATCATGCAGTCCCCCTGCAAGCATCCGCAGCGAGTGCATCACGCCCGAGAAGCGATATTGTTCCTCTCCGAAGGCACAAAAATCTACCCACGGTACCATCCGACCAGAAACGCCGGAGCTCGGATCTTCCCGGTTCAAACCGTTTCGAACTTCTCGATCACCAGCGTTTCGGCAAGGCCCGCGTTCGTCCACTCCTGGAACGCCGGCAAAGCCATCATCGTCTCCATGTAACGCTGCACGATTGGCATCACCGCAATTGCATAGGTGCGAAAGCGATGCACGACGGGCGCGAACATGGCGTCCGCGGCGCCGAAGGCGCCGAACAGGAACGGCCCGGACTTTCCATACCGCTCGCGGCACTCGGTCCAGATCTCCTGAATGCGGTCGACATTGGCGCGGGCATCGGCTGATAATTCGATAGCTCGAACCGGCCGATGCAGATTCATGCCGCATTCGTTGCGCAGCGCCGCGAAGGAGGAATGCATCTCGGCCGAGATCGAACGCGCCTGCGCCCGCTGCGCCTGCTCCACCGGCCACAATCGCTTTTCCGGAAATTTTTCGGCAACGTATTCGATGATCGCCAGCGAATCCCAGATCGTGACGTCGCCGTCGATCAGCACCGGCACCTTGCCGGCGCGCGAGACGTCAAGGATCCGTTGTTTACCGGCAGCGCCGGTATAAAGCGGAATGAACACTTCCTCGAATTCTATGTTGTTGGCGCGAAGCGCCAGCCATGGCCGCATCGACCACGACGAATAGTTCCTGTTGCCGATCACGAGCTGCAGCGCCATTCGAACGGACTCCGTTTTTTTTAGCGTATCATTTTGACACGTCGGTTAGCGCGCATTCAAGCCGCGGTTGCCGCCATCTGGTCGAACGCCTGGCCTGCGATGGGAAGCTGGTGTGGCGGTTCATAAGTCCCCATCAATGCCGCCGCTCGTTCCGCCATGCGGACTTCTGAACCAAGCGACACTAGAATCAAAATTTTGCCAGAGTCCTTGCGATTCCGAAGTTCGCAAACAAGATCGCCTCACGGTGGGACGAACTTCGGAATCGGGACACCAGCCCTTTCAGTCCCATTTCGGTGCGAAGCCGTAATCGGTGAGCCGGCCCCTTGGGCTTCTCATCTGGAAGATCTGGTGCATCTGCGCATCCGACAGTTCGAAATCGAAGATGTCCATGTTTTCCGAAAGCCGCTCGATCTTCGACGTCCGCGGGATTGCCGAGACATTCTGCTGAACCAGCCAGCGCAGGCACACCTGCGCCGCCGTCTTGCCGTGGGCTTGCCCGATCCGCGACAGTGTCTGATCGTTCCTGATCCGGCCCTTAGCAATCGGACTGTAAGCGACGAGCGCCATGCCGTGGTGCGCGCAGGCATCAAGCAAGCGGGTCTGGTCGAGATACGGATGATATTCGACCTGGTCGCACGCCAGGGGCTCCGGACAAAGCGCTGTGGCCTGCTCGATCAAGGCCACCGTGAAGTTCGAAATTCCGATGTGCCGGCTCAGGCCGATCTTTTTGACATGCGCAAGCGCGCCCAGCGTCTCGGCCAGCGGCACGTGAGGATTTGGCCAATGCAACAGCAACAGATCGACTTCGGAAAGCCGCAGTCTTGCCAGGCTTTCCCTGGTCGATCGTTCGAGATCGTTCGGCGCAAAATGGGTGGTCCAGACCTTGGTGGTTACGAACACGTCGTCGCGCCTGATTCCCGACGCCCGCAAACCGTCGCCGACGTCACGTTCGTTCTCATAGATCTGGGCGGTGTCGATGTGGCGATAACCGAGCTTGAGTGCCTGCTCGACCAGGCGCGCGCAGGTGCGTCCCCGCAGTTCCCAGGTGCCGAGCCCGATCGCGGGAATCCTCGCGCCTTTGGCCTCGATGAAACGCATGCTGCAACCCCATTATCTTCCGCTCTCGTCGGACTTCCAACAACGGCGGGACAGGATCAGAGTTCTTGGGCGCTCAAGCCTGCTCGCGCTCAGGTCTTGGCCAGCGCGGAAAACACGGTTTCCGGCGCGTGGGCAATGACGGCAAGCAGCGCGCGAGCCGGTCCGCGCGGCATGCGTTTGCCCTGCTCCCAGTTGCGAATGGTTTCGACGGGGACACCGAGCCGGCTGGCGAATTCTAGCTGCGTCAGGCGGGCACGGCGGCGCAGATCGCGAACGGCTGGCGCTCCTTCAGCCTCGGCGATGCAGGACTTCGCTGCAACCGAACTGGCTGAAGGGACTGCAAAGGCCGGCGGCGCCAGCGGAAATTCGCGTCCGTCCCTTATTTCGACGATTCGTCCGTCCGCTTTCAGCCGCAGGCGCTGCATGGTCGATCTCGATTTTTCAGGACGCGGAGCCGGCGCCAACAAGCCGGAATCATGCCGCGCCATTCGAATTGTCGGCGATGGGCGTTAAGGCTCGATTAACGATACGTGAGGCAGCACCCGATCGGACCGTGCCGGTATCCGGGTCGGCTCAGACTGGTTTGACAGGAATGCCAGACGGTCTGTCATGATGTGGCCGGCTTCCCCGCTTCGGATATCGACGGCTCGAAGGATCTCGCACGCATATGAAGGTGGCAAGCGCAGGCGTTCTGATCGCAATTGCTTGGACCGCGCAAGCGCAGGCTGCGCAATGTCCTCGGCCGGGAACGCTCGGCACTTCGCGCGTCCTCAGCGTCGATGCCGCAAGCACGCCGCGCGTCGGACTGAAAAGCTTTCCGCAAACATTGCCCCTTGCCGACCACGAGGTCGTGCTGACCTTCGACGATGGCCCCTGGCCTGCAACGACGTCGCGGGTACTGGCGGCCCTGGCCCACGAATGCGTCCAGGCGACATTCTTCATGATCGGAAAGGTCGCCGCCGAACAACCAGGCCTGGTGCGAAGGATCGCCAGCGAGGGCCACAGCATCGGGCACCACACCTGGTCGCACCGCAGCCTGATGCGGATCAAGCCTGGCGAGACGACAGCCGAGATCGATCGCGGGATTTCTGCGGTCGAAATGGCGCTGCATGGCAATGCCACGACCACCCCAACGACGCCGTTTTTTCGCTTCCCCGGATTTGAGTCGACGCCGGCAACCCTCGACTTCCTGCAATCGCGAGGAATCGTCGTATTCGGCGCCGATTTATGGGCAAGCGACTGGAATCCCATGACGCCGAAGCAGGAACTGGCCCTCATCACCGCACGGCTGAAGACGGCGGGCAAAGGGATCATCCTGTTCCATGACACCAAAGCCCAAACCGCGGCCATGCTGCCCGCCTTTTTGCGCTACCTGAAGGACAACGGTTACAGCGTCGTCCACGTGGCAACAGCCTCGCAAGATACCGCCAGCGTCCGTTGAACCAGATTCAGCGGTGAAAGTTACATATTTTAAACCGCATTCATCTCGCGGTATGCGATGATCGGCGCTGTTGGAAAGGCATGGCGGTATTTTTCATGGGCTGTGTTGCGGCTCGCACCTTGGCAGCGTTTTGTCGGACAAGGTCAAATCTGAAGGGATCTTGGGCGGCTGTTGCTTGCTTCGTTGCCTGCCTCGTTGCGCCCGCCGCCTCGGCTTCCGATTGCCCCGGCCATCCGGACGCACTTGGCACCTCGCGCACGCTCGTGGTCGATCCGAAGGAGCATCCGCGGATCGGGACCATGCAATATGCCGAGACCTTGCCCCTCGCCGATCACGAGGTTGTGCTGACCTTCGACGACGGCCCGCTGCCGCGTTACAGCAATCAGATTCTGGAAATTCTCGCTTCCCAGTGCGTGAAGGCGACGTTCTTCACCATCGGACGCCAGGCCAAGGCTTCTCCCGAAGGCGTCCGCAAGCTCCGCGACGCCGGCCATACCATCGGCACCCACACCCAGAATCATCCGCTCAGCATGAACCGCATGGCAATCGAACGCGCCAGGCAGGAGATCGATGAGGGCATCGCGTCGGTAAAGGCAGCGCTGGGTGATGACGCCGACAAAACATTGGCCCCGTTCTTTCGATTTCCCGGGCTGCTGCGCGCTGACAGTGTCGAGGGCTATCTGGCTGAACAGGGGATCCAGGTCTGGAGCACCGATTTTCTCGCCGACGACTGGCACTACATTTCCCCCTCGCGCGTGTACGAGCTGGCGATGAAGCGCCTTGAAACCAGGAGAAAAGGCATCCTCTTGCTGCACGACATTCATGCACGAACCGTCGCGGCGCTGCCGCGCATCCTCAGTGAATTCAAGGCGCGCGGCTATCACATCGTCCACGTGGTGCCGGCGAGTGCGGACCAGCCACCGACACCGACCGAATCGCAGCAATGGCGGCTCCACCCGCCGCCCGAAAACACAGCGATCTCGCGCTGGCCCGAGATCCCCAATGTCGTTATTGCCGACAATAGCGAGCTTCCCGCGCCTTCGCTGTCCGATTTCGATTTGCTTGATGCGCGCCCGCTCGCGCTGGCGAAAACAGTCGACGGCTCCCGACCCCGGGAGGTTCGATTTCCGCAGGTGAGCGGAGTTGTGCCTGAGGATGCCGCCATCGCCCTACCCGTTCCTGCGCAAGCCGTTTTTGAAATCCCGAAAGGGCTGCGCAGCGCAATGAGCGATATCGTTCTCAACTCGCGCCACACCGAGCGAGCTGCCTTGAGCACGCATGAGGCTCGCTCCAAGCCTGCGCCGGCGCGAGCGAGTTCGTCGCGTCATCTCGCCCACGGGAGCGTTCACGCCGCAAGACATCCCGCACAAGGACGTGACGGACGACGTCGCGCGGCCAAGGTGGCCGGACGCGCCAGCGCGCCGGCAGCAGCAACCCCCCATCGCTCCCCGCCGGCGAAGAAAAGAAGCGTATAACGCCGGCTCGAGTCGGGCCTGCCCGATGCCCGAGCACTGGACTGTGCGCAAGGGAAAAGTTCCAGGCTTATTCCGTCACGATTTTCGAGACGCACAGGAGAACGACGAGCGCCAGGAACAGGAGGTCGATATAGGCCTTGATCTCGCCGGCCTGACGCAGGCCCGAAACCTCGGAGATCACCTGCTTTCGCTGGGCCAATGCGGAAGGCCCTTCAGCGGTCAGGGCCGAAAGGCGGCGGGTCTCTCCCTCCAGTCGCTCGATGCGCTGGAAGAAATAAAATGACCGCAGCGCGGAAGCCCCGCGCATCGCGCCATAGATCAGCACCAGGATCGCGACGATGGCGCGTTGACTGTATTTGTCCAGGAAGTTCAGGCTGTAATAGACCAGCGCCAGGAAGATGAAGTTGGAGAGAAACCGATAGGCGTAGCTCAGGAATTTCATGCGCGTGCTTTCCCGTCCTCGGGCGCTCTTCAGCCCTGATCGAACACATTCTACCGAACGAACGCTAAGGATTTCTGCCAAAAGGGCCCCGGAACCGGCCTTTGGTCACCTCGTCCATACGCCCGTCTTGTAACAACGAAGCAACGATTCAAGCCGCCGCACCTTCGCATTCGTCACAGTCAGAAGTTGTGCAATTTGTGGTTTTTTGCATTTCTCGCGCCCGTGTGGGAAAAGAGCCCCATATTTGAGGCGGAAGGATTTTTGCGCAGCAAGTTCTACTTCGTGGGTTGCAGGTTCCTATCCAGCCGGGAGCGCCCGTTAGACGTCCGTCGGGCGATGTGATAATTTCCATCCGGCTCTTTTGGACACAAGGCTCACACGCCATTTGCTGCCTGTGGAGTCTCCAAGCATGGGCGAAATCCGCGACTTCAATCCGGGGAAGCGCGGCGGCGCACCTTCGAATGGCGTCGCCCCGCGCCGTCTGGCCGCGATCATCGCCGGTGACATCGCTGGCTATAGCCGCCTGATGCAGCTGGATGAGGAAGGAACGCACGCTCGCGTGATGCGGATCCAGCGCGATCTCGTTGAGCCGAGCATTCTCGAGCACCGCGGCAGACTGGTCAAAACCACCGGCGACGGGTTCATTGCCACCTTCGACAGCCCGGTCGAAGCCGTCCGCTGCAGCATCGTTATCCAGCAGAACATGGTCGGCCGAAACGCATCGGTGCCGCACGCTTCCAGGATCGAGTATCGGATCGGCGTCAATCTCGGCGACGTCATCATTGAAACGGACGACGTTTACGGCGATGGCGTCAACATTGCGTGCCGGATCGAAGGGATCGCCGAGCCAGGCGAGGTGTTCATTTCAGGCGGCATCTACGAGCAGATAAAGAACAAGCTGGTCTGCGGATACGAATCGCTCGGGGACCGCAAGGTGAAGAACATCACCGATCCCGTGCGAGTCTACCGCGTACTATCCGATCCCTCCGCTCTTCGGCGCCCGAGGCGCCGCGAAACCGTTCTGATCTGGTTGCTGAGTCTCGCTCTGCTGATTGTCGCGGGGTCTGTGCTCGCTTATTTGTTGCTGCAGACACGCGGCAAAATGCTCGATCATGCAGCAACCCCCGCGGCTGTCGAATCCCCTAAAGCGGCGACCGCGCCTCCCGCACGGCAGACGGCACCCCCGCCTCCCTCGGCGTCTCCATCCCCCCCGCAGCAGGCTTTGCCGCAGCCTCAGCCGATTCCTTCGCCCAGTCCGGCCGTGAAAGAGGCAGCACAGCCGGTGCAGCCCGCGCCTGCCCTCGCGCCGGCAGCGCAATCCGCTCCTTCCGTGCGAGAACCCGAGATGGTTGCGCTCCGCGGCGGCAGTTTTGCCATGGGCAGCAACGACGATGTTTCGGAACGACCGCCCCATCAAGTGACTATCAAGCCTTTCTCGATCAGCAAATTTCCGGTCACCGTCCGGGAATGGAATGCATGTTTTGCGGCCAAGGCGTGCGGCTTCGAGGCGACCGGAAAGGACGATGCGCCGGTCACGAATGTGAGCTGGAGCGATGCCAAGCAATTTGTCGCGTGGCTTTCGGAAGCGACGCGAAAGGCCTACCGGCTTCCCAGCGAAGCCGAGTGGGAATTTGCCGCGCGCGGAGGGACGCAAACGAAGTATTGGTGGGGCGACCAGCTGCAGCCCGGCATGGCCAACTGCAAGGACTGCGCCAGTACCGTTTCCGGGCAACCGGAGAAAGTCGGGAATTTCAGGCCCAACCCATTCGGCCTCTATGACATGGGCGGCAACGTCGATCAGTGGGTCGAGGACTGCTGGCACAGGAATTACCAGGGCTCCCCGGTGGACGGTTCGGCCTGGACCGGCAATGACTGCACCTCGCACGTCATCAGGTCCGGATCATGGAAGAATGACGCCCGCTACATCCGGCCAGCGAACCGCGACAGCTACGATACCAACGTACGCTATCCAACCCACGGCTTCCGGGTGGCTCTCTCCCAATAGATCGCGAGGAGTATGTGCAATGAGGATCGCCCGTCTGATCGTGCTTTCAGCGGTGCTGGTTCTGCCGTCGGCCGCCACACATGCGCAGGGAAAGCCGCAGGGAAAGGACGCTCTGCTATATTTCGTCTGGCCGCAGGATGGCGCAACGATCAAGGGCGGGTTCTGGTGCCGTTTCGGTCTGCGCAACATGGGCGTGACCCATGCGGGCGACAGCTACCCGAACAGCGGTCATCATCACTTGCTTGTGGATGTCAGCGAACCGCTCAATCCAAATGAACCCATACCCCAGGACAAGGCGCATATGCACTTCGGCGCTGGCCAGACGGAGGCGCGTATCGAGCTGCCGCCGGGTAAGCATACTCTCCAACTGGTTCTGGGCGATGCCGGTCACTATCCCCTCAGCCCGCCGCTCG
>Ga0306924_10006630_pt1 | contig 11543 bp, 8 predicted proteins | sample sta12Can44000111_FD_203756 | JGI IMG/M metagenome (GOLD analysis project Ga0306924, IMG submission 203756) | Lab enrichment of tropical soil microbial communities from Luquillo Experimental Forest, Puerto Rico - statanox.12C.anox.44.000.111 (v2)... | ecosystem: Environmental > Terrestrial > Soil...
TCCCCGGCGAGCGATCCGGAAGTGTGCGTTCCGTGGCCGCTCGTTCCCGTGATCGTCGACGGGCAGGTGTCCTCCTCGCCGACCGGCCCTCCCGACCAGTTGTAGTAGAGGATGTCCTTCCGCCGGTTGGGCGCCGTCGCCGCGGCGGGGCAGGGGGGCGTCGAGCAGGTCACGATCGGCGGCGCGCCGTTGACGGTGTCGCGGAAGAAGCAGGAGTCGTAATCCTGGGCGGTATCGGCGATCCCGAGGATCTGCCCGCACCCGAAGATCCCGTGGTCGAAGACCGGCGTCTGCTGCGGGGACGGCCCCACGAACGACTGGTGGACCCAGACGGCGTCCTGGTTCGATAGGATCACCCGGCGCGCTGGGAGGATCGCCTCCACCTCGGGAAGCGACGCGAGTGCCGAGAGCGTGCCCGCGATCCGGTCGGCCGGCAGCGTCGCGGTGACGCGCACGGCGCGGCCGGGGCCGGCCGCGGTCGCGAGGGCTCGCATGCCGTCGAGCGCCGCGAGGACGCGCGTCTCCGGCTCGCCGTCGAAGAGGACGATGCGCACCGCGCTCGAGGCGGGCGGAGTCTGCGCGAGCGCTTCCATCTCCGGCGAGAGCTTCAGGTACGGCGGAATGGCGCCGAGCCACGTCACGAACGGAAGGCGGCGGACTTCGGTCTCGGAGGAGGCGGCCAGGCGTAGGCGATACCCGTGCACGGGCAGGTAGTCCACGATCGAGGCTCCGGCCGCCTCGACCGCCGCGCGCTGCTCGTCGGACAGCGGCTCCCGCGCGATCGCCACGACGTACTCGAGGCCGCTCGCGGCGGCCGGAACCGGGACGGTGCGGAACCACGCCGGAGCGGACGACGGCGCGCCCGGACGGAACGTGCCTGCCGCGAGCCGGATCTCGGGCCCCGGATCCGGCGGAGCGGCGGCCGCGACGGACGCCAGCATCACCCAGACCAGGACGGTCATCGTTTTCATGGAAGCCTCCCCAACTCCCCCGGCGGCGTCGGGATGCGCTCCCTCGAATATATGTTCCTCAGCCCGTCGGGGCCGTGTGCGCGACCTGCGCCGGCTTCCGGAAAGTCGCCCACGTCTCCACGGCGTCGAGATAGGTGTAGACGACGGGTGTTACGAACAGCGTCAACATTTGCGAAAAGAGTAAGCCGCCGACCACCGCGAGGCCGAGCGGTTGCCGTGCTTCCGCTCCCGCGCCGAACCCGAGCGCGATCGGGAGCGTGCCGAACAGGGCGGCCATCGTCGTCATCATGATCGGGCGGAACCTGACGAGGCACGCGTCGTGGATCGCGCGGAACGCGTCCTTCCCCTCGTTGCGCTGCGCCTCGACCGCGAAGTCGACCATCATGATGCCGTTCTTCTTCACCAGGCCGACGAGCAGGATCACGCCGACGAACGCGATGACCGACAGGTCGCGGCCGAAGACCATCAGGGTCAGCAGGGCGCCGAAACCCGCGAAGGGGAGCGCGGAGAGGATCGTCAGCGGGTGGATGAAGCTCTCGTACAGGATGCCGAGAACGATGTAGATGAACAGGACGGCGACCACCAGCAGGATCCCGAGCCCCTGCTGCGAGGCCTCGAACGCCTGCGCGGTCCCCTGGAACGCGGTGGTCATCGACGCGGGGAGCACGCGCGTCGCGAGCTTGTTGATCGCCGTGACGGCCTGTCCGAGCGGGGGCGAGGTCGAACGAGACGGTCACCGAGGGGAGCTGGCCCGAGTGGCTGACCGTCAGCGGTCCGACGTTCTGTGTGGTCGAGACGATCGTATCGAGCGGGATCAGGGCGCCCGCGGCGCTGCGGACGTACAGGAGCGACAGCAGCGACGGCTCGGTCTGGTAGCGGCGGTCGACCTCGAGGATGACCTGGTACGACGCGTTCGCGGCGTAGATCGTCGACACCTGGCGAAAGCCGTACGCGGAGTAGAGCGCGTCGTCGATCTGCTCCGCGGTCAAGCCGAGGCTCGAGGCCTTGTCGCGGTCGATCTTCAGGTTGACCTGCGGGTTCTTCAAGAGCAGGTCGGTGGTGACGTCCCGGACCTGAGGGAGCTTCCGCATCTCCGCCTCGAGCTTCGGCGCGAAGTCGTAGAGCTCTCGCGTGTCCGTGCTCTGCAGCGTCAGCTGGTACTGGCTCTTGGTCAGCCGCCCGCCGAGCCGGATCGGGGGAGGGTTCTGGAAGAACGCGCGCATCCCGGGAACGACCGCGACCTTCGCGCGCAACCGCGCGATGACCGCGTTCACGCCCTCCCTCTGGGAGCGCGGCTTGAGCCGGAAGAAGAGGATCCCCTGGTTGGCGCCGGTCGACCCGCGCGCGCCGCACGAGGACATGAACGCGTCCACCGCCGGGTCGGCCTGGACGATCTTCATCATCGCCTGCTGGTGCTCGACGAGCGAGTCGAACCCGATGCCTTCCTGCCCCTCGGTGAAGGCGACGAGCTGCCCCGTGTCCTGGTCGGGAATGAACCCCTTCGGGATCACCAGGAACATCCAGACCGTCGCGACCATCATGACGGCCGTCAGCACCATGATCGAGGCACGGTGCCGGAGCGACCAAGTCAGCCCCGCGTCGTACCAGGCGAGCGACCGGTCGAACCAGCGCTCGGTGATGGCGTAGGCCCGGGAGGTGTGCTCCTGGTGGCCCCCGCGCAGGAAGCGGCTCGCGAGCATCGGCGTCAGAGAGAGCGAGATGAACCCCGAGATCAGCACGGCCACGCCGATGACGACGGCGAACTCGTGGAACAGCCGTCCCATGATCCCGCTCATGAACAGGATCGGGATGAACACCGCGGACAGCGAGATCGTCATCGACACGACCGTGAACCCGATTTCCCGGGCGCCGTCGATGGCGGCCTCGAGCGGGGCCTTCCCCATCTCCATGTGCCGGACGATGTTCTCGAGGACGACGATCGCGTCGTCGACGACGAATCCGAGCGCCAGCGTGAGCGCCATCAGCGAGAGGTTGTCGAGGCTGTACCCGAAGCCGCGCATCACGATGAACGTCCCGAGGATCGACAGCGGCAGCGCCAGGCTCGGGATCAGCGTCGAGGAGACGTTCCGCAGGAACAGGAAGATCACGAGCACGACCAGGACGAGGGTGAGCGCGAGGGTCATCTGCACGTCGCGGACCGAGTCCCGGATCGTCTCGGAGCGGTCGAACAGGATCTTGAGCTGGGCGGAGGCGGGGAGCTTGGATTCGAACTCCGGGAGCAGCGCGCGGACCGACTTGACGACCTCGACGGTGTTGGTCCCGGGCTGGCGCTGGATCGCGAGGACGATCGCGCGCTGGCCGTTGAACCAGGCGGCGGTCTTGTCGTTCTCGACTCCGTCGACGACCCGGGCGATCTCGTCGAGCCGGACCGGCTGGCCGTTGCGCGAGGCGACGATGATCGGCCGGTACCCCTCGGCGCGGAGGATCGGGCCGTTCGTCTCCACCGTGTACGTCCGGTTCTGCCCCCACAGCGCCCCCGTCGGGGTCGTCGAGTTGGCGTTGCGCAGAGCGTTGGCCACCTCGTCGATCCCGATCCCCTTCGCCGCAAGCGCGGTCGGGTCGGCCTTCACGCGCACCGCGTACTTCTGCGAGCCGTAGATCTGGACCTGGGCCACGCCGGATACCTGCGAGATGCGCTGCGCGAGCATGTTCTCGGCGTACTCGTCCAGGTCGTACATCGCGAGCGTGGCGGAGGTCAGCGCCAGGTAGAGGATCGGCTGGTCGGCGGGATTCACCTTCTGGAACGACGGCGGGGTGGGCATCGTCGTCGGCAGGTTTCGCGCGGCCCGGGAGATCGCCGACTGCACGTCCTGCGCCGCGGCGTCGATGTTGCGATCGAGCACGAACTGCAGCGTGATCTGCGTGTTCCCCTGGGAGCTCGACGAGCTCATCGAGTCGAGACCGGCGATCGTGCCGAACTCCTTCTCGAGCGGTGTGGCGACCGAGGCCGCCATCGTCTCCGGGGAGGCGCCCGGAAGCGCTGCCGAGACCTGGAGCGTGGGAAAGTCGACGTTCGGGAGGTCGCTCACCGGGAGCTGGCCGCGCGACACCCAGCCGAAGGCCAGGATCGCCACCATCACGAGCGTGGTGGCGACGGGGCGCCGGATGAATCCGTGGGAGATGTTCATGGCGAGGCTCCCGGCTCGGGCCCTTTCTGCTGGGGCGCGACCTTCGCCCCGGGCACGATGCGGATCTGGCCGTCGGTCACGACCGTCTCGCCGCCGGACAGGCCGGAGGCGATCACCGTCTCGCCGTCGAGCGAGCGGTCTACGGTCACGGGCTTCGGCTCCGCCACGGAGTCCTTGGAGACCACGTACACGAACGTACCCTGCTGGCCGACCTGGAGCGCGGAGGACGGGATGACGACGGCATCGGGCTGCTCGGAGAGCTCCAGCGCGACCGAGACGAACTGGCCCGGCCAGAGACCGAGATCGTCGTTCGGGAACGCCGCTTTCAGGCGGATGGTCCCAGTCGCCGTGTCGACCGAGCTGTCGACGAACGCGAGCGACCCCGAGTGCCCGGGACCGGTGTCGCCGCGCTCCCGCGCCGCGACGCCGAGGCGTCCGGCGGCGGCGCGAGCCCGGATGGCCGAGAGGCTCTTCTCCGGCACGGAGAACGTGACGTAGATCGGACGGGTCTGCGAGATCGTCACGAGCGGGGGATCGTCGTTCGCCTTGACCAGATTGCCGGCCTTGATCGCGATGCTCCCGACGCGCCCGGCGATCGGGGCCGTGATCGTGCAGTACGAAAGGTCGAGCTTCGCGTCCTCGATCGCGGCCTGGTCGGCCTGGATCGTCGCCCGGAGCGACGCGGCCTGGGACGTCGCGGCGTCGAACTGCTCCTTGGTGACGTACTCCTTGGCCACCAGGCTCGTGTAGCGCGCGACGTCCGCGTCGGCCTTCGTCAGCAACGCCTGGTCCCGCGCGAGCGCGGCGACGGCCTTGTCGAGGGCGATCTGGAACGGCCGCGGGTCGATCGTGAAGAGCGTCTGGCCCTTGGTCACGTCGGCCCCGTCGGCGATGTGTACCTGGACGATCGGCCCGGCGACGCGCGACCGGACGGCCACCACGGCGATCGGCTCGACGTTTCCGAAGGAGCGCAGGGTCACGGCCACGTTGCGGCGCACCGCCTGGCCGACCACCACCGGGGCGGGGGGCGGCGTCGTCGCGACCGCCGCGCGGTCGCCTCCGCACGCCGCGGCGCAAAGCGCCGCGAGCAGCGTCGCGACCGGAGCCGCGCACCGTGTCGGTCTCGTCATCGGGACACCTCGTCACCCGCCGTGCGGGGGAGCGCCTCCGGGCCGGTCAACGCGCCCGTGCTGTAAAGGAATCGCGCCGCGGCGACCAGCCAGTCGGCGCGCGAGGCGATCTCGAGCGCCCGCGCGGTGGCGAGGGCCGACTGCGCGGTGAGCAGGTCGAGCAGCGAGCCGACCCCCTCGCGGTACCGCCCGAGCGCCACCTTCTCCGATTCGGTGGCGCTGCCGAGCAGGTCCTTCGAGGTCGTCACCCGCTGGGTCGCGGTCTTGACGTCGTACCAGCTCGTCCAGACGTCGTTGATCACGGTCTGCTCGACCTGCCGCGCCTGCGCCGCCGCCTTCTCACGGTCCTCGCGCGCCCGCGCGATCTCGTACTTGTTCTGGAGCCCGTTGAACACCGGGATCCGGAGCGTGAGGCCGATCGACCAGGTGTTGCTGCTGGACGCGTACGTCTGGGGCTCGTAGTAATTGCGGTTGTACGCCCCGGTCAGGCCGAGCTTCGGGAGCCAGCTCCCGCGCGTCGCGCGCAGGTCGGCCTCGGCCTTCAGCCAGCTCTCCCGCGCCGAAGCGAGGTCGGGGCGAGCGCCGAGGGCCTTGCCGATGGCGTCGTCCACCTGGCCGAACTCCATCGCGGGCAGCTCCGCGGGAAGCTCGCCGGCGTCGAACGTGACGTTCGCCGGCAATCCCATCGCCGTGGCGAGGGCGCCGCGCGTGCTCCCGATGCTCCCCTCGATCGTCTGCGCGGCGAGGGTCGCCTGGGAGAGCTGCGTTTTCGCCTGGAGCACGTCGGCGATCGTGGCGAGCCCGGCGTCGCGCCGCTGTTGCGCCGCGTCGAGGTTGGTCTTGGCCTCGTCCTCCGTGATGCGGGCGGCGGAAAGCTGCGCCTTGGCGTCGAGGTACGCCACGTACGCCTCGATGGTCCGAAGGACGGTCTGCTGCACCGCGGCGCCGTGGGTCCAGACGGCGGACAGCGCGTCGGCGCGCGCGCTCGCGATGTCGCCGTTGCGCTCGCCGAAGTCCGCCACGAGCCAGGTCACCGCCGCCCCGGGACCGTACGTCGTCTGGATGGCGTTGAACCGGCCCCCCTGCACGACCGTCTGGGCCCGCGTGCCGGACAGCAGCAGGTCGAGGCTGGGCCACCATTCGGCGTGCGCCACGCCGATCGTATCGGCCCGCGAGCGCGCGTCGCGCCACGCGATCTGCGTGGTCGGGTCGTTCCGGAGGGCCACGTCGAGCACGTCGAGAAGCGTCAGCCGGTCGCGCCGGGCGAGAATTTCCGGGGGGATCGCCGCCGCCGCGTACGGCGGAGCGGCCGGGAACGCCCCGGGGGCGATCCCCCTTCCGGGCGACTCGGGCATCGGGATCGACTCGGCCGCGGCAGGCCCCGCCGCGAGCGCCGAAACGAGTCCGGCGGCCGCGAGGGCGCGGGCGAGCGAGGCCGGGGGGGACATGAGCCACGGGATTATTGCAAAGGGAGGGGCGCCGCGCCGCCGGGAAGGGCGATCCGGTCTCCCGCCGCTCATATGACAGACGCTACGGATCAGCCGATCCCTAGGTACGCCTTCCGGACCTCCTGGCTCGCCGCCAGCTCCTTCGCGTCCCCGGACATCACCACCCGGCCGACCTCGAGCACGTAGGCGCGGCGGGCGATCTGGAGCGCCATGTGCGCGTTCTGCTCGACGAGGAAGATCGTGGTCCCGGAGGCGTTGATCTCGCGGATGATCTTGAAGATCGTCTGGACGAGCTGCGGGGCGAGCCCGAGCGAGGGCTCGTCCATCAGGAGGAGGCGGGGCCGCGCGAGCAGCGCCCGTCCGATCGCGAGCATCTGCTGCTCGCCCCCCGACAGGGTCCCGGCGCGCTGGGAGAGCCGCTCGGAAAGGCGCGGGAAGAGGCCGAACACGCGATCGCGGTCGGAGGCGACCGCGGCGGCGTCCTTGCGCGCGAACGCGCCGAGGTCGAGGTTCTCGTCGACGGTGAGGTTCGGGAAGATGCCGCGCCCCTCCGGAACCTGGGCGAGGCCAAGCCGGAGCACCTGGTGCGGCCGGAGCCCGGCGAGGTTGCGGCCGTCGAACGTGATCGTCCCCTCGCTGCACCGGCACAGGGCGGACACCGCGCGCAGCGTCGTCGACTTCCCGGCGCCGTTTGCGCCGATCAGCGTCACGATCTCGCCGTCCTCGACGGTGATCGAGATGCCGTGGAGCGCGCGGATCGCCCCGTAATGGACCGAGAGGTCGTCGATCGCGAGGAGCGGACGGGACACTAGGACGCCTCCTCGGTCGGCTGGCCGAGGTAGGCCTCGATGACCCGGGGGTTCTTCTGCACCTCGTCGCGCGCCCCCGCCGCGATCGTGACGCCGTAGTCGAGCACGGTGATGCGGTCGCAGATCTCCATGACCAGGCCCATGTCGTGCTCGATGAGGAGCACGGTCACGCCGAACTCCTCCCTCAGCCTCCGGATCAGCCCCGCGAGCGCGTGCGTCTCGCGCGGGTTCATCCCGGCCGCCGGCTCGTCGAGGAGGATCACCTTCGGCTCGGTGGCGAGCGCGCGCGCGATCTCGAGGCGGCGCTGGTCGCCGTAGGGGAGGGAGCGCGCGGCCTCGTGGCGGCGGGCGTCGAGGTCGAACAGCGCCAGGAGGCGCCGCGAGCGCTCCTCGATGCCGCGCTCCTGGGCGACGTGCGCGGGAAATCGCAGCACCGTCGAGGCGATCCCGTGCCGTCCGCGCACGTGGCAGGCGACGCGGACGTTGTCGAGGACGGACAAATCGGGGAAGAGGCGAATGTTCTGGAACGTGCGGGACATCCCGGCCGCCGCGATCTGGTGCGGCTTGAGCCCGACGAGGTCCCGCCCGGCGAGCCGGATCGTCCCCTCGTCCGGCCGGTAGACGCCGGTGAGCAGGTTGAAGACGGTCGTCTTCCCGGCGCCGTTGGGGCCGATCAGCCCGAACAGGCCGCGCTCGGGGATCGCCAAGGAGAACTCCGAGACCGCCTTGAGCCCGCCGAACGAGATCGAGATCCCGGAGACGTCGAGGAGCGCGCTCACGCCGTCTCCGTTCCGCCGCCGGCGGAGCGCCTGCGGAGCCACGGCAGCTCCCAGACCTCGCGCAGGCCGAGCAGGCCCTGGGGCCTCAAGATCATCATCAGGATGAGCGCCAGCGCGTAGATCGGCATCCGGAACTCCGAGAAGCTCCGGAGTGCTTCCGGCAGGAGCGTCAGCACGATCGCGGCGAGCACCGCCCCCGAGACCGAGCCCATGCCGCCGAGCACGACCATGATCACGATGTCGAACGACTTCTGGAACCCCAGCTCCCTCGGGTTGAGCGACACGCCGACCTCGTGCGCGAACAGCCCCCCGGCGAGCCCCGCGAACGCCGCGGCGAGCACGAACGCGCGGACCTTCAGCCGGGTCGTGTTGACGCCGACCGCCTCCGCCGCGATCTCGTTCTCGCGGATCGACAGGAACGCCCGCCCGTAGCTCGAGAACTTCAATCGCAGCGCCACCACCAGCGTGACGGTGACGAACACGTACACCCACAGGAGGTTCGTGTAATACGGCAGCCCAGAGAATCCGAGGGAGCCGCCGAGGCTCGTGGCGAGCGTCGTCGCCGCGGCCCCCTTCACCGACGCGGGGTCCGTGAGGACGTCTCCCGTCCGCTGCAGCATGACGCGCAGGATCTCCCCGAACCCGAGCGTGACGATCGCGAGGTAGTCGCCGCGGAGGCGCAGCGACGGAAGGCCGACCAGGAATCCGGCGCCCGAGGCGACGAGGGACCCCACGAGGCAGGCGCCGAGGAAGAGGAGCGTGCCGCCCGACAGGAGGCCGGGCCGGACCGAAGCACCTCCCCAGAGCAGGAACGACCCGTAGTAGGTGATGCATCCCGCGACGTAGCCGCCCACGGCCATGAAACCGGCGTGTCCGATCGAGAACTGGCCGGTGAAGCCGTTGACGAGGTTGAGCGAAACCGCTAGCACGACGTTGATCCCGATGTCCATGAGCAGCTTCACGGCGAAGGGCCCGACCACGCTCCCCGCGGCGAGCTGCAGCAGGACCGCGATCGCGAACCCGGCGGCGACGGGAGCGGCGCTCCGGATCACACCTTCTCCGCGACGGCCTTGCCGAGGATCCCGCTCGGGCGCAGGAGGAGGACGAGGATCAGGATCGAGAAGACGTAGATGTCGCGGAGGTGCGGCGATAGATAGGCCGCCCCGAACAGCTCGATGAAGCCGATGAGCACGCCGCCGAGCATGGCGCCGCGGACGTTCCCGATCCCGCCGATCACCGCCGCGACGAAGGCCTTGAGGCCGAGGAGGACCCAGGTGGCGTGCGCGGGCTGGTTGAGGCCGGGGTACTTCATCGCGTAGAGGAACCCCGCCGCCGCCGCGAGCGAGGAGCCGAGCACGAACGTGAACGACACCACCGCGTCGACGTTGATCCCCATCAGGGCCGCCACGGCGGTGTCGTGGGAGACCGCGCGCATCGCGCGGCCCATCCGCGTCCGGAAGATCAGCCAGTCCAGGACGAGCATCAGGAGGAGCGCCGTGCCGGCCCCGGCGAGGTCGACCAGGTGGATCTGCACGCCGGCGACGACCGCGAGGATCTTGTCGTCGATGAGGCTCGGCATCCGCTGCGGCTGCGTCCCGAAGAACCACTTGAGCTGCCCCACGTTCTGGAGGAGCAGCGACACGCCGATCGCCGTGATCAGGACGTTCAGGCGCGGGGCCCTGCGCAGCGGCCGGTAGGCGAGGCGCTCGATCGTGAAGCCGGCGAGGCCGCAGGCCGCCATGGCCCCGACCAGGATGAGGAGGCCGGCGGCGAGCGGGGGGTGCGCGCCGGCCGCCGCGTAACCGAACGCCACGGCCAGCGTGTAGGAGAGCCACGCGCCGAGCACGAACACGTCGGAATGGGCGAAGTTGATGAACTGGAGGATCCCGTAGACCATCGTGTAGCCGAGCGCGATGAGCGCGTACAGGCTCCCGACGGCGACGCCGTCCATCAACGTCTGCAGGAACTTCGTCACGTCGAATCGTCGCGGGAGCCGGCTACTGCGGGTCGATCGTCGTCACATAGGTCGGGATCCCGCTCTTGACCTGGACGATCACCGCCGACTTCCGCGCGTCGCGGTTCTCGTCGATCGTGATCTTCCCGGTCACGCCGGGAAAATCCTTCGTCGAGGCGATCGCCGCGGCGAGCATCTTCCCGTCGAGGGACGCCGAGCGCTTCATCGCGTCGAAGAGCAAGCGCGCCGCGTCGTACCCGAGCGCGGCCAGGCCGTCCGGCGTGCGTCCGTAGTCGGCCTTGTACTTCGTCACGAAGTTCTGGACCTCGGGGCGGGTGTCCTGGATCGAGTAGTGGTTCGAGAAGTAGCTCCCCTCGATCGCGCTGCCGCCGATGGCGGCGAGCTGCGACGAGTCCCACCCGTCCCCGCCGAGCATCGGCGCGGTGAGGCCGAGCTTGCGGACCTGGATCGCGATGTTTCCCGCGTCGGTGTAGTAGCCGGGGACGAGGATGACGTCCGGAGCGGTCTGCCGGATGGTCGTGAGCTGGGCGGAGAAGTCCTGGTCGCCGCCGGTGTAGGCCTGCTCCGTGGTGATGGTCCCGCCGAGCTTCACGAACGCTTCCTTGAAGTACTGCGCGAGCCCCTTCGAGTACGCCTGCGCCTGGTCGTACAGGATCGCCGCCTTCTGGGCCTTGAGCGAGTCGCGCGCGAACTTCGCCTCGACCCAGCCCTGGTACGGATCGAGGAAGCAGACGCGGAAGATCATGTCGCCGATCTGGGTGACCGCCGGATTCGTCGACGACGGCGAGATCATCGGCACGCCGTACTGCTGGGCGACGCGTCCCCCGGCCAAGGAGAGCGACGAGGCGACCTCGCCCAGGACCGCGACCACCTTGTCGTCGGTGATCAGGCGGGTGACGGCGGTTCCCGCCTCCTGCGATTTCCCCTGGTCGTCGTAGGTCTTGAGGTCGACGGTTCTACCGTTGATCCCGCCGGCGGCGTTGACCTCCTTGATCGCGAGGCGGACCCCGTTGTCGGTCGACTGCCCGAAGGTCGCCTCGGAGCCCGTCATCGACCCGTAGTGGCCGATGAGAATCGTGCCGCCGCCCTTGCCGGCTCCCGCCGAGGCGCCCCCTCCGCCTCCGCATCCGGTCAGGCCGGCGGCGAGCAGGCAAACGGCCGCGATCTGCGTGGCGCGTCCAGACGGGGTTCGTGCGGTCATGCGTCCTCGCTGCCCGGCAGGCCACCGGGCGATGACTTCGATGGGAGGCGGATTATCGGCTCCCGGCGGGGATCGGGTCAA
>Ga0306924_10006634_pt1 | contig 11541 bp, 14 predicted proteins | sample sta12Can44000111_FD_203756 | JGI IMG/M metagenome (GOLD analysis project Ga0306924, IMG submission 203756) | Lab enrichment of tropical soil microbial communities from Luquillo Experimental Forest, Puerto Rico - statanox.12C.anox.44.000.111 (v2)... | ecosystem: Environmental > Terrestrial >...
GTCATCATGGCGGCCGGGAGCCTCTATTGGGCATGGCGAAGCAGGGATTTTCGCAAATTCCTGGCCGGTGCGTTCTTCGTGTCATCGGGCATTCTGTTCTATCTCTATCTCGCCGGTGTTTCGGTGCCTTTGTTGGGGACGGGTTTTGTCGAAAGCCCGGGGCTGAGCGGCGGCCGCTCGATCGTTCATTTCATACTCTTCCTGCTGTGCTTTTATTTCGGCTTCGTCTGGAAGCCCAAGAGCCTAAACCGAAGGCTCACACACGGAGGGCTCGGCGCGCGGCGTTAAGAACTACGCGGCTGTTTCAGAAGGGCCCAGGAGCCTCCGCCGCGAAAGTTTAACCTTGCTTGGATCTAAGGTGCGCGGACGCGTCGAAGAGGCGCGCGTTGGTCAGTGGAGCTGCGAGGGCCGGGGCCGGGGCGTCCGGCTGTGGTGCGGCGGACGGCCTGGCGCTAAATCATATGCCGGCAGGGTCAGCCTATCGATGAGCAGCCGTCCCATCGCGAGCTTGGAAACGAAGGGCAGCGCCATCAGGCGCGTGACCTGGTTGCGGATAAAGACGCCGGTCTGGGACTTTGGCGCGAACGCTCCGGCGAAACGCTCTGCCGCCCGCTGTTTGCGGGCGATGAAGGGATGGAAGAACTTTTCGTAGTTCGCGAATGCGGCTTTGTGGTCGCCCTGGGACTGTGCGAGTTCACCCGCGAGGATATAGGCGCCGGTCATCGCCAGGGCCGAACCCTGCCCGGCCAGCAGCGAGGGGCAGAAGCAGGCGTCGCCGAGCAGCGCGACCCGCCCGTTGGACCAGCGGTCCATGCGAATCTGGCTAACGGGGTCGAAATAGAGATCGGAAGATGGCTCCAAAGCGGCGAGGATTTCGGGGCATTCCCAGCCGTCCCGGCCAAACCGCTCGCGCAGGAGGCTCTTCTGAGCATGCAAATCGCGCGGGCCGATGGAGAGTTTGGTGTCGCTGGCGAAGACGAAGAAGAACGCGGTGCGGTTGTCGCGCAGCGCGTAGCGTGACACCTGGCGCCCCGGCGCGGCGTAACTCACATAGGCGTTCTGATCCTGGTGCGGATATCCGCCGGCACTGAACGAGGCGGCGTAATAGCCGAGATATTTTTCGTAGCGTTCTTCCGGGCCGAAGACGAGGCTTCGGACGGGCGAATGCAAACCGCCCGCGCCGATCACCAGATCGAACTGCTCGTCCGGCGCGTGTTCGAAGGACACCCGCACTCCGGCCTCATCCTGCTCGATCGCCCGGATGGTGTCGCCGAAGATCGTCCTTACCCCACCGTCGAGCGCTTCGTAGATGAGCCTCGAGAGGTCGCTGCGCAGGATACTGACGTAACCCCCGATTGCGGGCCGGAGGGTGTGCACGCCGAAGCCGCCGCTGCGCTTGCCCCGGCCGTCGACGATGCGGACTTCATCGATGTCGTATCCGGCGCGCCTTAATCCCGGCAGCAACCCCATTCTCTCGGCGACGTCAAACCCGCGGCCCCAGAAATCGACGATGTAACCGCCCGAGCGAAGCGCCGGCGCGCGCTCGATCAATGTCGGCTCAAATCCGTATTGCCGGAGCCAATAGGCCAGCGCCGGTCCGGCGATACCTGCGCCGCAGATCAGAATTGTTGTGTTCTTCAATATTTGTCTCCCGGCGCACAGCATTCAATAACAGCGGTACGTGATCATGTTATAGTAGAAATTATTCGTTTAGATGTGATCCTGTTCAACTGATCGGCGGTGGCGGGGTCGGTGCGGCTTCTTGGCGGCTGGGTGGTGAAAGGCGGGCTGAAGCCGTCCCACGACCTTCACACCTCGTTCAGCCCGCCACTTTTAATGAGCCGGACCAGCTGGTTCCATTCGGCGTGCGACAGGCGGACGGTGTTTTCCCCTTCGCCGATCGTGACGCTTTGATTGGTGATCTCGACTTCGGGGCAAGCCGTGCAGGCCGGGCATAACGTGAATTTCTTCGGTTCCATCGGATACCTCCTTGATCCCGCCCCTGGCGCCCGCGATCTGGTGCAACCACAGAGGCAAGGCCGTTGTGAAGCGCCGGACTTTCACCAAGAGCAAGATGCATGATGGTGAACGGAACAGGGCGTACCGGATAACTTAATGATGCCCGCCGCCATGGGCCATGCTTGCCATGATAAGACGGGCGTAGTCCTGCTCGGACACTCCCGGCAGCTTTTCGACAAAGGCGACCGTCGCCCATAACTCCTCGTCGCTGTGATCGGCCCAGGCCGGCATGCCGCTCATCTTGATGCCGTGCTTGGCAATCCAGAACAGCTCGCCGGGGTTATAGAGCGGCGCGGTTTTGGCCAGGTCGGGCGGCGGCGGATAAAGGCCGCGCCCGATATCGCCCTTGGGCACGCCGGGGGCGCCGTGGCAGACCGCGCAATGCGCCGCATAATGCTCGACGCCGATGACGAGTTTCGCGGGCTCTTCGAGCCCGGGCGGCACGGTGATGCCGGCCGCTTGCGCCTTGATCGAGCGGATGCGGACGGTTTCGAGGAGCCAGGCCGTAGCGGGCCAATGCGGCGCCGTAGCGGCAACGTCGTACAAACCGGCATAGATGACGGCACCGGCGCCCAGTACGAATATCACTGCGGCAATAATCAGGGAGGCGATCACGGTGCGCATCGTCGCCTCCTCAAAACCAGGCGCGAATGCCGAAGACGAAGCGCACATCACCCGTGCTCTCGCCCGCTTGCCGGACAAAATTCGCAGTCTGGCCAAATTTTCCTTCGTAGACCACACCAATGTAAGGCGCGAATTGCCGGCTGAATTCGTAGCGCAGCCGCAGGCCGGTATCGATGTCGGAGAAGCCGGGGCCGGTCAGGCGGGCCGGGTCGGCCTTGCTGTAAATGTTGAGTTCGATTTGCGGCTGCAGGATCAGCCGCTGGGTGATCAGGAGATCGTAGGAGGCCTGTAGCTTGGCGGCGAGATGGCCCTGGCCGCTCACGAAGCCGGTCAGTTCCAGATCGAAAAAATACGGCGCGAGGCCCTGAATGCCGAACGCGGCCCAGTTGCGCGTGGGCCGTGAATCGAGGTCGCTGCGCAGTCCGCCTTGCAGATCGAAATAGGTCGTGACCGCGCGGCTGTAGAGAAATTGCTGCTGGCTGTCCTCGAGCGCCCCATTGCTTACGGTACCCTCGGATTTGATCCAGAGCTTGTCGTAATCGGTGCCGGCCCATCCCTGTCCATCCCAGCGGAATTGCGTGTTGCTGCCGTTCCAGCGGCCCTCGAGCTGATTGAAGATGGCGTGGGCGAAGATGGCCTGGTCCATCACCGGCTGCATCGCGCCGGGTTCGATGCCGAGACCAGGCTCGATGTTGGCGGCGGGAGTTTGGGCGGCCGCCGGTGCGGCCAGGGCGATGAGGACGGCGGCAATGGGGATGATGCGGGTGCTCATGCGACGCGCACCTCGCGAAACATCCCCGTCTCCATGTGGTAGAGGAGATGGCAGTGGAACGCCCAGCGGCCCGGCACGTCGGCGGTGACGAGATAACTGAGCCGTTCGCCTGGCTTGACGTTGATCGTGTGCTTGTAGGGACGGTAGTCGCCGTGCCCGTTGTCGAGTTCGCTCCAGAGGCCGTGCAGATGGATCGGATGCTCCATCATGGTGTCGTTGATGAGCACGAACCGCACGCGATCGCCGCGCTGGAGCGCGATCGGTTCGGCCTCGGAGAATTTCTTGCCGTCGAAGCCCCAGATGAAGCGCTCCATATTGCCGGTGAGATGCAGCGTGATCTCGTGCGCTGGCGGGCGCGGATCGCTGCCGGGCTTTATTGCCTGCAAATCGGCGTAGGTGAGGACGCGGCGGCCTGAAGGAAAACCTTCGCCGGCGCCGTGCAAGCGCGCGGCCGGCATCATCGCGACATTATCGACGCCGACGCTGCCCTGAAGTTTTTTGCCCTCGGAGCTCAGCTCCATGCCGGGCATTTCGCCGTGCTCCATGCCGGCCATGCCCATATCGGCCATGGTGCGCATGGGTCGGGGATCCATCGGCGGGATAGCCGCGGCCATCCCGGCACGCGGGGCGAGCGTGCCGCGGGCATAGCCGGTGCGGTCCTCGGCCTGGGCGAAGATCGTGTAGGCGCGGTCGGCTGTCGGCTGCACGATCACGTCGTAGGTTTCGGCGACGCTGATGCGGAATTGGTCGACGATGACCGGGACGACGTCGTTGCCATCCGCCTGAACCACCGTCATCGGCAGCCCGTCGACGCGCACGTCGAAAATGCTCATCGACGAGCCGTTGATAAAGCGCAGGCGCACGCGCTCGCCGGGCCGAAACAGCGCGGTCCAGTTGGTGGCGGGCGGCTGGCCGTTGATCAGGTACGTGTAAGTGGCGCCCGACACATCGAGGATGTCGGTCGGGCTCATGCGCATCCTGCCCCACTCGAGGCGGTCCCCGACGGTGTCAGCCATCCCCGTGCGCTGCGCATCGTCGATGAAAGTGCCGAGCGTGCGCTGGCCGTAATTGTAATAGTTGCTCTGAAATTTGAGGTTGCTGACGATCGTCTCCGGCGGCTCGAAACTCCAGTCGGACAGCAGCACGACGTAATCGCGATCGAAGGCCTGGGCGTAGCCGGCCTTCGGCGCAATCACGATCGCTCCGTAAAGCCCGGTCTGTTCCTGAAACATCGAATGGCTGTGGTACCAATAGGTGCCGCTCTGACGGACCGGGAAGCGGTAGACGAAGGTTCCGCGGGGCGCGATGCCGGCGAAGCTGAGGCCCGGCACGCCGTCCATCGGCGAAGGCGTGCGCACGCCGTGCCAGTGGATCGAGCTCGGCTGGCTCAAGCGGTTGGTAACGGCAAGGGTCACTGTGTCGCCCTCGCGCCAGCGCAAGATAGGCGCAGGGATTTGGCCATTGACGCCGGTCGCTGTGGCTTCGCGGCCATCAAGGGTGAGCGGCACGGTTCCGATCTCGAGCGCAAACTCGGTGCCACTGAGGACCGGCGCCGACGCGGCAAGCGCGCGCAGCGGAAAGGGGATCAGCGAAAGCGCGCCGGCAGTGGCAGCTCCCTGCATGAAGGGGCGGCGGGTGATGGCGAGGGAAGGAGGAGCAAAACGATTCATCGGCCGGCGCCCGCCGGCGTGATCGCGCGGATTTCATACATGCCGCCCGGCTGCTGCTCGATCGTAAAATTCACGCGGGTGCCGGGCTTGATCGCCTTGAGATCGATCGAAGGGGCGACCGGAAACTCCATGGTCATCGCCGGCCAGCCGATCTCCGGAATGGGCTGGTGGCTGAGATTGATCTTGTGCTGTGCAGGGTCGACGGAATTCACCGTGCCGGTACCGTGGGCGTCGTTGGCGCCGGCGTGCGCCATCTGCATGCCGTTGCCATGCGGCGGAGAAACATCGGGCGCGGCGGCGTGTGCTATCGGCACCGCTGCCTGAGCTGGGGTACTGGCCGCCACGGGACCGGAGCTGCCCAGGTCGATGCCGAGCGGCACCGCCGCATTCGATTCCGCCGCCGTGGGCGGGGAATTCATGCAGGCGATCAGAGCAATCGGCAGCAGGCCGATCACCAGAAGACGATAAAGACGGGCGATCATCGAAATTCTCCTTGCGGGCATCGGCGCAGATCGTGGCGGCCGAATGCCCGCGGCTGGCACAAGCATGGGACGGGAAAGAGTGTTTGCAGCCGGCAGGCGACGGCCGGCAGGCAAACGGCTCCACAACCCGGGCGCCGCGCGCGCCGGGTTAGCTCAGCGTGCCGGGTCTGGGGGGATCGGGATCGGGCCGCAGCACCCGGCCGGACAGGGATGCGGTCAGGGCGTCGTAATAGACCCGCGCCGGCAGATCGGCCGGCGAGATACCGAGCGCGGGAGGGAGATACACGGCCGAACTGCAGCCGAGGCAGTCGCAGCAGCACGCCAGCGCGTGGTCATGCCGATGCTGATAAGGCGATGTTTTCCCGTGGTGGTGGACATGCTCTTCGGGACAGGGCTCGTGGTGAGCGCTGTCGAGATGAAGCGCGGCATGGGCGTTGCCGCTCACGAGAGCGAGCGACAGCAGCAAGACCAGGCAGCGGAAGAGCAGAGATCGCTTCACGGTACGGGCGCGCAACTCCGAAGTTTTGGAAATGTTCCCGAATCCCGCATAGCACAGGGCCGTCTTAAGGTGAAGCCGGGCCCGGTCAACGCATGGGCCGGCGTGCGCGGCGGTATCGATCGCCAATGATGGCAAGAGCCAGGCCGGGGACGATCAGCCATTGCAGCAAAGGTGTCAGGCCGGTCCCCAGCCAGGGAAGGACCGGCATCGCCGCGGTATAGGACCAGCTGCGCCGGATTTCGACATTCAGCCATTCACTGAGAATGGTGTAGGCGGCGCCAAGGATGACCGCGGCGAGCGCCATGTGCCAGCCGAACAGAGGCCAGCGAAAAGCCCTAGCGAGCGCGGCGGCGCCCACAAACGTTGCTGCCGTGATCAGGATGTCGCCACCGGTGCAATGAAAGAGAGCGAACGCAATCTCGCGCGGCGTGCCGGTCCGCCATAGCGTGTAAAGCGGCAGCTGGATTGCTTCCCACAAGAAGTGCCCGATTGCCGCAAGGCCGATAGCGAGCAGGACCCATGGCAGGAGCGGGCCGTGTGCAGAACTACAAGTGGACGGTGCGCAAGCGGAGCGCATTGGTGACGACCAGGACCGAGCTCATCGCCATGGCCGCGCTGGCGATCATCGGATTGAGCAGCAAGCCGAGAGCCGGATAGAGCACGCCGGCCGCGATCGGCACCGCCAGCGCGTTAAAGACGAAGGCGAAGAACAGATTCTGCCGGATGTTGCGCATCGTCGCCCGGCTGAGACGCCGCGCGCGCACGATCCCCTGCAGGTCGCCCTTGATCAGTGTGACGGCGGCGCTCTCCATGGCGACGTCGGCGCCGGTGCCCATGGCGATGCCGACCTGCGCCTGCGCGAGCGCCGGCGCATCGTTGATGCCGTCGCCGGCCATGGCGACGAAGCGGTGTTGGTCCTGAAATTTCTTCACCGCCGAGGCTTTCTGGTCGGGCAACACCTCGGCTACGACGTCATCGATGCCGAGCTTGCGCCCGACCGCGGCAGCCGTGGTGCGGCTGTCGCCGGTCAGCATCACGACATGAATATGCTCGGCATGCAGCGCCGCGAGCGCGCCAATCGCGCTGTCCTTGATCGGATCGGCGACGGCGATCAGCCCGGCGGCCTTGCCGTCGATCGCCACCAGCATCACGCCCTGGCCTTCCTGGCGCAGCGCGTCGGCGCGGGCCGGGAGATCGGCGGGCTCGATGCCGAGCGATGCGAAAAGCGCCGTGTTGCCGACGGCGACGCGCCGGCCGTCGACAGAGCCGACCACGCCCTTGCCGGGTTCAGTGACGAATTCCGTTGCCGGCGAAACTTTGAATCCGCGCGCTTCGGCGCCGGCAACGATCGCTGCTGCAAGCGGATGCTCGCTGCCGCGCTCGAGGCTGGCGACCAGCTGCAGCAATTCGTCTTCGCCGACGCTACCGATCACGGTGACGCCGACCAGGCGCGGCTTGCCCTCGGTCAGGGTGCCGGTCTTGTCGACGACTAGCGTGTCGATTTTTTCCATCAATTCGAGCGCTTCAGCGTTCTTGACCAGGACGCCGGCGCCGGCGCCGCGCCCGGTGCCGACCATGATCGACATCGGCGTCGCGAGGCCAAGCGCGCAGGGGCAGGCGATGATCAGCACGGCGACGGCGTTGACCAGCGCAAAGCCCATGGCCGGCGGCGGACCTAAAATCGACCAGGCGATAAACGTCGCAACGGCGATGACGACCACCGAGGGCACGAACCACGCCGAGATCGTATCCACGAGTTTCTGGATCGGCGCGCGCGACCGCTGTGCTTCCGCCACCATGGCGACGATCTGGGCCAGCAAAGTATCGCTGCCGACCCGTTCGGCGCGCATGACGAAACTGCCCGTCGTATTGACCGTGGCACCGGTCACCTTGTCGCCGGGATTCTTCTCGGCCGGCACCGGCTCGCCGGTGATCATGGATTCATTGACCGCGCTGCGGCCCTCAAGCACCACGCCGTCGACCGGCACTTTCTCGCCCGGCCGCACGCGCAGGCGGTCGCCGGGAATAACGTCTTCGAGCGGAATGTCCTCGTCGCTGCCATCATCGCGCAACCGGCGGGCGCGTTTCGGCGCGAGATCAAGCAGGGCGCGGATGGCGCTGCTGGTCTGCGAACGGGCGCGAAGTTCGAGCACCTGGCCGAGCAGAACCAGCGTGACGATGACGGCCGCCGCCTCGAAATAAAGTGGCACCTGCCCGTCAGGATCGCGGAAGGAGGCAGGAAAAATTCCCGGCGCCAGCGCGGCGACCAGGCTGTAGGCGTAGGCGACGCCGGTACCGAGCGCGATCAGCGTGAACATGTTGAGCCGGCGGCTGATGATCGAAACCCAGCCGCGCTGAAAGAACGGCCAGCCGCCCCACAGCACCGCCGGCGTGCCCAGGATCAGCTGTACCCAGACAAGAAGGCGAGGGGCGATCAGCACATCAAGCGCCGCCTTGTTGAAATGCTCGGCCATGGCGATGGCGAGCAGCGGCAGCGAGAGCGCGACACCGACCCAGAAGCGCCGCGTCATATTGCGCAATTCCGGATTCTCGGCTTCGCCGGCCGCCGGCGTCATCGGCTCGAGCGCCATGCCGCAGATCGGGCAATTGCCCGGTTCTTTCCGCACGATCTGCTGATGCATCGGACAGGTCCACAGGACCTCGCCGGCAGCGGCCGTGATAGGGGTTCGGGCCTGCGGGGAAGCGATGATGTAGCGCGTCGGCTCGGCCGTGAACTTTTCCCGGCAACGGGCGCTGCAGAAAACGTAGCCGTGACCGGCATGCTCGGCGCGGTGCTTTGCCGTGGCCGGATCGACGCTCATTCCGCAAACGGGATCGCGCATCTCGGCGGGCGGCATGGGAGCGTGGTGCTGATGGCGGGCTAGCGGTTCGGCCATAGTCATCTGGGTCAGTCCTTACGCGGAGGCTTCCAGGCTGGAAGGTTTATTTTGCCAAACCTTCCAGCGAAGGAAGGTTTCCTTTGGCTCAATTTACCTGGGACAAATCGCCGTACAATTTGATCTGGGTCAATTCATCCGGCAACCGCATCGGGCATAAATATTAGGTGGAGGCCTCCCATGCGTCACGGCAAACTTTGCACCTCATTGATCGTTGCCCTGGTTTTGATGGCGACCCCGGCGCTCGCCCAGCAATCTCAGGATCACGAGCAGCACCATCCGCCAGGGACGCCGCCGGCGGCGGCAGGCCCGGGGATGCCCGGGGGCATGATGTCGGGCGGCGGCGAGATGATGAACGTGATGCGCATGATGAGTTGCGAGGACGGCATGTCGGGCATGCCGATGATGGCCGCCATGGCCGGCCATGTCGAAGGCCGGCTGGCGTTCCTCAAGACCGAGCTCAAGATCACCGACGCGCAGCTGCCGCTATGGAACGCGGTCGCCGACGCGATCCGGGCTAACGCCAAAGGCATGGGCGCGATGGCCGAGGGAATGATGGGAAACATGCAGGCGGCAGTGCTCCCGGACAAGCTGGCGGCGCGGGAAAAAATGCTGACCGCGCGTCTCGAGGCGCTGCGCAAACTCAAAGCAGCGCTTGATCCGCTCTATGCGGCGCTCAGCGACGAACAGAAGAAAACCGCCGACGAGCTGATCATGGGTCCAATGGGGATGATGTAGCGGAATGGGAGGCGAAATCATGAGTCAGATGCAGAGCACGTTCGCGGCGCGGGCGCCGAGTGGCGAAGGAGAGATAGCCTTTTTAAGCATTAAGAGGCTGGGTCTTAGCCTCAGTACGTTTTTCGCGATCTCTTACGTGATTTGCATTATGGGGTACCTGATAATGCCGGATTTCCCCGTGCAGCATGAGGCGCTGTCGATCTTTTTGCCGGGGTTCAGACTTCTAAGTTGGCAAAGCTATTTCCTTGGCCTCATCGAAAGCTTTGCCTGGGGTTGGTACATCGCCGCAGTGTTCGCGCCCCTTTACAATTTCTTCGGCCGTCACGTTGCGCACTGAGCCAGAACCATGAATCACGAACAGCACGAACAACCCTCCTGGTGGCGCAGCTCGATCGGGATCGTCACCTGCGGGTTCCTTATTGTGGCGGGGTTCTTCTTGCTGACGGAGCACACGGCGCATGTTTTTGGCGCGCTGCCCTGGCTCCTGATCCTCGCCTGTCCGCTCATGCACCTCTTTATGCACCATGGGCATCATGGCGGCCACGGTCAGGGGCGGCAGTCCAATCCCGATGAGGAAGGGGAGGGAAGGCCATGACGCATGATACCGCGCCGGCCTATGGCCTCTGGGGGCTGGTGATCATCAACAGCGCGGTGTTCGTCATTTTCGCTTTCAGCTTTACGAAGCCGCAAACCAGCCGCGACTGGCGTTCTTTCAGCGCCTTCTCAGCCTTCATTGTCGCGCTGTTCACCGAGATGTACGGCTTCCCGCTCACGATCTATCTGCTGTCAGGCTGGATCAGCCGCACCTATCCGGGCATCGACCCGTTCTCACATGAGGCGGGACATTTGTGGTCAACACTGCTTGGTCTGCACGGCGATCCGCATTGGAGCGTACTGCACATATTGAGCATTGCCGCGATCTTCGGCGGCTTCATCTTGCTGTCAGCTGCGTGGAAGGTTCTCTATGACGCGCAGAGGCGGCATGCTCTGGCAATGACCGGTGTCTATGAAAATGTCCGGCACCCGCAATATGTCGGCTTTATTGTCATCATGCTCGGCTTTCTGCTGCAGTGGCCGACCATCCTGACGCTGCTGATGTTTCCGGTTCTCGTTGTCATGTACGTGCGGCTGGCGCGGATCGAAGAGCGCGAAGCGCTGCGGGAATTCGGTGACCAGTACCGCGCTTATATGCAGCGCGTGCCGGCTTTTGTGCCGCGGTTTGGCGCGGGGCATTCCGCACGCACGTCATAAGTTATTCGCCAGCGGCAACCCTTCGAGGTCACGCTGGATCGGGCATTCCGGCCGATGGTCACCGTCGCATGCGACTGCCAGCTCCTGCACGGCATCGCGCATGGCCACAAGCGCCGCGATCTTGGCGTCGATCTCGCCGACATGGTCAAGAGCCAGGCGTTTGACGTCGGCGCTGGCGCGCGCTTTGTTATGCCAGAGATCAAGCAGCCGCCGGATGCGCTCGATCGAAAAGCCGAGATCGCGGGCGCGGCGGATGAAGCGCAATGTGCGGATATCGGCTTCGCCATAGACACGATAGCCGCCTTCGCTGCGGTCGGCGGATGCGATCAGGCCGGAGGCTTCGTAGTAACGGATGGCTTTGGCCGATACGCCGGAAGCTTCGGCGGCTTGCCCGATATTCATAGCGGGGCCTCATGCAAGGCGCGCAGCGGGTGATGCTGCGCCTCGCATCTCAGATGGAGGTTCCCGTTACGGGAAGGTCAAGGTTGGAAAATTATGGGGGACTATTTCCCGGAAGGGGTCGACCGACCGCGCGATGGATACGGCTGCGGAACGAGATTGTGGGGTCAGTGCAGCAGTCCGGGCGGTG
>Ga0306924_10006640_pt1 | contig 11537 bp, 12 predicted proteins | sample sta12Can44000111_FD_203756 | JGI IMG/M metagenome (GOLD analysis project Ga0306924, IMG submission 203756) | Lab enrichment of tropical soil microbial communities from Luquillo Experimental Forest, Puerto Rico - statanox.12C.anox.44.000.111 (v2)... | ecosystem: Environmental > Terrestrial >...
GTGTGCTATCTATCGGCGACCTTGTGAAGTGGATCATCTCGGGACAGGAACACACGATTCAACAACTGGAGGGGTATATCACCGGAAGATACCCAGGCTGAGGAAGCATCCCGAAACCAATTCATTAGTGTTTGGGGAACGGGTGGGGTGAGGTTTTTGCCTGACAACTGACAATCGATTCCCTGCTGCGATACCCATTCTTCAAGGATCCGCTCATGCTCCCCACAGCAATAAGCGACATGCACAACAGCGCTTCGGCAAGATACGTAACTGGGGGAGGACGCCTGCTCAGGACCTCAACCACCCCCCGCCGCGCGGAATCGTCCAGCGCATGACTATCTCCACCGCCGGACCGTCACTCCGCCGTGAATGCGCTCCTGCAAGACGCCGGAGAAAAACATGTAAGGGTGTGCTGGTTCTAATTCGCTGACAGTATTGAGCTTGGCCCGCAGCTCCAAAGGGATCTCAAAGTTCAGGGCTATCAGGTTGTCTTCTAGTTGCAACAGCTTAGTGGCTCCGATGATCGTCGAGGTTACGCCCGGCTGCGTTACCACCCAATTCAATGCAACCTGTGCCGGCGGCCGACCGATCTCTTTGGCAACTTGCAGCAAACTATCCAGAATCAGCCAGTTACGCTCCGTAAACTTCTTGAACGCGGGGTTGTTGGCGCCTTTCAGAACTTCCAGCCGGCTACCTTGGCAGCTCTCTGCGCCTTTGTCGCGAGTGTACTTGCCGGCCAGAAAGCCGCTGGCCAGCGGACTCCATGGGCAAATACCCATCCCAAGTTCTTGAGCCGAAGGCATATGCTCGCGCTCGATGGTGCGCTCCACCAGGGAGTATTCCAGTTGCAACGCGGCGGCTCGTTCACGTCCCGTGCATTGCGCCAGCGTCTGAGCTTTCGCGGCGTACCACGCCGGAACATCCGAAAATCCGTAATGTCGAATCTTGCCTTTCCGCACCAAAGTAGTCAAACAATCAACAACTTCCTCGACTGGCGTGACGGTGTCCCACACATGCATCCAGTACAAATCGATGTAGTCCATCTTCAGCCGCCGAAGCGAGGACTCGACTGCGCGGTAGATGTTCTTGCGGCCGTTACCGCCGGAGTTAGGATTGCCGTCCTCTGGATTGAACGTGAATTTTGTTGCGATTACGAGCTTGTCGCGCAGACCAGACTCGGCTACGAAGCGGCCGAGCAATTCCTCAGCTTTGCCTCCGGAGTACACGTCGGCACAATCCATAACGTTTCCGCCATCAGCAACATAGCGGTCGAAGATGCGGCGAGACTCTTCGTCGCAGGAGCCCCAGCGGTCGTTGGCGAAGGTCATGGTGCCGAGTGTCAGTGGGCTGACGCGCAACCCGGTACGCCCTAACGTGATGTATTCATTGAGTTTCATGAAGCAAGTCTTCTCCCGCGGAAGTCACGATGGGCAATTGGATGCATTGAGATCGTTCCGCCGACCTATTTCTGAAACTTCATCTCCACAGTGATCTGCACGGGCACGGGCTTGCCCTCTTTCTTCGCGGGAGAGAATTTCCATTTCTTTACCGTGTCTACTGCGCTCGCCTCGAAAGCGGCGTTGGAAGCACGGAGAACATGGACCAGGTCCACATGTCCTTTGGTGTTGATGCCAACTAGCATGTCAACAATGCCATTGGGCTCGGTGTACGGCGGCAGTTCGGGATAGGCCGGATCGGGGGAGGATTTGGGCTTGGGTGGCTTCATATCTTTCATAACCCGCTGGTAGCCTGAGAAAGCATCGTCGTCGGGGATGTCGGCGGGTGCGGCGGTGGAGATCCTGGAGGAAGAGTCGCCGGCGGGCTTGCCCGACTGAGCAGCCACAAGACTTGTCGTGAGGATCGCGAGCGCGATCAGGATAAGAGTACGCATGAAGACTCAGAGTAGTTGAGAAACATATCTTAACCGCGGCACAGGAAATCAGAAAGTCAGGGCCAGCTTCCATGAATTTCAGTGCAAACGGAAGCGAGTGGCACAAATTATGAAGCATGCTTCGTAGTGCAGAGCATGCTTCGTAGTGCAGGCTAATTAGGCCCGGAACTCATGGGCGGGGCGGGGACTGGCATCCCTACGGGCGGCTTGAGCAAACCCAAGTTGGTCAGGTACGCGACGGTACGTTGGGCCGCGGCGTCGAAGACCAACTGGCAATTGATGAACTGGGTGTTCTCCCACATCACATCGCCGCCGCCATAAACGATTTTGCATTCGGTGAAGATACAGTTCAAGAAGCGCTTACCGTCCATGTAAACCGTGATGCCTTTGGGTAGCCAGTTCTCAACTACTTGCATGATCCATCTCCGTTCCGGATCGCTGCTGCCGAATCTGTATCGGTCGGGCCGCTAAATTGATTCTACAAGCGAGCGGCTATCGCCGAGTCTTTTGCGGCATAGTCTATGGGCGCAAAGGGGCGTGAAGCTTCTTCTCTTTACTGTGGCGGGGGCGCTTGCGGCGGACGCAGCGTCTGGAGTTTCTGCGAGGCCAGCTGTCCGATCGGACTGGTTGGGTAGTCCTTCTGCATCTGCTCGTAGATTTTGCGCGCCTCTAACGGTTGGTGATTGTTCTCGTAGAGATTGGCCAATTCAAATTGAGCGGTTGTCTTGGCTACCGTGGTGGTCGGCTTTTCGATGAGCTGCTTGAAGAGATCGATGGCCTGCTGCGTCTTGCCGGCGTCCTCATAGATAGAAGCTAACGCCAGCTTGGCGAGGCTGGCGACTTGTTTGTCCCAACTGCGCGAAACCTGCTCGAGCTGTTTCTCCGCGCCAGCATCGTCGCCCATGTCGTGCAGCGTAATGGCTTCAAAGTAGCGGGCAAAGCGACCGTTGCGGGTAAACGAATATTTGTCGGCTATGCGCGTGAACTCAGCGCTAGCGGCCTTGGCGCGCTCGGCGGCGCTGGCATAACTGAGCTCTGTCGGACTTGCGGGCTGGCCCGCAGCGCGGATCGGCGCATTGTATTTCTGTAACGCGGCTGAGAGCTCCTGGCTGGCCTGCTGGTTTCGATAATTGACGAAAGCCCAGCCACTCCCAACAAGAGCGACCGCGATTAGCAGAGCTACCAGAGCGGCGGTTAATTTCGATTGGTGCTCCTTGGCCCAGGAGATGGTTTCAACCGTGGTTTCGGCGAAGGAGTTCTGTTTCAATTGATGTCGAGTGGTACCGCGCACAATTGGTCCTTAATTGGATTGCCACAAGGCGGGAAGCATTAAGTTTAACAACGGGATGAGTGGGGGTCAAACCGCCGCAGGGGATAGTATCTTTCTGGAACAAGTCGGCTACATGTAGCTAAATGATAAACGTACACGTTCACCGGCGCATGCTGGTAGACGAGTTCGGGAGCGCGAACGGGAGCGGGATTGGGCGTGGGCCGGGAGCGTTCGTAAGCAGATGGTCGGCGTACGAGGGCGCGAGGGACGCGATCACTTGCTATTGGGCTCACTTGTGTAACGGCGATGGTACGTCAATTATTCGACCTCCTATCCAGGCAGCCCAGTGGGCTTCAACCCAAAATATGAAGGACGGGAGAAGGCGTACAATCGAACCGCTTTAGAACCAAAAGGAGATTCCGGTTTTGCATGAGTATCTGAGACAGGACAGCGAACCCCCAGCTGCAATTGCGAGGAATGGCTGGCGTTATCACCACATTGGAATTCCCACTCAAACTCCGCGCCCTGATGAGATTCACGTGCCCCACCTACACATTCACGTTGCGGGTTTTCAAACCAGTCCATTTGGCGTTGAGTGGATGCGATTTGACCCAGATGCGCCGTATCCCGAGGCGGTCAAGACCATTCCTCATATAGCTTTCGAGGTAGACGATCTTGCAACTGCACTGATTGGGCAAGAGATTCTGATTCCACCGAACAGTCCGAGCGCAGGAGTCAAAGTGGCCATGATCCTCGATCATGGCGCCCCGATTGAATTAATGGAGTTTTCTCCAACTCAAAAGTTACAGGGAGAACAAGGGCTCTAATGCTCAATGTTGCGCGTGGAACTGATCCGGATTCGATTGGTCTCTTACTTTGAGGCTACAAGGGACGGCTAGTTGGCGGGTGGATCGATCCAAACCAAGAGCTCGGAAGAAGAGCCGAGCAATGATCATTATCGGTGCCGATTATCACCCCGGTTTCCAACAAATTGCGTTCGTAGATACGGCGCAGCAGCGTGACACTGCCACCCTCGTTTCCTCCTTCAGCCTTTCGAAAGTTGCGCCAGCACCAACCCGCCGCTTATCGAGCTACCCAGGCGATTCGTGACCCAGACATTGCCTTGCTATCGATACTCATTCCGCTGCCGCTCCAGCCGGTTTCAAACTTCTCCACCTTGCTGGGGTCTGCGGCGGGAAAACGTGCGACATGCCCGGCAAGAGCATTGCTCAGCCAAATCCGGTCCTGCTGGTCGATAACTAAGGTGAAAGGGCCCGGGCATTGAACTACAGGGCGCTATACATCGCGGCCTTCATACACGGTTCGCCCCTTTGTCCAATCGCCCTTGGGGACGAACACGGGCTGGTTCTTCGAAAGGCCGAGCGCCCGCACGTCACCGCTGGGAGTCAAGATGACGCCTTGCATCAATCCGAGCTGGCCGTTGAAAGTAATACCGTCAGGAGGCGTCAACGGATTCCGTTCCTATCGAACACTGCGAACACTTCCCGCCGTAAGAAGCGAGCCACGCGTTGTCCTTCGAATCCACCGCGTGCCAAACAGGTCGTTCAGAGTTGAACGAATTGTCCACTCTCGAACACATGCCCTACCTAAGTCACTGGAACTGCTGCGATCAGGTTGGCGTAACAATTGCAACCAGGTAAAAGCATGTCTACTCTCTTGCACGACATTCGTTACGCGGTCCGGCAAATGCGGCTTTCCCCAGGCTTCGCCATAACGGCGATCCTGACGCTTGCCATTGGCATCGGAGCTACCACTGGCATCTTCACATTGATCCACACGATCATGCTGAAGTCGCTTCCGGTTACCGAGCCCTCGCAGCTCTACCGCATAGGCGACACCGACGAATGCTGCACCGACGGCTGGCTAGACAGTAATGACTGGAGTCTCTTTTCATATCCGCTGGTGCGGCGACTTGCCGAAGCGGCTCCAGAGTTCGAAGAGGTGACTGCGTTTCAGGCCAATACCGACACCGTCGGAGCTCGGAGTTCCCTCAAGGACAATGCCGCACGCCCATTACGAATGGAATACGTGGACGGACGCTACTTCCACGTTTTTGGCATCCGTCCTTACGCTGGGCGGTTGCTGCAACTTTCGGATGACCAGCGCACCGCAGCCCCTGTGGCCGTGATGAGCTACAGCACGTGGCAGCAGTCGTACGGCTCTGATCCGGCCCTCGTCGGATCGACCTTCATTATCGAGGGACATCCCGTGACGTTGGTCGGTATCACGCCTCCCGGTTTTTTTGGCGATACACTGCGGAGCCGTCCGCCCGACTTCTGGATTCCCATCCAACAGGAGTTACTGATTGACGGGCCAGATGGCCGGACCAAGACGAATATGCCACAGTGGCTCTATGCGATCGGACGTCTCAAGCCGGGCGCCAGCGTACAGGGTCTCGAGGCTCGGCTAACGCCCGCACTCCAGCGCTGGCTGAACAATGAAGACGAGATCCCTGCCGGTTTCAAGGGACAGCTTGCTCCGACCATTGCGCACAAGTACATCAAGCTGGCGCCTGCAGGTGCCGGTGTGGCCATCATGAAGGCGCACTACCGAACCAATTTGCGGATCCTGTTGCTCGTTTGTTTGACGGTTCTGCTCATAGCTTGCGCCAATATCGCGAATCTCCTACTGGCCCGTAGCGCCGCCCGCCGCGGTAACATCGCGATGCGTATGGCTCTGGGTGCAAGCAGACCGCGGCTGATCGCACAACAACTCACCGAAGCTGTTACGCTCGCCGTTTGGGGCGGACTGCTAGGATTGGTGATCGCTTACGCCGGTGCTCGCGTTATGCTCCGACTGGCGTTCCCCACGGCAACGGCGAATCCAATCAGCGCTGCACCCTCATGGCCAGTACTTGGCTTCGCTTTTGGGCTCTCCCTGCTGACCGGCATCATCTTCGGTGTCGTTCCCGCTTGGTTCTCCAGCCACTCCGATCCCGCGGAAGCACTGCGTGGGGCCAACCGAACCACCAGAGACCACGCCACTCTCCCGCAGAAATTTTTCGTGGTGGCGCAGGCCGCACTCTCCCTTGCTTTGCTGGCGTGCGCCGGCATGCTTACCGCCAGTCTGCGCAACCTGCAGCACCAGGATTTTGGTTTCTTGCCGCAAGATCGCGTCGTAATCAGCATCAATCCGCTCTCTCCCGACTACACGCAGGAGCACCTGCAGTCGGCGTATCGCTCGTTGCACGACCGCCTAAGCCAGATTCCGGGGGTGCAGGACGTGAGCTTTGCACTGTACACGCCACTGGAGGGTAACAACTGGAGTGAACTGGTAGCTGTTGAAGGCAAGGGCAATCCCCCGATGGACGATAATTCCTCGTGGGACCGCGTCAGTACCAATTACATGAACGTCATCGGCCAGCAGATCGTGCGAGGCCGCAATTTCCAAAGCAGCGACGCGGGTGGACATCTGGTAGCCATCATCAACCAGGCCTTTGCCGACAAGTTCTTCAAAAACGAAGACCCGATTGGCAAGCACTTCGGGTTCGATTCTGCGGAACTCGCCTCGACGTTTGAGGTCGTTGGTGTGGCGCGTGACGCCAAGTACAACGACCCGTCTGAACCGGCCAGACCGATGTTCTACGTTCCACTCGAGCAGTCGGAGAAATACGAAGAGCCGCTGATGCAAAGCTTTACTGATCACTCGCACTTCATCCAGAACATCGAGTTGTTGACGGCAGGCCGCACCCCGAACCTTGAGCCGCAGGTTCGCCGGGCCGTTGCCGAGATCGACCCGTCGATCACCATCATCAGTGTGAAGACAATGCAGGACCAGGTTGTGTCCAACTTCGACCAGCAGAGCATGGTGGCGAAACTCACCGGGACCTTCGGGCTGATCGCCCTGCTGCTGGCGGCGATCGGCCTTTATGGGTTGACCGCCTATAGCGTCGTGCGTCGCACCTCCGAAATCGGAGTACGAATGGCCCTCGGCGCCAACCGCCTGAACATCGTGGCTATGGTGCTCCGCGGAGCGTTCTTGCAAGTGGCTCTTGGCCTCGTGATCGGCATTCCACTGGCAATCATGGCCGGCCACTTCATGGCGTCGAAGCTCTTCCAGGTGCGCAGCTACGATCCGTTTGTGCTCGGAACCTCCATTATCGCCCTGGGAATCTGCGCTGCGATAGCGAGTATTCTTCCGGCGCGACGTGCGGCCTCAACTGAGCCGATGAAGGCCCTCCGTACAGAATGAGAAAGGTCGGAATCACGAGTTGTGACGACGTTCCTGTGTCAACGAGTCGGAAATGCTCCGATTGTCGCTGCAAGCTCGGGGCACCCAGCATCGACGGCTACGAGCGGTATAGCCGCTGTCCGGTTCTGAACACCCGCGATTACTGGCGGACACGAAAGTAGGTTCGCCCAACTTCCTGTCCAAGCTAAACCTTTTCTTTTAGCCCATTACATTTTGGCTAAAGGTATGCAAATTTGCCCTGATGAGAATCGCCCAGACTCTCCGATTGGGGAGAGCAAATGATCACTTGGTTGCAGGATCTTCGCTACGCACTTAGACAACTGCGCAAGTCTCCCAGCTTCACCGTGGCCGCGGTTCTGACGCTGGCAATGGCTATCGGCGCAAACGTCGTTGTGTTCAGTGTTCTAAATGGAGTGATCCTGCGCCCGCTGAATGTACCGCAGGCCGAGAGCCTCTATTTACTCGAGAGCGCCAGCGATAAGAACACGGCACAATCTTATCCCGATTATCTCGATTTCCGAGATCGCAATCACAGCTTTGATGGCTTAGCAGCATTCGGAATGGCTCAAGTGGCCATCAATGCAGGTGACGGTCCGTCAGTTGAACGGAACGTCGAGGCCAGCTGTAACTATTTTGACGCGTTGCGCATTCAGCCGTATCTCGGCCGGCTTTTCCATGACTCCGATGATCATGGGCCAAACAGCGCTCCATATATGGTGCTCAGCTACGACTATTGGCACAGTCATTTTCATGACGATCGCGGAGTGGTGGGCCGTGTGGTCCGGTGGGATCAAATGCCGCGGATGGCAGGAAAATTACTGCCCGAGACCTGTTGCTGGCGGTGCAGATCGCGCTCTGCGCCGTGCTAATCACATCATCGCTGGTTGCTGTGCGCGGGCTGATCAACACCATGCATGGGGACTTCGGCTTTGATCTGCACAATTCCATGTTGGTAGGCGCCGACCTGCACATGGCGGGCTACAGCGGCGATCGGGTGCCGGCGATGCAAAAGCGCATGGTGGAAGCTATTGCAGCGATTCCGGGAGTGGAGTCGGTCGGATTAACTGATGCACTGCTCCTGAACGACCAGAGCACTTCGAGGATCTACAGAGATCAAATGACCGACCTGCGACCAGCGAACGCCGCGCTCGGCGACGTGTATACGTATCACGTCTCTCCCGACTATCTTCACGCCGAGGGCACCACTCTACTTTCCGGGCGCTCTTTCACATGGCACGACGTCAAAGGCTCGCCACGCGTGGCGATAGTGAACCAGGAATTTGCACACGGAATTTTCGGCTCGTTGCAAGATGCCATCGGCAGTTACTACAAGCTGCCGGACGGCACCCGCGTACGGGTGGTAGGTGTCGCGCAAAACGGCAAGTACGGCAAACTTACCGAAGCACTGCAACCCGCGATGTTTCTGCGTAAGGACTGCAGAGAACGAAATGAGATTAGTCACGATCGTATTCTTCGAACACCGATAGGCTTTCAGCGAGCTTAATTGCCCGAACCCGTTCCGGCCTGCAAACTTTCTTCAGCGTGTTGATTGATTCCCCCGAGAAGATGCCGTGAGTGATGCCCATCAACCTCTGACGGCCGTTTGCGGTCTTTTTCCGGTCGGAGACATCTACTCAATCTGCATCACGACCAAAACTGACGAATTAGCTCGGCAGCGGGCAAAACGAGAAGCAAATTGGGCTTAAGTCCCGGCGTATACTGAGGCGTTGCGACCGCGTCAAAACCGTTCTTTACGGGTTCGATTCAGTAGGTCATATTGAGTTCGGCGCGCACGCATCGCGGGGGAGCATACCGATGAAAAACGCGATCGCTTGGAAAGCTCTCAGTAGTGCAATTCTGTTCCTGGCATTTTCTTTTACCCCTCCATTCGCTTTCGCCCAGCGGGGAGGACACGGCGGCGGTGGCTTTCACGGAGGAGGTGGCGGTTTCCATGGCGGCGGCTATGGAGGTGGTGGCCACTATGGCGGTGGTTATCACGGCGGCGCGGCATACTCTGGCTACCGCGGCGGCTATTACGGCGGTGGATATCACAACGGCTGGCACGGCGGATACTACCCAGGCGGGTGGCATGGCGGCTATTACCCCGGCTGGCGTGGCGGTTACTGGGGATACCCCGGCTGGGGCTGGGGTGGCTGGGGCTGGGGTTGGGGTGTGAGTATTGGCTTCGGGTGGGGTTGGCCTAGTTACCCATACGGGTACGGATACCCTGCGTATCCTACGCCTTGCTACCCTTACTACCCATACGGATCCTGCTACCCGCCGGCTTATACCTCGAGCTACACGACTCCTGGTCCTTCGAATGCTGATCACGCAAGCGCTGATTACACCGTGAGCGGTGAACCAGATGAAAATCCGCAATACCGTTACACTCCTCAGCCGGATCAACCGGTGCGCAGCATTCCTGTTCCGACTCCCGTGACCATCACGAATGCGTCGTACACAGCATCGGGAGCCGGCAGCACGGTCGCGAGCACAGCACCTAGTCTCAAACCGGTGAGCTATACCGTGCAGGCGGATTTGCTGTATCGCCCCGAGGTGCAGAGGGCCGTGGCGGCCCTGCGTGGCATGCCTCCGGCAGCGCGGGAGCGGCAACTGGAACGCTACACAAACCTGACGCCGGCTGAAGTCGGACAAGTGCGGGCGATTGTGGGGTTGCCAACGTCGCATTAGTTGGCGGGCAAATGTAGTTCCCTGGCGACTTTTGCAGAAACCTGTTTCGCCGGCTGTCGGCGAGCGAACTCCAGTCAGCGCCATGGCACGAAGACGCAATTCACCAGTCAATCCGTCGATGCCCGATCCACTGTCTTCGGGCAAGCCTCGCAAGAAGGTTCCTTACGAGTTCGTGCTGGATGCGCTGGCCGGGCTGTCGCCGTGGACACGGCCCATGTTTGGCTGCTTGGCCGTTTACGTGGGCGACAAGATTGTGCTGATTCTGCGCGAGAAGCCGGGGTCATCGTCTGATAACGGCGTATGGCTGGCGACAACTGTCGAACACCACGCGTCATTGAAGCGCGACTTCCCAAACATGCGCTCAATCGAGGTGCTCGGCAAAGAAGTGACGGGCTGGCAAGTGCTCCCCGCAAACGCGCCGGACTTCGAAGAAGCGGCCATGCGCGCTTGCGAGCTTGTGATTGGGGGCGATCCACGCATTGGCAAGATTCCCAACTCGAGGCGAACTCCGTCGGTCAAACCGCCCCGCATGTCACCAACCTCGAAGCGACCCAAGGCGTGACCCGAGGACACACACGGATCAAGCAAATCCTCTGTGAAATCGTACTTGTTCGCAAAATTGCCTTCACTGCTCAGTTTGGGGTTAGGGCAGCCAACATGCGGTAACATGAACGGTCCGACGATGAGGGATCTTCTGACGATGAAGCAAGCTGCATTCCTACTGCTGTTCTTATGGACTGCCATGGCCAACCTGTCTGGACAAAATCCCGCACCGGGTCAGTCTCCACAAGCTATTGTTACCGGCAGCTTCAATGGCATGGTGGAGGAGTTCTTCGACCATTATTTCCACTTCCACCCGACCGAAGGCACTTACGCTGGATTGCATCAATACGACGCGCTGCTCGAGGATTTCTCGCAGAAATCACGCGACGCGGAGCTGGTGTTTCTGCTCGAAGCCAAGCAGGGAGCCGGTTATGCAAATCCGGAGTTCCTCAACGAGGAACAGAGGATTGATCTCAAGCTGATTGCAAACTCGATCAATGCTCGCATTCTCGAGCTGCAGGAAATCCGCATGTGGCAGAAGAACCCCGACGTGTACTCAAGCACGGGAACTGCGGGGGTGTACCTGCTGATGAGCCGCAACTTTGCCGCGCTCGAGGAGCGATTGAAGTCGGTGATCGCGCGCGAGCAGCAGATCCCGAAGAATCTGGCCGACGCGAAATCGAACTTGAAGAATCCGCCGCGGGTTTACACGGAGGTGGCACTCGAACAGTTGCCGGGAATCGTCAGCTTCTTTCAAAACGACGTTCCGGAAGCCTTCAAGAGCGTCATCGACCCGCAATTGACGGCGCAGTTCAAGGAAGCGAACGGCAAGGTCATCACCGAACTGCAACGCTATCAGGACTTTCTGAAGAGTGACCTGCTGCCTATTTCGAAGGGCGATTATCGGCTCGGGCCCGAGCTCTACCGCAA
>Ga0306924_10006642_pt1 | contig 11534 bp, 7 predicted proteins | sample sta12Can44000111_FD_203756 | JGI IMG/M metagenome (GOLD analysis project Ga0306924, IMG submission 203756) | Lab enrichment of tropical soil microbial communities from Luquillo Experimental Forest, Puerto Rico - statanox.12C.anox.44.000.111 (v2)... | ecosystem: Environmental > Terrestrial > Soil...
GCTCGTGCACATCGATCCGGTGAGCGGCCCGCAGTTCACGACGCGGTTCAACCTCTACCGCGCCTCGGAGATCACCGGCTCCGCCGCGCCCGGCTACACGACCGGCGAGGCGCAGGCGGCGCTCGCCTCGGTCGCGCAGGCGACGCTGCCCGCGCAGATGGGCTTCGACTGGTCGGGCCTGTCCTACCAGGAGGTGCACGCGGGCGGCGTGGCGGGGGTGCTCGCGCTGTCGCTCCTGCTCGTGTTCCTGATCCTCGCGGCGCTGTACGAGAGCTGGTCGCTGCCGTTCAGCGTCCTCCTCTCCACGCCTGTCGCGCTCTTCGGCGCCCTCGTCGGGCTGCTCGTCCGCGGGATGGCGTTCGACGTCTTCACGCAGATCGGCCTCATCATGCTCGTCGGGCTCGCGGCGAAGAACGCCATCCTGATCGTGGAGTTCGCGCGCGACGAGCTCGAGCGGCGCGGGGGGACGGGCATCGAGGACTCGGCCCTCGTCGCGGCGCGGCTCCGGCTTCGCCCGATCCTCATGACCTCGTTCGCGTTCATCCTCGGGATGGCGCCCCTCTGGATCGCGGCCGGCGCGGGCGGGATCTCGCGCCGGGAGCTCGGGACCGCGGTCATCGTCGGCCTGCTCATCGCGACGGTCTTCGGCGTGGTGCTCGTCCCGCTCCTCTTCGTCGTGGTCGAGCGCGTGGTGCGCTTCTCCCGCCGCCAGCCCGCGCCACCGGAGCGCGTCGAGGAGGCGCTGGACCGACGCCCGGCGGAGCAGCACCCGTGAGCCGCCGGGCCGCCGCCGCCGCGCTGCTCGCCCTCGCGGTCGCCGGCTGCGCTGTCGGCCCGAACTATCGCCGTCCCCCGGTCGCGGATCCCCCGACGTTCCGCGGCGAGGCGCGGGCCGAGCCCACGTCCTTCGCCGACCTGCCGTGGTGGGAGGTCTTCCACGACGACAACCTGGTCGCGCTGCTCCGCGAGGCGCTCGAGACGAGCCAGAACATCCAGGCCGCGGCCGCCCGCGTGGAGCAGGCGCGCGCCGTCGCCGGGATCGCGACCGATCAGCTCTACCCCGCGATCACGGTCGAGGCCTCCCCGAGCTACCAGCAGACCTTCTCGCCCGTCCAGGTCCCGGGCCTCAGCCTGAACAAGCCGTACCAGAGCTACCTCCTGCAGGGCTCGCTCTCGTGGGAGATCGACCTGTGGGGACGGCTGCGGCGCCTTCGCGAGGCGGCGCTCGCCCAGTACCTCGGGACGGAGGAGGCCGCGCGCGGCGTCGTCGTCTCGCTCATCAGCGACATCGCCCAGAGCTACTTCCAGCTCATGGCGCTCGATCTCCAGCTCGACATCGCACGGCGCACCGTCGCGGCGCGACGCGACACGCTGGCGCTCTTCGAGGCGCAGGAGCGCGGCGGCGTCGCGACCCGGCTCCAGACCGCGTCCGAGGAGGGGAACCTCGCGGACGCCGAGGCGACCATCCCCACCATCGAGCAGGCGATCTCGGTGCTCGAGAACCGGATCTCGATCCTCGTGGGTCGACCGCCGGGGCCCGTGGCGCGCGGCGACGACCTCGTCCGGCGCGTCGTCCCCCCGGAGCCGCCCGTCGGAGTCCCCGGCACGCTCCTCGAGCGCAGGCCGGACCTGCGCGAGGCCGAGGCGGGCCTCGTCGCCGCGAACGCGCAGGTGGGCGCCGCGCTCGCCGAGTTCTTCCCGCGCCTGACGGTGTTCGGGAACGGCGGCGTCGAGAGCACGTCCACCTCGTCCCTCCTCACCTCGGGCGCGACGATCTTCGGGGTCGGCGCGATCCTGAGCTGGCTCGTGCCGGTGCTCAACGGCTACCAGACCGAGCACAAGGTCCAGAGCCAGCGGGCGAACTGGAACGCGCTGGTCGCGACCTACCGGCAGGCGCTCCTGAACGCGCTGGCCGAGGTGTCGAACGCGATCGGCTCGGTGCAGCGGATCCGCGCGCAGCGCGACCGGCTCGTGGTCGTGGGGCGCGCGCGCCGGGAGACCGTCGAGCTCGCGCGGATCCAGTTCCGCGCCGGTGTGGCGAGCTACCTCGACGTGGTCCAGGCGGAGCAGAACCTGTTCCCGGCGGAGCTCGAGCTCGCGCAGGCCACCGGCGCGCAGTTCACGGCGATCGCCGAGCTCTACCGGGCGCTCGGCGGCGGGTGGCGGAATGCGATGGCACCCCCGCCGGCGGGCCCGCCCGCGGGGTGAGCCGGGAGCGGCCACGCTTCCGAGAGGCCGTACGAGTCCCCTGACTGGCACGACGGCCGGCCGCCTGCCGGCCGGGCCACGAGCGCGCGCTCATCCGGGCACGCGCCGGCCCGATCGCTGGCACATAATGGCCGGGTGCCCTCTCCCAGCACCCTGCTCCTCGCCGCAGCGGCGCTCGCGCTCGCGGGCGTCGCGCGGGCGGACGCTCCGCCGCAGCGGACGGTGATCTTTGGAGGCGATCGCGATTACCCACCGTACGAGTTCCTCGACGAGGACGGCCGGCCGGCCGGGTACAACGTCGACCTGACCCGCGCGATCGCGCAGGTCATGGGGATGCGCGTCGAGATCCGGCTCGGGTCCTGGCCGGAGATGCGGCGCGCGCTCGACGAGGGACGGATCGACGCGCTCGGGGGCATGTCGTGGTCCGAGGAGCGCGCGCGTCACCTCGCGTTCTCGCCTCCGCACACCATCGTCAACCACGCGATCTTCGCGCGGAAGGGGACACGGGCCGTGGCGTCGCTGGAGGCGCTGCGCGGCCACTCGGTCGCGGTCCATCGCGGCGGCATCATGGACGAGCATCTCACCGCGCTCGGCCTCGGCGACGCGCTCCTCCGGACGGACACCCCTGCGGATGCGCTCCGGCTGCTCGCGGCGGGCCGCGCGGACTACGCCGTCGTGGCGGCGCTTCCCGGCACGTACATCACGCGCCTGCTCAAGCTCACGAACGTGGTGAAGGTGGCGCCGTACGTCGCGTCGCATCGCTACGGGTACGCGGTGCGCAAGGACGATGCCGAGCTCCTCTCGCGCATCGAGGAGGGGCTCGCGATCCTGAAGCAGACCGGGCGGTACGACGAGCTCCGCGAGCGGTGGCTCGGCGTCCTCGAGCCGGCCGTCACGTGGAAGACCTTCCTCGAGTACGGCGCGATCGTCTTCATCCCGCTGCTGCTCGGCCTCGGCGGCACGGTGCTCTGGTCGCGCTCTCTCCGGCGCCAGGTCGCGGCCCGGACGGCGTCGCTCGCGCGCGAGGTGGCGGAGCGGCAGCGCGCGGTGGAGCTCCTACGCCAGAACCAGGCGCAGCTCGTCCAGGCCGACAAGATGGCCGCCCTCGGCGTGCTCGTCTCCGGCGTCGCGCACGAGGTGAACAACCCGAACGGCTTCATCCTGCTCAACATGCCGGTGCTGAAGGACGTGTACCTGGATGCGCTCGAGCTGTTCGAGGAGCGGTTCCGGAGGGAGGGCGACTTCATGCTCGCCGGGCTGCGGTACACGCAGATGCGCGAGGAGCTCCCGGAGATGCTCGACGAGATGCTCGAGGGCGCGCGGCGCATCAAGCGGATCGTCGAGGACCTGAAGGACTTCGCCCGGCGCGAGGACTCGCCCCGGCACGAGCCCGTGGACCTGAACGCGATCGTGCGCACCGCGGCCCGGCTCCTCGACGCCCGCATCCGCAAGGCGACGCGCCGGTTCGAGCTCGCGCTCGCCGAGCCCCTCCCGCGCGTCCTCGGGAACGCTCAGCGGATCGAGCAGGTCGTGGTGAACCTGCTCCTGAACGCGTGCGAGGCGCTGCCCGACGCGAACCGCGCCATCCGGGTGGCGACCGAGCACGATCGCGTGGCGGGCGTCGCGCGCGTCGCGGTCCGCGACGAGGGGGTCGGCATCCCACCCGCGAACCTCGGCCGCCTCACGGATCCGTTCTTCACCACGAAGCGCGACCAGGGCGGGACCGGGCTCGGCCTCTCCGTCTCCGCTGCGATCGTGAAGGAGCACGGAGGCACGCTGGAGTTCCGCTCGCCGCCCGGCGCCGGCACCACCGTCGTCCTCACCCTCCCCGCCATCACGGAGGAGCGCGCCGCGTGACCGCCGCCTCGTACCCGTCCTTCCCCATCCTCGCGGTCGACGACGAGCCGGCCTGGCTCCGGTCCCTGCGGGTGGCGCTCGGCCGCGCCGGAGTGGACCACCTCGTCTCGTGCCTGGACGCGCGTGAGGTGCCCGGCCTGCTCGCGTCGCGTCCGTTCGGCCTCGTGCTGCTCGATCTCAACATGCCGCACGTCTCCGGCGAGGAGCTCCTCCCCCGCATCCTCGCCGATCACCCCGAGGTCTCCGTCATCGTGATCAGCGGGATGAACCAGATCGAGACGGCGGTCCGGTGCGTGAAGCTCGGCGCGCTCGAGTACTTCGTGAAGACGCAGGAGGAGGGCCGGCTCGTGAACGGCGTCCTCCGCGCCGTGCGCATGCTGGAGCTCGAGCGGGAGAACCGGGAGATGGCGAGCCGGGTCCTCGCCGGCGCGCCGCGCCACCCCGAGGCGTTCGAGGCGATCGTCACCCGCGACCGCGGCATGCTCGCGATGCTCTCGTACGTCGAGGCGGTCGCGCGGAGCGCGCAGCCGCTGCTCGTCCAGGGCGAGAGCGGCGTCGGGAAGGAGCTCGTCGCCCGCGCGGCGCACGCGCTCTCCGGCCGCCCCGGCTCGATCGTGGCGGTGAACGCCGCCGGGCTCGACGACGCGGTCTTTGCGGACACGCTGTTCGGCCACGCGCGCGGCGCATACACCGGCGCGGACCAGCCGAGGCCCGGAATGGTCGAGGCGGCCGCCGAAGGCACGCTCTTCCTCGACGAGATCGGCGACCTCGCCGTCGCGTCGCAGGTGAAGCTGCTCCGGCTCCTCCAGGAGGGCGAGTACTTCCCGCTCGGCAGCGACCGGGCGAAGCGGCTCCGCGCCCGCGTGATCGTCGCCACCCACCACGACCTCGCCGCGAAGCAGGCCGCGGGCACGTTCCGCCGCGATCTGTACTACCGGCTCGCGACGCACCAGGTCCGCATCCCGACGCTCCGCGAGCGGAAGGGCGACATCCCGCTCCTCCTCGATCACTTCCTCGATGTCGCCGCACGCGAGCTCGGGAAGAAGCGACCGACCGCGCCCCGCGAGCTCCCGGTGCTCCTCTCCACGTACGCGTTCCCCGGAAACGTGCGCGAGCTCAGGGCGATGGTCCACGACGCGGTCAGCGTCCACCGCGAGCGGATCCTGTCCATGGAGACGTTCGTCCGCGCGATCGAGCGGGGCGGTGGCGCCTCGGCGGCGCGGCCGCCGGACGCGGGCGAGAACCCGTTCGCGCGGCTGGAGCAGCTCCCGACCATCAAGGAGGCGATCGAGCTGCTCGTCGAGGAGGCGATCTCGCGCGGCGACGGCAACCAGACGATCGCCGCCCGCCTGCTCGGGATCACCCAGTCGGCGCTCTCGAAGCGGCTCAAGGCCGCACGCGAGGGCGAGTAGACCCTCCGGCAAAGGGTATGAGCGGGCTCATCGACCATGAGCCAGCTCATGAGCGCGAGGGGCGCGCGGCGGCTGGGGATGCTGCGGACGGGCCGCCGCCTTCATGAGCGGGCTCATACCGATTCGTGGCGGCGCCGAGCGCCAAGCCCGCGTCTCGTCGTGGGATCCCGCGATCGCGCTCCGTGGCATCGCGCGTGCTCCACGGAGGAGCGACGCCGGCTCGCCGCCGGCCCGACGGGAGACCCATGACGACCTTCTGGATCCAGTTCGCGCTCGTGCTCGGCGCCATCCTCCTCGGCATCCGCCGGGGCGGCGTCGCGCTCGGCATGATCGGCGGCCTCGGAGTCTTCGTGCTGGTGTTCCTGTTCCGGGCGGCGCCGTCCGAGCCGCCCATCGCGGTGATGCTCATCATCCTCGCGGTCGTGACGGCGTCCGCGACCCTCCAGGTCGCCGGTGGCCTCGACTACCTCGTACAGATCGCCGAGCGCTTGCTGCGCGCACACCCGAAGTACGTGACGATCCTCGCGCCGCTCTGCACGTTCGCGCTCACGGTCTGCGTCGGGACGGGGCACGCGGTGTACGCGCTCCTGCCCGTCATCTCCGACGTGGCCGTCCGGACGAGGACCCGGCCCGAGCGGCCGATGGCCGTCGCCAGCGTCGCCTCGCAGATGGGTATCACCGCGAGCCCCGTCGCGGCGGCGGTGACCACGTTCCTCGGGTACTCCGCGAAGATGGGGACGCCGGTCACGATCTACGACATCCTCAAGATCACGATCCCCGCCGGCATCGTCGGCGTGATCGCGGCGTCGCTCTGGAGCCTCAACCGCGGGAAGGATCTGTACCAGGACCCGGAGTTCCTCGCGAAGCTCCAGGACCCGAGGTTCAAGGAGTCGCTCGAGGTGTCCGTGACGACGCTCGGCAAGGAGCTGCCGCGGACGGCGAAGCTCTCGGTCGCGCTCTTCTTCTCCGGCGTGCTCTTCATCGTGGTGCTCGCCCTCCGCGACACGGCCGCGAACGCCGGGCTGCACATGCCGCAGCTCGTCCCGCTCGTCGACGGGAAACCCGTCCCGATGACCACGATCGTGCAGTTCGTGATGCTCGCCTTCGGCGCGATCATGCTCTTCGCGACGGACGTCGACGCGAAGCAGATCGCGAAGTCGACGGTCTTCGGCGCGGGCATGATCGCGGTGGTGTCGATCTTCGGCATCGCCTGGATGAGCGACACGTTTGTCTCCGCCAACAAGCCCCTGCTCGTCACGAAGATCGGCGACATGGTCCGCTTCGCGCCGTGGACGTTCGCGCTCGCGATGTTCTGCGTCTCCGCGTTCGTGAAGAGCCAGGCGGCGACGCTCACGGTCATGATCCCGTTCGGCATCGCGCTGAAGCTCCCGGCGACGCTGATGCTCGGCCTCCTGCCCGCGAGCTATGCCTACTTCTTCTTCGCGTTCTACCCGAGCGACATCGCGGCGATGAACATGGACCGGACCGGGACCACGCGGATCGGCAAGTACCTCCTGAACCACAGCTTCATGATCCCCGGCCTCATCGGCGTGTCGGTGTCGACGGTCGTGTCGTACGCGCTGTCGAAGGTGGCGTTCTAGCGTCGGTCGGGGCGGCGCCCCTCAGGCGAGCGTGACGTCCGCGAAGACGAACCCCTCGCGCTCGACGACCTCGCCGACCGCCACCTTCAACGCGCGCCGGAACATCGGCCCCGCGGACGCGAAGGTGTGGAACTCGCCGTTCTCGCCGCAGGGGTCGACGCCGGCCGGCAGGTCGCGGAGGAGCGACGCATCGAAGGCGCGGCCGGCGAAGGCGCGGTCGAGGCGGCGCGGGTCCACGCAGGTGAGCGTCGCGGCGAGGCCGGCGTCGATCATCTCCCGCGCCAGCGCGGCGGTGTCCCGCCCCCACAGCGGGAAGAGCGGCTCGACGCCGGTCCCCGCGAGGCGGGCCTCGCGGTAGGCGCGCACGTCGGCGAGGTACAGGTCGCCGAAGGCCATGCGCGTGACGCCCTCGGCGCGCGCGGCGGCGACCGCGGCCGCCAGCTCGCGCTCGTAGGCCTCGTTCGAGCAGGGCCAGGGGATGCGCACCTTCCGGCACGGCAGCCCGACGGCGTCGGCCTGGTCGTCGAGCAGCCGCTCGCGGACCGCGTGCATCGACACCCGCTCGAACTCGGCCGTCAGGGTCGTCAGCAGCCCGACGACCTCGACGTCCGTCGAGCGGCGCAGCGCGTGGAGCGCCCAGGCGCTGTCCTTGCCGCTGCTCCAGGCGAGCCATGCCTTCGGGAGGGCCACGCACGCTACGTACCACGGCGACACGCGAGGCGCCGCAGCCGTCGCGTGCGCGGCCCGCCGTCGCTCAGTTCCCCTTCCGCTCCTGGCGGTCCTCCTTGCGGTCGGCCTTGTTCTCCTTCCGATCCTCCTTGCGATCGGCCTTGTTCTCCTTGCGGTCTTCCTTCTTGTCCGCGCGCTTCTCCTTCCGCGTGTCGGGCTGCGCCTGATCGCCGGCGCCCGCGGGCGTGGTGCCCTGCGCCAGGGCGGGGGCGCTGACGGCGAGGAGCGTGAGCGCGACGAGGGCGGCGATGAGCCTCATGGATCCTCCGTGTGAATTCCTCGCCGGGAGGTCCGGCGGGAACGCTCACGGTACGAGAGCCCGCGGCCCTGACCGCCGCTCCGGTGGGGCGAAGCGACCGTCGACGGCGGGGTCCCTCGCTCGCTGTGCACGGTGCGTGGATGTCCCCGCTGGCGCGAGCGTCCCCGCCGGCGAGCGTCCGGCCGCCCGGCCGCCCGTTCGGCGAGCCCCTCCCCGCGTCCCTATCTTTCGAAAGGCCGCCGAGAGGACGCCGCCGGCCCGGAGGAGCCCACATGTCCCGAGGCCTTCGCGCGATGCTCGTCGCGGCGTCGCTCGCCGCGTGCGCGTCGTCCCGGTCCGGGGCACCTCCCCCGGCTGCCGCTGCGAGGACGCCGCCGGCCGGCGGCGCGGCGGCGACGCAGGCGCAGCCCGACCCCCAGGAGCTCCTGAACCGCACGCAGGCGAGCCTCACGGAGGCACGGCGTGAGCAGCAGCTCGCCCGCTCCGAGCACGCCAACGCCCAGGAGGAGCTTCAGCGCGAGCAGCAAAAGGCCGACGCGGCGAACCGTTCGGAGGACGCGGTCGCGCGCGCGCAGGCGGCGGAGGCGCTGGGCGCGGCGCAGGACCGGGCGAAGGTGGCCGAGGCGCACGTCGCGTACGCGCAGCGGCTCGTCTACGCGCGGATCGCGGACGTCGACGTCGCGCGCGCGCACCAGAAGGTCCTCGAGGCGCAGCGCGCGTCCGGGAGCGATCGCGACCAGCGCGTGGCGGACGCGACGCTGGCGGAGCGGGACGCGCGCGCTCAGGCGCTCGACCTCGGCCAGCGGGCGCTCGCGGCGGAGCGGCAATGGCAGACGCTCGCCCAGGCCCAGGCGGCGCGCGGGCCGAGCGCCGGCGCCGGGGCCGCCGCGGGCGCGACTCCGCCGACCGCCGGAACGGGCAGCGCCGCGGCCGGTGGAGCGGCGCCGCGATCCGGCCCGGGGACCCCGGCTGCGCCTCCGCCACCCGACGCCTCCACACCTCGGCCGTGACGTTCCAGCGTCACCGCGTCGGCCCGAGCTGGCGATCGAGCCAGTCCAGGACCTCCTTCGTCAGGAGGTCATTCGGCGGTACGTGCCCGGAATCGAAGATCACGTGCCGCTTGTCCACCGGCGGAGCGCCGAGCAGGTCGAACAGCGGGCGCTGGCTGGTTTCGACCGGGAAGAGGAAGTCGTAGCGGCCGTTGACCATCAGGACCGGCTTGCGGAGGTACGGGGCGAAGTTGATGGGATCGGTCTCGGGCATCAAGGCGTCGAGCCGCCTGCGTCCGCCGGAGACCATGATCCCAACGCGGATCCGATCCTCGACCGCGGCGAGCAGCGGCAGCAGCTTCGCGCCCCAGCTGACGCCGTACAGGGCGATGCGACCGCCGTCGAGATCGCGGCGCGTCTGGATGTAGTCGATCGTCCGTCCGAGATCCCTCGACCACGCGATCACGTGGTCGCGGTAGAACGCCGTCGGCGCGGCCAGCGTCGTCGCGAGCCCGTCGCGCCGCTCGTAGGTGGACTTGTAGACCGGGTACACGACGGCCCGTCCGCTGCTCAGGATCGGGGCCACCATCCGCATCAGGGTGAGGCGGTCGCTCGTCTTCGCCAGGATCGCGTTCGACCCGGGGAAGAACACCACCGTCTCGAACGGCGGCGCGCCGCGACGAGGCGTGAACACGTACGCGATCACGCGCTCGCCCCCGTACGCCGCGTCGAAGGTCACCCTCTCCTTCCGCCACCGCTCCGACGAGTCGTCGACCACCTCGACGGCCGCGTTCAGCGGCGTGTCGTCGTACGCGTAGATTCGCCTGAACGCCTGATAGACCTCGGGCGCGACGGGCCGCAGGAGCTCGCGGTCGTTCGCCGCCCAGTGGATGGGCGCGGACGCCGCCGCGTCCGTCTCGCCGTCGAGCTGCTTCACGAGCCGGAACCCGTAGTTCGCTCCGCGCGCGAGCGGCGACTGGGCGTCGGGGAGGTTGAACATGTAGGGCGGCTCGTTCCAGGCGCCGCCCAGCAGGAACCGGCCCGCCTCCGCCTCGTTCCAGCACCACTCCTTCGCGTTGCCGGCCATGTCCAGCGTGCCGAAGGGGCCGATCGCCTCGGACCTCCCGACCGGCGCGAGCCCTTTCTCTCCGAAGTTGCTGAGCGGGAGGATCTCCGCCGCCGCCCACAACCCCGCGGCATGGCTCCACTGGTGAACGTTCGGCAGCGCCTTCCCCACGAACGCGGCATACGCCGCCGCCTCGTACCAGCTGACGCCCGTGACCGGCAGCTCCCCCTGCCCCTCGGGATACTCGCCCGAGACCCACGTCGCCGGTCCCGGCCTCCCGGTGCGGTCGCGGAGGAGCGCGATCCCCTGCTCCCACGAGAGCGTCCTCCCGTCCTTCACGAACGGGTGGCGCCAGAGCTCGCGCCGGCCGTAGCCGCCGGCGTCGACGAACGCCTTGTACTCGCGGTTCGTCACCTCCGTGCGATCGATCAGGTAATCCCGGATCGCGACCGGGGGGATCTGCTCGAGCCCCCACAGCTCGACCCGTACCTCGCCGCCGGGGACGTGCACCATGCCCGGAGGGACGTCCGCCGCCCGGTCCAGCGCGAAGCGGAGCGTCACCACCTCGCTCGCCGGGGCCGGCACGCGGCCGATCTCGAAGAAGGGCTGCCGCGGCATGACCTCGATCGGCGCGAAGCCCTCCTTCTCGAGGCGCAGGCGGTGCATGACGAGCGGGAGCCGGACGCGCTGCACCGGCGATCGCCCGAGATCGCGCCACGCGCCCGCCGCATCGGAGTAGGCCCTGATGAGCACCCGCGCGCCCGTCGGAACCGTCTCGATCGTGACGAGCCGCGAGATCTCCGGCCAGAGCTCGCGCAGCCTGGGGTCGCCCGGGACGATCCGCTCGACGTCCGTGGCGAGCGCGAGCGCCGCGGGATACTTCCCCTGCTCGGCGAGCGCGACGGCGCGCGGGAGGGCCGTCTGGAGCGCCCAGCGGATGCGGGCCTCGTGGTGCGCGTACCAGGCGAAGACCGCGCACGCCGCGACGACCGCGAGCGCGACGAGGGGGGCGCGCCGACGCGCACGCCGGCGCGCGGCCGCCCCCGACGGTCGCGACGGCGCGGCGCCCGGCCCGGTCTGCTGCAGGTCGCGCTCGAAGCTCCGGAGCGCCCCGAGGACCTCCCCCGCGTCCCTGGGGCGGCGCAGCGGATCCCGCTCCAGCATGCGTGAGACGAACCTGCCGAGCTCCGGCTCCTCCGCGACCTCGAGCGACCGCGCCGGCCGCCGCGCGCGGGTCGACCTCGCGCCCTCGTCCGGGAACGGGAGCGCGCCGGTGAGCATCCGGAAGAGGACGACGCCGAGCGCGAACACGTCGGTGCGCTCGTCCTCGGGGGCGCCGCTCCACTGCTCCGGCGCCATGTACGCGGGCGTCCCTCCGTCGAGGCGGCGATGGCCGAACGCGTGCGCGAGGCC
>Ga0306924_10006646_pt1 | contig 11532 bp, 8 predicted proteins | sample sta12Can44000111_FD_203756 | JGI IMG/M metagenome (GOLD analysis project Ga0306924, IMG submission 203756) | Lab enrichment of tropical soil microbial communities from Luquillo Experimental Forest, Puerto Rico - statanox.12C.anox.44.000.111 (v2)... | ecosystem: Environmental > Terrestrial > Soil...
GATCTACAAGCTCGGGCTCAAGCACGGCATGCAGCTGGCGGCGATCTCCGGCGTGAACGGCCCCTACTCCGACGAGGACATCCGGCGCGTCCGCGACCTCGCGCTCGCGGCGCGGGCGCTGCAGCCGAGCGCCGCCCCCAAGCCGCCCGGCGCGCGCGATCGCGCCCGCCCGAGCGGTCCGCCGGAGGTGCGCGCGGGAGCGTGAGCGCTCCGGACCACTGCGATCGCGAGCTACGCGCGCCTGTTCACCGACAGACTGACCTCGCCACGAGGCCGACGCGAGCGGCGACGCGCGCCCGCCGCCCTGGCTCGCCCTCGGGTGATCCGCTGCGCCGCCGCCTCGCGCACGTACTCGACGAACCGGGAGGGCGCGTCGGGCGGGCCGGGGATCCATGATCCGTTCCGCGCGCAGGGGTTCGCGGCGACGCGCTGATGGACGAAGTCCCCGACGCAGGGCGCCGGCCCCTCCGGCGCCTGGAGCGGCTCGTACACTCCGGCGGCGATCTCGCGAAGGTAGTGCGCGTTCAGGAGGTGTCCGTACGCGCCGCGCCGCAGGTACACCGGTCCGTCGATCCGGAGCAGCCGCTGCGCGTGGAACTCGTCGCGGGCGAGGCAGCCCAGCCTCGCCACGATGTCGTGCTCGTTCGCGAAGCTCTCGAGGTGCGGGATCCGCCGCCGCTTGTCCAGGTAGCACATCTTGCTCGCCGCGTTGGCGAACATGTACAGCTCGAGCTTCTCGACCACGTCCTCCCGGCCCTTGAGCTCGCGCAGCACCGACTGCACCTCGTACGCCTGCGCCGTCTTGAAGGACCTCTCCTGGAAGGTCTCCAGGTCGCGCGCGTTCATGTTCGTGCGGTCGAGGTACTTCGGATCGATGGCGCAGTAGACGAGGTCGAGGAGGTCGCCCGTGACGATCGTTCCCCGCGAGTGCGCGACCACCGCGACCCGGCGCACCGCCGGATCGAGCAGCGCCTTGCCGATCTGGATGAGCGCGAAGGCGACCGGCTCGGTGTGGATGTTCGTGAACTTCTGGAGGGCGGACGCCACGAGGTCGGGGATGAGACCCTGCGTGGAGTCGTAGATCGTCACGACGTCGCGATCGAGCAGGTCCCTCAGCCTCGCCGCGTTTCGCAGCGCGAGCTGGCGATCGGTCAGGATGCCGTTGAGGAAGAACCAGCGCTCCGCGTCCCGCCCCTCCCCGAGCACCGCGGAGTTGCCGTAGGGCGCGAGGGGGCCGCCCGTGTCCTGCAGGAACGCGACCGCGTTCCACGGCTCGAGGCCGAGGTGCAGCTCCGAGTCGGGCGACGGCCATCGGAGGTCGAGCGGCCATCCGAGGAGCGAGACCGTGTTGGACAGCGGATTTGGATCGAGGAACGAATCGAGGAGCCGGACGTCTCCGCCCTCGAGCTGCGCGAACTCGTCCGGGTAGCGATCGCGCGCGAGCTGGATGATCCGGTTCCGGTTCACGTGGACGAACCAGTCCCAGAGCGTCCCGATCCAGCTCGCGGCGACGTGGGGACCGTCGTGCAGCGCCTGGGCAGTCCAGTCGGCGGCGGTGGCCGCGCCGCTCGCCGCGCCGGCGGCGGCCTTCCCCGACCGACGGACGATCGCGCCGGGGAGCTCCGTCAGGGATCGCAGGATCTGGATGGAGACGCGGCTCGCGGAGCGCGTGAGCTGCCTCGGCGCAGCCGCAGGCCAGCGCATCACCAGGGGCCTCACGTTCCTCATCGCCCTTCTCCTCGCCGGCACGGGCTCGGGCTCCGGATGAGCTCGGCGAGTCAGCATGCGCCGCGGCGAGGGACGAGGCGGTCGAATGTCGAAGCCCTCCTTTCAGTGGGCTCTCTCGGCGGTCCCGCGAAGCGGCGATTGCGCCGCGGCGCGGGCGTGGGCTTCCGCCTTCACTCCGCTGCCCTCTGGCCGAGCTCGTGCGGCGCGAGCCACCTCGCCGCGTTCGCGACGTAGGCGTGGATGTCCTCGATCGCGCGCGGCTCCCTGCGCATCCCGTCGCCGGTGGGCTCGGTCACGAAGCTCGGGGCACCGCGCGTCGTGTCCCAGTTGTAGTCGGCGAAGTGATGGAAGCTCGACTCCGCGATGGCGCGCCCTGGGTGCGCCGCTGCGCGGTCGAGCGCGACGACCAGCGCGAAGCGGCGCCCGGTCGTCTGGCTCGTCCCCGCTGCGACGACGCGTGCGCGTGGCTCGCCGGGCGGCGCGCCCACGGCCCCCTCGTGCGGATGCGCCGGGAAGAGCTCGAGGTGGCCGCCTCCGGGTCTCGCGAGCAGCGGGTGGTCCGGCTCGCGCGCCTCGATGCGCTGGTAGTCGCCGTTCCGGCCCGAGTGGTAGTTGGGGTAGGAGATGGTGGTCGTCTCGACGTCGTCGTTGCGCTGCCGATCCGGCTCGGGCTCGCAGCAATCGGCCGCGTGGAAGAAGTGCGCGCGCCCGACGCCGTTGAGCGCGCGCAGCCAGCGCCCCATGTCCTGGTGATCGCGCGCGGTCAGCAGGCCGCCGCCTGCGGCGTGGAAGGCGTTCAGGCCCGCGATGTCCCGCGGGGAGAGGCCGCCGCCGGGGTCCACGCCCATGAGCCACACCTCTTCGAAGTCGCTGCGGGAGAGGCGCGAGAGCACCGGGTCGTCGCCCCCTGCGTCCGGCTCGAGGTCGCGCGCGACGACGTCCGCCGCGCGGCGGAGCTGCTCCGCGAGGAGCGCGAACCGCCCGACGTGCCAGTCGTCCTCGGCGCGACGGATGGTGCACTGGAGCAGGATCCTCATGGCTTCCCTCCTCCCCGACGACGACCGGCGACCGGGTCCCCTCTCACACGCCGAGAGTCGCCGCGACGAGCTCGGCGGTCTCCGCGCCCGAGAAGTTCTGCTGGCCGGTCACGAGGTTCCCGTCCCGGATCGCGAACCCGCGGAAGCGCCCGGAGCGCACGTAGTTTGCGCCGAGCTTCCGCAGCTCGTCCTCGATCCGCCACGCCATCACGTGCCGGTCGCGCGGGAGGAGCCCCATCGACCACATCGCCTCGTCGGCGAAGTCCTCCTCCACGTTGGCGAACCCCGTCACGGTCCTGCCCTCGACGAGCGGCCTGCCGTTCGAGAGCCGCGCGTACCGAAGGAGCGCGGTGCCGTGGCAGAGCGCGCAGGCGATCTTCCCGGTCTCGAAGAACTCGACGAACTTCCGCTGGAGCTCGCGGGCGCCCTCGAACGTGAACATCGGCGCCTGGCCGCCGGCCACGACGATCGCGTCGAGCTCGCCGACGTTCAGCTCGGCGATCTTGCGCGTCCGGTCGACGAGCGCCGCCAGCCTCGGGCTCGAGATGAAGCCGAGAGTGATGAGGTCGGTCGACGAGTAGCCGCTCGGATCGCGCGGGTCGCTCATGGCGTCCGCCTCGCAGCGACCGCCCTCCGGGCTGAACACCTCCACCTCGTACCCCTTCTCCGTGAGCACGTAGTACGTGTGCGTGAGCTCGCTCCACCAGAAGCCGACGGGACCCGTCGTGGGGGACACCGCCGGATTGGAGAGGACCACCCCGACCCGCTTCGGCCGGCGCGGGTTCGAGACGTTCGGATCCCTGACGCTCATCGCTCTTCCTCCCGGCGGCTCCGTCGGGCACGTGCCGGAGCAGCGCGAGATCACTACGAATCCGCTCGCGGACGTTCACGCTCGAAACGCTCGTTTTCTTGCTCGGGACGCCCGCGAGGCTGGAGGCCATGGCGACCTTGGGCATGCCGGACGCGCTGTCGTCCGTCCTCCGCGCGATGCAGCTCCACGGGCAGGTGTTCTGCCGCTCCGAGTTCTCGGCGCCCTGGTCCATCGCGTTCCCCGCGGGCGCGGCCTACTTCCACGTCGTCGAGCAGGGGAGCTGCTGGGTATCGGCCCCGGGCGCGAAGCGGTCGGTCGAGGCGCTGCCCGGCGACCTCGTCGTGCTCGCGCGCGCGGAGGGGCACGAGCTCGCGAGCGGGCGCGGGAGGCGTCCGACGCCGCTCGACGAGGTGCTCCACCGGCGCGGGGCGCGGACGGGCGCGCTGCACTGGGGCGGCGGCGGCGCCGAGACGCACCTCATCTGCGGCCGGTTCCACCTCGACGAGGCGGTGCGCGGCGCGCTCGTTCCCCTGCTCCCGCCGGTGCTGCGGGTGCCGGGCGAGGGGGGTCGCGCGCACGAGTGGCTCGACGCGAGCGTGCGCGCGCTCGCGGCGGAGGTGCACCGGCCGTCGCCGGGGACGGAGCTCGCCGTGTCGCGGCTCGTCGACCTCATCTTCGTCCAGGCGCTGCGCCACTGGCTCGAGCAGCAGCCGTCGGGGGCCGCGGGCTGGCTCGGCGCGCTGCGCGAACCGCGCATCGGGCCGGTCCTCGGCCACATGCACGCGGAGCCCGAGCGTGCGTGGACGATCGACGGGCTCGCCCGGACGGCGGGCATGTCCCGCTCGGCCTTCGCGGCGCGCTTCGCCGCGCTCGTCGGGGAGGCGCCGCTCCACCACCTGACGCGCTGGCGCATGCAGCTCGCGGCGACGCTCCTCCGCGACGGCCTCCTGCGCGCGAACGAGGTGGCGGCGCGCGTCGGCTACGACTCGGCGGCGGCGTTCAGCCGGACCTTCAAGCGCTACACGGGGCGGGCGCCGCGGGCGTTCCGGAGCGACGGGATCCCTCGCCTCGGGGCTGAGGCGCGATCGCGGCGATCTGCGTGACGATCGCTCCGCCCACGGAGCGAGCCCTGCGAATGGCGATCGGCAACCCCGCGCGGCCTCGGCGCCGCGCTCATGGGCGGGCGGCCGCTGCCCGCGCCCGAGGAGCGTCCCCGACGCTCTCGATCGCTCTCTTCAGCTCACCCGCGAGCTCGTCGGTCGTGCGATCACGGCCCGAGCTGTGCAGTCGTGCCATGGTGTCGGCGATGAACGCCCGGCTGGTTTCGTCGAGCTGGTCATAGTCCCCGTAGATGTAGCGCTGCCCGTAGACGATCCTCCGCGCGTTGTCGACGAACGAGACCAGGATACGCCCTCGCCCCACGAACTGCTGCACCGCGGAGATGCGCAGGCGCTTCGTCCCACCGCTCGCGGTGCGCGACTCGAACTCGGCTTCGGACACGAGCACGGGGTCCGTGCGGTCGGAGAAGGCCTTCTCGTCGAGCAGGAAGCGGAGCGGCGCGTACCCAGGATCGCGCGACTGCAGGGAGGCGAGGCTCGCCAAGAAGCGAGGGCTCTTGTCTTCCAGGAGGTAGCGCGCGTGAATGGGATCGAACAGCCGCGCTGTCGCGTCGCTGCGCGACCACCACTCCGTCGATGATCGCCGCTGGTCCTCCGACGCGGCTTCCAGGGCCAGGTACGGGACGATGCTCTCCCGGTAGGCACCGATCGCCGCAACGTTGATCCCGTCGGTCGTGACCCCCTGCGAGCGCGGCGCGGAGAACTCGAGGAACAGGTTGTCGTCCGTGTTGACCTCGCCCCCTGCTGCGAACGCCCGTGCCCCCGCGTCGCCCATGACGAAGTACGACAGGAAGTCCCGCGGCGACGCCATGTGGATCGGCGCCAGCGCGGCGCGGATCTCGGCGCGATCCATGCGTCTCGCGAGGTCGTTCTCGTCGAGCCGGATGGGATCCTTCGAGCCCACGAGCACCGCGTCGTAGTAGGTGAGCCACACCATGACGTGCGGGAACACCTGGGAGAACGTGCGTACGACCGTCCGCACGTCGCGCGTCGACAGCTCGTAGAGGGGCAGCCACTGCGCAGCGATGCCGCCCTCCGCGAGACTGGACGCGACCGTCCGGAAGTACTCGGCGGTGTAGAGGTAGGCGGCGCCACCCGACCAGGGATGAATGGGATCGGCCGTGATGACGTCGAACTTCTCCTCGGTGCTGGCGAGGAAGTTACGCCCGTCGTTGAACACGGTCCTCAGCTTCGGGCTGTCGAGCGCGCGATCGTTCCAGGCCGAGAAGTGTCGCGCGACGCCCAGCACACCTTCCTCGATCTCACCGAGCGTGACCCGCTGCACCTCGGGGTGCAGGGCCGTGGAACCGAGCGTCATCCCGGTCCCGGTGCCCAGGACGAAGACGGTCCGCGGATTCCGATGCAGCAGCACGGGGAGGTGCCCCAGCGTCCGCTGCAGCTGCACGTCGACGGGGGCCGTCGAGGCCTCCGGCCGACCGTTGACGATGAACGTCTCGAGCACGTCGCCGCGCAGACGGACCACGCTCACCGTCTCGTTGACGCCCTCGCGGTAGTAGAGGACCTCGGTGTCCCGCAGGTGCTCCTGGACTCGCTCCGGAGTATCGAAGCTCCGCCCAGAGTTGGTGTAGATCGCGAAGAACTTCTGGTCCCAGGCGCGCCCCCAGGCCGGGTACGCGCCCCGGGCGAAGAGGAGCAGCGCCGCGCAGACCGTCAGGACGACCGGGCCCCGGCGCCGGCCGCCGACGCTCGACGCGACGACGAGTCCCGTCGCGACGTTGACGACGACCAGCATCTGCAGGGACCTCTCGATCCCGAACAGGTAGATGAGCACGTAGCCGCTCACCGCCGAGCCGAGGATGGCTCCGACCGTGTTCGCCGTCAGGAGGCGGCCGATCGCGGAGCCGATCCCCTCGCGCCCCGTGGAGCAGACCGCGCCCGCCACCGGGAAGGCCATGCCCATGAAGAACGCGGGCGCGAAGAGGTGCGCAAACGCGATGAGGAACGAGGTCGCCAGCCGGCCCCCGAACTCCGAGTAACGGAGCGCCGCCAGCGCCGCCTCCACGCGGTCGGTCGTCCCCGGCAGCTGCCGCATGAGGATCGTGACCGTCAGCGCGCTGAGCCCCACCGCCACCTGCGTCGCCGCGAAGAGCAGCACGACGACGCGCCCACGCCGGACCCAGCTCCGCCGGCTGAGCACCCCGAAGACGTGGCTTCCCAGCGCGATCCCGGCGAGGAATGCACCCAGCATGATGGTGAAGCTGTAGACGGAGGTGCCCACCACGAAGGTGAGCATGCGGGTCCAGAGCACCTCGTACCCGAGGGCGCAGAAGCCGGAGAGGCCGACGCCGAGGATCGTGAGCCGGACCGCCAGGTCGCTGACCGGCCGCTGGATCTTCGGGCCCTTTCTCGCGGTGAGCTGCGCGGCCGCGCGCTGCGAGGTGCCCACCCGCCGTTGCAGCAGGATCGAGGCCAGGCCGACCACCATGCTCAGGCAGCTCGCGAACACCGTCGTGGCTGTGACCCCGAGCGTCCTGAGCAGGAGGAACCCCGTGACGAGGGCTCCGACGACCGCGCCCAGCGTGTTCGATGCGTACAGGAACGAGACCTGGCGAGCCGGCCCCCCGGTGCGCCCCGCGACGAACCGGCTGAGCGTCGGGAGGGTGCCGCCCATGAGCGAGGTCGGCACGATCATCGCCATCACCGCGAAGGTGGCTCGCACGACGGTCAGGTAGAGGTGGTTCTCCTCCGCGATCCGCGCCAGGGGCGCGTAGAGCACGGGGTAGATCCTCATCAGGCCGAGGAACGCCAGCCCCGACACCCCCACCCCGACCTCGAGCAGGCCATAGAACCGGAGCGGCCGATCGGTCCGGTCGGCGCGGCCCCCGAACACCCAGCTCCCGATGGCCTGCCCGCCCATGTAGACGGCGAGGACGGTCGTGACGGCGAGATGAGAAGCGCCGAAGACCAGCCCCAGCGAGCGCGCCCAGACGACCTCGTAGACGAGGGCGGCTGCGCCCGAGACGAAGAACAGCAAGAACAGCACCGCGCGACCCCTTCTCCCGCCGCGCCCCGTGGCTGCACCGCGTGTGCCCGCTGGAGAGGCCCTCGGGCCGCGATTCCGGGCGCGATTCCGGGCGAAAACACCCAGCGGCCCGCGTGACGGTCAGCGATTGACCCAGCGTTCTCATCTCGCTCTCATGTTCACGCTGGACCGCGGGTTTGCGGTCCGGGCGGGCGGAGGAATAGAGTGCCCACGTCGCCGAGCGTCCCGCGCGCCTCGCCGAGCCGGGCATCGTCGGTCGAATCACGCCGCATGCGCCTGCTCCTCATCGAGGATTACCTGCCGCTCGCCCGCTCGCTGACGCAGGGGCTGAAGGAGGCCGGCTACGGGGTGGACGCCGCCGCCGACGGCGAGACGGGGCTCGCCTTGGCGGAGGAGACGGCGTACGACGTCATCGTGCTGGATCTCATGCTCCCTCGGGCGGACGGATACGTCGTGCTGGAGCGGCTGCGCGCGGCCAAGAGCACGGCGGGGGTGATCATCCTCACCGCGCGCCACGAGCTGCCCGATCGCATCCGGGGGCTCGACCTCGGAGCCGACGACTACGTCACGAAGCCGTTCGCGTTCGACGAGCTCGTGGCGCGCATCCGCTCCGTCGTGCGCCGCCGGCAGGGTCTCCCTCACAACGTCATCGAGATCGCCGACCTGAAGGTCGACACCACCGCGCGGAGGGTCGAGCGCGGCGGGCACGTCATCGCCCTCTCCGCTCGCGAGTACGCCTTGATCGAGTACCTGGCCTCACGCCACGGCGAGACGATCACCCGCGCGGAGATCGTGGAGCACGTCTACGACTTCGCCTCCGCCCCGTCGAGCAACGTGGTCGACGTGTACATCGGCTACCTCCGCAGGAAGATCGATCGCGAGGGCCAGGTGAAGCTGATCCACACGCGCCGCGGCATCGGCTATTGCATCGGAGCGCTCGAGTGAGTCGCCGTGCGGTGTCTCTCCAGCGCACGCTGACGGTCACGGTCATCGCCATCGTCGGTGTCGCCCTCGCCGGGCTCTCGGCGACGGTCTACGAGCTCTACGGTCGGGGTTCGCGAGAGCGCTTCGACGAGCGGCTCGCCGAAGTGGCGCGTGACGCGGCGATGCGGGTCGGAAGGGACGGGATCCTCCCATCGGATCTCGAGGCCGACCTGCTCCCGACGCTCGACCAGTCGCGCGGCGCCACGTCGTTCCAGCTCTGGAACGACGATGGCTCCGTCCTCGCGCGCTATCCGCCGCTGGCGAGCGTCGCGCTCTCCCCTCCGGAGGGCGCGCTCCCCCGCTTCGACACCGTCCCGCTGCCGGAGGGTGGAGCCGGGCGGCTCTATCGCGCGTGGCTGGGATCGGGTCCGAAGGGGAGCGCTCCGTCCGCCGCGAAGCGCATCGGGATCGCGGTGCTGCGCGACACCGGGAAGCTCGAGCACAGGCTCGCGCGGCTGCGTCGGCTCCTGGGTGCCACCACGATCGGCACGATGTTCCTGTCAGGGCTCGTGGCGTGGCTCGTCATCCACCGCTCGGTCCGGAGCGTCGCGCGGCTGTCCACCCGCATCGGCTCCATCGACGCGTTCTCGCTGGGGGAACGGCTGGACGTGGAGGATCTCCCCGACGAGCTGCGCCCGCCGTTCGCGAAGGTCAACGAGCTGCTCTCGCGCATCGAGCAGGTCCTGAGCCGTGAGCGCCAGTTCAGCGCGGACGTGAGCCACGAGCTGCGGACGCCGCTCGCGGGCCTGCGCGCCATCCTGGAGGTGTCCGGCTCCCGGGAACGCGCGCCCTCGGAGCATCGCGCCGCGCTCGGGGACGCGCTCGAGGTCGTCCGACAGCTCGAGGCCATCGTCGAGAACCTGCTCGCGCTCGCCCGGCTGGGCGTGGGGCAGCCGACCGAGGAGCATCGGGAGCAGATCGAGATCGGGGGCCTGGTGGAATCGTGCTTCGCGCCGCTGGGCGACATCGCCCAGCGCCGAGGCCTGCGCTTCGACAACTGGGTGGCCCCGACGGCGGGCGTCGTGGCCGACAAGGTCAAGCTGCGACTCATCACCTCGAACCTCCTCTCGAACGCGGTCCAGTACACCGCCGAGGGCGGCTGGATCACCGTCGAGAGCGAGCCGGCTCTGGGAGTCGTCCTCCGGGTCCGTGACAGCGGCCCGGCGATCCCCGAGAGCGCGCTGGCGAGGATCTTCGACCCGTTCTTCCGCGTGGACCATTCGCGATCCGGCGGTGGCGACCACTACGGGATCGGCCTCACGCTGGTGCGGGGCCTTTGCGAGACCTGCGGATATCGCGTGAAGGCCGAGAACGAGCCCGGGGGCGCCGTGGCCTTCACGGTCACCCGGCAGCCGACCCCGGGCGCCGAGCTCGACGGGTCCGCACCGCTGCAGCCGAGGATCGGCACGGGCACCGATTAGCCGCGCGGGACCGCGGCCAGAACACACGAACGACCAGCGGCCGCCGCAGGAACAACACGCGCGGGCAGCGGCGTTGATTCAGGGTGCCAAGGCCCACGGCAGCGCGACGACGCGCCCTGGAGAATCCTCCGGACGGCGCCCGGATCGAACGAGGGACGTACGGATCGGTACGCCGCGTTCCGACCGGTACGGGAGCGATGCCGGTGGAGGAGACGCAACCGCGCGGAATCACTCGCGGCACGGCCGTTGCTCTCGGTTCCGGACGGCCGCATGTCGCGGCGTGAAAGGTGAAACGGAAATGAAGACCAGGATGCTCCGCGCGGGCGCCCTCGCCGCGTTCATGTGGGCGGGTGCGGGTCGGGCGGACGACGCGCAGCAGCCGCCGACGACCGCCCCGCAGCACGATGCGGTCCACGCGGCGATGCACGAGGCGATGCAGCAGCACATGGCGACGCCGCCCGCCGACATGGCGCAGATGCCGGGGATGCGCGATCGCGCCGCCGGCGACGCGGCGGGTGCGCAGGAGCACGCGCGCGAGATGCGCCAGCTCCGGGACCAGGCCCGCCAGCGCGCGATGCAGCACGGCGCGCAGGATGCCGCCATGGCGCGCGGCGACGACGCCGCTCACGCCGCGATGCACGGCGGGATGCACCAGGGCGCCGGCATGATGGGCGGCGACTCGAGCTCGCAGCAGCAGGGCGCCGGGATGATGCGCAACGGCGACATGCACGGCGGATCGGGCGGCATGATGCCGGCCGGCGGCGGCGGGATGATGGGCGGCAGCGGCCAGACCGGCGGCTCCGGCGGGACGACGGGCGGAACCGGACCTTCGACCGGTACGCCCCCGGGGACGCCCGCCGGCGCCCCGATGAAGTAACGCGGAGATCGCGCGGTGATCGCCACCGGTCTCAGCCTCGCCCTCGCCGTCGCGATCTCCGCCGCGCCGGGCGCCGACGAGCACCTCCTCGCCGGCGCCGGCGCGTTCCGCGACGGCCATTTCGACGCGGCCCTCGTCGAGTTCCGCGTCGCGGAGCGGCTCGGCGCGTCCGACGCCGGCGCTTACGCCGCCGCCTCCCTCGTCCAGCTCGGCCGGCCGGAGGAGGCCGTCGAGGCGTTCGCGTCCTCGCCATCGGGCGACGACGACCTCCTCGACTGGTACCGAGCGCTCGCCTGCTACGAGGCGCGGCTCTACACGTGCGCGAGCCGCCTCGCGACGAGGCTCCAGCTCTCCGGCCCGAAGGCCGCCTCGGCGGTCGCGAAGCTCCGCGCCGATCTCGCGCGCGTGCTCGCGCCCGAGCCGCAGCAGGCCTCCATCGACTGGTACTTCGCGCGGTGCGACGACCTCCGCCAGCGGGGTCGCGGCGCGCTGGCGGCGGCGTATTGCAGGGAGGCGGCCGACCTCGGCGAGCGCCGCACGGACCGGTACGGC
>Ga0306924_10006651_pt1 | contig 11529 bp, 12 predicted proteins | sample sta12Can44000111_FD_203756 | JGI IMG/M metagenome (GOLD analysis project Ga0306924, IMG submission 203756) | Lab enrichment of tropical soil microbial communities from Luquillo Experimental Forest, Puerto Rico - statanox.12C.anox.44.000.111 (v2)... | ecosystem: Environmental > Terrestrial >...
GACCGATAGCAATCACGGGCTTGCAGCGGGTCATAGACGTTTTCTCCCTTCCCAGCCACCGGCGTTGCCCCGGTTCAGCCAGCTCATTGCACTTTTGTGACACTAATTGGTGCCCGGTCCGGACACCACGACTTTTTTCGATGGTTGCAGAAATATAATATGGTTAACGCGGGGGTGTTATGGACCAGACGCGGGCAATCACGGCACTCGGCGCTCGCGCAGGCGGCGCGGCTGGACCTATTCAAAGGTTTCGTTACATGGGGCCCGGAAGGTCTGCCAGTCGGGGTCAGATCGCCGGCTGATCCTCTTGGAGCGACGGTTTGCCGCATGTGTACAATCTGGACCTATTATTCTCGAATAATAGAAATCGTGCTCGTGTTTGGCGCTTTAGCGCGAGCGGTGCGTCCGGCTGCTCTAGGATTGCTGCTCGCGCATTGTGCGGAGCGCGGGCCGGGCATCAACGGGGGGTAATTTTATGAAACTGAATATCTTCACCGCTGCAATCGCCGTGTATCTGGCTGGAATGTCCGCAGCCATCGCTCTGGATCAGAGCCTTCCAGTGTATCAACCCGTTGCGGGTATTTCGGGTCAACTCAAATCGGTTGGGTCCGACACGTTGAATATTGAAATGATGCTATGGGCCAAGGCTTCAAAGATCTTTATCCTGCGGTGAACATCAACATCGAGGGCAAAGGCTCGGCTACGGCGCCGCCTGCGCTGCTGGAAGGCGCTACGCAGTTCGCCCCGATGTCGCGGCCGATGACGGCCGAAGAGATCGACGCCTTTGAAAAGAAATATGGGTATAAAGCCACCGGCTTCCTCGTCGCCGTCGATGCGCTTGCGGTCTACGTGCACAAGGATAACCCCATCCAGTGTTTGACGCTGCCACAACTGAATCGGATTTTTTCCTCGACCTACAAAGTCGCTGGCGGCGGCAACATTAAAACATGGGGGGAGGTTGGGCTGACGGGCGAATGGGCAGAAACACCGATTTCTCTCTACGGCCGCAATTCCATTTCGGGAACTTACGAGTTGTTTAGAGAAATAGCCTTGAACAACGGTGATTATAAAGATGAAGTCAAGCAGCAACCCGGGTCGGAGGCAGTCATTCAAGCAGTCGCTGGCGACAGAAGCGCCATCGGGTATTCCGGCATTGGCTACAAAACAAATGACGTTCGCACCGTCCCGTTATCTTCATATAGCGGTGGAAAATGTTATGAAACCTCGGAAGAAGAGACGCTTTCCGGCAACTACCCTATCGCGCGATACCTCTATATCTATTTGAATGAAAAACCGAGCGAGCAACTTGATACGCTGCGCAGCGAGTTCATCAAATATATCCTATCGAAGGACGGCCAGACGCAAACCGAAATGGCTGGGTCTTACCCAATCACCAATGCAATTCGAGAAGAGGACTTGAAGAAGCTTAGAATTTCGACACTCGCGAATTGACTGCGTTCGCCGGATCGGCGCGCGAAGGACGCTCGACTACTTTACCGCTTGGGCGGGGTAGGGGCGGAAGCGGGTAGAAAAAATTGATGCGAGCATCGCCATTAATCCATGATTTGAGGACGATCATAGAATCATCGGATGGCGCGTCGGCGTAAGAGAGCCGGCGTGGGGTCCTTAGTCCTTGTTGCGAGCGTTCCGAGCGGGTTCGGCGAGTGCGCGAGCCTGTGGCCGCATTTTCAGGCTGCGCACTGTCATCAAATTGTCATAAGAATGGATTACCATTTCCATAATTCCGGTCCGACTGAAATCGCGATCCTGTGAGCTTAAAGCATCTGGCCCAAACGGCGCTGATCACCGTGCTTCTCGCTCTGGGCGCGGAGCATGCCGGAGCTGTCGACATTTCGGGCGCCGGGTCGACCTTTGTCTATCCGGTGCTGTCAAAATGGGCCGAAGCCTATAGGGCCGGCCGTGGGGTCGCGGTTCACTACCAGTCAATCGGCTCAGGCGCGGGGATCAAGCAGATCGAGAGCAAAACTGTCGATTTTGGCGCCTCTGACGAGCCGCTATCGCCGGACGAACTCGATAGGTACGGCCTTCTGCAATTCCCGCTGGTTATCGGCGGCGATGTGCCGGCCGTCAATTTGCCGGACATCGAGCCTGGCAAACTCAAGCTGACGGGATCGCTTCTCGCGGAGATCTTCCTCGGGAAAATCTCGAACTGGAACGACAAGGCCCTTGCCGCCGTCAATCCCGGCCTCGCCCTGCCGGATCAGGCGATTACGGTAATCCACCGCTCCGACGGCTCGGGCACAACTTATATCTGGGCGGATTACCTTGCCAAAGTCAGTCTGGAGTGGAAGGCAAAAGTCGGCGTCGGGACCACGATTGAGTGGCCGGTGGGCATCGGCAGCGACGGCAATGAAGGCGTTGCGTCGCTTGTCAGGCAAACAAAAGGCGCTATCGGCTATGTCGAGTACGCCTATGCGATCCAGCATAAAATGATTTATGCGCAAGTACAGAACCGCGATGGCAACTTTATTTTGCCGAAGAAAAAGGCCTTTCAGATCGCCGCGGCAAATGCCGATTGGTCCGAGGTACCGTCTTTTTTTCTGATGCTCACCGACCAACGCGGAAGTGGCAGCTGGCCGATCACAGGCTGTACGTTCGTCCTAATGTATAAAGTGCAAGCGAACAGCGAGGCCGCACGAACCGCGCTCCAATTCTTCGATTGGGTCTACACCGGCGGACAACAGCTTGCCGACGAGCTAAATTACGTCCCCATGCCGGCCACTCTGGTCAGGCTGGTGGAAGCGACCTGGACCGAAATCGTGGACGCCGACAGCCGACGGGTCTGGCCGGCTTCGCGGTAGATCGTCACGGTCTTGTGCGGCGCCATAAGATTAGGTATTCTGGAAATATGGAAATTTCAGTTGCCGCTCAGACTTTCGCGGCACTCGGGCAAGAGAGCCGTCTCGGCGTTCTCCGCCTCCTGCTGAATCAAACGCCAAGAGGCGTCTCGGCCGGAGAGCTTGCTGCGGACCTCTCGATGCCCCCCTCGACTGCCTCTTTTCATCTCAGCGCGCTTGAGAGGGCGGGCCTCGTCGAGAACGTCCGCCAGGGCCGCCAGATGATCTATTCGGTTCGCACCGGCGCCTTGCGAGAGTTGCTCGGATTCCTGACGGAGGCTTGCTGCGGCGGACAGCCGGAACTCTGCGCCGAGCTGGCCAGCCTGCTGCCACCGGTTCCAGAGAAGATCGAGGGGGTGCAGGCGGCCTTCAATGTGCTTTTTTTGTGCACGCGAAACTCGGCGCGGTCGATTATGGCCGAGGCGATCCTAGGGCGGACCGGGAAGGGCCGGTTTCGCGCGTACTCTGCCGGGTCGGACCCCGCCGCGGCGCCGATGCCGGAAGTACTCGAAAAGCTCCGCGCCGTCGGGCACGACATCTCCGGTCTCCACTCGAAATCCTGGGAGCGGTTTATCGGCCCGGAAGCGCCTCGGATGGACTTTGTGATCGCGCTTTGTGACACCCTCGACGGCCAGACCTGTCCCGATTTCGGCGACGCGGCTTTGACCGCGAAATGGGGAATGCCCGACCCCGCCAAGTTCGCCGGCAGCCCGGTCGAATGTTCGACGATGCTGAACGAGCTCTACGCCAGCCTTTACCGGCGCATCATGATCTTCATCAACCTGCCGTTTCCGAAACTGGAGCGCATGGCGCTCAAAGCGCGGCTCGACCATATCGGCGAGGGACCGGTCGTCGCGATGATACGGCGCCAGGAGGCATAAGCATGCGGGTCGGCATCAATGGCATGGGCCGTATCGGCCGCCTCGCCTTCCGCGCGGCTTGCGGTGCGATGGAGCGGCCGGCGGACGATCCCGGCGCCGTGAACCGGCTCGACATTGTCCATGTGAACGAGGTGAAGGGGGGCGCTGCAGTCACCGCGCATCTTCTCGAATTCGACAGCCTGCACGGCCGCTGGCGCCAGAGCTTCGACGCCGAAGATGACGCCATCGTCATCGGCAATAAGCGCTTCGGCTTCAGCAGCGCGAGCCTGCCCGGCGAGGTGCCGTGGGGCGATCTCGGCTGCGATCTCGTGCTCGAATGCACCGGGAAGTTTCTCAAGCCCGGTGAGCTGCAGGGCTATTTCGCGCGAGGCGTGAAACGAGTCATAGTCGCCGCGCCGGTCAAGGACGCGGCGGCGCTCAATGTCGTGGTCGGCGTGAATGACGACCGCTACGACCCGAAGGAGCACCGCCTGCTAACGGCGGCGTCCTACACGACCAATTGCCTCGCGCCGGTCGTCAAAGTCGTTCACGAAGCGCTGGGCATCCGGCACGGCCAGATCACGACCATCCACAATCCGACCAACACGAACGTCGTCGTAGACGCCCCGCACAAAGATTTGCGGCGCGCGCGCTCCGCGATGCTGTCGCTGCAGCCCACTACGACGGGCAGCGCGACCGCGATCGCGCTGATCTACCCGGAGCTGAAAGGACGCCTCAATGGCCATGCGGTGCGGATTCCGGTCCTCAACGCTTCGCTGACCGACTGCGTGTTCGAGCTAGAGCGCAGCACGACGGTCGAGGAAGTGAACGCGCTCATGCAGAAAGCCGCTGCGGGATCGCTCGCCGGCATCCTCGGCTATGAGGCGCGGCCGCTGGTCTCGGCCGACTATGCAAATGACACGCGCAGCTCGATCGTCGATGGCCCAAGTACGATGGTCACCGACGGCACGCTGCTGAAAGTTTATGCCTGGTACGACAACGAGGTCGGCTATGCCTGCCGCATGATCGACCTTGCCAACATCGTGATCGAGAGAGGTGCATGATGGGCGGCATCCGCAACTATCTGATTGTCACGGCCAGCTATTGGAGCTTTACGCTCACCGATGGCGCTTTGCGCATGCTGGTGCTGCTCCACTTCTATACGCTCGGCTACACCCCGTTCACGCTGGCGACGCTGTTCCTCCTCTACGAAACCGCCGGCATCTTTGCCAATCTCGGCGGTGGCTGGCTGGCGCTCCGTTTCGGCATCCCCCGGATGCTGCAAATCGGGCTGGTGCTCCAGATCGCCGGGCTGCTGCTGCTCTCGGTGATGGACCCGGCTTGGGGAGCCGCCTTCTCGGTCGCCTGGGTCGTCGCCGCACAGGGCATTTCCGGGGTCGCCAAGGACCTCACAAAGACCGCCTCGAAATCGGCAATCAAGGCGACCTCGGAAGGCGGAAACGGCCAGTTATTCAAGTGGGTTGCGTGGTTCACCGGCTCGAAGAATGCGATGAAGGGCTTCGGCTTCTTCGCGGGCGGTTTGCTTCTACAATTGGTCGGCTTCCATCCAGCGCTATGGTTGATGGCCGGGATGTTGGGTGCGGTGCTGATCGGTGTGGTCAGCAGCCTTCCGACGCAACTCGGCAAGGCGAAGGCTTCGAAATCGTTCGGCGAACTGTTCGCCAAGTCCCGCGCTATCAACCTGATCTCGGCCGCGCGCGTGTTTCTGTTCGGGTCGCGCGACGTGTGGTTCGTCGTGGGGCTGCCGGTATTCCTCTATGCCAACGGCTGGAAGTACATCGAAGTCGCCGGATTCATCGCCGCCTGGACGATCGGCTACGGCTTTGTGCAGGCCGTCGCGCCCTCTGTCATCCGTCGCAGTCCCGATGGCCTGTTGCGCGAGATACCGGAAGCTCGCCTATGGGGCGCGATTCTGGCCATCATTCCGGCCGCACTCGCGGTGCTCGTGCAGGCGCACGTGTCGAGCAACCCTGGCTTGATAGTCGTCATCGGGCTGGGCATCTTCGGCTTCGCCTTCGCGGTAATCTCGTCGCTCCACTCCTATCTCGTGCTGGCTTACGCCGGCTCGAAGAAGGCGGCGGAGGATGTCGGGTTCTATTACGCGGCCAATGCCGGCGGCCGATTATTCGGTATCGTGCTGTCGGGCGTGCTGACACAAGCGGGCGGCCTGACGGCCTGTCTGTGGGGTTCGGCCGTCATGCTGGCGCTCTGCCTCGCGCTTGTGTTCCTACTGCCAACCGAAGGCACGATGCAGCATGGGGCGGTGGCGGCGGCTGAGTAGCCACGCCAAGGAGCTCTGGGTCCACGGCTTGGCCTTCGGCTTCGCGGCAATCGTCGGGGCCATTGTTGTTCACCCGCTGCTTCCCGCGTTCGAAGCTCAGACGGACACACAATCTGAGGCCTTAGGCACGTATCTCACCTGCATCGTCATCATTGCGGGAATTGGGCCCGGCGTGACGCTGTGCCTTTTCTGGTTGCTAAGAAAATTTGATAGTTCGCGAAAAATCCATTGACGGATGAGCGAATAAAGCCCATTTCGACGATAGGTGAAAGATCAAAAGAGAGTTCTATGGAACAGAAACGCGCGATCGCTGCGCTCGGCGCGCTGGCTCAGGAAACGCGTCTCGAGCTGTTCCGCTTGCTGGTGACCTGTGGACCGGAAGGATTGCGGGCCGGCGTGATTGCCGAACGGCTCGGCGTGCAGCCTTCCTCGCTATCATTTCATCTGGCGCAGCTTACCCATGCAGGGCTGATCACCCAACGCCGCCTTAGCCGTCAGCTCATCTATTCGGCCGACTACGGCGCGATGAATGAGCTGCTTGCCTATCTTACCGAGAATTGCTGCGGGAAGGACGCCAACTGCGCCCCGTCCTGCAATCCCGCCGACGCCTTCACCAAAGGAGTGACCGATGAAGCGCCTGCACGTTCACGTGTCGGTTGATGATCTCGCACAGTCGACCCGGTTTTACTCGACGCTGTTTGCCGCCGAACCGACGGTGGTCAAGGACGATTACGTCAAATGGATGCTCGATGACCCGCGCGTGAATTTTGCGATCAGCAGGCGTGAAGGCCGGGCCGCCGGCATTTCGCATCTTGGCATCCAGGCCGAGGACGAGACAGAGCTTGCCGAGGTCTATGATCGGCTGAGCCGCGCCGAGCGGCCGATCGTCGAAGCGAAGGGCGCGACCTGCTGCTACGCCAAGTCTGACAAGCAGTGGATTGCGGATCCCCAGGGCGTGCCGTGGGAGACCTTTTTCACCTACGGTGAAAGCACGGTTTATGGCGAAGGCTCACTCGACAAGTTGCGCGCAGCAACAGAGGCCGCGGCTTGCTGCGAACCTACCTGCTGCAGCCCGAGGCGATAAGCCAGCCCGAACCGGTAACGACAACAACCGGCTGCTGCGCCCGCTGATCGGGTCCCCGCAAGCGAGGAGAGGGGATATGGACCAGAACGATCTCAAGGAAATGGTACGGGCGCGTTACGGCGGGATCGCGCAGACAGCGAACAGCGCGGAGAGTTGCTGTGCGCCGGCAGCGTCTTGTTGCGGTCCGGCTATGGATGCCGACGGCAAGTCGCGGCAAATGGGCTATTCCGATACCGAGCTCGCCGCAGTGCCCGAAGGGGCCAATCTCGGCCTCGGTTGCGGGAACCCGCAGGCGATCGCCGCGCTGCGGCCGGGCGAGGTCGTAATCGATCTCGGCAGTGGCGCCGGTTTCGATTGCTTTCTCGCGGCGGGCCAGGTCGGCCCTGCGGGGAAGGTCATCGGCGTCGACATGACTCATGAAATGCTCAAGAAGGCACGCGTAGTCTTCAGCTGCGGACTCGCGATTGGTCCCAGCAGAAGAAACGCTCAAATTGTTTGGGTCTATGTTGTTCGTCTGAGACGAAGGGGGATCGGTTGTGGCTCCCCCCAGCATCGAGGTCGCTACACTCTCCGCGGCAACGCGTCTAACGTCGGAAGCGCGGTTCTCAGCACCAACATATGTCTCTGACGAATTGTGTTCACAGATTAAGTCTGTTGGGCCATTGGAAGTCATTCTCTTCAGAATAGCCACCGTGTGATCGCTATATCTAGAGAGATCATTTGGTGTGAATAGATTGACTAATTTCGAAGTCTTAATTATCATTTCAGACCAACTCATAGCTGCACTTCGACTGATACGGCATGAGCAGCGGGACTGGTGCCAAATAATCTTTGGAGCGAGTTTCCAAACGTGTGAATCTATTCTACGATAGTTGGCTGCATAGCTCCTATGCTCGATTTGACCGTCTTCTTCTTCAACGAACGTTCCGTACCCTTCTTTACCCACTACAACGAGATCCGCCGTGACGAAAGCATGAAATAAACTACGCTTTGCTCTATCTACCGCCAGACTTTGCTCCCAACTAAATAGGTTGCTGTCGAGGGTCGGATTCGTCTTGGGATTGATGATCTCTAGATATTCGGGTAGCGGCAACCAGTTGAAGGCAACCCATTCGACAGCTTGCCTTAGGGAAGCCCATTCCGAAACTTCGATCGGTATTTGGCTCAGCTTAGGCACTACATGCTGCCCATGATCACTCCATCACCTAAGGTTCGTTACCGCCAGAAAGCGTTTGCACTTGCGGCCGGCCCCGTGTCGTACAGATCGAGAATAGCCCAAGAACGCCGCGGCAAGAAGATCCATGCTCCGAGCGCCTGCGGCGCGCCGATCAAGATGATCAAATTAGCAACTCACCCGTCACCCGGGTGCTCGGCGACGATCCAGATTAGAAAGTTGCGTTGACCAGCGCGTCGACTGAAATCACATGAGAATAACCCGTAAATCTCTGAATTTAGGGTCGAATCCAACCGTGATATTAAGCACACAGTGGTACAGTTGCGTGGATGGCAAGTGAGAGCCTGACCCAAAAGCCTAAATTGTAATAGCTCGAACTTAAAGCGCTTCACAATCGATCTTCGCTGCCACCCGCATCGAGCAACCGCTCGACGATCACGCAGTCGCGCCAGCGGCCATCCAATCGCCCGTGCCGCCGATGAATCCCGATTTCCTCGAAACCGAGTTCTTTCAGAAGGGCGCGGCTTGCGGTGTTCTCCGGGAACACTCGGCTGGTGAGCTTATGTAACCCGGCTGCTTTGGCCGTCTCGATCAGCGCGGCGAGTACTACGCGGCCGGCACCGCGGCCGCGATGGTTGCGCGTCACATAGACCGAGAATTCGCCGACTCCACGGTAGCAAGGCCGGCTGCTGTAGGGGAACGAGGCCGCAAAAGCAACTGGGCCCGTTTCCCCGGTTTCGGCGACCATCACGGGATGCTCTCCAGTAAACCACACGGCTATATCCGTAGGCGAGCGCGGTTCGGTCTCGAATGTCGCGATACGATCAGCGATGCCCTCGTTATAAATCGTCGAAATAGCCATCGCGTCGGCGGGCGTAGCCAGCCGCGTCCTCCATTCCATCAATCAGCCATCGAGTCTCAGGCAGTTCGAGCGCTCGTACCAACTGCGGGTGCGCAAAACAATCCGCACCACCGAAAGCATGACCGGCACCTCGACCAATACCCCGACCACAGTTGCGAGCGCGGCACCGATTGAAACCCGAACAGCGCGATCGCCGAGGCGACCGCGAGCTCGAAGAAGTTTGATGCACCGATCAGGGCCGACGGGCAGGCGACGTTATGCGGCACGCCGAGCGCGCGGTTGAGCCCATAGGCAATCCCCGCATTGAGATAGACCTGGATGATGATGGGCACCGCGAGCAGCGCGATGATCAGCGGCTGCCTGATGATTTGCTCGCCCTGGAATCCGAACAGTAGGACGAGGGTCGCCAGCAACGCAATGAGCGAGATCGGCTGCAGAGCCCGCAGTGTCTGGGCGAGCGCTGCCCCGCCGCGCGCGAGAAGTGACCGCCGCCAGAGCTGTGCTGCGATCACCGGCACGACGATGTACAGGACGACCGAAAGGAACAGCGTCGTCCACCGCACCGTGATCGAGGACAGGCCGAGCAACAACGCCACGATCGGCGCAAAGGCAAAGACCATGATCGTGTCGTTGAGGGCGACCTGAGTCAGCGTGAAATTTGGATCGCCATCGGTCAGGTTTGACCACACGAACACCATCGCAGTGCAGGGTGCCGCGGCGAGGATGATCAGGCCGGCGATGTAGCTGTCGATCTGGCCCGCGGGCAGCCAGGGACGGAAAAGCCAGCCAATAAACAGCCAGCCGAGCGCGGCCATGCTAAAAGGCTTGATCAGCCAGTTGATGCCGATCGTCACGGCGATGCCCCGCCATTGCTCCGCCACTCGATGCAATGCGCCGAAATCGACTTTGAGCAGCATCGGCACGATCATCAGCCAGATCAGCACCGCGACCGGAATGTTGACCTCGGCGACCGTCATGCGGCCGAGCGCCTGGAAAGGTCCGGGTACCCACCGCCCGAGCACGATGCCGGCAAGGATACAGAGCGCGACCCAAAGGGTGAGATAGCGCTCGAACGTGCCCAGGGCGGGCGCAGCCGTGCGTCGGCCACTACCCGCTACAGATGACATCGGGAATTCCCTTGTTTTGGGTCAGAAGGGATGACTGCCGGATGCGGTCATCCCAGCCTCGATCAGATCTCAAACCCTGGTGGGCTTGCGGCCTTCGACCATCGCGGAGACGACAAATTCCTCTATGCCGCTCCCGGGCGCCCAGCTGCTGATCACCTCGCGGCTCTCCGCCTTCGGTGTCAACCGCACGTCAACGAAACCGGCTTCGGCAAACCAGGCCTCTGTTTCAGTGACCGTTGCAGCGCCGGCGATGCACCCGCACAGCAGCGTGGGGTCGGCCTTCAGTTCGGCAGGCAACGGCGTCTTTAAACGCGGTCAAAATCGGCGCGCTCAATGTCGAGTTCCGGCTTGGTGAACTCGAGCATCTACCGATTGCCGACAACACCGCAGACGTCATCCTCTCAAACTGCGTCATCAATCTGGTGCCGGACAAGGCGCAGGTCTTTCGCGAGGCGTTTCGGACGCTGAAGCCCGGCGGAAGACTGGCGATTTCCGATGTCGTCAACACCCGCCTTACATTCGGTTTTTGATACGTATCTATCGCGAGCTGGGTGAAGAGGTGGTCAACAGGTCAAAGAAGGAAGAGCTCGAAGATATAATTCGAGCACGCTGGCCGGTGGAGATCGGCGAACCGTCGACGAACAAAATCAGAGCGATGGCCACATTCCTCAGGATGCCCGAAGCCCAACGAGGCGGGGCACGGCGTCAACGAAGCGATTGAAAGCCCATCATAGTGGCTCTATTGAATTTTGTGTGGGCTAGGCGACGTGCGGGTTGAGCCGGGTGAAGTCGAGCTTGCCGGCAATGAGGAAGAGCACGGTGCGCAGGTGGCAAAGCGGGAGTAGCCGCGGGCTTTGCGTTTGGCGGCCTGGAAGAGGCCATTGAGGGCCTCGATGAAGCCATTGGTCTGACGGGTTTGGGTCCAGGCGACGATGCCGTCGAAGTGCCGGCGGATCAGGCGGGCGACCTCCTTCATCGGCGCCACCTTGGAGCGCAGGACATTGGTGCACCACTGTTTGAGCATGGCGGCAACGACGTTGATCTGCTTGCGATCGAGGATGGCGCGCAATCCTTCGCGGTAGAGCCAGGCGCGGGCGGTGCGTTTGGTGGCGGCCTGGCTGACCAGGGCATCGAGGTCGGCGCGAGCGGCGTCGGATAGCCGCTGGCGATCCTTGAGCAAGGTCCAGCGCAGGCCTTTGAGGCTGGGATCGGCCCGCTGTTCAAGGCGCCTGGTGTGATCGAGGGCGGCCGAGGCATGGGCG
>Ga0306924_10006653_pt1 | contig 11529 bp, 10 predicted proteins | sample sta12Can44000111_FD_203756 | JGI IMG/M metagenome (GOLD analysis project Ga0306924, IMG submission 203756) | Lab enrichment of tropical soil microbial communities from Luquillo Experimental Forest, Puerto Rico - statanox.12C.anox.44.000.111 (v2)... | ecosystem: Environmental > Terrestrial >...
TGCCCATGGAGATGGCGGAGACCGAGATCAACGCGCTGGTCGACGGGTTCACGTCCGCCGCAGCCCTGGCGGGCCGCTCGGGGCTGGACGGCGTGGAGATCAACGCCGGCCAGCACTCGCTGCTGCGCCAGTTCCATTCTGGGCTGACCAACCAGCGCAGTGACCGTTACGGGCAGGACCGGCTGCTGCTGACCGAGCGCGTCGTGCAGTCGGTACGCGCTGCGCTCGGCAGCGACAGGGTGCTCGGCTTGCGGCTGTGCTGCGACGAACTTGCTCCCTGGGCCGGCGTGACCCCCGAGCTGGCCGCGGAGGCGGCCGCACGGCTGGCTGGGCAGGTCGACTATCTCGTGGTGGTACGCGGGTCGATCTATTCGGTGCCGGCGACCCGGCCCGACCTGCACTCCGAGCCGGGCTTCAATATTGAGCTGTGCCGTCAGATCCGGGCGGCGGTGGGTGGCGCGGTCGCGGTGGTCCTGCAGGGCAGTGTGGTGGACCCGGCTCAGGCGCAGCAGGCGCTGGCCGACGGGGCTGCCGACATGGTGGAGATGACCAGGGCTCAGATCACCGATCCGGACCTGGTCGCACGGCTGCGGGCGGGCGAGCCGGACCGGATCCGCCCATGCCTGCTGTGCAACCAGCAGTGCATGGTCCGCGACAACAGGAACCCGATCCTCACCTGTGTGATCGAGCCCGGCAGCGGTCACGAACTCCACGACGGCGACCTGTCGGGCAATGACGAGCACCCAAGCACAGTGCTGGTGGTCGGCGGCGGCCCGGCCGGGATGGAGGCGGCCAGGGTCCTGGCTGAGCGCGGACACCGGGTACGGCTGGCCGAGCGCGGACTGGCCCTGGGCGGCATGCTGGTGACGGCGGCCGCGGTCCATGGCCGACACCGGCTGGGCGTTGCGGTGGACTGGTGGCGCCGGGAACTGGCGCGGCTGGGCGTGACGGTCTTGCTGGCGCATGAGGTCAGCCCGGCCGAGCTGGACGACGCCGTTGCCCAGGGTATGCGCGTGCTGCTGGCCACCGGGTCGGTGCCCGGGCCGCGTCATTACCGCATCGCGCCGGGGGCGCACGTGGTGGAGGCTGCCGACCTGGTCGCCCTGGCGAGCTCCGGCAGGCTTGACCAGCTGCCGGAAGGCCGGGCCGTGGTGTTCGACCCGATCGGTGGCCCGGTAGGGATCGGTGTCGCCGAGCTGCTTGCCGCGAATGGGCGGCTCACGTCGATTGTCACTCAGGACCAGATCGCCGGCACCCAGCTGGCCCTCACTGGTGACCTCGCCGAGGCCAACTCGCGGCTGCAGCGGGCGGGCGTGCGACGCGAACTGCGCAGCCTGCTGCGCGAAGCAGCCGCCGATCATGTGCTACTTGAGGACCGATGGACCGGTGAGCAGCGCACGGCGGACTGCGGGTTCGTCGTGCACTGCGGCCACCGGCTGCCGGACGAGGCCCTGTACCTAAATCGGCCGGGCACGCTGCGGGCCGGCGACTGCGTGGCTCCCCGGACGGTACTCGAGGCGGTGTTTGAGGCTCGCCGGGCCGCGATGGCGATCAGCGCAGCCGACCAGCTTCCCGAGCTGCCGGCCCTGATCGTAACCGGAGGCGGCCGATGAGCGGGACCAGCCGTTACCGGTATCTGTTCTCGCCGTTGCGGATCGGCCCGGTGGTGGTCCGCAACCGGATCGTGTTTTCCGCGCACCTGACCAACTACGCCGAGGATGGCCTTCCGACCCAGCAGCACGCGGATTACTACGCCGCGCGCGCGGCGGGCGGCGTCGGCCTGATCATCACCGAGGAGCACTCGACTCATCCCACCGACTGGCCGTACGAGAAGCTGATCCACGGCTTCCACCGTGAGGTCATCCCCGGCTACCAGAAGATGACCGCGGCGGCGCACGCGTACGGCGTGCCGATCTTCGCGCAGCTCAACCACAACGGCGGGCAGGCCTCATCGATGTTCTCCCGGCTGCCTGTATGGGCGCCCAGCCCGGTGCCGGACCCGATGTTCCGCGAGGTTCCCAAGGCCGTGGAACGCCATGAGATCGCCCAGATCGTGGCCGGCTACGGCCAGGTCGCCGGGCATTGCATGGAAGGCGGCTTCGACGGCGTGGAGCTGCAATGCTCGCACTCCTCTATCGTGCGCGGGTTCCTGTCGCCCGCGACGAACACGCGCACCGATGCGTACGGCGGCTCGCTGCCGGCCCGGGCCCGTATCCTGCTGGAAATCATCGATGCGGTGCGGGAGGCGATCGGGCTCGATCATGCGCTGGGCGTGCGGATCTGCGGCGACGAACTGATCGAGGGCGGCAGCACGCTCGCCGAGGCGGTCGAGGTGGCCAGGATGGTGGAGGCGACCGGCCAGGTCGACTACATCAACACGTCGATCGGCGTGGCGACCGCGACGCTGTTCATGATCGAGGCCTCGATGACCATCCCGCCCGGGTACGCCCTGTTCATCGCAGACGCGATGCGCCAGGCGGTCCGCCTGCCGGTTATCGGGGTGGGCCGCATCAAGGACCCGGTCCAGGCCGAGCGCGCGCTGGCCGACGGGCACTGCGACCTGGTAGGGGTCGTGCGCGGCCAGATCGCCGATCCCGACTTCGCGGCTAAGGCCCGGTCGGGGCACGCCACCGAGATCCGCACCTGCCTGTCCTGCAACCAGGAATGTGTCGGCCGGATGGGCCTGAACCGGTGGCTGGGTTGCATCGAAAATCCCCGCACCGGCCGGGAGGCCATCACGCTTCCGCCGCCCAGGCGCCTGAGCCGGCGGGTGATCGTGGTCGGCGGCGGGCCAGCCGGTCTGCAGGCGGCAGCCACGGCAGCCCAGCGCGGCCATCATGTCACCCTGCTCGAGCGCCAGCCGCGCACCGGCGGCCAGGTCGCCGTGGCCGCGTCCGTGCCATCTCGCGCCGAGTTCCTCGACGTGGTGCGCAACCTCGCAGCCGAGTGTCAACGCAACGGGGTAGAGGTCAGGACCGGCGTGACCGCCACCGCGCGGTGGCTGCTCGGTGAGTCACCCGACGCCGTGGTGCTGGCGACCGGAGCGCGGCCGCAGCCGCCCTACTGGGCCGGGGGGCTGCCGCGGGTCGTGGACGTCCGCGACGTGCTCGAAGGCCGCGCCGAGCCGACCGGGCGGGTAGTCGTGGTCGATGACCTCGGCTTCCACCAGGCGACCAGCGTCGCCGAGCTGCTGGCTGACCGCGGCTGCGAGGTGGAGATCATCACAGCCGGCATGGTCGTGGGCCAGGATCTCGGTATCACCCTTGACATGGAGACGTTCAACATGCGAGCACACGCCAAGGGGATCCGCCAGGCCACGGACCTGGTGGTGGTGGGTGCGGCCGAAGATGACGGGCAGGACGGGCGCTCTGGCGGGGTGAAGCTCTCGCTGCTGCACCATCCGACCGGTCAGCCCGCGCAGCGGCACTGCCACTGGGTGGTATGCGCGGTCCATCAGGCGCCCGAGGACGAGCTGTGGCAGGAGTTGCAGGACGCGCCGTTCGAGGTGCATCGCGTCGGCGACTGCGTCACGCCGCGGCGGGCACATGCGGCCGTGATCGAGGGACACCGGGCGGCGGTGGCGCTATGACCCTGCCAGCCGACGTCAAGGTCGTGTCCGTCGTGGTGGTCCGCGACGGACAGCTGCCGACGGGCGCCCACGAGACGGTGGCCGAGGCGGGTGGCGCGGTCCTGATCGCGGGATCGGGAACCGGTAAGGCGGCTGACGGGCTAGACGTGGCCAGCCGGGCGTGGCTGCTCGAGGTGCCCTCGGTCGCCCCGGCCGTGCTGGCCGGCACGCTGGCGCAGGCGCTGGCGGGCGTGGACATAGTGGTGCTGCCGGCGTCGCCGGACGGCCGTGATCTCGCGCCGAGGCTAGCCGTGACCCTGGGTCGGCCGCTGCTGGCAGGCGCCGTCCGGTGCGCACCCGACGAGGTCGAGGTGACCAGGCTCGACGACCGGCTGTCGGTGCGGGTAGGGGTAGACGGCCCGGTCGTGGTAACGCTGCGGCCAGGCCGCCGCGGCACGCTCGAGCCGGCGAAGTCGACGCAGGTGAGCGCGCTCTCCCTGGCTGCTGCTGAGACCAGCCGGGACGCCGAGAGCGTCGAGGTGATGCAGCCCGAACCGGGGGTGGTGGACCTGGCCGAGGCCCGCCGAATCGTGGGCGGCGGCGCCGGCCTGGTGCCAGCCGGCGCGGACGGCGCGGCCGTGATGCGGCTGCTGGCCGACGTCGGAGCCGCGCTCGGGGCGAGCGCAGGCGCCACCCGGGTGGTGACTGACGCCGGCTGGATGAGCTACGACCGGCAGATCGGCACCACCGGGGTGTCCGTCGACCCGGAGCTGTATATCGCGTTCGGCATCTCCGGCGCCGCGCAGCACGTCGGCGGGCTCGGCACGCCCGAGCACGTGATCAGCGTGAATACCGACCCGTCCTGCCCGATGACGACAATGTCCGACCTTGGGATCGTGGCCGACGCCCCGGCGGTGCTCAGCGAGCTGGCAAGGCAGCTCGGCGTTACCGGGCCTTCGGCCGAGCCTGCCGAACCCGCCCAGCCGGGGGGAGTGGCCAAGCTCGAGGGCGCCGACCTGCTTGCGGACACGGCCCTGCCTGATGGAACGGCCCAGCGGCGCAAGGGAGCAAGCCATGCCGGATAACTTGGTCACCGTCGACGCGGTGGTCGTCGGTGCCGGACCCGCCGGCTCGGCAGCGGCACTGCAGCTCGCCAGGGCAGGCCGCGATGTGGTGATGGTGGAGCGCGGGGCCTTCCCTGGCGCGAAGAACGTCTACGGCGGCGTCGTCTACGGGCGGATCCTCGACGAGGTTGTGCCGCAGTGGTGGACCGAGGTGCCGGTACAGCGGTGGGTCACCCGGCGCTCCACCATGCTGATGACGCCAACCCAGGCGCTGACCGTGGACTACCGGACCAGTGCCTGGGACCGCCCGCCTTACAACGGGATGACGACCTACCGCGCCGAGTTCGACTCCTGGCTGGCCGCCAAGGCGGTCGCGGCGGGCGCCCGGCTTGTCACCTCCACCGTGGCCACTGGCCTGTTGCGAGACGCGGACGGGCGCATCGCCGGGGTGCGCACCGACCGGCCCGATGGCGACATCCGCGCCCGGGTCGTGATCGCCTGCGATGGCGTGAACTCGTTTCTGGCCAAGGAGGCCGGGTTGCTGCCGCGCACCAGCCCGGCGCACACCACCCTGGGCATCAAGGAGGTCCTCGCGCTGCCGCGCGACGCGATTGACGAGCGGTTCGGCCTGGTCGGCGACCAGGGCCTAGACATCGAGATGGTCGGCTGCACCAGCGGCATCCCCGGCGGCGGCTTCCTTTACACCAACCTCGACACGGTCAGCGTCGGCGTCGTGGTCGGCCTCACCGGCCTGGCCAGGGCCAAGATCCGGCCCGAACAGATCGTGGCCGGCGTCAAGGCGCACCCGGCGATCGCCCCGTACCTACGGGGTGCGGAGCTGAAGGAGTACTCCGCGCACCTGGTGCCCGAGGGCGGATACCGGTCGATGCCGCGGCTGGCCATCGACGGCATGCTAGTGGCCGGGGACGCCGCGTCCATGTGCCTGGCCGCCGGGCTCTGGCTGGAGGGCGTCAACTTCGCGATCGGTGCCGGCCTGGCGGCCGGCCGGACTGCGGCCGAGGCAATCGCGGCAGGCGATACCTCGGCGCACGGGCTGGCCGGCTATCCGCGGCAGCTGGAGTCGTGTTTCGTGCTCGCCGACCACAAGCGGCTGCGTAATGCCGCCGATATCGTGCTGGCCGACCGCATGCAGCGCGACTACCCCCGGCTGGCCTGCGATTTCGTAGAACAGGTGTTCACTGTCACCAACCCGCATCCCAAGCCGGGTATGGCCAGGGAATTCTTCCGGGCAGTCCGCCGAAACGACGTCCGGCTGCGGCATCTGGCCAAGGATGGCTGGCAGGCGCTGCGGGCATTCCGGTGAGGAGCGAAGCAGATGAGTTACGCCGACGTGTCCTTCGACGAGCGGATGGCGACTGTCGAGTTCCGCGTCGGGGAACGGGCCCACATCACCGTCGACTCCGAGGTATGCCGTTCCTGCACGACCAAGGATTGTGTGCACGCCTGCCCGGCCGGCCTGTTCGTGCTCACCACTGATGGCGGCATCTTGTTCAACTACGAGCAGTGCTTCGAATGCGGAACCTGCTATCAGGTGTGCAACAAGGAGGGCGCTATCACCTGGACGTACCCCGCCGGCGGCGACGGTGTCGTGTTCCGGAGGGGATGAGCGACCATGACGGTGATCGTTGCCGCTCTTAGCTGGTCCTGGCGCGAGACCGAGGTCGACCCGCTCACCGGGGCACTGCGCGCCAACCTCCACGACCGCGGGCCAAGCGTGCCGGAGCTCGCGGCCCTGGAGCACGCGCTGCGGCTGGCGGAGCGATGGGATGCCCAGGTGGTCGCGGCCAGTGTCGCCCCGGCCGAAGCCGATGAGATGCTGCGGGACGCGCTGGCGGTCGGCGCGGCACAGGCGCTGCGCGTGGAACCGGCCAGATGGATGGCACGCCCGCGCCCGGTCGGCCTGGTCGGCGGCGAGCAGGAATCGGCCGTCGCGCTTGCCGCGGCCCTACGCCAGCACTACGGGGTGCCGGACCTGGTGCTCTGCGGTGACCTGGCGGCCGACCGGGCCACCGGCTCGTTTCCCGCGTTCCTGGCGGCGTCGCTGGGCGCGGCCCAGGCCTTGGGATGCGTGCGGCTGGAACCCGTGGACGGGCATGTGCTGCGGGCGCACCGCCGCCTGGACGGCGGACGCCGCGAGGTGCTGCTCGTGCGGCCGCCCGCCGTGGTATCCGTCGAGGCGGCCGGCGTGCGCCTGCGGCGGGCCGGGCTGCCCGCCACCCTGGCCAGGAAGGATGCCGCGATCACGGTGGCCAGCACGCCAGCAGCCGCAGCGGCGCGGCGGATCAGGATCATCGGCGCCCACCCCTACCGGCCGCGGCCGCGGGAGCTTCCCGTGCCGACCGGCACCGCGCTGCGCCGGACTTTGGAGCTGACCGGAGCGCTCGTGCCGCGCACCCCGCCGACCGTGGTCGGCCCGCTGCCCCCAGACCAGGCCGCCAGCGAGCTACTGGTTTACCTGCGCCGATACGGTTACCTGGCCGCAGGCGACCCGGATTGATCGCCACGCCGACCGTGGCAGGCCACTTCTCGGCCACACTCGCGTAGCGGCGGGACCAAAGGCTGCATGTTGGTTGACCTTTGGCCCTAACGTCATACCCTGCGGCCGGTCAATGCTGCCGCATGCTCGCTGACCTGGCAGCGGGCAACCGGCTGCTGAGGCTGATCATGTTCATTCGCTCGCAGTTGCATAAGCGGCGCTCTCACCTGGCCCGGGCTTCGGATCGGCACATCCCGGCGATCTGCGACAAGCGGCCCGCGAGCGCGGCGCACATGGGCGTGCGAACCAAAATCATGACGGCGCGGCCATGCGGTCCAAGGCGGAGAAGGTGAACTTCGTCCCTGGAGGCCGCCGGGACGAGGCCAGCGCCGGGGCGAACGTCCTGGACCTGGCGCTGCAGCTGGACCATGCGGCCACCTGAGGAGGGAGACATGACGTACACCGCCGTCCCGGCAGACGTCCGGGGATTCGGGTCGCAGCCTTTCCACGGGCGCCAGGTCGCCTACCGCAGTCAGCTGGCGGCGCAGCAGCAAGTCGCGGTAGACGAGCGGCGCCGCCTGGCTAGGGAATTGCACGACGGAGCGATCCAGGAGGTCCTGGCGGCCGGGCTGGCCATCGACTTGTGCCTGGCTGACATGCCCGCGGAATCCCCGATGAGGACACGGCTGGAAGACGCCAGGCGGCTCACCGCATCGGCCCTGCGGCGCCTGCGCTCGTCGCTGCAGAGCCTGCGGGAGGGCACGAACGCTCCTGATGAAGAGCTCCCTGATCTAATGCGGCGTCTGGCGGCCCGGCATCCCGCCCATAAGCTCGACGTGAGCCTGGAGGTGACTGGCCTGCCGGTGCCGCTGCCGACGGCGGTCCGGCGGTCGCTGTTCCAGGTGGCCAGCGAGTGCGTCTTCAACGCGGCCGTGCACGGCCAGGCGCATCGCGTGATCATCCGGCTGAGCTATGTGCGTGGCATGGTCGCGCTCAGCGTCGCGGACGACGGGTGCGGGAAGCCGAAGACGCTCAGGAAGATCATCCAGGGCGAGGTACCCGGGACCGGCGGCGGCTACCACGTGGGCCTGGCGGACATCGCCGCACGGGCCGAGGAGATGGGCTGGACGCTCACTGCCGACCGGTCCGACCTGGGCGGGATCGCGGTCCAGGTCCTGATGCCCGTGCCAGCTACCCGATGACACTTTGAATGAGGCGTAGGAGAGACGCATGGATGAGATACGAATCGCCCTCGTCGACGATCACGCGGTCGTCCGCCAGGGCCTGCGGGCCATGATCGACAGGGAACCGGACCTGCGCGTGGTCGGCGAGGCGTCGTCCGCCCAGCAGGCCACCGCGATGCTCGACCGGGTCCGACCCACGGTGGTGCTGCTCGACCTCAAGCTGACCGCGGGCAGCGAGTGCGACGGCCTCCCGCTGTGCGCCACCATCACCCAGCGCTACCCCGGCAGCCGGGTGCTCGTGCTAACCAGTTCGGCGGACGAGTGGCTGATCCTGGAGTCCATCAAGCAGGGCGCGAGCGGGTTCGTGCTGAAGGACGTGGACCTGACCGAACTGCTCCGGGCGATCAGGGCGGTCAACCGCGGGGAGAGCGCCTTCGACCCGCGCAGCGCCGGGGTCGTGGTCCAGTGGATGCACGGGAGCCAGCGTCCCGGCGCGACCGCTAGCGACATCACCCCGCGGGAGCGGGAAATTCTGGCTCTGCTCGCCCGCGGGCTGAGCAACGTCGCGATCGGGCAGCGCCTGTACATCTCCGCGGCCACGGTGAAGTTCCACGTGGGCAACGTGATGCAGAAGCTGGGCGCGCGGCGCCGCGCCGAGGCAGTGTACGCGGCCAGCAAGCTCGGGCTAATCTGATCGCTCCAGGCGGGGCCCAGGCCATCCGTCAGGCCAAGGCCCAGGTGATCAATGCCGGTTGGCGGCGGTCTCCGGTCACAGCAGGGTGGTGACCGCCTTGACCTCGGTGTAGTTGTTCAGCACCTCATGGCCCATCTCCCGGCCCCAGCCGGACTGTTTGTAGCCGCCGAACGGCAGCGCCGCGTCGAACACGTTGTAGCAGTTGACGTACACGCTGCCCGCCTTGAGCTTCTTTGCCAGCGCGTGCACCTTGGAGACGTCACGGGTCCAAATCCCGGCCCCGAGGCCATATGGGGTGTCATTGGCTTTGGCCGCGATCTCGTCCAGGCCGCTGAACGGCTCGGCGACGACGACTGGCCCGAAGATCTCCTCCTTCACCACCTTCATGTTGCCGTGAGTGTTGATCAGCACCGTCGGCTCGATGAAGAAACCGCGATCGCCGAACCGGCTGCCCCCGGACAGTGCGGTAGCTCCCTCGGCCTTGCCGGATTCCAGGTAGTCGCTCACCCGCTTGAACTGCTCTTCCGACACCATCGGGCCCATCTGGGTTCCCACTTCCATGCCAGAGCCCAGCTTGATCGACTTCGCGATCTCCGCGACGCCGCTGACCACGTCGTCGAAACGACTCTGGTGCACGAACAGCCGCGAGCCGGCCACACAGCACTGGCCGTGGTTGAAGAAGATGGCGTTGGCCGACCCCTCGACCGCGCGATCCTCTGCGTCCTCGAAGACGATGTTCGGGCTCTTGCCGCCGAGTTCCAGGCTCACCTTCTTCAGGTTGCCCGCGGCCGCGTGCACGATGAGCTTGCCTACATCGGTGGAGCCGGTGAACGCGACCTTGTCCACGTCGGGGTGGGCGGCGAGCGCGGAGCCGGCCGTCTCGCCAAATCCCGGCACCACATTCACCACGCCGTCAGGCAGGCCGGCCTCGGCGATCAGTTCAGCCAGCCGCAGTGCGGTCAGCGGGGTCTGCTCGGCCTGCTTGAGCACCACGGTGCACCCGGTCGCAAGCGCGGGAGCGAGCTTCCACGCGGCCATCAGCAGTGGGAAGTTCCACGGAATGATCTGCCCGACCACGCCGACTGGCTCGCGCAGCGTGTAGCAGTGGAAGTTCGCGCCCGGCATATAGGGAACCGAGATGTCAATCGTGTTGCCCTCGATTTTGGTGGCCCAGCCGGCCATGTAATGGAACATGTCCGCCGACAGCGGCACGTCCGCGACCTTCGCGACGGCATACGGCTTGCCGTTATCGAGTGACTCGAGCTGGGCGAGCTCGTCGAGGTGCTCGTAGATCAAGTCACCGATCTTCCAGATGAGGCGTCCGCGTTCGGCCGGCGTCATCTTGCTCCATGGCCCGTCCTCGAACGCTGAGCGTGCGGCCCGGACAGCCCGATCGATGTCCTCGGCGTCTCCCTCGGCGATGCGCGCGAGGGTCTCACCCGTCGCTGGGTTCGGGGTCTTGAACGTCTTGCCCGACGCGGCGTCTGTCCATTGCCCGTTGATGAACAGCTGGCGCGGCGTTGCGACGAAGGTCTCGACGTTCTTGTCCAGAATTACCGTCATGGGAACTCCTCTCCTTGGCTATGGAGGGCGGAGGCAGTCAATGCCCCGCGCGGCTCGTGGGTGCTTCCTCGCCTCGACCCGGCCGGGAGACGTCGCCCCAGGCCAGTACTCACAAGCAGACGACAAATGACCCCAAGGGGGAATGGCAGCAGCCGTAAACCGCCTGTATGGCACCGCCATACCGGCCGTTTGGCTAGGTAGCTGGCCCGCCCGAGCCGGATCATCTGGCCCGCCGACCTGCCCAAGATCAGGTGCGGGAAGATCATGCGCATCCTGCTGCGCGACATCACGAAGGCCGCGAGCCGGGTGACGTCACCACCCAGCGCGATGCATCGGTCCTGGTCCAGCTACAGCGCAGCGCCGCGCCTCGCGAGCACCGGTGACGGCAAGAGCGTACCGGGGTCAGACCCCGGCCGCTGGTTCGCGTTAGCCAGCGCCCGGGGTGCTCCAGGGCCCGAGACCGTCGACCGGACCCTAGGGGGCGCCGACCTGCTCGATGACGTCGAGATTGTGGAACGTCGGCTCGCCGTCGAGGAGGCCGGACCACCTTTCGAATGCTGCTCTGGTCTCCGGCAGCTCTGCTGTTTTCGTCGCCTCCTGCTCCGAGGCGTACTCCAGTAGCTCCCAGTAATGGTTGGGGCGATCGTGATCTGCCGCGACGACTGCCATATGCAGGGTCCGCTTGCCGCTGCTGGCCGCCAGCCACGCGTCCAAGGCCTGCTGGACCTCGTTCACCGGGTGATTCGTGTTGAACTCAACGAGCTGTATGTACCGCATGAACTCGTTCTACTCCCAGACTTCAGGCCGGCGCCATATCCCGTTTGGGGAGTCGCGCCAGCAGACGCGGTCGTTTGTTCAACGACCCATCCCGGTCAGGATGTCCCCTGCGGCCGTCGTGCGCCACCGAGATCCGGGCGCCCTTACAGGCGTCGTGGCTGGAGCCGCCGCCGATCGAGATG
>Ga0306924_10006654_pt1 | contig 11527 bp, 8 predicted proteins | sample sta12Can44000111_FD_203756 | JGI IMG/M metagenome (GOLD analysis project Ga0306924, IMG submission 203756) | Lab enrichment of tropical soil microbial communities from Luquillo Experimental Forest, Puerto Rico - statanox.12C.anox.44.000.111 (v2)... | ecosystem: Environmental > Terrestrial > Soil...
CGTAACCTTGACAGTTCCCGCCTTGTGCTTGATCTTGCCTTCTTCGCCGCCGATCCGGAATCCCTGATTGCCATACTTGATGCCCAGGTAAAACACGGCCGCCAGGAAGCCGAAACCCAATACAGCCAACACATAGACATACCATTGCGTGCCGGGCGGAGCGGAAGTGCTCTGAGTCGATTCCCATTCCGTGGGAACTTCGATGGGACTTGCTGCAGTGCTGCCCCGGTTGCCCTGCGCCCATAATAACAATCCGCGCGGGGCGTAAAGCCTGGGGGCTGAAGTGTGAGGCGTGAACCGTTCTTGCACGCCCCGCGCTGCACGCTCCAAGGTCGGCGGCCCTGCCCATAGGGAGCTGCCGGCGGCAAGCCACCCAAGCAAACTCGCCGCCACGAAGCCATGCTGCCGGATGTTGCTCACCAATACTCCTCGAAATGAATATTGCCTTTGATTTTGGCTTGCGGCTGATCGGCCCGGAACCCACGAGATTCCAGGATTTCGATGACGCCCGTTGGTTTTGGATAGACGCGCGTGCCGGTTTCCTTGTCCTTCGTTGGGACGCCGATCATTTTGGGATTTCCGCACAAGAACACATGGGTATTCGCCGGCTCGACGGGCTGAGAGAGCCGGTCTTCCAACTGCCCGCTGGTAATCAGGTCTTGAATATACACCTTGTTCGAAACGGTATCGGCTTCTCGCGTGGTCAAGGACAAATAGGTGTACCCGGGATAGCGCAACATCAATTTTTCGTGGATCGGCACATAGGCCAAATCCTGGCGAAAACGGACACAGCAAGCGGAAAGAATGCGCCCCTGGTGCCCCCGGTGCAACAACTCCCACAACATGTAGTTATGGGGCGCCTCGCCGGTCCCGGTAGCCAGGAACAGCACAGTGTCATGCGGCTGGACCGGCGCCAAAGTATAGTGGCCGGTAATTTTTTCAGTCAGGTGCAGGCGATCTCCTTCTTTTAACATGAACAGGCGCGGTGTCAGCCCCGGAGGCTGGGCCTTCTCCGATTCGCGGACCAGGACGATGTAAAACTCCAACCAGTGGATGCCGTCCCTGTTGAGGAGCCGATCCTCATTATCGAGAATCGAGCAACTAATGGAATAAGCCCGGCGAACCAATTTCAAATTCTCGCCGGGCCTTAACGATTCCGGGGCGCAATCGGGATGGCGCGGCTCCCAGTATCCCAATCCCAGCGACGTATATTGGCCGGGTTGATGGGCGGGGAGCCGAAAATCGGGAGTAACCCGCAGGATCATCAGGTCGGGATTGGGTTTCCGCAACCAGCTCACGGTCGCGTTGTAGCGCGTTTTGCGCAGTTCAAGAACCTGGTCACTCGTCATCAGTCTTTTGTCAAGTCTGGAAACTTGACCCACACGGATGGCTGGTCATCACTCGCTTTTAATTATAGTTGCGAAGCTTCGTTTAATGGTAGTCGTGGGGCGAAAGGTGTGGAGCATGAAATGTGAGGGAGACCATGCACGAACTTGGCTGTCTTTCATGCCTCACGCCCTGAGTGTTAGACAACGGCTGGAATGGTTAACTTTTTTTGACAGCGTCCTTGAGAACCTCCAGGCAGGCTTTCATGTCGGGCGAGGGGTTATCGGGATGGGCTTCGTATTCAATGCTGATGTAGCCCTTGAACTTGACTTCCTTGAGCGCCTTGAGAACCGCCGGGACATCCAACGCGCCCTTGCCATAAACCACGTCGGTCTTTTTGTCATTGTCGTGATCTTTCAGGTGCATGCCGAAATTGCGCGCTCCCATGACGCGAACCTGATCGGCCGGGTCGAGTTTTTGCCCGAGCTGGGCGGCGCGAATCAGGTGGCCTGTATCGAGACACGAGCCAATCAAGGGATGATGATTCTTGACCGCAGCCATGATCACCTCGGCGGAATACCAGCGGTGTAACTTGCCGCCCCCCGCCGGGCCATGCGGATGTATGGCAATGGCGATTTTGTATTCTTCCACCAGCTTATCGAGGCTGTCAAAACTGTCGGGCGCGGGATCAGCGCTGAGGTATTTGATGCCCAATTCCTTCGCGAAGCCAAACACTTTTTTGTTGGCCTCGTGATCCTTGGAAAATCCCTGCACGCCGAAAGCAATGGGAGTGATCTGGTATGCTTTGCAAAGTTTCAAAAGAGCCTGGATCTGCTGGCGATTACTATTGAGAGGAGCATGTTTCTGATAGAACTCAATGTAATGAAGACCTAATGCTTTGGTTTTTTGCAGGGCCTGTTCGGTGTCGAAGTTGCGGAAGCAGTAACTCTGGGCCCCCATCTTGAAGCCGCCATAGGGGTCATTTGTGTCTTTGGCATGAACAAGGGCAGGCAATCCTGCCACTCCCAAAGCGGTCACGGCTCCGGTTTGCAAAAAACGGCGACGGGAAATAGCGTGATTCACAGCAAAATCCTCCAGTAGCAAATTTGTAGTGGTATTTTCAGCACGATGGACAATTTTTTACGGTTTGTTAAAGACTCCGTCCCCAAGCTTTTCCTGCGTCTTGATTTCACTGACTTCTCGTTCCAGGTACACCTTGCCGTCGCGTTTCCAGGTCATCTGGGTGCAAACCTTGGCACCGTCGAAGTCTTTGTACTCGTTGAATAGAAACTCGAAGCTGACTTCCATCTCATCTTCCAGCCGCCCCGCCGTCAGATCGATTTTCAAGGGTAAACCGGTGTCCTTGTCGAAGTACAAGTTGACGTCGCGCCGGCCCATACGAACGGCCTGAATTCCAACTGCGGTTTTATCTCCCACCTTGATTTCCCCCAGGGGGGCCAGCTTGACTTCTTTGTCCAAGAACCCTGCCGGATTCATGGCCAGCCCGAGAGCGTAGAAGTAATCCTTCAGCGCCGAGCGAACATTCTTGGGCATGTCGGTGGTCTGGTTCGCCACCTTGATCCATCCCTTGTCGCCATCGATAACCAGGATTTGGTTGAGTTTTTGGCCGTTGAAATCCAATTCCATTTCAAACCGGAACTGGTCGGGCTGTTGCGTAGCGCTTTCTTCGGTGTACGGCACAGAGGTGCCGTCAATCAGGAGAGTTCCTTTGCCTTTCCAGGAGGACGTTTTGAGTTTGGACACCTTGTCCGCGCCGCCCATCGCCTTGAGGGCCTTATCGACCAGAGCCTTTAATTCCACCGGTTGGTCGGCGCGGGCGGAACCGCCCACGATTGCCGCCAAACAGCCGGCGAACAATGCCGAAACCAACTTGACCATGATTCACTCTCCAGGAATTCAAATTCACCAATTCCCAAAAGGCTGAAACGCCATTCACAAGAAATAACAGCCTTGATTCAAGCACTATACAGCGCGGCACGAGCAATTGCTAATTTAATGAGAAAGAATTTTGCTGTGAAGATGACAGAAAATTTGTGTATTTAGAGTAACGGTATCAGGGTCAACTTTCACTAGCCCACCTCTCGCGGAGCGAGAGCGCTACGACTGGCCTTTTCGCTCTAGGACCAGATAGCCGACCGGGATCACCATCCGCGTAAACAACATGTTGGCCGTCAGGCCGCCGATGACCATGATTGCCAAAGGTTGCTGCATTTGCGCGCCGGGGCCGATGCCCAAAGCAAGGGGGAACAATCCCAGGATGGCGGCCAGGCTGGTCATCAGGATGGGGCGGAAACGGGTACGGCCAGCGAGGAGCAACGCGGGCTTGAGCTCCATGCCGCTCTTGCGGAGTTGTTGAATGTACTCCACGAGCAGAATGCCGTTTTTCATATCGAGGCCGATGAGGAGGATAATTCCCATGCCGCTCGACACGTTGAGCGGCGTATTCGTCAGCCAAAGGGCAAAGAAGCCGCTAACCAGCGACAGCGGCTGCGTCAGGAAGATCAGGAGGGGCAGGACCACCGACCGGAACTGGATGGCAAGCATGATGAAGACCAAGAGAACGGCTACAAGCAGGATCACCACAAAGCTGTTGAACGCCTCCTTCAGCTTTGTGTAATGGCCGCCCAGTTCCCAGTGATAACCAGGCGGGAGGTGGACATCGGCCATCCAGTGGCGGATATCAGCAACCACGGAGCTCAGGCCGGCTTCCTCTTCTTTTAATTCGGGAACGGTCACGAACCAGGCCGGTTGCTGATTTTCCCGCCACTGTTCATCGGGAGTACGGACGCGTTCCAGCTCGATAAGCGCCCGCAGAGGGACAGCCCGCGCCGGCCCATTCAACAAGTTGGTTGCCGCAGTTGGCGGGGAGGCGGGAGCCGGGTTCGCATCAGGCAGCAGGATCCATTGATTGAGGACCTGGTCCGGGTCAAACCAGCCCCGGCCAAATCGCAGTGCATCCGGGTAGCGGACCCGGACATCGGTAATGCGCAGAGCGGACTCGCGGACCTGAGTGGCCACCTGTCCCAGGTACATGGCCCGGAGCTGGCGTTCGACGGCGTCGGCCTTGATGCCGAACTTTGCCGCCAGCGCCCCGTCCACGCGAACCAACAAATCCGGGTTGCCATCGCCGCGGACGTTGCTGTTGACTTCGCCGATACCGCGGTGCTTGTTTTTGCCTTCTTTCTCCAGGATCTCGCCGACTTCCTCCGCCCAGTGGCGAAGCACGGCATGATCCGGGCCGAACAGCTTGACCTCCACGGGCTTGCTCGCGCCCGACAGGTCATTCAGCTCATCCTCCATGATCTGCACGGGTTCGAACTTGAGCTGATGCTCGCCGAAATGCTCCTCAAGTTCATCTTTGATTTCGGCCATCACATCCTTGACGGAGCGGCGGCGGTACTTGGCGCGGATGGCGGCCTTGCCTTTGTCCCACATTTGTTCGTCGGTAAAATTCGGCCCGAATTCCTCGGCGGCGAGTTTCTTGCCGAGCGCCTTGAGCTCATCTTCGACCTTGCTGAAGGGGGGGCGCACCGGTTTGCGAAACCGGTTGAGCAGATCATCCCAGCTAAGCAGGTTGTCTTCGGCCCGGTGCAGCACAATTTGAAAGTCTCCCCGGTTGGTGGCGGTAGCGAACGGGCCCAGCTCTGCTCCCGTGCGGCGAATGTAGGCATCGATGTCGGGGTTTTCGGACAGTAGGTGTTCGATCATGCGGGCGATTTTTTCGGTGCCTTCCAGCGGGGTTCCATCCGGGGCCCAGTAATCCAGGACGAACGCGCCTTCATCCATGGCCGGCATCAGGCCGGTTTGCAGCCCTTTAAACAACGGGGCGGGAGGCGCCTTGCCCACTTCGGCGGTCCGGGTGAAATTGGGAATTCCGGTGTAGAGTATGACGCCCAGGCCGACCGCAGCCAGGGAAAAGCCGAGGGTCACCCAGGGGAAACGCAAGGCACCGGCCAGAGCCCACTCATAGGCGCCCGCCAGCGCGCGGTATATCGGCCCCGGCTCGGGCATCGGCCGGCCCGCGAGAAATTTGGCCGCGAACACTGGCACCAGCGTCAGGCTGATCACCATGGACACCAGGACGGCGATCGATAGAGACCGACTCAACGAAGCAAAAAATTGCCCGTACACGCCCGCAATAAACGCGAGCGGGACGAATACCAGAACGGTAGTGAGCGTCGAGCCGACAACGGCTCCGGTGATTTCGCGGGAGGCGGCATCAACGGGATCGTGGGGCGTGGGCTGTGAGGCGTTGTGGCCGGGGTGTGACACCCCGGCTACATTTCCAGTGGCAATGTGGCGGGCAATGTTCTCCATGACGACGACGGTGTCATCGATGATCAAGCCGATGGCCACGGCGAGGCCGCCGAGCGACATCAAGTTCAAGGTTTCGCCGGTCCAGCGAAGGAACAGAAAAGTGATAGCGAGTGTGATCGGGATGGCCAGGGCAGAGATGAGGGTGGCGCGCCAACTCCTGAGGAACGCCAGCAAGATGAGAACGCTGAAAAAGCCGCCGATAATAATGGCTTCGCGGACGTTGTCGACGGCCGTGTTGACGAAGGCCGCCTGGTCGTAGACTACCCGGGCATCGATATTTCGGGGCTGTGGTTGCTTGGCCAGGAGCTCGCGGATGTCGCGCGCGATGTTGACGGTGTTGCCCTCCGGCCGCCGTAAAACCGTGATAACGACCGCGTCCTTTCCGGTGTAGCCGATGGAAAGGACCCGGTCTTGATGATAAACCTTGACATCGGCCACGTCCCGGACGCGCAAGGGCTGATTGTTCTTGGTGGCAATCACCAGGTCCTCGATGGCCTGCGTCGTTTTTCCCTGGGTGTTAACAATAACCTGAAAAGCGAACGGTGGCTGTTCGATTCGGCCGACCGGTTGCAGCCGGTGAGCCAGGCCGATCTGGTCGGCGAGATCGGCGGCGGACAAACCGGCGGCCAGGAGGGCATCAGGCCGGGCCTCGACCTCGATTTCGCGCACGTCGCCGCCGGCCACGTCGGCGCGATAGACGTCCGGAACGTTCTTGATGACCGGGGCCAGCTGGTAAAGGGCATAGTCGCGCAGCTGCGCCGGGCTGTCGCCGCCGGTCAGCACCAGCGACAAGATCGGGAAGACCGACGGCGTCATCTGATCGACTTTGATATCGACGTCGAGCGGCAGTTGCGAGCGGATGGAGCCGATGAGGTTCCAGGTGAGCGTCTCGGCCCGGCGCATGTCGGTGCCCGGATTGAAGTCGATGGCGATCTCGCTGCCGCCACGGATGGTCTTGGAGCGGACCTGGGCCACGCCGATGACCGTACTGACCGCCTGCTCGAGCGGCTGGGTGACCTGGAGCTCCATGGTGTTGAGATCGAGGCCGGACTTGCGGGCAGTCACGGAGATGCGCGGGAAGGTGACTTCCGGGTAGACGCCGCTGGGCATGCGGAGAGCGCTGTAAATTCCCCCGCCGGCGAGCAAAGCGGCTGTGAGGACCACAGCTCCAAGATATGGGCGGGCTTTCGATGCAAGATTGATCATGATTGGTTATTAGTTATTAGTTATTGGTTACTAGTTGTTGGTTCCTTGACAATAACTAACAACTAATTTCATCCTTCATCCTTGCTTAACTTGATCGGGTCGCCATTGTGGAGGCCGAAGCCCCCTTCTTTGATGAAAACGACATCCTGGATTTTGAATGGTTCCTTCTTTTCCGGATCCTTGAGTTCCAGGATTTCCACCAGGTGTTTGTGCCGGTCGCGAACGCCAAGCGTCGCCTGGAGCTTTCGGGCCTTGCCGATTTTTTCTTCTTCGCCCTTATCATCTTTTTTCGTTTCGACCTGTTCGGCAATGACCACGCCCGGCGGATCTTGATCCTCCAGCACCGCGGTGTCCGGAACGGTCCAGCGTTGCTGTTCGGGTTTGGTGAGGACCAGGGCGCGCACCAGGGAATTGGCCCGTAGATGAAGATCCCGGTTGGGGAAACGAACCTTGACGGCAAAATTACCCGTTTCGGGCTGAGCCTGTACGGCGATAAATACGACTTTTCCGCTTGCGAGTGGCGGCCCTTGCTCGCGCTGCGGGCTAAGGTCGGTCTTATCCTTTTCGCCGTTCGACAAGCGCGCCGTTTGATTTAAGACCAGGCGGGAGGCGGTGTGCGGCGGAACGAAGCACAGTACATCGATATCGTCTAGATTGACCACCTCGGCCACGGTGGTACCGATCGCCAAGGTCTGGCCCGGAACGATTTGTACGAGACCCAAAGTGCCCGCAATCGGCGAACGGAGCCGGTACAGTGCGAGTTGCTCGTCGAGGGCCTTCAATTCTGCAAGGGCGATGTCCTTTTTGGCCTGTGCTGCTCTCTGCTTGGATTGGGCATCCTTCACGGCGACATGAGCTTTGTCGAGTTGCACCCGAGAAGCGAGCGGTAGCCCGCCATTGGTGGAATTGGACTTGGCCAGCGTCATCAGGCTATTCACATCAATTTGGGCCAATTCTTCGGCATAGTCCGCCTGGCGTTTTTGCTCGTCCAAATCTTTGAGGGAAGCAAGCAGTTTTTCCCGGTTGGCCCGGAGAATGCGATCATCCAATTGCACAACGACCTGGCCGGCCTGGACCTGTTGGCCTTCTGTGAGGGCGGATCCCTCTCGCGGAGCGAGAGGGCTACTTGTATTCGCGTCCCCCAAGAGAGAGAGCACCCTACCCTCCACAACGGCCGTGATTCGTCCGCTCCGGTTGGGCAGCGGTTGGGTGGTGCCCAAAAGTTCGCTCCACTCGCCGAGGGCTATTTTTTTGGCGGAAACGGTCGTCACCGGCGCGGGATGGACTTCTTCCGGAGCCGGCTCTTCTTGTCTACCGCAACCGGCCGTCAAGCAGCCCAAAACAATGGCGACAACCAACCATCGCACAGAGTCATTTGTCATTGGTCATCAGTCCTTGGTCATTAGTCATTTGTCCTTGGTCACTGGCAAAAGGCAGGCTATGGCTACCACGAATGACCAATAACTAATGACTAATGATTATTGAAGGATCTCCAAGGGCGGCGGCGAGGTCGGCCTGGGCCAGCGTGACTTCCCAGAGGGCATCGAGGTAGGTGTCGCGCGCCTTCAAGAGCTTGCGGCGGATTTCAATGATGCGCAACACATCCACAGTCGGGTCCAGGTCAAACAAGCGTTCGATGCGCTCCAGGCTACTTCGGAAATTGGGAATAATCTGCTTTTCATAATTGTTCGCCCAGGCGCGCGCTTTTTCCAGCCGGGCGAGGGCAGCTTCCACGTCCTGGCGAACTTGGACCTCGGTTTGGTGTAGTTCCAGGCCCGCCTTGCCGCGCTCTGCGGATCGTTGCATGATTTCTCCGCGATGTGTATTGAACAGCGGCAAAGGCAGCGTGATCTGTGCCCCGATTAGATTAACGCGGGTCGGGTCATACTCGTAGGCCGGCCCGATGTTCGGGTTCCCGTAGCGGTTGCGAATTTCCAGCTGGAGCCGGGCCTCCGCTTCTTGCACGGCCGCCTGGCGGGCGTGCAAGTCCGGCCGTAGCTCAAGTGCCTTGTTCACCAGCGTCTCGTGGTCTTCGGGAAACGGGGGCGCTTGCAGTTTACCTTGCACGGTCAAATCCTGACGGATCAGTCCGAGGGCCCGGCGGAGGTCGTAGCCGGCCATTGCCAGACTGGTTTGGGCCGGCCCCTCCTGCCCGCGGGCATCGTCGACTTCGGTCCCGATGAGAACGAGGTCTGCCGGCTTGAGCCGCGCCTGATCGACCAGCTTGCGTACGTGTTCCGCCGCCTTTTCATTGAGCTGAATGATCTCGGCGACCAGCGCCAGTTTCTCGTTGCGATAGACCACGGCATAAAAAGCCCGTACCACGCGATTGGCCAGATTGACTTCCTGGAAAGCGATTTCCCAATCCACACGCGACAGGGCGGCATCGGCGCCCTGGCGGCGATATTTTCTCTGACCACGGATTTCCACATCGACAAGAAACTTATGCTCATTGGAAACGGCGTTGGTAATGCCGGCCGACTCGGGACCGGTGGTGGCGCGGATCTTTCCTTCCCAAATCGGGTTGAACGGATAAGTTTGCGCGATGACGACACCGGCCGCCGCGATACCGTGTTGTTGTCGCACCGCCGCCAATTCCGGATTGTTTTCGAGGGCATAACGCACGGCGGCATCCACCGTCCAAACCGGCGGCATCGAGGCCGGTGGCGATTCGGCAGCGTAAGGCGTCGGCCGTGGAGCGTCTGGCGCGGCGGCACAAGAAAGTGCGAGTCCTCCGTGGTTCAACAGCAAGAGGCAAAAGAACCAAGAACTCCAAAGTCCCAGGAATCGAGAACGCACCTTGTTCGCGAACATCCTTCACCCCGTTTTGCCAAACTCCACATGAGTTGGTCGGCTAACGCCAACCCCCGGCAACAATCTTCCACATCTTATGGTATCGTCCGATTTTGCCGAAGAAATGAATATTAACCGAATTTTACCAAATTGCCCAAGGTAACTTCATTTCGGCTGGCTTCATATCGACGCTTCATGTAGCCCTCGTAACCTGCGGTTCGCTCCGCGAGAGGACGGCGCCGTCGGAAGGCACCTGCCGTCATTGCATCACCACCTGCAACGACGAATCAATGACTGATGAGTACTTCAGACCAATAACGAATGACTTTTGACCAAATGACCAATGACACCTATTGACGTCGTTGCGTCGTTGCACACACCGCGGCCCTGCTGCATTGCGTGCATTGCGTGCAATGCGGGCATTGCACGCAACGACCGCATTGCACGCATTGCAGCCATTGCACGCAACGACTGCAATAACTGCAACGACGAGGCGACTTCCGCTGAACCCCGGCGCCACTGCTTCATCCGTTCCGGTAACCGCACCGCAAAACTGTACCCCGTTGACAGCGGAACTTCTCGGCCGTGTGGTTTCCGCCCGCGACCTGGACAAACAAGATTTCACCCCCCCTTCCCTTGCTGTGACACGGCTCCCTGTCACCGGGCCGTGGCTCGCACTGATCGACATCGCAGATGTCACGACGAGCCACCGCGACATCTGCTGCTCGAGCTCCAGGCCGACATTGCCGAGGCAGCTTGGCAATGCGCACGCTCTACCTTGGCTCTTTTTTTCTAGGCGGTTGCTGGTATGTCCCGAGTTTTTCCCTAGCCGTTTTTTTCGATTTTATGCTTGCAAACCGGATTTGAAGGAAACATAATGGCGGCCAGTCACGCTTCTTGGCCGATCGACGCAAGAAAAAATCACCAAAAAGTTGTCGGCTTTTGTCGACTTTTCTTGATTTAGATATTGGGGAGCAGAGCGCAGGCCGGTTGTCCGACCGTAAGACGGAGGAGTGTCCACGGGTACCCTCGATTCTTCAGGAAAGGGGCAGGCCATGTCTCGCGCACCTTGGTCCAGACTCGTTCATCGATCCTTTCGAAATCGCAAACGCAACAGTGGAAGGTGGTTGAAGAAAGAAATCCGATTCCTTCCTGTCTTGGAGTATCTCGAGGATCGAACGCTCTTGGACGCGGTTTCCTGGAGAGCGGCCGTCAGCGGCAACTGGAGCCAGGCCAGCAACTGGAACCCGCACGCGCCAGGAACCGGGGACACAGCGATTATTGACGCCACCGGGAGCAACTATACCGTCACGCTGGATGTCAATCCCACGATTGCCGGCTTCACATTGAACTCGGCGAACGCCACGTTTTCTGCATCGGGCCAAACCTTCACGGTGAACGGACCGGCCAATGTGTCGGCAGGGACACTCTTATGGCGGAGCTCGACATGGACCGGAACTGGCACGTTAACCAATGCAGCAAGCATGGTTGCTCAGGGTTCTTCCCTCGTCTCAAGCACATTTGCGCAGAATGGGACCCTGTGGGTGCAGGGCAGCAACGTGGGCCAACACGCTACGCTAACGGCGGCGAGCGGCTTCAACAATGCGGGCGCCATCCGGCTCGAGTCGATCGACCAGACCTGGGCCTCCAACCTGACCATGACCAGCGGCACACTGACGAACATGCCCACCGGAGTGATCAACGCCAATGCTGGCAGCGGCGGCGGACGCACGATTTCAGCGAACCTGACCAACAACGGCACCGTCAACCTGAACACGGGCAGCACCGCCCTGGCCGGCGTGTTTACGAACACCGCAGGCTTTAACATCCCGGCCACCGGTGCGGTGACGATGAACGGCAGCAG
>Ga0306924_10006656_pt1 | contig 11526 bp, 12 predicted proteins | sample sta12Can44000111_FD_203756 | JGI IMG/M metagenome (GOLD analysis project Ga0306924, IMG submission 203756) | Lab enrichment of tropical soil microbial communities from Luquillo Experimental Forest, Puerto Rico - statanox.12C.anox.44.000.111 (v2)... | ecosystem: Environmental > Terrestrial >...
TGATCGATCTGTTCCGCGCTTCTGTTCGGATGGTGGCTCGGCGTGATTATACCCATGAGCAAGTGATGGCATGGGCGCCCGATGAAATTGATCGTCGATCATGGGCCGCAAGATATACGAGCAGGCGGGCATGGGTCGCGGAGATCGATAGCCATGTCGCGGGCTTTAGCGATTTGGAGCCAGATGGCCACCTGGACATGATGTATGCCCATCCGGCTTATCAGGGCCGAGGAGTGGCTACTGCGCTCCTTGAGCAGGTCGAAGGCGCGGCCCGCGGTTTAGGTCTCGCTCGCCTTTATACCGAAGCTAGCATTACTGCTCGTCCGTTCTTCGAGCGGCGCGGCTTTCAACTCGTTACCGCACAGATCGTTTCTAAGCGAGGGCAGGATTTCATGAATTACCGTATGGAGAAGCATCTACACAAATCCTAGAGGCACCGGAACCAAAGGGATGAGCGGTGCCCATGCGTATTCACCAACCCTCTTGGCACACGATATGTAATGCGAATTCCATTCGCGTCATGCAAACTGGTAGTAGCGGCCCGCTCGGAGGCACCTGTACACTTTCCGCCATCGACTCCGCGACCGATTAGTAGAGTGTAGCCCGGATCAGCGAAGCGACATCTGGGATGTTCTTGCAATGACGCGGCCCGCATGTAGCTGCACCCATGTGGGCTACTTTCCAGCGCGACAGCCTCACGCCGGCGCGAGCTCGCCACTGATGACGCACCACGCCTTAAGATCTCCCTACCCCTTCACCGCATTGACCTGGGCACCAAAGCCGTCGCGGTTATAGATGTCGTCGCGAAATTGCACGACGCCATCGGGTGTCGCCCAGGCCGTGACATAGACCCAGTAGAGCGGCACGGGCTTTGCGACCTTGGCATCCTTGCGCTCGCCCGACCTGATCACCTCGTCGATCTCGGCGCGCGACCAGCCCGGCGTCTCCTGCAAAATCCAGTAGACCAGTTCGCGCACGTTCTGCACGCGCATGCACCCTGAGGAGGCAAAGCGGAAGTCCTCGCCGAACAGGTTTTTTGCCGGCGTGTCGTGCATGTAGACGCCGTGCGGACTCGGGAAATTGATGCGGATCGAGCCGAGCGAGTTGAAGTTGCCTGCATCCTGCTTGAATTTGTAGTTCACCGCTTCCGTCGAATACCAGTCGATCTGCGAGGGTGGCTGCTCGTTGTTCTTGGCGTCGTAGATGCGGATATGGTTTTTCGTGAGGTAATCCGGCTCCGCCTGCATCTTCGGGATCAGATCCTTCCGCACGATCGAGACCGGCACGGTCCAGAACGGATTGAAGTTGATCTGGATGATCTTGCTGTTGATGTCGGGCGACGGCCGGTCCGGCTTGCCTGCGACCGCCGTATGGCGCGTCACCGCAACGCCGTTCTCGATCGCCTCGATCTGCGCGGCCGGAATATTGGCGACGACATAACGGTTGGCGAGATTGCCGGTCAGGGCTTTCAGGCGCTGCGCGTTGATCCGAAGCTGCGACAGGCGGACGTCCGCGGGGACATTGAGGGCGCGCAGCGTGGTGTCATGCACGATACCGTCCGGATGCAGCCCATGACGCACCTGGAAGCGGCGCATCGCGGCGTCGACAAAGGAATCGAACACCTGCGGCTCGCCCGAATTGAGTTCGAGATCGCCGGCGATCGACAATCGCTGGCGAAGCGACGGCACCGCCGCGCTCTTGACGCCGACCCGTCCGCCCTCGGCGATAGCCGGCACTTCCGGCCACCCACCCTTGGCGACAATCGCCTCATAGTTTGCGATCGAAGCTTCCGTGGTCTGAGCGGTCGAGGGCGAGAGCGTCGGGAGCGTTTTCTTCGGCAGCTTGACGTTGCGCGAGGCGTTGTCGAAGCCGGAGTCGAGGCTGGAATCCTGGTTTTCCTGGATCAACTCGTCGAGCATCTGCTCGGGCGTCTGGTCCTCGGCGCGAGCGTTCCGCGCGAGCACGGCCGCGGCAAAACCGGCGGTCGCGGTCAGGAACTTGCGGCGGCTGAAGAGGCTCCCCATACGTCGACTTCTAGCAAACCCTTTCTAGCCGGATAAGGGCACAAATCCCGCGTTCGCAAATCTTTGATTGTCGTTCATTTTGCCTCTCCCTCAGGCATCATGGTTCGCGTCTTCGACGTGTCCCGCAAATGACGCCCGCTCAGGCGCGCGTCACTTCTCTCCGACCTTGAACGGCTCTTCCTTGTCCGGCGGCACGCTCTGTTCCGCCATCGCCAGAATCATCGCCACCATCACGTAATTGCCGGCGACCGTAGTGAGGTCCACGATCTGCTGGTCGTTGAACAAGTTTTTCGCCCGCGCGAAGGTCTCGTCTGTGACCTTTCGCGTGGTCGTGAGTTCGGTGACGAAGTCGTAGACGAGGGCCTCGTCCTCGGCCATGTTCGACGGCCGTTTGTTGGTCTTCAATTCCGAAATGATATCGGGCGACAAGCCGGCCTTCGCGGCAATCGGCGCATGCGAGAACCATTCGACCTGCGAGCGCCATTGCCGCGCGATGACAAGGATCGCAAACTCGTTGAGCCTGGGCGGCACCGAGGTCTGCCAACGCAGATAATAGAACAGGTCGAACAGCCGCTGGCCGAGCAACGGACTGCGGAGCAACAGGTTGTAGGGTCCGCCGATGCCGACGCTCGACACCTTCATGATCTGCTCACCGAGCGGCTTTTGCGTCTCGTCGAGTTGATCCATGGTGAGTTGCGGAAAGCGCGGTTCCCTGCCGGTCGCTGGCTGGGCCAACATGGTGGCCGCGAACCAGCCACCTGCGGCGGCGAGCGTCAGCGACGAGAGCCAGACGGACGTCGAGTGCATCATTGCCTCCGTTGTTATCGGAGCCAGCTTAATCCGGCGCGCACGCGCGGGTCCAGTCGCTTTGGAACCAAATGACCCGCGGGGCCACTGAACGCGGGCCGCGCTAAATCGCGCCGATATCGCGCAAACAGGCTTGCGCCAGCACCATGCGCTCGGGGATGAGGCGCGGCTCCTTGCAATCCATGTTGAGCGCGAACACGGTGCGCGCACTGCCCTTCTCGGCCCAGCCGACCATCCAGCCGAGCGAGGGTTGTCCGCGCTCGGCGCCCAACAGACCGGACTTGGCGCGGATGACGCAATCGCCGACCTTTGTTACCGGCAGGATGTCGCGCACCAGCTCCTGGCTGCGCTTTGAGATCGGCAGAACGCCGCGCCGCAGCCGGTCGAGGAAATCGACCTGCTGCATGGGATCGATACGCAGGCTGCCGGTCAGCCAGAACTGGTCGATGCCGCCGCCGATATCGTGATTGCCGTAATCGAGCAGATCGACATATTTCTGCATCCGCTCTTCGCCAATCCGGCGCGCGATCTCCTGATAGACCGGCACGGCGGACGCCGCGATTGCGCTCCGCATCGTGTGATCCCTGTTCCAGGCTTCGATCGGACGGTTGACGCCGTCCCATTTGAAGACGTCCTTGTCGGGATCCTCGACCACGCCGGTTTCGAGCGCAATCAGCGAGTTCGCCACCTTGAAGGTCGAGGCCGGCAGTCTCGGCTCGGCCGATCGCTTCGTGTCGCTCGCAATGATGAGGTAGTCGTCGACCTTGTAGCCGACGAACGTCCCCTCGGTGCCATCGTCAGCAAAGTGCTTGAGGAGATCCTCGCGAATCTCGCTGCGCTGGGGCGCGACATCGGCGAAACTGTGCGCAGGCAAAACACTGGCTGCGGCCAACAGGCCGAGCACATGGCGGCGGGTGATCACGGGGTATTTCCAGATTGCAGTTTCGGGCGCGTCGACGATGTCACCGACATCGTGTTGAAACGATGACGGCCAGTTAGCTCAGTGGGCAAGCTTCGTCAATCGCAGCACGAAGATCAAGACTTCGGCGACCGCCTTGTAGAGCTCGGCCGGGATCTCCTCGCCAAGTTCGACATTGGAGAGGGCTCCCGCCAGCACCTCATTCTCCTCGATCGGAATATCGTGGGCCTTCGCGACCTCGATGATTTTGGCACCGATTGCGCCCCTGCCTTTCGCGACCACGCGCGGCGCGCCGGCGCGATCGTAATGCAGCGCCACCGCAAGCTGGCTTTTGCTCTCGCTGCTCACAGTGCGCGATCCAGGAAATGGCCGGCCTTGGCCGGCCGGGGTTGCGGCGGCGTGCCTTCGCGGATCACGATGTCGCCGGGCGTGAGCTCGGCCCTGGCCAGCGCCTGGCTGAGCTCGGAGGCGCCGGCCCGAAGCTGTGCCGCGGTCTGCGGCCGCTCCGCCCACATCCTGACCGAGGTGCGTTCACCGGTGTAGGAAATCAGCGCATGCACCGGACCGGCCGGCTCGACATCGAGCGAGAAGCGCGCCCGCCAGACCCGCTTTGCGGGGTCGGTCTCGTTGCCGCCGCCGTCCCGCGCAATCTCGAACTGCGCCATCGCCGTTCCCTGCGGTGTTGCGAACGGGATTTCGAAATTCCACCGCGGCACCTGAGCATCAAGGCGACCACTCGCCGAATCCGGACGATCGGGCAAGGATGCCACCTGCAACAGCGTCTGGCGCGCGAGCGCAGCATCGGTCTCGTCGAGCAGATGGCGCACCGTTGTCGCGAGCGGCGTATCGGAAGACATCGTCGGCGCCGCGACCGATTGCGCCGAGGGCAGTGCGCCGCGAAATGGCGGCAGCGGGGTGTTCGTGCGAACTGTGACTTCCTCGTTGCGGCCGTCAGGCAAAGTCACAGTTGCCGTCGTCGTGGCGGCTGGCGGGCGCTGAAATTCCTGCAGCGCCTCCTGCAACATGTTCAAAGCTGCGCCCGGCGTCACCGAGCGGGGTCCCGCGGTGAGCATTGCTTCGGTCAGGAGGAGTTTGCCGGCGTCACCGACGCCCGCCTCGCCGGGCAGCGGCAGGCGTGCCTGCGGCGTGAGAATGTCATGGTTATCGGCTTCGGGCGATTGCGATGGCACGAGCGCAGGCGGCGTCTCAGTCTGCGCCGTTGGTGCAAACTTTGCGGCGCTTGCAGAAGCCGCAGAAACCACCGGCACGGGCGCGGCAGGATCGGCGGATGCCTCGACAGCGCGCGCGAGCGTTTGCCGCAGCACAATCAGCGCAGCTTTCAGATCGGGGATACCGGCGTCCGGCGGGACCGTTTCGGCGGCAAGCGACGCCTCGAGCAACAAGCCGGATTTCTGAAAGGCAGTCTGAATGTCGCCGCCCGTCAGGTTTGGGCCGAGGCTCGTTTGCTGCGTCAGCACGCCAACGACAGCCTCTTGCAAGGCTGGCGGCAGGGCGCTGGAAGCTGCGACGGCGTTGAGATCGGCAAATAGCGGCGCGAGACTGGCCTGTTGCGTGGCCGCGCTTTCCGAGGCCACAGACACCGCGATGCGTTCGAGCGGCGTCAGCGGGTCGTTCGGCGGCGGCGCGACAGACGATGGCGCGACCGGCGCCGGCGCTTCCAGCGCCACGTTCGGCGCGTCCGCCGCAGCCGCCGCAGTCCCCTGCCCAACCAGCGCGAGCCGCACGGTGCCGGCATCCGTCTGCGACACGGCAAGCTGCAGGTTCTGGCCCACGGTCAGAGGGACCGCGGAGATGACGTCGATCGCAAGCCCCGCAATTGCGATCTGCACGAGGTTTTCCGCAACCTTGAGCACCTGCGCGTTCACGACCGCCCCCGGCTGCAGCACGACGCCGGAGGCGGCGCCGCCGGGTGCTTGCGCTGCTGTCGCGGGGAGTGCCGGATTGACGGTGAGGGCCATCTTGCGGGAGCTCGGGTTTGAGCCCAAACGCTAGCGCACGGCCCGTAAACCTCGCGTTAACCGACCTGCGAGAGCGCCCGCAAAATACGAGCCGCCGCGCTGAAATCGGTGAACCGCGCGGCGCGGCGGCTTTCCGCCTCCTCGTCACGCCCCCACTGCTCGGCGTTCCAGTCCTCATCTACATGGGCAGCCGTCCAGACTGAGGCGGCATCGAGCCTGCCATGTGCCAGCGCCAGTGCCAGCAGCGCTGATCCCGTCAGCGTCGTCACCACGTGGGCGGCCGCGACCCGCCAGGGTTCGTCCGGCAGCGCCGCGCGCGCCGCCTCGACCGCCTGCTCCGGCTGGCGCACATGCACCACACCTTCGGCAAGAATGAAATGCGCGCCAAAAGCCTCCGCCGCCCAGAACAGCACCGGGTTCCAGTGGTGCGCTTCCCGCGCAACCAGCGCCTCGGGGTGGCCGGCGCGATAGAACAACAGATCCGATTGCAGATATTTGGCGACGTCGTCGCGCACGAGCCCGATCCGATCGACCACGGCATCGACCACGCTGTTGGCAAATCGCGTCATCGGCATGGTCAGCGGATCGATCGTCTCCTTCTGCGCCTCCCATTCCGCGGCAATTTCGTCCGCGATCTCGCGCGAGGGCACGCTCACGATGCGCCCCGACGGGGTCTTGATCGGCCTGCCGTCGAGCGTGATCGCAAATCCATCGTCGGCCTTCACGACGCCGGCCTCCGCATAGAACCGCTTGCGCTGCGGCACCCGCGTCGCCCGCCGCACCGCCTCCTGCGGATCGAGCGGCGATTGCCCCAAGACCTCGTCGAACAATTCACGCATCAGAAAGGTGCTTCCTTTGCACGCATCATTTTTCCTTGCGGATTATGATAAGGCCCGTATGCGAATAAAGCGAGCCGGCGATGGGATGGATTTTTGTCGCGATTTTGCTGCTGGTTGCAGGCCCCGGCGCCTCGCGTGCCGAAGCCGGGTTCCGCTCGCCGGAATCGCTCGTCAGGAACGTTTACGCCTATTACGGCAGCGGCGCGCCGGATTATTCGAAAGGTCTGCCGCACGATGTCGCCACTGCGCAAAAATTCTTCGATCCGAGCCTGCGCACCGCCTGGACCGCGCCGCACCACGAGCCTTACGACTTTCTGGTTCAGAGCACGACCTGGAAGCTCGGCGCGGTCTCGATCTCCATCCTTCGCAAGCAATTCGACAAGACTTATGTCGCGGCCATCTTCGACAATCAGGGTCGCGCCGTGACGCTGAATTTCATCCTGGTGAACGGACCCGACGGCTGGGTGATCACCGATGTCGAGAGCCCGCACGATTCGCTTCGGATGTTTCTCGATCAGTTCAAAAATTAAAGAAAATCAGCGATTAACGCAGCTTCGCGTGTAGGCCTCGCGCTCGGCGGGATCGAGACCGGTGACTTCGTCGAGGCAGCGGCTGACCTTCTCGGAGAAGGACGGCTGCGGCGCCGTCTGCGAGATCGGCGGCGTGGGAGCATCCATCTTCGGCGCAACCGGCACCTGGACCTTCGGGACGTTCGGTGGGGGCGGCAGCGGCGGATTGAACCGCGAGCCGCCGACGAGATTATTCGGCGACTGCGCATGAACCGCGCCCCCTATGAGCAGCAGCCACGTCATCGTGCAAATCAGAACCGGAGCTCTCGTCATGGAGGTCATGTCGTGATCCTCCGTAGGCAAGTAAATTATTCTTCAGGCGCGTGTTCGATGGGGTCGAAGCGGTCGGCTTCCAGGCCGAGCAAGTTCCACGATTGTAGCATATGCGGCGGGAGTGGCGCGGTCACGTCGATCACGCCGCCGCGAGGGTGCGGAATCGCAATGCGGCGCGCCAACAGATGCAACCGATTCTGCAGGCCACCGGGAAGCTCCCAGTTCTCCTTGGTAAAATATTTGGGATCGCCGATGATGGCGTGATCGATATGGGCCATATGCGCCCGCAATTGATGGGTGCGCCCCGTGACTGGTTTTAGCGATACCCAAGCGAGCTTGTTCGCTGCGGTCTCGACGACTGCATAATAGGTGACGGCGTGGCTTGCGCCCTCCTCGCCATGCGCGGCGATGCGCATGATCGTGTCCTCCTCACCCTCTTCCTTCGCGAGAAAAGTCGAGATGCGGCCCTGCTTCGGCTTCGGCACACCGGCAACCAGCGCCCAATAGATCTTGCGCGCAGAACGATGGCGGAAGGCGCCGGTCAGATGCGTCGCCGCGAACCGCGTCTTGGCAACCAGCAGGCAGCCCGACGTTTCCTTGTCGAGCCGATGCACCAGGCGTGGCTTCTGGCCCTTGGCATCGCGCATCACCTCCAGCATCTGGTCGACATGCCGCGTCGTGCCCGAGCCGCCCTGTACGGCGAGGCCGGCGGGCTTGTTCAGCACCAGCACGTCCTCGTCTTCATAAAGCGTCATCGCCTTCAACGCCTGCAGCGTCTTCTCTTCCGCCTCCGACAACGCACCGCCCGCCTTCGGCGCGTCGAGCCTGAGCGGCGGAATGCGGATGCTCTGCCCCGCCTGAAGCCGATCCTTGCTGTCGGCGCGCTTGCCGTTCACGCGCAGTTCGCCTTTGCGGACGATGCGCTGGATATGTGAGAACGACAGCCCCGGAAAGCGTGCCTCGAGAAAGCGGTCGACCCGCATATTGTCCTCGTCCGGCGTCACCACGACGGTCTGGACTTTTGTCGGAAGCTGCGGCTCGGGCTTGTCCTTCACAGGATTTGCGATGGGCGCGCGTGACTCGCGATGCTCGGAAGAGAAGCGCGGTGGCTTTCCGCCGCCCCGATGCTCGGGCACACGATGGCCCTTCGCGCGCTTACCATCGCGGCGATCAGCGCGCTCCTTCTTGCCGCGATCAGCGGGGGACACTGTTCTCTTGAAGCGTCGGCTCATGCCGGGTGCCTAGCGGAAAAGAGAGCGGTCGTCACGGCGTTTCTCAAAAAGCGACGCTATTTCCCGCCGCGTTCTTTTCTCAGCTTCGCCCAATAGTCGAGCCGTTTCCTGATCTCGCGCTCAAAGCCGCGCTCGGGCGGATCATAGAAGGTCTGGCGCCCCAGCGCCTCCGGGAAATAGTCCCGGCCGGAAAAGGCGTCCGGCGCGTCATGGTCGTACTCATAGCCCGCGCCATAGCCCTCCTCCTGCATCAGCCGGGTCGGCGCATTCAGGATGTGCTTTGGCGGCAGCAGCGAGCCGGCCTCCTTGGCCGTACGCTTGGCGGCGCCGAAAGCCGTATAGACGGCATTCGACTTGGGCGCGGTTGCGACATAGACCACAGCTTGCGCGATCGCGAGCTCGCCCTCGGGCGAGCCGAGAAAATCGTAGGCATCCTTCGCCGCATTGGCGACGACAAGCGCCTGCGGGTCGGCAAGCCCGATATCCTCCACCGCCATGCGCACCACGCGGCGCGCGAGGAACAGCGGGTCTTCGCCGGCATCGAGCATGCGCGCGAGGTAATAGAGCGCGGCATCGGGATCGGAGCCACGTACCGCCTTATGCAGCGCGGAGATCAGGTTGTAGTGACCGTCGGCGGATTTGTCGTAGATCGGCGCGCGCCGCTGCAGAATGTCCTGCAATTGCGCGGCATTGAAAATCTCCCCGCCCCGCGCCGACCGCCAGACCTCTTCGGCCAGCGTGAGGGCAGCACGCCCGTCGCCGTCGGACATGCGCACCAATACGGCGCGTGCTTCCGCATCAAGCGGTAGTTTCTTGCCTTCCACCTGCTCGGCGTGGGCAAAGAGCTTCTCGATCGCGGCCGCGTCGAGCGAATGAAATACGAGGACGCGCGCCCGCGACAACAGCGCCGCGTTGAGTTCAAACGAAGGGTTTTCGGTGGTCGCGCCGACCAGCACCACCGTGCCGTCTTCCATCACGGGCAAGAACGAGTCCTGCTGGGCGCGATTGAACCTGTGCACCTCGTCGACGAACAGCAGCGTGCCCCTGCCCGTCTCGCGCCGCGCGCGCGCCGCATCGAACGCTTTCTTCAGGTCGGCGACGCCGGAAAACACTGCCGAAAGCTGCTCGAAATGCAAATCGGTCGCATCGGCCAAAAGCCGCGCCACGGTGGTCTTGCCGGTGCCCGGCGGGCCCCAGAAGATCAGCGAGCCGAGCGTGCGGGTCTCCAGCATGCGCGTAAGCGCGCCGTCAGCTCCCAGGATGTGATCCTGACCGACGACCTCGGCGAGCGTGCGCGGACGCAACCGATCGGGAAGCGGCCGCGGCGCGTCCTGATCCATCCCTGCGGCCGCGAACAAGGTCGATCCTTGCTGCTGTGGTCGCTTCGGACTCATCCGCCGAGCGTGACGTTGATCTGCTGGCCATTGCGCATCAGCGTGATGCGCCAGACCCGCGTCGACTGGCTTGTCGCCTTTTCAAGGTCGCTGGTTTTTCCAACTTTCGTGTTGTTCACAGCCAGAATGACGTCTCCCTTCTGGAAGCCTACATTGGCGGCGGTCGAATCGTCGCCGAGTTCGGTGATGACGACGCCTTCGGTGTCGGCATCCAGATGCAATTCGTCGGCAACGGCCGGCGAGATATTGGCGACTTTCGCGCCCTGGAACGGAGAACGAGAGCTCAGCACGATTTCATTGCGGCCGGTATCGGGAGCAGTCTCGAGCGGCACCGTCAGCCTGACCGCCTTGCCGCCACGCTGCACGTCGATCTGCGAGGTACCGCCAAGCGGATGCGTGGCAAAGCGGTAGTCGAACGCATTGGCATCCTCGATCGCCTGCCCGTCGATCGCGGTGATCAGATCGGATGATTTCAGCCCGGCGCGTGCGGCCGGACTATTGGGAACGATGCTTGCGACCAGCGCGCCCGAGGGTGTTTTCAATCCGAGGCTTTCGGCGATCTCCGGCGTCACCGCCTGCAACCGCGCACCAAGCCACGGCCGCTTCACCGCCTTGCCGCCGCTCTTGGCGGAAGCCACCACCACGCGCACCATGTTGGCCGGGATCGCGAAGCCGATGCCCTGCGACCCGCCGGAGCGCGAATAGATCGCGGTGTTGATGCCAACCAGCCGCCCCGTCATGTCGACCAGCGCACCGCCGGAATTGCCGGGATTGATCGCCGCATCGGTCTGAATGAAGAACTGGTAATCAGTAATGCCGACCTGCGTGCGCGCGAGAGCCGAGATGATGCCGTGCGTCACCGTCTGGCCGACGCCGAAAGGGTTGCCGATCGCGATCACCACGTCGCCAACCATCAGTTCATCGGAATTGGCGAGTTCGAGCGTCGGAAACTTCTCATGCGAATCCTTCAACCGCAGTACCGCGAGATCGGAGCGGCTGTCCTTCAGCATGATCTCGGCCTCGAACTCGCGCTTGTCCGACAGCGAGACCTTCACCTGATCGGCACCTTCGATGACGTGCACGTTGGTGACGACGAGGCCGGACGAATCCACCATCACGCCGGAGCCGAGCGAGCGTTGCATCTGCTCCTGCTGGCCGCCCGGCAGGCCGAAGAAGCGGCGGAAGATCGGGTCATCCAGAAACGGATTGTGGTTCTGGACGATCTTGGCGGCATAGACGTTGACAACCGCCGGTTGCACGCGCTGCACGATCGGCGCATACGAGAGCTTGATGTCCGAGGGCGACGTCGGCACGCGACGGTCTTGCGCCAATGTGGGCGACACAAAAGCAGCGGATAAGAGCAGGACGGCCAGAGAGCAGATCAACTTCATGCGAAATCCTAAAAAAGCGGTGGCCCAAACGGGCCGGGATATGGTTTGCGAGCGCGGCGGCCGCTACACAACGTGCTGCGAGGCCTTGTTGGTTTGCTT
>Ga0306924_10006658_pt1 | contig 11523 bp, 8 predicted proteins | sample sta12Can44000111_FD_203756 | JGI IMG/M metagenome (GOLD analysis project Ga0306924, IMG submission 203756) | Lab enrichment of tropical soil microbial communities from Luquillo Experimental Forest, Puerto Rico - statanox.12C.anox.44.000.111 (v2)... | ecosystem: Environmental > Terrestrial > Soil...
TCGCGTTGATGACATGGCTCTCTCTGGCCCACGTCCAGGCGCGGGGTCCGGCTTCACCCCAAAACCCATTTCCAGCGTCGAGAAGGCCGGAACAGCTACAGGTTCTTCAGCGGTCCAGCGCGACCGACGCAGCTCGATACCTCGCCGGGTTGCCTGTGGCGCCGGAATCACCTCTGACGACGCTGACTAGAGACCCTCGCTGGATCGCGTATGCCAGCGCGATGGATGCGTCGTTCGCCAACCTTGATCAGCGCCAACTCAACAACATTCGCACCTGGCGGGCCGAATTCCTCGCACCCGCAACCATAGTCAGCCGCACCTGTCTTTATTTTTTTAGCGGACCAGACTTCCTTTATCCGGATACCCTTTATCCGGATTGCACCACCTATGTCCTTGTCAGTCTTGAACCCGTCAACCCAATTCCGGAACTCCTATCGGTACCACCGGCGTTGTTGCAGAATACCCTCCAGACCATCGAAGCTTCGCTGAACACCCTCGTTCACTTCGGCTACTTCCAGACACAGGAATTACATGGATATTTGCAGCGTTCGCAACTCAAGGGTGTCCTTCCAATTATCTTTGTCTTTCTTGCGCGGTCAGGGAAAGAGATTTTGAATGTGGACTACATCTCCTTGAGCAAAGAAGGCGCTCGCGCTGTCAAGATTTCGTTTTTCGATCCAGTCACTGGAGGGCGGAAGGTCTTGTATTACTTCTCGGCAGACCTTTCTGATGATGGGCTGAAGCGGAGTCAGGAGGTACTTCGTTTTTGCAATAAACTGGGTCCGGCAAATAGTTTCTTGAAGGCCGCTTCCTATCTTCTTCATCAAAACGGCTTCAATATTGCCCGCAACTATTTGCTGCGTGTAAGCGCGTCGATCCTGCAGGATGACTCCGGCATTCCGCTCCGCTACTTTACCCCGGAGAGTTGGACATTGCGGTTCTTCGGTTCCTATATTGGACCGATTGATCTGTTCAAAAGCTTCTACCAACCGGATCTGCGCCAGTATTATGCCGCGAGTTACCCGAAGCCGTTGACGTTCCCGTTTGGTTATCAATGGAACCCGCATGACGCGACGCTGATCCTTGCGGTGCGGAGAAGTCGCCAAGCCGCGCCACCGGGGTACTGAATAGATTGCGATTGTTTGCTAAGGGCGCGAGCGTGACCGATACTGTTCCATCCATGCTGGCTTTCGGAGTCCCTGGCAATAGAAGGCGTCGGGCATTTGCCCAGGTAATTAGCCGAGACCGGAGGGCAATTTTATGCCGACACTTGAATCGAAGCCTCTCATCGACACCTCTAAGATGTCGCCCGCGCAGCGCGAAGCGCTCGAGCTCACCGAGTCAGCACGCGAAGCCGCCCAAGCCGAACGCGGTTTTGCCGGTGGCCTTTTCGTTGGTCGCTTTGATCTCTCACGGATTCATCCGTTTCCCGTCCAAAGCTCGGAAGATCGCGATCGCGGAGATGAATTTCTCGGGCGGCTCGAATCGTTCCTAAAGGAGCACGTCGATCCGGATGAAATTGATCGCACCGGCGAAATCCCGCCCGAAGTGATTGACGGCTTAGCGCACCTGGGCGCATTCGGAATCAAAATTTCGCCCAAATATGGCGGATTGGGACTCTCGCAGACGAACTACTGCCGCGCAGGCATGATGCTCGGAAGCTTTTGTGGCAATCTCACGGCCCTTATTTCCGCCCATCAATCAATCGGTGTGCCGCAGCCGTTGATTTTGTTCGGAACCGAGGAGCAAAAACGCCGGTTTCTGCCCCGAGTCGCTCGCAACGAGATTTCCGCCTTTGCGCTAACGGAAATGAAAGTCGGCTCTGATCCGGCGAAAATGGAGACGCATGCCGAGCCAACGCCCGATGGGGAGGCTTTCATCCTCAACGGCGAAAAGCTCTGGTGCACAAATGGCTTGAAAGCGGGTGTAATTGTGGTGATGGCGAAAACGCCGGCGAAAATGATCGATGGCAAACCGAAAAACCAAATCACCGCGTTTGTGCTCGACATGAACACACCCGGCGTCGAGGTCACGCATCGCTGCCGGTTCATGGGACTGAAGGCGCTCTACAACGGAGTGATTCAGCTCAAGAATGTGCGCGTGCCGCGCGAGAACATCCTGCTTGCCGAAGGCAAGGGACTGCGTGTCGCGCTAACCACACTGAACACGGGCAGGTTGACACTGCCCGCGGCGTGCGTCGGCTTGAGCAAACGATGTTTAGCTATTGCTCGAAAGTGGTCTTGCGAACGCGTGCAGTGGGGCGCTCCGATTGGAAAACACGCCGCCATCGCAGAAAAACTGGCTCGCATGGCGGCGGAAGTTTTTGCGATGGAATCGATGGTGCAGTACGCCGCAAGTGTCGTCGATCGCGACAAGGCTGCCGATGTCCGACTCGAAGCCGCGCTGTGCAAGCTCTGGGCAACCGAGCACACCTGGGAGATTGTCAATGATACCATGCAAATCCGCGGTGGGCGCGGCTATGAAACGGCAGAGTCGCTCGCAGCTCGCGGCGAGAAACCGGTTCCGGTCGAGCGATTTATGCGAGACTGCCGTATTAATATGATTTTCGAGGGGTCGAGCGAAATAATGCGGCTATTTATCGCGCGTGAGGCGCTCGATCCGCATTTGAAGATCGGCGCACCGATACTGAACTCTCGGCTGTCGGTCTCAGAGCGTGTCAAGTCAGCGATCGGCGCAGCAGGCTTTTATGCGAAATGGTATCCGCAGCAATGGCTGCAGCACTTCGGCGGGGAAGGAAGAAGCGATTTCCATCCGGCGCTTGCGCGGCACACGCGCTTCGTGGCGAATGCATCGCGCCGGTTGGCCCGGGGGCTGTTTCACGCGATAGCAAGCAAGGGCCCGAAGCTGGAGCGCGAGCAGATTTTGCTTGGGCGCTTTGTCGATATTGGCGCGGAGATCTTCGCCATCGCCACGAGCTGCGCGCGTGCGCAGTCGCTGCTGCGGGCGGATGAAGCTACCAAGATGGATTTGCTTGCGCTTGCCGATTACTTTTGCTCCGCGGCGCGGTTGCGCATCGATCGGATGTTTTACAGCGTAAGGCACAATGCGGATCTGCGCGGAAAAAAGCTCGCGCAACGGGTTCTCAAAGGTGAACTGAGCTGGCTGGAAAATGGGATCGTCTAGCGAGGCCAGCCAGGGACTGATGGTGGCTGGCCTTGAACCGCGCGAGGGGCATTGCTCAGTACGTTTACCGATTTGAATCCTGGTGATCTTTGCGTCCTTCTGTGCCGACCTCTCTTTTGTGCGGTGATTAGAGATTTTTGCACAAGAAGATCCCAAAGATCGCGGAGTGAGCCAAGCCCTTTGTCCAACTCAGAACCATTAGACGAATTCCGAAAATGGCCCTTTTCGACGGTCCGCTCGGAGATCGGACCCTACCGCCGGCCCGCACAGCGCAATCTCGCTTGAGGCTGTATTGCGGGCAGCCAACAGGGCAGCTTTATGCCGATACGCCCACACGTCGACACGCCGCTTTATGGCGCCTGCTGCTCCGCAGCCGCGCGATCAGCCAGCACCAGGGCGGTTTCCTGGCTAACTTTTCCGGCCGGAATGGACGCATCGCGCTTGAGTAACCGGACAAGCATCGCAGCCTTATCAGCCCCGGTGACTAGCCATACAATCCGTCGGGAACGATTGATTATCGGATACGACAAGGTCATCCGACGCCTTCCCTGGTAGATGCCCGTCACCGCAACATCCGCATCAATAACATCAAGCACCCGGTCTCCAGGCACCAGCGAAGCCGTATGGCCGTCTGGCCCTAGACCCAAGTGCACCAGATCAAACACGGGCGGCTCGCCGGCGATGGTCGCAAGAGTGGTTGCGTACTGCTTCGCGGCCGCTTCCAGGTCGGGCAACTCTACCGGCATGGGGTAAATCTGGTCAGGAGGCAACGGCGCATGCTCGAGTAGGCTTTCATGCAGGTGAGTGAGATTCCGATCCGGATGGCCCGCGGGAGCCGCCCGTTCGTCGACTTGCGCCAAGTGTACCTTATTCCACGGTATTTCTTCCTCGGCCAGCGCCTTTAGCATCACCCAAGGTGTGTGACCGCCACTGACCGCAAAGACGAAGCGACCGCGCGCGGCCACCGCAGTTCGAACCTCTCGAGCGATAATCGCGGCCGCTTCTCGCGCAACCGCTTCAGCATCTGCAAGCACTTCGATTTTCATTAGACCATTTCAATTTTCGGATGAGCCGTTACTATCATGCTTTGCCAGTCCGGCGGGCGAGCTTTTTTCAGCAAGAGCGGACGGGGTCAATTCCGGAGTTCGTCCTGGATGTGTGCACAAATGATCGCGTCGAAGCTCTTTTCAGCCTCAAAACCCAGCGAAGATGCTCGGGACGCATCCAGGTTGCGCGGCCATCCTTCAACCATTCGCATAATGACAGGGTCTGGTTGGCGCCGGATGAGTTTGACCCGCTCTGCGCCCGCGCATCGGCCAAGACTTTCGATCATTTCACTAACCGTCGCAGAAACGCCTGGCATCGAGAGATTTCTGCGAGGACCAACGAGCGACCCATCAATCTCGGCGGCGTGGAAGAAAAATCCTACCGCCGAGTCCGGGGACGCGAACCAGTGACGGACCGTGTCAGGCACCGGAAGGACGGCTTCCTGACCGTTCAAAGGCTCACGAATGATGTTTGAAAAGAAACCTGAAGCCGCCATGTTGGGCTTGCCGGGGCGCACGCAAATGGTTGGAAGCCGTATCCCGATTCCATCAAAAAAGCCGCGCCGGGTATAGTCTGAGAGGAGCAGTTCACCGATGGCTTTTTGAGCCCCGTACGATGTCAGCGGAGCGGCGAAGAATTCTTCACCGATCACTTCGGGAAACGGCGCACCGAATACGGCAATTGAGCTTGTAAAAATGAGACGCGGCATGTACGCGGCTTCGCGCACCGCCTCGAAAAGATATCGCGTGCCGGTTACGTTGACCCGATATCCCTTATCAAAATCGGCCTCGGCCTCCCCGGAAACAATTGCGGCCGCGTGCAGGATTACGTCCGGCCGATCGGCCATCACCTGTTTCGCGACTTGCGGCTCGGACAGGTCACAAGCCACAGAACGGATCTTAAATGACGCATCCGGAACCGGGGGCGGCTCGATGACGTCGATCATTGTAAGACTTTCGGCCCTCTTGCCGGCTATGGCGCCGGTCTGAGCGAGTCTCCTGCAAAACCTGTGGCCCAGCATGCCTGCTGCGCCAGTTACAAGTACTTTCATAGTGTCCGTTTTCGGGGAAGATTTGCGCATCGTGACCAGCGCAAATCCTTGATTTCGGAATATTTTTTGTCAATTCCTCTATTTCTTCCCAACTTATTCACCCATCCTGCATTATGTCCCTTGCCAAACTGATAGCGACCGTGGCTCTTGGCACCCTGTTCCTCACTTTAGGTTGCAACGACAGGAAAACGACGTCTACGGCCGCCGGCGGCCCCTTGAAAGTCCGTGTCGGCTATATCGGCATCACCTGCGAAGCGTCGATTTTCTCCGCCGTTGAGAATGGCTTCTTCAAGGAGGAAGGACTTGAGGTCGAATTGGTCAAGTGCGAGTGGTCGAAATACAAGGACGTGCTTGCGCTCGGCGGATTCGATATTACGCATCACCTGATTATGTATTTGCTCAAGCCGATCGAGCAGGGACTTGACGTGAAGTTCACTGCTGGAATTCACACGGGCTGTCTTCGCGTCCAGGCGGCAACCGGCGGCAACATTCGAAGGGTGCCGGATCTCAAGGGAAAACGAATCGGGATACCGGGGATGGGAACCCCGCCGTTCATCTTTGCCACTCGGGTGCTGGCCGCCAACGGTATCGACGCGAGCCGGGATGTTACCTGGCAAGTCTTTCCCGCGGGGGAGCTTGGATTGGCGCTGGACAAAGGTGAGGTGGACGCGGTAGCTGATTCGGAACCAATCGGCACATTGCTGCTGGCTGAGGGCAAAGTTCGCAACATCGCCGACCAGGCTGCCGATCCACCCTACAAAAACGAATACTGCTGCGCAGTGGTTGTGAACGGGAAGTTCCTCGCCAACAATCCGAAGGCCGCCGCAGCAGCGACGCGAGCGCTGCTCAAGGGTGCCAAGTGGGTTGAAACAAATCCCGCGGCGGCAGCGAGACTCTCGGTCGAGAAAAAGTATCTCGCTTCAAACCCGGAGTTGAACACGCTTGCGATCTCGCACCTCCACTACATCCCGAGCGTTTCCGGAGCCGAAGACGCCCTAAAGTCGGCGGCTGTTGCTATGCAGAGCGCTGGAATGCTCAACCCTGCGACAGATGTCACCGATTTGGCAAAGAGAGCCTTCGTCCACTTGGACGGAGTGTCGGACGAGTGGCTCCAGACTTTGCAGGTAGGCAAAGTGGCCGGCGGGCAATTGCCGCCTGATGAAGACCTGCGGGTTGCCGCGGAGTGCTCAGCAATGCAGGGAACCTTAAAAGTCGCATCGTGCTGCTCACCGGAAAGAGAATGAGGGAATTGGCAGAAATTGAGGCTGCCCAGGCCAGCGACGCTGTCAGCCGATCGCATCGCGCTCAGGTAAACAGCGGGTCGCTCGAGGCTAAGACGCCATGGCAGATTCTGATTTCGGTGCCCCTGGCGGTCGTAATTGCGCTCTCGCTTCACTGGTTCGTGGAAAAAAGGGAGGCACCGGGAGAGACACATTTATATACGTACTTTTTGAGCGGATTACTTGTAGCCTCTATTGGCACAGCTGCTGTGCAAACGCTCTGGTCTGGGTTGCGCAAGCGGACGCGCGCCGCGTACCCCTTGATAGCCGTCGCCGTCTTTTTCCTGGCAGCATGGGAGCTTGCGACCTCCGGCCTTCGCTGGCTTCCGATGCCCTATTTTCCAGGTCCCGCGTCTGTGTTGGCAAGCATGATAAACGATCGGGAGGTACTTTTTGATTGCACCTGCCATTCGCTGCTTCTGCTCGGCTGTGGCTATGCGCTTGGCGTCGTATCGGGTTTGTTCAGTGGGGTCTGCATCGGATGGTTTCCTCAGGCCCGCTATTGGGGTATGCCGGTCCTGAAGATTGTCGGTCCGATCCCAGCCACGGCCTGGATTCCTCTTGCGATGGTACTGTCTCCGTCGGCAATGTTTTCCGCGGTAGCGCTGATCGCTTTGGCGGTCTGGTTTCCGGTGACCATGCTGACTGCCTCCGGCGTGTCCAACACCCCGGCCTCATACCTCGATGTTGCGCGCACGCTCGGCGCCAGCCGCGCGTACCTCATCTTCCGTGTGGCCATTCCTGCAGCAATGCCAAGCATTTTCATCGGCCTGTTCATGGGGCTTGGAACGTCGTTTTTGACCCTCGTAGTGGCTGAAACCGTGGGCGTGAAGTCAGGGCTTGGTTGGTACGTTAGCTGGGCACAGGGTTGGGCGGAGTATGGGAAAGTCTATGCTGCGCTTGTCATCATGGCAGCCTTCTTCTCGACCATCATGACGGCCCTGTTCAAGGTCCGTGACCGCGTGCTTGTCTGGCAAAAGGGAGTCATCAAATGGTAGCCATGTCCGCTGACAGGGTTGCGACCGAAGGCTCGCCGCTGTGGGTGAAAAACGTAACAAAGTATTTCGCGGCGCGTGACCGCGCTGCAACCCACACACCCGCCTTGGACGCGATTTCCTTCTCCGTCACTGCGGGGGAATTGATTTGCATCGTCGGCCCCAGCGGCTGCGGAAAGTCCACACTGCTTCGCCTCGTTGCCGGGCTCGACTTCCCAAACTCGGGCGAGCTTCGAGTTGGAACTGAGGCCATCGCCGGTCCAAGCGCCGAGCGCGGCTTGGTATTCCAGGACCCCAATTTGTTTCCCTGGCTCACTGTCCGGCGCAATGTTCAGGCCGGGCTTGTAGCGCTGGGTATGCTGCGCGAGAAGCGCCGCGAGGTCAGCGAATTCATTCATCTGGTGGGCCTTGAAGGGTTCGCAGATGTTTACCCTCATCAGCTTTCAGGTGGCATGGCCCAGCGTGTTGCGTTGGCTCGGGCGCTGATTACTCATCCCAGAGTCCTGCTGCTCGACGAACCGCTTGGAGCTCTCGACGCCTTCACACGCATGCGAATGCAGGATGAGGTGCTTCGCCTATGGCAGGTTCGCCTCACCACGATGATCCTGGTTAGCCACGATATCGACGAAGCGATCTATATGAGTGATCGAATCCTCATCATGACACCGCGCCCCGGCCGGATCGATCGGACTATTCAGGTAAACCTTGCTCGTCCCCGGGATCGCAGCAGCCCGGAATTCCTCCGCCTTCGCAGCGAAATCCTACAACTGCTTCATCTAGGCGGGAGCGCGAGTTAGCGTGAACTCGGTTTCGGGTTTGGAGTTCGGAGTTTGGGGTTCGGGCCCGCGACTTCTGTATTCTGTATTCTGACTTCTGACTTCCCTCTTCTTTCATCATTCCTGGCCGAAAGTCCTGATGTCTTCGGGACCAGCCTTGGTTTCCACCTTGGTCTCGCCATGGACCATGACCCGGATTTGCTCGACGATCTCAGGGTTCGCAAGCGTAGTGACATCGCCAACGTCCATGGTGTTGGAGATGGCGGCGAGCACCCGGCGCATGATTTTGCCCGAGCGCGTCTTTGGCATGTCTGGAACGATGCGAATGTCCTTGGGCCTCGCAATCTTGCCGATCGTTATCTCGATTGTGCGAAGGATCTTTTCTTCGATTGGCTTGCTTGGCGCGATGCCGGGCTTGAGCGCGATGTAAATCTCAGGTACCCGCCCGCGCACCTCGTCCACCACCGGCACTACTGCAGCTTCTGCTACCTCATCGCAACTCAGGCAAGCGGATTCCAGTTCCTTTGTTCCAAGGCGATGGCCAGCCACATTGATCACATCATCGACCCGGCCCAGGATACGGTAGTAGCCGTCGGCGGCCTCCATCGCGCCGTCGTTACAGAAGTATGGCCAGTCGCGCCAGTCCTTGCTTTTCGAGTTCTTGCAGTATTTGCGATAGTACGTTGCGACGTACCGCTCGGGATCTCCCCAGATGGTTTGGAAGATCCCCGGCCATGGGTTGCGAATACAGATGTTTCCGGCCCGGCCAGAGCCTGCCGCGAGCTCGTTCCCGTCCTCATCCAAAATCACGGGATAAATTCCAGGCACCGGGGGTCCTGCGCTGCCCGGTTTCATCGGATTTAGGGCCGGCTTGGTGCTGCACAGAAATCCTCCATTTTCCGTTTGCCACCAGGTGTCTACGATCACCGCCTCCCGCTTGCCGACGACGTTGTAAAACCAGCGCCACACGTCGGGCTCAATCGGCTCGCCCACGGTGGTCATGTGCTTGAAGTGGTAGTTGTACTTATTCGGCTCATCCGGACCGGCTTTGCGCAACATCCGAATGGCCGTGGGTGAGGTGTGGAAGATGTTGACATTGAGTCGCTCGGCGATCCGCCACGCGCGCCCGGCATCGGGGTAGATGGGAACCCCCTCGTAGATCACGCTCGTTGCGGCAATGGCCAAGGGGCCATACACGATGTACGAATGCCCTGTGATCCAGCCAATATCTGCCATGCACCAGTAGACGTCCTCGGGATGGATATCTTGGATATACTTCGAGGTTCCCGCCACATAGGCCAGGTACCCGCCTGTGCTATGCTGGCATCCCTTCGGCCGCCCCGTCGTTCCGCTTGTGTACATCAGAAAGAGTGGTGCCTCAGCCGGCATCGGCACCGGGGCAACTGTTCGTCCCGTGAACCCTTTCATGACCTCACGAAGGTCATAGTCGCGACCGGCGACCATCGGAGTTGAGGTGGCATCTTTATCACGAAAGCGCCGCCAGACCAGAACCTTGTCGATCCTTTGGCCATTTTTTTCAGCGACAGTCGCTGCGATGTCCGCGTTCGCTTTATGGTCGATCAGCTTACCGCTTCGGTAATAGCCGTCCATCGTGATCAACACCCGGCTTTGGGAATCCGCCACCCTGATTCCGCAAGCCTCGCCGCTAAATCCGCCGAATACCTCCGAGTGAATGACGCCGAGCCGGGCACAGGCTAACATGGTAATCGGCAGCTCCGGGACCATGGGAAGATGCAACGTAACGCGATCACCGGTCTTGAGGCCGGCGAAATCGCGTAGCATCGCTGCAACTTCATTGACTCGGGCCCAAAGCTCCTGATACGTGATCGCTTGATGCCAATCCTGCTCAGGTTCCGGCACGAAAATCAACGCCGCCTTGTTCCGGTATTCCGGCAGATGACGGTCAACGCAGTTGTAACAGGCGTTAAGTTTCCCGCCGGCAAACCATTTCCAGAATGGCGCGTCGCTTGTGTCCAGGGTGGTTTGCCAGTACTGGTCCCAGCTTAGCAGGTCGGCATATTCCTTGAAGCACTCGGGAAACTTATCGATGCTGAACCGCTCGTCGACTGCCGGATCGCTCAGGTTCGCCTGGCCGATGAATTTGGGACTGGGATAATAATATTCTTCCTCCCTCCAATGAACTGCGATTTGCGCCTCGCTGACATCGGGGTCGGTCTTCGACACTGCTGTTGCTCCTTGTTGCGCTGACGTGGCATCTGTTTTTTCTGGCATAAAATGGTCCGATACGAGGTTTGTTTTCTAGCGTTTTCGGGTGGATGCGATCACTGTCTTCGCCGATGCGTACCAGGCTGCGATCGCAGTTAAGAGTCCAAGGTACCCGCCCAACACCGCGAGGCCGGGCTGCGAGGCCAAGTCTGCGATCGCCAGCACGAAGAATGTAATGGTCAACAGCACAAATACGACCAATACCGGGCGGCTGAGAGTTAACGCTGCAATCGTCATGTAAGCAGTGAAGATGCCCCAGGCTAACAGGAACGTTCCGACTGCGGCCGGTATGGCCGCCGCCGGGATCTTCGCGGCATTGAACGTAACCAGCAGCGCAAACGCGATCCAGAAAGCGCCGTACGATGTGAACGCAGTCGCCCCAAAAGTGTTGTTCCGCTTAAACTCCCACATGCCGGCGCAGAACTGCGCTAAGCCGCCGTAGGCGAAGGCCAGGCCTAATACAACGGGTTCTCCAGGTTTTGGAATCCACCCCGCATTCACAGCCGAGAGGACGAAGGTGGTCAATGCGAATGCTGCAAGTCCAAGCGGCGCCGGATCGGCGACCGGCCCAGGGGCTGGAGGTTCATTGCTCATGATCGCGTTTCCAATAGGTTAACTGTTAATCCCAGAAAATGAGACGCACGCTGGCTGAAAATAACTGGCACTACGATCATTCGCCGGTATTGGGCCCGGGACTCTTTGCTGGAGAGGCCAAAAGTTGTTGTTGGGGCTCGCATGCTTCGAAATGTGATGGAATGCGCTTAACCGTCCCCTGCGAACCGCACGGTTCACGCCCGCTCGTAGCATCGAATTTGCCGCCACGCCCACTAGGTAAAGCGCTGGGACCTCAATATGAGACTTGCAGGAATCCGGTCAAGCGAAAGCAGCCATCTATTTCAGGCATTAGACCTTCTAAAAAATTCTGCAAATTCATGCGAGGGTTGCCTATCGCAAGCTGCTTGGGAAGCAACCTGCCGGGCCAT
>Ga0306924_10006664_pt1 | contig 11521 bp, 7 predicted proteins | sample sta12Can44000111_FD_203756 | JGI IMG/M metagenome (GOLD analysis project Ga0306924, IMG submission 203756) | Lab enrichment of tropical soil microbial communities from Luquillo Experimental Forest, Puerto Rico - statanox.12C.anox.44.000.111 (v2)... | ecosystem: Environmental > Terrestrial > Soil...
CACGGCGAGCGCGCCGCCGTAGGCCCGATCGAGCTCCGACAGCGTCGCGTTCGACGCCTGGCCGAGGAGGTGCGCGCGCATCGTCGGCACCTCCTCGACGCCCCCGACGCGATCGCGGCACGCGGCGCGGAGCTGGTGCGCCAGCTCGGTCAGGTCCGCGTCGGGTCCGTACGGTGGATCGCCGATGGCGATGACCCCGATCTTCTCCGCCGCGCCCGCGGATCCCGCCACGAGGAGGGCCGCGAGCGCCGCCCCGGCCATCCGGCTCACGGCTTCGTCCCCGCGTTGTTCGTGTTCCGGACGTCGTGGAACGCCTTCGGCCACGGGGAGCCCGAGTCGAGCGCGCCGTCGACGATGACCGCGTAGAGCTTGCCGTTCGAGGCCGGGAAGTAGGCCGTGCTCATCACCGTGCCCGTCTGGCCCGACGGCGTGTACAGGTTGCCGGCGCGGAGCTCCGTGGAGCCGAGCACGCCGCTCCAGACCTTCGTTCCGTCCGCGCGGAGCGCGACCACGGCGCCGTTCTTCGTCGAGGCGACGAGGGTCGTCGCGGTGCCCGCGAGGATCATCGGCGCGAGGACCGGACCGCCCAGGTTGAACGACGTCGTCCAGACGGACGCGCCGGCGGTCGTGTACCGGTGCAGGTAACCGCCCTGGTCGCCGACGATGACGTCGCCGTTCGAGGCGATCACCGGGGAGTCGACGAGCTTCGCCCCGACCGCCACGACGTTCGTCGTCGAGCCGTCCTTCGTCGTGCGGCTCAGCTTGCCGTCGTCCGACGCGGTCCAGACGTCGCCTGCCGCATCGACCGCGAGCGGCGCGAGGACCCCGGCACCGAGCGTCGGGTTCGAGGGGACGACGCACTTGTTGTCGCTGAACGCGCCGTCGAAGTCGTAGCAGCGCATGGTGGCGTTGAGGACGTCGGTGGCGGCGAAGATGCGGCCGTCGGCGGTGATGACTGGGCCGGCGGTGAAGGAGTCGGATGCCCCCGTCGAATTCTTGTCGCCCGGTGTGATGCTAGCCGAAGCAAATCGACCGCCGCCGGACGCGGCAAATCCCCACTCAGCGCCCGCCGCCGAGGACACCGCTACGGACGTTGCGATTGGGCCGCCCGTTGCGACGCCGACTCCGGACAGCAACGTCGAGCCATCGAGCTTTGAGGCATAGACATTCGCGTCGCTGCTGCCCACCCAGATTCCGCTCGCTCCTATTGCGGGCGACGCTGAGATCTGCCCCGACCCCACGGGCAGCGGTTCGACCAGCTTGGATCCGTCCGCAGCGAAGAAGTACAGCTTCCCGTTGGCCCCGCCGACGACAGCAGCCCCGTCATCGCGCACCGCCGCCGCCGTGAGCCCAACGACGGACGTCGTCTCGGCGTCCTTGACCCACCTGAGCCTCGTCACCGCCACCGGCGCCGCGACGGCCGCCGCGCTCGACGTCTTCGCCCCGTCCCGCGCCGTCACGCTCGCCACCACGGTCCGCTCGAACGCCTCGAACGGAAGGTCGCGCAGCGGCACGTCCGCGACCCACTTCGCGCCGGCGCGCCTCATCGCGATCGGCTTCGTGGGATCCAGGTCGAGCGCGACCGCCGCGTCGAGCACCTCGTGGTCGTCCGTCGCGGTCGCCTCGACGCGGAGGACGCCGTCCCGCAGGCACGCGCTCGCGCCACACGTCGCGGTCACGCCGGCCACGGACGGCGCCACCGTGTCCGGCCAGCAGCGCGACTCGCCGTCCGCGACGGCGCAGTACTGCCCCGCCGGGCAGTCGAGGCTGCTCGCGCAGGACGCCTTGTCCTCGACCACGCCGCACGCGGCGGCGAGGACGCCGAGGACGAAGATTCCGATCCGCTTCATCCGTTTCCCCCTAGAAAGCGAACCGCCACGCGACGCCGGCCGCGATGGCGACGCCTCCCGCGGCGAGCGACGCTCCGCTGAGCGTCCGGTATCGATCCCAGTCGCGCTTCGCGCGCACCCATCCCGAGAGGTCCGACGCCGCGGCGGCGCGGTCCCCGGCGTCGCGCGCCTGGAGCGCGAACACCGTCCCGGCCACGACCGCGGCGACGCCCGCGGCGGCCACCGACCACGCGGCGACGTGGGCCGCGCGCGGCCCGGGCGGCGGCGGGAGGGTCCCGACGAGCTGATCGAGCGCGCTCCGGAGCGGCCGGACGGCCTCGACGCCGGGCGCGACGTCGACGACGCGGCGCGCGCGCACCGCCTCGGTGTCCGCGTCCGCGAGCGCGAGCTCGTAACGGGTCCCCTCGCTCCGCCCCTGCGCGCTCGAGGTCACCGCATAGGCGAGGCCGGCGCGCTTCGCGGCGCGCGCCCCCTCCGACGCGTCCTCGCACGCGACGCCGTAGTCGAGGAAGCGGCCCGACATCGACCGGCCCGCCTCGGCGATCGCCTCGCCGCGCGCGAGCGCCGGGTCGCCGCCGATCTGCGGGCGGCAGAGGAGGAGTCGATCCCCGGCGGCAGCTGAGGCGATCGCGAGGGCCGAGATCAGCGCTGCGGTGAGAGCCATCCGGTCCAGGCCTCCGCGCGATACAACACCATTCGTGGATACGGTGTCTTCATCACAGATCCGCCCCAGAGTGCAAGCGGCGTGCTGCCCGCGAATTGCCGCGGCTGCCATGAACCACGGGTGAGCACCCGGTCCTACCCGGCCGCGCCGAAGCCGCGGCGGTCCGCCGCGCGGCCGGCTCCCCTCCGTTCACGCGCTGTCGTATCGCGGGCTTGGCCTCGGTCCGCGCTTCGCACATCCACTGTCCGTTGTTTCGCCGGATGGTCCGGCTACCATGCGGTCTCACGATCTTCACGGGGAGAGACGAATGTCTGGATCGCGACGAGAGGTCCTTCTCGCGTGCGCCGTCGCGCTCGTCGGCGCGGCGTGCGCGTCCAGTCCGGGTTCCAAGCCGCGGTCGTGCGCGACGAGCGCCGAGTGCCCTGCGGACGCGCGGTGCCTCGCGCGCGCCTGCGTCGCCAACGCGCCGCCGGTCGCGGAGATCGCGGGCCGAAGCGATCCGATCGAGGAGTTCGCGCTGGTGACGCTCGACGGCACCCCGAGCCACGATCCCGATCCGGAGGACGGCGTCGCGTCCTACGCCTGGACGATCACGTCCGTCGATGCGCCCTGCGAGCCCCCGGTCGTCGCGAGCACGACGAGCACCGCCGCCGTGCGATTCGCCTGCGCGGGTCGCTATGGCGTGTCGCTCGTGGTGACCGACCGGCTGGGGCGAGCCAGCGCCCCTGCGTTCGCTGCGGTCCAGGTCCTGCCCTCGACGAGGCCTCCGACGATCGTCGCGGGCGGTGACGTGGTCACGGGCCACCACTGCAGCGGCGACCCGCTCACCTGCGTGACGTTCGACGGGCAGGCCGCGGCGCCGGTGCAGCTCATGCTGCTCGCGGCGCCGACCGACCCGGCGGTCTCGATCGCGTGGCGCGTGACGACGCCGCCCGGTCAGCCGCTCGGCCCCGAGAGGCGCGTGCGGTTCTCGCCGGACGCATCTTCCCCGAGCCCGCTCGTCTGGATCGAGACGGATGGCGCCGCCATGTCCGGCGACTGGGTGTTCACGGCGGAGGCTCGCGATGCGGCGGGCGTCCTCGGCGCCGCTCCGGTGCGCGTGAGCATCCTGAACTCGCCGCCCGTCGTGACGAGCGATGCGAAGAGCCCGCTCGAGATCGACCACACGTTCGACGCGGGGACGCGCCGCTTCCTCGCCGCCGGCCGGATCCCGGTCTCGGTCGTGGACCCCGACGGCGATCCGATCGTGGATCGGACCGCGTCCTGGCGGCACACCGGCGACGGTCCCTCGACGTTCGAGGGGACCGACGAGGGCGACGCGCTCACCTCATCGGCGGTCGTCACCTACGTCGCCCCGGCCGATGCGCTGCTCCTCGTCGGTGGCGAGGGGCTCGCGCGTTCGATCGAGCTCTCCGTGACCGACGTGAACGGCGCGACGACGCTCGCCTCCTGGGACGTGGTCGTCAAGAACCGCGCACCCGTCGTCACGCAGGTGCAGAACGTCGGCGTGGGGCACGGCTTCGATCGGACGGGAAGTCGGTACGTCGCGTCGGCCTCGCTCGCCGGGTTCGTCGATCCGGACGGCGACCCGCTGGTCCAGGCCGGTCCAACGCTCGATCCGGTCTGCCCTGACGTCATCGTCTCGGGGGGAAAGGCCGTCGTGAGCTGCTCCATGTACTACGCCGGCGTCCCCGCGCTCGCGAACTTCGCCGGGACCCATCGGATCCAGCAGACGATCGCGGATCCCTGGGTGCAGCAGTCGACGGCGACGACGGTCGAGATCGGCAACTGGATGCCCTCGCTCCCGCCGTACGAGGCGATGGTGAGCGTGCCCTGCTACGAGGTGAACTACTGCTGCGAGCACGACGTCTACCCGAACGTGGCCGACTGCCTCGTGTACGCGGAGCACATCGCGGGGTCCACGGCGACCTTCCAGTCCGGTGTCCGGGACCAGGACGGCGATCCGCTCGTGGTCACCTACGAACTCGGCGGCTCGCACGAGCAGGTGGTCTGCTTTCCGGAGGAATGCCCGAAGACCTTCACCCTGTCGTTCGGCGCGACCCAGGACTGCAACCCGACCAAGGTGACGGGCACCGCCACCGCGTCCGACGGGCTCTCGACCGGAAAGGCGACCATCGCGGTGAATCGCACGTGCACGTATTGATCGGGAGCGACCGCGGTCGGCGGGGTCAGCCCCGCCCGCGCACCAGCCGCTTCCGCTCGACCACCGCGTCCGCCGCCTGCGCGATGAGCTCCGGCCCGAGCGCCTTGTCCAGTACGGCGTCCGCGCCGGCCTGGGCGAGCTTCCGCTCCTCGCCCTCCCCGATCCGGGCGGTGACGGCGACGATGGCGAGGTCGAGCTCTCCGCCCGCGTCGCGGATGAGCCGCACGAACGACTCGCCGTCCATGCACGGCATGCGTATGTCGGTGAGGAGCAGGTCGAGCGCGAGCAACTCCTCGGAGAGGACGCGGAGTCCCTCCGAGCCGTCCGCGGCGATGAGCACCTCGAACCCCCGGTCGGCGAGCGCATCGGCGAGCATCCGGCGCTGGAGCGCGTCGTCGTCCACGACGAGCGCGCGACGGGGGCGGGCGGAGATCTGGGCGATGGCGTTCGAGAGGATCTCCTCCGCGGCCTCGTCGAGCTTGAACTTCACGCCCATGCCGTTCGCGTTCGCGAACGTGACGATCGCCTGGGTGACGAGGTCGTCGCCGCTCGGGAGCTTCAGCTCGAGCGCGACGGTCGCGCCGACCGGCGCCGGGTTCGGCGTTCGTACGAAGGCGCCGCCGTTCGAGAGATTCTCGACGAAGTCGGCCTTGAGCTCCTCCCCGGTCGCGTACTCGATCGTCGCCCTGGGCGCCGGCGGCGCAGCGCCCGGACCCGCGGGGGCATCGCCCAGGGTCGCCGGCGGCGCGACGGGCTGGATCTTGATCGGCGCCTTCACGGCGAAGCGCGGCGCGATGCGCGTGTTGCCGCCCGTCGGCACGGGCACGTGCTCGGCGAGCGCAGCGCAGAGTGCGGGCGGGGTGGGGGCAATCTCCAGCGTGTAGCCCGCCGCCTTCCCCGGCGCGGCGTCCTCGGCGCGGCGCACGCCCACGACGCGGGCGCGCCCCTCGACCGGACGTGGGGCGCCGGGCACCCGCACGGCGAGGACCAGCTCGTCCCCCTCGGGCGGCGCGATCGGCGCGGCGACGAAGAGGAGCCGCGTGTCGGCCCGGTAGGTGGCGCCCTCCCAGCCCGGACCGCCGACGTCCATGGCGAGCGCGGGGCGTCCCCCCTCGACGCGGCGGCGCGAGGGCGGGGCGCCCGCGTCCTCGAAGAAGCGCGCCGCGGTGGAGAAGAGCGCGGCGGGCGCCACGGCCGACGCCTTGAGCTCACAGCCGGCGAAGCTCGCGCGGAACGCGGCGCGGTCCCTCTCCGGGATCCCGGTGAGCATCGAGGCGCGTCCCCCGGCGCGGGCCGCCCAGAACGCGAGCCGGTCGCGGATCGCGGGCGAGAACGCGCCCTCTGCGAACCGGACCACGACGACGAGCGTTCGCGCAGGGACGCGGTAGGCCAGGTCGCAGCCCTCCAGCGCGGAACCGAAGAGCTGCGGGAACGCGAGCACGAGCCGCTCGGCCACGAGCAGCCGCTCGGCGGCGGCGCGGACGAAGACGCACAAGAGGTCGACGGTGGCCATGAGCTCCCCTGGTTCCACCGATCGTCCGCTGCAACGCGGGCGCCCTCGGAACCCTTGGAGATCCGGGGCGGGCGCGGGACCGGGTACGACCCGGGGTCTCGCAACACCCGACCGCGCGACCCGCCTCCGCGGCTGCGCGGAGAGTGGGGGCACGTGCGCTGCAATTCCACCCCCGTCGCCACGCACGAAAGGAGCTGCCCATGACCCAGAAGTCCATGATCCTCGCTGGATTCCTCGCACTTCCGCTGATGGCGCGCGCGATGCCCGCCCGCATCCAGGTCTTCGAGACGGCCGTCCGGTCCGCGCCGCAGCCCTCCGCCTCGGTCGTCCACGTCTTCGTGGAGGGCACGGACGTCTCCGTCTCGGAGGAGCGGTTCGGCGCGTACCGCAAGGTGCGGCTGCCGCGCGGGAAGACCGGCTTCGTCGACGAGCGGGCGCTCTCGCTCGCCGGCGCGGCGAGCGTCGCTCCTCCGTCCGGCGCCGAGCCTGCCGCGTCCGGCGGTGCCGCGCAGGTCGCGACGGTCGCGTTCGAGCCGAACGTCTCCGTGGCGTCCGCCCCGGCGCGAACCTGCGAGGCGACGGCGACGACGGTGGCGGAGACGGTGCTCCGCTCCGGTCCGGACGCGGGGGCTCCGATCCTCTCTCGGGTGGAGCCGGGCGGCCGCCTCTGCGTCGTCGGGCATTCGACGCGCGGCTTCCGCCGCGTGAAGCTCCCGACCGGCGAGTCGGGCTTCGCCCCCGAGGGCGCGTTGCACGTCCTCGAGGTCGCGACCGTCGAAGGGTACGTCGATGCACCTCCCGTCGTGACGCCGGCGCGCTGGGCGGCGCCCGTTCAGCCCGTCCCCGCCGTGCGCGCCGTCTCGCTCGCGCCTCCGACGCGGGCGGTCGCCGCCCCCGCGCCGCCATCGAGCGTCCCGGCGGACGTCTACGCGATCGTGAAGGTCGGCGGGTACGCGCCGCAGCACGAGGACCTGAGCGCCTTCGGCGCCGGCTTCGACGGCGAGGTCGCGATCGGCCGCCGGTTCACGCCGAACCTCGCGCTCGAGGCGGCCGCCGGATGGTTCAGGAGCACGACCAACGTCGGGAACAGCGCGCTGTCGATCATCCCGCTCACGGCGACGGGCAAGGTGATCCTGCCGGTCGAGCAGCTCGAGCTCTACGGGCTCGCCGGCGCGGGCGTGTACTTCGCGTCCTTGTCGGCATCGAGCGACACCGGGTCCGGAAGCGCGAGCGGGACTGCGTTCGGATTCCACCTCGGCGGCGGCGCGGCGCTCAAGGTCACGCCCGCCGCCTCAGTGGGCGCGGACCTTCGCTACCTGTTCGCCAACCCCACGTTCTCGGGCACCAACGGCACCGCGAAGATCCACCTGAACGGCCTCCGCTTCGCCGCGACGCTCGAGTACCGCTTCTAGATCCCCGCCGCCGCGGCGTGGCCGGCGTCTCGGCGGAGCACCGCCGGGATGCCGTCCCGCCACGCGCGGGCGAGCTCGTCCACGGGGACCGAGAGCGCGCCCTGGATCTCGAGCCGGTCGCCGCCGACCGCGCCGAGCGCGATGACCGGGGCGCCGCACTGCTTCGCGAGCTCCGTGACGCGGCCGAGGTGCTCCTTCGGGAACGAGACCACGATCCGGCTCGCGTCCTCGCCGAAGAGGACGAAGTCCTTCCGCGCCGGGAACGGGATCCGGACCGCCGCGCCGATCCACGGAGCGCGCTGACCTGACGGCGCGTCGTGCATCATGCAGCACTCGGCGAGCGCGACGGCGAGGCCGCCGTCGGAGCAGTCGTGCGCGGAGGAGAGGAGCCCCTCCTTGATGGCGCGGCGAACCGTCTCCTGGACGGCCTTCTCCTTCGCGAGGTCGAGCGCGGGCGGGCGGCCGGCCTCCTTGCCGTGCTCGGCGGAGAGGTACTCCGAGCCTCCGACCTCGCCCTGGAGCGTGCCGACCAGCGCGACGACGTCGCCCGCCTGCTTGAACGCGCTCGTGCAGGCCCGCTCGACCGGCTCGACGAGGCCGACCATGCCGATGGTGGGCGTCGGCAGGATCGCCTGCCCCTCGGTCTCGTTGTAGAGCGAGACGTTGCCGGACACGACCGGCGTGCCGAGCGCGCGGCAGGCGTCGCCGATGCCGCGCACGCACTCCGCGAACTGCCACATGATCTCCGGCTTCTCCGGGTTGCCGAAGTTCAGGCAGTCGGTGATCGCGATGGGCTCGCCGCCCACGCAGGCGATGTTCCGCGCGCACTCGGCGACGGCGTGCATCGCCCCGAGGTGCGGATCGAGGAAGCACCAGCGCCCGTTCGCGCCGACCGACAGCGCGAGCCCCTTCCGCGCGTGGACCTCGTTCCCGACCGCGAGCCGGACCACCGCCGCGTCGCCTCCCGGCCGCACCGCGCCGACGAGCCGGACCATGTGGTCATACTGACGGTAGACCCACTCCTTCGAGGCGATCGTCGGGCGGGCGAGGAGGTGGAGCAGGACCGCGCCGAGGTCCTTCGGCTCGGGGAGCGCGGAGGGATCGAAGGCGTGCAGCGCGGGGAGCGCGGGGTGCGGCGTCATGGGGCGCTGGTACTTGGGCGCGCCCTCGGTGAGCGGGTCGACCGGGATGTCGGCGACGACCTTGCCGTGCCAGTGCGCGCGCCAGCGACCGCTGTCGGTCACGCGCCCGACGATCGCCACGTCGAGGTCCCACTTCGTGCAGATCCGCCGGACCACGTCCTCCTTGCCCCCGGCGGCCACGAGGAGCATGCGCTCCTGCGACTCCGAGAGGAGGATCTCGTACGGCGTCATGCCCTCCTCGCGGAGCGGCACCTGGTCCAGGAAGAGGTCGAGCCCGTTTCCGGCGCGGCCCGCCATCTCCACCGACGAGCTGGTGAAGCCCGCCGCGCCCATGTCCTGGATGCCGACCACGGCATCCGTCTGGAAGAGCTCGAGGCAGGCCTCGAGCAGGAGCTTCTCCATGAAGGGGTCGCCGACCTGCACCGTCGGCCGCTTCTCCTCGGTCGAGGCGTCGAACTCGGCGGAGGCCATCGTGGCGCCGTGGATCCCGTCGCGGCCGGTCTTGGCCCCGATGTACATGACCGGGTTCCCGACGCCGGCCGCCGTGCCGAGGAAGATCTTGTCGGCCGGGAGGATGCCCAGCGTGAAGGCGTTCACGAGGCAGTTCCCGTTGTAGCTCGGGTGGAACATGACCTCGCCGCCCACGGTCGGGACGCCGATGCAGTTGCCGTAGCCGCCGATGCCGGCCACGACGCCCTCGAGCAGGTAGGCGGTCTTCGGATGAGAGGCGTCGCCGAAGCGGAGCGAGTTCATCGAGGCGATGGGCCGAGCACCCATCGTGAATACGTCCCGGAGGATGCCGCCGACGCCGGTCGCCGCCCCCTGGTACGGCTCGATGTAGCTCGGGTGGTTGTGGCTCTCCATCTTGAACGCGGCGGCGAGCCCGTCGCCGAGGTCCACGACGCCGGCGTTCTCGCCCGGCCCCTGGATCACGCGCGGGCCGGTCGTCGGGAACGACTTCAGGTGGACGCGCGACGACTTGTACGAGCAGTGCTCGCTCCACATCACCGAGAACACGCCCAGCTCGGTCAGGCTCGGCTCGCGGCCGAGGTGGCGCTTCACCTGCTCGTACTCTTCGGGGGTGAGCCCGTGCTGGGCGACGACTTCCGGCGTGATGGCGTCCGTCATGAGGGCGCGGATTCTAACGGCCGTCGCCGCAGATATCGAGGGCGGCGAGGGATCGCCTGGCCCACGGGCAGGCCGGGGGGCAGGGCGGCGGCGGCGGGGCGGCGACCGAGCTACGGCGCACAGCTCACTTTGGAGCCGCCCGTCGTCGCCACGGTGCAGATGGCCGCGCCGGTGTTCTCCACCGTGCTCCCGCCGTCCGCCGTCCCCGTGACGCTCACGCGCACCGCGAGTTCCGTGCTCGCGCCGCCGGTCAGCGCGACGGTCGCCGTGTCGACCGGGTAGCGGGTCGCGACGAGTTGCGCTCCACCTCGCTGGCCGCCGCCGAGCCTCGCGACGAGGGACGCCCCGCCCGCGCCCGAGAGCGTGACGCTCGCGTTGTCGTCCGCGTCCACCTCGAACGACGGCGAGGCGACCTGCGCCGCGCCGACCGTGCACGCGTGCGTCGCGGCGACGTACTGAAGCGTCGCGACCGCGATGACGGCCGCGACGGGGTTGACCGAGTCGAAGCTCGCGATCGAGCTCTTCACCGTGAGGACCGGGAAGCCGCGCTGCGGGTCGTCCTGGACGTCGGTCACGATGTGCTGGACGACGTTCTCGTCGCCGCTCACCTTCACGGACTGCTGCGCCGCGGCGGCGGTGATCTGGACCTGGATCCCGTCCTGGGCGGAGACGCCCTCGAACGCGCGGACGTTGCGGAACTCCTCGCGGTAGACGCCGTTTCCCTGGACGTACGGCTCGCACCCGGCGAGCGCGCCCAGCGCGGCGAGCACCACGGCGAGGAGCTCCCCTGCGCCAGGTGTCGCGCCCGGGCGACGCCCCCACGTTCTCGAACGAGCACACCCGGCGCCGGCGCGGGCCCGGAGGCGAAGGGCACGGGGGCCGGGGATCCGCGGATCTGGACTGCGGGAGTTGGCGGCGATCACGGGCGTCCGTCCCGAGCGACCGCCCCTCGTGGCGCGGCCATGCTCACGAGCAGGATAGCTGCAAGTTGCTCGCCCGCGAACTCCGTGGCCGTGCGACGGCACGTCGGCGCGCGTACCGGGTGCGCGCCTGATCCCGATCAGCGGAGCGGCGCCGCGTCCGGCGCGGCGCGCGCCGGCGCCGGCGGAGGCGCGACCTCGAGGGTCTCGCCCACCGCCAGCACGCGGACGCGCTCCTGGGGCAGATGGCGGCGGAGGCGCTCGGCCTCGAGCCGGCGCGGCGGCTCGTCGAGAGGCTCGTCGGCGAGCTTGAACGTCCCCCAGTGCATCGCGACGAAGGTGCGCGCGCCGACGTCCTCGAAGGCCTGGAGCGCATGCTCGGGATCCATGTGCTGCCGGAGCATGAACCAGCCGGGATCGTAGGCGCCGATGGGCAGGAGCGCGGCGTCGATGGCCGGGAAGCGCGCGCCGATCTCCCGGAACCCGGCGAAGTAGGCGCTGTCCCCGGCGTGGTAGAGGGTCGCCGCCGATCCCTCGACGACGAAGCCGCCCCAGAGCGTCTCGTTCGTGTCGGCGAGCCCGCGGCGGCTCCAATGCTGCGCCGGCACGAACGTGACGCGCACCTCGCCGACGCGCGTCGATCCCCACCAGCCGAGCTCCGTCGCCTCGAGCCCCCGCGCCCGGAACCAGCGCGCGAGCCCGAGCCCGCCCACCACCGGAGCGCTGAC
>Ga0306924_10006666_pt1 | contig 11520 bp, 14 predicted proteins | sample sta12Can44000111_FD_203756 | JGI IMG/M metagenome (GOLD analysis project Ga0306924, IMG submission 203756) | Lab enrichment of tropical soil microbial communities from Luquillo Experimental Forest, Puerto Rico - statanox.12C.anox.44.000.111 (v2)... | ecosystem: Environmental > Terrestrial >...
TTTGAATTCTTGCCTCATCGCGTCCTGCTTGATCTCGAGGGCTGGCCGGAGCAAGACATCTTCGCACACTAGCCGCGCGAGCGAGGGAGGGGGATCTTTTCGATGCCGGTTAACCGGAGTTCGGCGGCGGCAGCACAGCCGATTGCCGCTCAAGGTCGACGGTCGCGCGGGGGCGCCGATCTCGAGGTCGCCCGCCGCGTGATCCGCGCCGAAATTTATGGGCTCGAGGGTTTGGCTGAAGAGCTCGACGGCAGTTTCGAAGACACGGTAAGTGCCTGCATATCGATGCTAGGACGGATTATCGTCACCGGTATCGGCAAAAGCGGTCATGTCGGCCGCAAGATCGCCGCCACCCTGGCTTCGACCGGCACTCCGGCGCAGTTCGTTCACCCGGTCGAGGCAAGCCACGGCGATCTCGGGATGATCGGGTCCGGCGATGTGATCTTGGCTCTGTCGAATTCGGGCGAGACCAGCGAGCTCGCCGACATCGTGGCCTACTCCCGGCGCTTTGAGATTGTGCTGATCGCGATCACCGGAGGCGCGCGATCGACGCTCGCCGAAGCGGCCGACATCGTGCTGCTGCTGCCGTCGGCGGCCGAGGCCTGTCCGATGGGGCTCGCGCCGACGACCTCCGCGACGATGATGATGGCCCTGGGAGACGCGCTCGCGATCGCTCTTCTTGAGCGCAAGGGCTTCTCCTCAGCCGATTTTCGGCTGTTTCATCCGGGCGGAATGCTCGGCCGCCGCTTGCTGCGGGTCCGCGACATCATGCATGCGGGAGAGGAGATCCCGCTCGTATCACCGGACGCGCCGATGTCCGATGCGATTCTCGTGATGACGGCAAAGAGCTTTGGCTGCGTCGGCGTATGCGATGCCAAAGGCTGTCTGATCGGGGTTGTCACCGACGGCGACTTGCGTCGCCATATGGGGGTGTCGCTGCTGGAGCGCAGCGTGGCGGAAGTCATGCACCGCAAACCAAAGACGATCGCGGCCACCGCGCTCGCGATGGATGCGTTGGGGCTGATGAACCGTTTCGCGATCACCTCGCTCTTTGTTTTCGACGAAGACGAAAGACCGGTCGGTTTTCTGCACATGCACGATTGTCTTCGGGCAGGCGTTGCTTGAGGCGGTTATAATGCCCGTGCCGGTGAAGGTGCTGGAGCAGGAAGCGGCGCTGCCCTCCGGCGCGGTGGTACGAGCGCCGCCGCCGGACCGGCAGCGGCGGGTTCCGGTAATGGACGACCGCTATAGCCGGCGCGTGGTGTTCCTGAAGCGTCTGTTGCCGGCGATTGGCGTGACCCTCTTGCTGTTGGTGGCCGGTTGGCCGCGCCTTGCCCCGCTCTTGGAACGAGTGCGGCTCGGCTTTCCCGCGATCGATCTGCGTGAGGCCCGCGAGTTGCGGATGCTCAATCCTCGCTATGGCGGCTTTGATCGCTACAACCGGCCATATGTCGTGACCGCTGCGATCGGCCGACAGGTGCCCGACCGGAACGACGTCATGGCGCTCGAACGGCCCAAGGCGGTGATGACCGTTCACGGCGGCGCCTCCGTCGTGCTGACAGCCGCAACCGGGGTCTACCAATCGCAGGCCCAGTTGTTGGATTTGTTCACGGACGTCAACCTGGTCCACGAAAACGGCACGCGGTTCGTCACGCAACGCGCGCACCTCAACCTGTCCGACAATTCCGCCGAGGGTCACGACCCGATCGAAGGCAACGGACCTTCGGGCGACATCACCGGGCAGGGCTTTCGGATCTTGTCGAAAGGCGAGATCATCCTGTTTACGGGCCAATCGCATCTCTTGTTCAAGGGAACCAAGCCGAGCGGTGCTTTGGCCGAGCCTCCGGCGCTGCCCGCGGCGGTCGAGAGCAAGGCTGCGCGCATCGAAGCCGCGGTCGCCGTCTCCCCGGTTGTCGCGCCGGCTTCGCCTCCTCCAGTTGTCGCTCGGGCGGCACCAACCCATGTCGGGGCGGCGGCAACGCCTCACCTTGCTGCGAAACTCCAACCGAGCACCAAACATGTCCGCCGGAAGGCGATCCGCGACAAACCGGCGGTGACCAAGGTAAAGCATAATGGCGGATGATAGTTTTGCCGGCGGCGGGGTCTGGGACCGGCCGATCCTCGATGGGCCGCCAGCAAGCCGGCTCCCGCCGTGCTGGAGCGCGATTGGCTTCGCCTCGGTGCTGCTGTGTTTGTGGTCGGCCGGCGCGCCGACGGCCGCTCAGGGGTTGAACCTCGGCGCCGCTTCGGAGGATCGGCCGGTCGCCATCTCGGCCACTTCGGGGATCGAGTGGCAACAGGACGCGCAGGTCTACATCGCCCGCGGCAACGCTACGGCGAAGCGCGGAACTACCGAAGTCGATGCCGACACGCTGACCGCACATTACCGTCCCAGCAATGGCTCGGGCGGCGAAACCGAGATCTACCGTCTCAACGCCGACGGTCACGTTACGATCAAGGGTGAAACCCAGACCGTCGTCGGCGACCAAGCGGTCTGGGATGTCGATCAGCAGATGGGTATCGTCACCGGCAAGGCACTGAAGCTTACAACGGCGACGGATGTGGTGACTGCGCGCGACAGCCTGGAATGGTACGACCAGAAGCAGGTTGCGGTGGCGCGAGGCGACGCGGTCGCGGTAAGGGAAAATGTCAAACGGATCCGTGCCGACGTGATCACGGCTCATATGACCAAAGACAAGGCGACGCCTGCAGAGCCGAGGCCTGGAGCACGATCCACCAAACCGGCATCCGCGACCCCACCGGAGAAACCGGGGGCAGGGCTGCCCGGAGCCGGCGAGGAGGGCTCGCGCATCAGCCGCATCGACGCACTGGGCAACGTCATCGTCTCGACTGCGACCGATATCGGGCGCGGCGACTACGGGGTCTACAACGCCGATACCGGGCTCGTCACCTTGCTCGGCAACGTCACGATCACCCGCGGGGACAACGCGATCCGAGGTCAATACGCCGTGGTCGATCTGAACAACAATGTCAGCCGCATGATGCCCACCGCTGGCAAGCCGGGCTCTCCCGCGTCGCGCGTGGAAGGTCTGTTCGTGCGTCAGGATCAGTCGGGGGCTCCAGGCGGGCGCAGCCCTGCGACCCCGGCGACCCCGGCGAGCGGACAAAAGCCGTGAACGCGGGAGCGGCGCGATACGGCTCGGTTGCGGCGCCCGGCGTTGCGAGGCCGCAGCTCGTCGCCGACAATCCCGGTCTCTTGGGACACGGGCTCGGGAAAGCCTTCAAACGCCGTCCGGTGCTGCGCAACGTCAATGTGTCGGTGCAGCGCGGCGAGGCGGTAGGGCTACTGGGACCGAACGGGGCTGGGAAGACGACCTGCTTTTACATCATAACCGGGCTGATCGCGGCCGATACCGGGATTGTGAGCCTTGATGGGCGCGATATCACCGATCTCCCGATGTATCGCCGTGCCCGGCTCGGCATCGGTTACCTGCCGCAGGAAGCATCGATATTCCGTGGTCTCACGGTCGAGCAGAACATCCGAGCGATCCTTGAGATCGCCGAGCCCGCTTTGGAAATGCGCGAGGCGATGCTCGAGGCGTTGATGGCCGAATTCTCGATAACCCACCTGCGGCGGGCGCCGGCGATGGCGCTTTCGGGTGGCGAACGGCGACGATGCGAGATCGCTCGCGCGCTGGCGACCCAGCCGCACTTCATCTTGCTCGACGAGCCGCTGACCGGCATTGATCCGATCGCCGTTAGCGAAATCCGCGATCTCGTGGCCCATCTCAAAGATCGAGGAATTGGGGTGTTGATCACCGACCACAACGTGCGCGAGACCCTCGAGATCGTCGATCGGGCCTATATCCTGCACGAGGGACAGGTGCTGATGGAAGGCACCCCCGCCGAAATCGTTGCCGATACTGACGTAAGGCGCGTTTACCTGGGAGAGAGGTTTAGCCTATAAGCCGCTCCGAACGGAGCGGGATGTGAATAGGACGGTTATTTCGCAGCGGCTCGAGCCGCGCCTGTCGCAGGCGCTGATCATGACGCCTCAGCTGCAGCAGGCGATCAAGATGCTGCAGCTCTCTAACCTCGAGCTGACCGATTTCATCGATCGCGAGATCCAGCAAAACCCGCTGCTGGAGCGGCGCGAACGGCAGCCGCCTGAGAATGCTCTAGGCCACGATGTCAGCCCGGCTGAGAGCGGGTCGCTAACCGCAGCGCCCGAGATGCTCACGGGCGAGTTCACACCCGATGCGCCCGAGCACTGGCAACCGCAGTGGGGAGAGGACGGCGACCGGCCGGTCGATTTTGGCGGCGAGCCGCAAACGTGGCGCAATCACAACGGAAGCTTCGATCCAGATGGTCCCGTCGGGCTCGACCAGACCGCGACCCGGCAGCGCACCCTGCGTGAGCATCTGCTCGAGCAAATCGGGACCGACCTTGGCGACCAAGGCGACCGGGTCATCGCAGCGCATCTTCTCGATCTCCTCGACGAGAATGGTTATCTCCGGGTTGACGATGGTTACGCTCGTGCCGGTCTCGACGGAGTGGCACGGCTCCTTGGTTGCGGTCTCGACCGGGTCGAGCGGGTTTTGGCGCGCCTCCAACAATTCGATCCCGCCGGTGTCTTCGCCCGCGACCTGAAGGAGTGCCTGATACTCCAATTACGTGATCGGAATCGTTTCGATCCGGCGATGGAGGCTCTGCTCGATCACCTGCCGTTGGTGCGCGACCGCAACATCGCCGCGCTAGCCCGGGTGTGCCGCGTCGATGCCGCCGATGTGGTCGAGATGATCAGCGAGATCAAATCGCTCGACCCGCGGCCGGGGCTCGCCTTCGACCCGCCGCTCGCCCAACCCGTGGTGCCCGATATCCTGATGCGGCCACAGCCAGATGGCGGCTGGATCGTCGAGCTCAATGCGGAAACCCTCCCTCGCGTCTTGGTCAACAACAGCTATTACGCTCGGATCCGCAAGGCGACGCGCAGCAAGGCCGAGAAGGATTACTTGACCGAGCGGTTGCACGCCGCCAACTGGCTGGTCAAATCTCTGCACCAGCGTGCTACCACCATCCTCAAAGTCGCCGCCGAGATCGTCCGCCAGCAGGATGCGTTCTTTCGCTACGGCGTGCGATCGCTGCGACCGCTGATCCTGCGCGACATCGCCGATGCGATCGGCATGCACGAGAGCACGATCAGCAGGGTGACCAGCAACAAATACATGGCCACACCGCGTGGTCTTTATGAGCTCAAATATTTCTTTACTTCGGCGATCGCGGCTGCTGGCGGGAGCGGCGCGCATTCGGCAAAAGCGGTTCGCCACCGTATCCGCGCTCTGATCGATGGCGAACCCCCCCACGGCACGCTGTCGGACGAGCGCATCGTCGAACTGCTTCGCCAGGAAGGCGTCGATATCGCCCGCCGCACGGTCGCCAAATACCGCGAGGCCATGCGTATCCCGTCTTCGGTTCGGCGGCGGCGGGACAAGCTGCTCGCGCTTTGAAAGCGAGATCGCAACGAGGCGGCCGCCTCGAACGGAGGGGTACGGCTTGATCCCCCGACCGCGGGTCCCCACCTTCGAACCCCGGGACTTGGATCTCATCCCGGCTTCGGCGGGAAGAGGTAAACATCCATGCAGCTGACCGTCACGGGCAAGCAGATCGACACCGGTGTTGAGCTGCGCCGACATGTCGAGACGAGCCTCGACGCGATCCTCGGCAAGTATTTCAAGACTGCGATCGAAGCACATGTAGTGTTCTCAAAGGAGGCGCATCTCAGCCGGACCGAGGTGTCCATCCATATCGGCCGCGGAATTGTCGTCAATGCCGGCGCTTCGGGGACCGAGACCTATGCGGCCTTTGATGCCGCCGCGGAGCGAATCGCAAAACAGATGCGCCGCTACAAGCGTCGGTTACGCGATCACCACGCAAAGATGCGTGAGTCCTTCGAAGCGGGCGAGAGCGCTCGGGATTACGTCCTGGCGCCGTTAGCAGAGGAGGATGACGGCGATGGCGGACCAGCGGTGGTAGCGGAGATGAGCACCGACCTGCCGAGCCTGACCGTCGGAGAGGCGGTGATGCGCATGGATCTCGCCGATGCGGCGGTGTTGCTGTTCCGCAACCGCTCGCATGGCGAGCTCAACCTCGTCTACCGGCGTCCGGATGGCAATATCGGGTGGATCGACCCGGAGCTCGACCCCGCCCGGCGGATGCGTCGCCGCGCGACCTGACCTCGCTATTGGCGATGGAGATTGCCGACCTGATAACCCCGCGCAGCGTGGTTGCTCAGCTGCGCGTTTCTAACAAAAAGCAAGCCTTGCAGGAGCTTGCGAAGCGGGCCGCCGGCCTCACCGGGATCCAGGAGCGCGCGATCTACGATGTTCTTGTCGAGCGTGAGCGGCTCGGTTCGACCGGGATCGGAATGGGTGTCGGGATCCCGCATGGTAGGCTCTCAGGGCTCGACACCCTATGCGGAGTTTTCGCCCGGCTGGATCGACCGGTCCCATTCGACGCGATCGATGACCAGCCGGTCGACTTGATCTTCTTGCTGCTGGCGCCGGAAGGCGCAGGAGCGGACCACCTCAAAGCGCTTGCGCGAGTGTCGCGGCTGTTGCGGGATCGCACCATTTGCGAGAAGCTGCGCGGCACTGACAACGCAGACGCGCTCTACGCCTTGTTGATCGATCTTACCCCCAGCCACGCCGCGTGATCACCACCCGACCTATAAGATTGGGTCTCAGTGCACTCTCAGCGGCTCGAGGTCATGCCGACGCAGCGTCGCGAAGGCGAGTTCGCGATCGGCAAACGCGGCAATCTGCGTGCCATCCGCGGCGTGCGCTGTGTATCCGGGCACATCGTTGACGATGGCGCGCTTCACATATGCGATATCCTGCATGCCGAATAGCGCCAGCTCGCGCGTCGACATTTGCCGAATTCTCTCGCTTTTGTTCATCTTATTTTCCCTGCGGCGCTCGGAATAGCCGGTCATCGCGGCGGGGGCGGGCCGCTGGCGCGCTTTCCGAGCCTGTCTCGATCTCGACCGTGCGCACACGGCTCTCTATCTCCGGCCGCACCAAATCGATGTGGAGAAGCCCGTTATCCAGGCGCGCGCCGCTCACCTCGATGCCCTCGGCCAGGACGAAGGATCGCTGGAACTGCCGGGCGGCGATGCCGCGATGCAGGTACACGCGCTCCGCTTCGTCAACCTGCTTGCCGCGGACGACGAGCTGGTTGTCCTCGACGGTGATGCCGAGATCGCCCATCGTGAAGCCGGCTACCGCGAGGGTGATCCGCAAGGCATTGTCGCCGAGCTGCTCGATATTGTAAGGCGGATACCCATCGCTCGAGATCTTGCTCACCCGATCGAGCGCCCGCTCGAAATGGTCGAACCCCAGGAGCAGAGGCGAATTGAACACCGATAGGCGTGCCATGGCGTCTCCTCAACGGTGAGCGAGAATTGCCGACCAGACCCGGGTGCGGCGCCTGATCGCGCAGTGCACTAATTGACATTACTTGGGCGCGTTCGGTCGGCGGATCAAGCAACCCGGCGGTAGGGCGGCCGGCCCCGATGCCGGCCGCCGTACCGGCGGCACCATCGCGCCACGATATTCCGTTTTGGGGTGCTGTTGCCGGCCCCGGCGCGCACCATATCCACATGCATAGACCTTCCACCGAGGCTTTGGGCGAGCGGAGCGATGGCGAGACGACTGCCGAATTGGCGCATGATTCTGGCGCTGGTGTTCTGCGCGAGCGTCGCCCTGGCGCCTGCCATTGCCGAAGCGCGGGCGGGCAGTTCCTCGGGCGGCCGCTCGTCGAGCATGGGCAGCCGCGGCTTGCGCACCTACGAAAACAACAATGCGCAGCCGTTGAGCCGGAGCGTGACGCCGCTTTCGCAGGCCCCTGGGCAACTCGGTTTTGCGCCGGCCATGCCTGCTTATGGGGGCGGCAGCTTTTTTCAGCGCCATCCCTTCCTGACCGGGCTGACGGGCGGCCTGATCGGCTCCTGGCTGTTCGGCCATAGCAGCTATGCCGCGGACGGCACCTCGGGAGGCTCCGCGATCGGCACCTTGCTGGAATTTCTGGTCATCGGGCTGTTGATTTATTTCGCGGCGCGGCTGTTCCGTCGGCAGGTGTTCTCGAACGGATGGCCGAGCGGCCCGCAGCTCTCGATGCCGCGCTCGGTGGGGGCGTCCGCCGCGCCAGCTCGCCGCGACCGCGGGCGCGATACAAATCTGTCCGATGCCGACCTCAGTGCCTTTCAGGCGATCCACGCCGCGGTCCAGGAAGCTTGGAGTGCCGGCGATCTCGGACGCCTTCGCCGGCTGATGACGCCGGAGATGCTCGGCTACTTCGCCGAAGAGCTGACCCGAAACACGAGCCAAGGCGTGCAGAACATCGTCTCCGACGTGCAGCTCGTCAAAGGCGAGTTGACCGAAGGCTGGGAGGAGCGCGATCTGCAATACGCCACCGCCTACATGCAGTGGCGCGCTCATGACTACGTCGTCCGTCTCGGGCGTGCCGCAGGCGACCCGGAGGCGATCGTCAGCGGCAACCCGCGAGTACCGGTCGAAGCGGAAGAGGTGTGGACGTTCGTTCGCCGGCGCGGCAGCGATTGGCTGCTGTCGGCGATCCAGCAGGTTTGAACGAAGCGCTCTAGGGCCACGCCACTTCGGGGGGAAGCGACATCAAGATCGCCTCGACATTGCCGCCGGTCTTTAGCCCGAATATCGTTCCGCGGTCGTACAGGAGATTGAATTCGGCGTAGCGGCCGCGTCGCACCAACTGGTGGCGGCGCTGCTCGGGCGTCCAGGCAAGCCGCATCCGCGGACGCACGATTTCCGGGTAGACCGCGAGAAAGGCCAAGCCGACCGACCGCAAAAACGCGAAATCGCGCTCCCAATCGCCGCTGTCGAGATAGTCGAAAAAGATCCCGCCGGCGCCGCGCGGCTCTTGGCGATGCTTGATGAAGAAGTATTCGTCGCACCATGCTTTGAAGCGGCTGTAGCTCGTCTCGTCGTAGCTCGAGCAGGCGCGGGCGAGCGCCGCATGGAACTCGGCGGCCGCGGCATCGTCGGAATAAATCGGGGTGAGGTCGGCGCCGCCGCCGAACCAGCTTTTCGTGGTGACTATGTGCCGCGTGTTCATGTGCACCGCCGGCACGAGTGGCGAGCGCAGGTGCGCGACGAGCGATATCCCGCTAGCCCAAAAGCGCGGGTCCTCCGAGGCCCCCGGAATTTCGTTGCGAAACTCGGGAGAGAACTCGCCGTAGACGGTCGATATGTTGACCCCGACTTTCTCAAAGACGGACCCGCGCATGATCGAGATCGTCCCGCCGCCACCGCCTTGACGATCCCACTTGGCGCGCTCGAAGCGGTGGGCTGTTTCCTCCTTGGCACACTCGTGCGCGTATTCGTCCTCGATTGTCTCGAACGCAGCGCAAATCCGGTCGCGCAGCTCGGCGAACCAGGTCTCGACCCTGGTGCAGTGGTCGCGATCTGGGGAGAATGCGTCAGAAACGTCGCTCACGGCGGGGGAAACAGTCCGGTTTGACGCAGCGCCTCGGCCAGCGCGATGGCGCCGGCGAGGGCAACATTGAGCGATCGGGCCGGCCGGCGCAACGGGATCGCCACCCGGGCGCCGGCGATGCTATGCACCGCCTCGGGTACCCCCGCGCTCTCGCGTCCGAGAAGGATCGTATCCTCGGCCGCAAAGACAAACCGGTGGAGCGCCACCGATCCGTTGTCGTCATCAGCACGAGTCGCGACCGGGGATCGTGTTCGGCCAGGAATGCTCGCCATGAGGCATGCCGCCGAACGGGAAGATGCGCCAAGTAATCCAGACCGGCGCGTTTCACGCGCCGGTCGTCGAGCAGAAAGCCAAATGGTTCGATCAGATCGACCTCGACCCCAAAACAGGCGGCGAGCCGCAACAGGGCACCGGTGTTCTGCGGTATGTCGGGCTCGAACAAGGCGAGGCGCAAATAACCTCCCGCCCGTGTCAGGTGTTGGCCAAGCATCATAACCGAATCATAAAATATTCGATGCGCCACATAATTCTGCGGCAGTCTGTCGCATAGTTCGCTTTGATCAACGGTATAGCTTCCGGCCCCGGACCGTGCCGGATCGACGGCCGCCCGAGCAAGAGGTTTGTGAATGGCCGACATGGCACAGCAGAACATTAGCCAAGCGCATCCTGGCGACACACGGCGCGATTTCTTGTTCCTTACCGCCGGCGCTATCGGCGGCGTCGGTGTCGCCGCGACGATCTGGCCGTTCATCGACACGCTCAACCCGGCGCGCGACACATTGGCGCTGTCGACCACCGAGGTCGACCTCGCACCGGTCCAGGTCGGCCAGCGCCTGACCGTCGCCTGGCGCGGCAAACCCGTCTTTATCGCTCACCGCACCCCGGAGGAGATCGAGGCCGCGGAAGACGTCGACATCTCGCAGCTGCGCGATCCGCAGAAGGATTCAGACCGTGTCCAAAAACCAGAATGGCTGATCATCGTAGGGGTCTGCACGCATCTCGGCTGCATCCCGCTCGGTCAGAAGACCGGCGACGACCGCGGTCCGTATGGCGGGTGGTTCTGTCCATGCCATGGCTCGATCTACGACACCTCGGGACGGATCCGCCAGGGGCCGGCGCCGCTCAATCTGTGGCTGCCGGGGGATCCGGATGTGGCGAGCAAGGCGCTTTATAAATTCACCAGCGACACAGCGATAACCATCGGCTAGGAGGGCGCCATGGCCGACAACCGCGCCGGCGTCACCGCCCGGATCATCAAGTGGATCGATTACCGCTTGCCGTTCGTCCAGTTCCTCAACCACGAACTGAACGAATATCCGACCCCGCGCAACCTCAGCTATTGGTGGAACTTCGGTTCGCTCGCCGGGATCATGCTCGTGGTCATGATCATCTCTGGAGTTATATTAGCCACGCAGTATACACCAAGTGCCGACCTCGCCTTCGATTCCGTCGAGCGAATCATGCGCGATGTAAATTACGGGTGGCTCATTCGCTATATGCATATGAACGGCGCCTCGATGTTTTTTGCGATTCTTTACATTCATTTGTTCCGTGGACTGTACTACGGATCGTACAAGCCCCCGCGCGAACTGCTGTGGATTATTGGTGTCATCATCCTTGTGTTATCGATCGCCACGGCCTTCATGGGCTATGTGCTGCCTTGGGGCCAAATGAGCTATTGGGCCGCCACGGTCATCACCAACCTATTCTCGGCAATTCCGGTCATCGGATCCGGCATCGTGACCTTTCTGTGGGGTGGCTTCACCGTCGGCGATCCGACCTTGCACCGCTTTTACGCGCTGCACTATCTGCTCCCCTTTGTCATTCTCGCGGTGGTCCTGCTCCATTTGGTCGCTCTGCACCGGCACGGCTCCAACAACCCGCTCGGCATCGACCATAAGGGACCGCAGGACACGATCCCGTTTCATCCCTACTATACGATCACAGATTTGTTCGGATTGACGGTCTTCTTATTGATCTACGGTTTTTTTGTTTTCTACGCGCCAAATTTCCTCGGCGAGCCGGACAACT
>Ga0306924_10006669_pt1 | contig 11517 bp, 12 predicted proteins | sample sta12Can44000111_FD_203756 | JGI IMG/M metagenome (GOLD analysis project Ga0306924, IMG submission 203756) | Lab enrichment of tropical soil microbial communities from Luquillo Experimental Forest, Puerto Rico - statanox.12C.anox.44.000.111 (v2)... | ecosystem: Environmental > Terrestrial >...
CCAGACGCTGGTCGACGAGACGACCAAGGCGGATCAGGTCACGCTTGATGGCATCGACAAGACGAAGCAGGCGAGCCTGCAAACGCTCGACAAGGTGCAGACCAGGCTGATGGACCTGGCCAACACCATTTCGGGCAAGATCGACGAGGCCCGCAACAAGGCGAAGGGCTTGTGGGATCTGGGCGGTGGGGGCGGCGGGATCGTGACCGAGCCGGGCAAGGGCGGCCCGTTTGAGGCGCTGTACAGAGTGACCGACGTCGCGGCCTCGATGGCCATCGACCCGAAGACCGGCAAGCCCAGGGGCAAGGGCAAGGACACCGACAAGTGGGCGTCGATGTACGCCGGGATCGACTTCACCAGCGTCGCCACGCAGTTTCAGCAGGGGAACCTCCTGGATCCGGGCGTCTTCAAGCTGATCGACTGGAAACAGTTAGGGGCGCAGGCCACGCAGGAGAAAGAGGCGTCGAAGATCTCGACCTACGCCGGCCAGGCGGTGGCCGGGCTGATGTCTTCCGGGAAGGAAATCACGCCGGAGAACGTCAAGTCGATGATCGACCAGCTGGCGGCCAAGGACAAAGAGGGCATCGTACCCAACCTGCAGAACATCGGCGGCCTGATCAGTTCGACCGGCGACACGCAGCACACCGATCTGATCAATGTCCTGGGGGCGCTCAATGCTCTGCCGGGCGCCATCGCCGGCGCGAAGAACGCACCACCGCCGCCCGATGGCAGCAAAACCGATACCGGCACGACCACAAACACGGGCGGCAAGAAAGTCAACGGTTACGCCTCGGGCACGCTCTATGCGCCGGGCGGGCGTGTGCTGGTAGGCGACGGCGGCGGGCCTGAGCTGGTCGACATTCCTTCCGGCAGCCGCATCTACTCGGCGCCGCAAACCCGGGGGATGCTGGCCGATGCGGGTTCAAGTGCCGGGGAATTCGTTACCAAGCTGGCGCAGGCGATCGGCTCAAAGGCCGGCAGCATGGAGGAGGTCGCGGCGGAGCTCGCCGATAGCCTGGCTAATGCCGCCGGCTTCAGGATGATGGATGGGCTCAACAAGGCTTTGCAGGAAAGCTAGGGCAAGCGGGGTTCATTGCGCCACAAACTGCAGGTCCGTTAGTCTCCAGTGCTGCTGGCCCTGGTAATGCATCTGGAGAACAAACGGGGTGCGTAGCAACGCGCCGAAGCCGTTTTGGCTGTCTACATAGCCGGCCATCCGCCAGTTGCCGTCGCCCAGGTCGGTGATGTCCGTGTCCTTGCATAGCGGATACTGGGCGGACCCCGGCGACTTGAGGCGTTGCGAGACAAAATCCTGCCCCATCACGCAGGTTTCCGTGCGCGAGGGCGTGTCGGGTGTAGGAGCGCTGGGTTGCTGTGGGTTCACGAGGACGCCAACGACGATCAAGGCCAAGAGGGCAAGTATGGCATAGCCGGCCCTCTGGTTATGGGTGAGACGGTTTCCTTGGGGAGATTGCACAGGAGGTCTCCTTGAGCGAATGGCGAGCGGATCAACGGCCATTATATCACCAGACGGCTGCAGGTAGCTGACGAAATGAGGACAATCACGTGGCGTCACCAAGCGTAGGCGGGTCGGCCGTGCCGGCGACGCTGGCAAACGGCGGTTATTACGGCGGCGGTCACTACCAGTTGCATGCGCAGGAAGAGCGCCAGGCGGCCGATGGGACCGTCTACCGCACCGGCATCCAGTCGGCCGAGTGGACCTGGGCCGGCATGGGCACGGCCGAATGGGACTGGTGGATGGCGCAGTACGCACGCGGGTCGGCGATGCCCTTTGAGCTGTGGCGCGACGATACGAAGCGGAAGCCGATCAGTTTCACGTCCGGCTGGCTGCTCGAGCCCAAATGCGACCCTGATGCGGAGGCGGGGATGTACATGAGGGTCAAGATCACCATCACGCACCTGATGCCGCTCCTGGCGCCGGGGGCCTGACATGCCCCTGACCGAAACCACCCGCCAGCATGCCATCGAGTGGAAAGCCTTCGTCGGCCCGCTGTGGCAGCGCGACGATGACCCGGCCTTTTACGATTGGTCGCAGCTCAACGCCGGGGCCACGTTCACGCCGGCAGCTGATACCGTGCTGGTGTTCGATATCGACGCGGACTCAGGCACCGTACCCCTGGCCTCGGACACCGGTATCCCGCTCCACGGCGGGTGCTGGGTGGGTCCGGGAGCGGCGGGCGAAAGCTGGGAATATCTGTCCTACGCGGCCCGCAGCGGGGGCACCCTCACCGAGTTGACCCGCGAGACAGTCGACGCCGAGCAGAGCGGGGTGCATTCCGCCGGCGCTGTCGTGCGTTTCTGGTGGAAGCTCGGGGGCGACGACGGCACGCTCACGGTGCAGCGCTCGGCAGACAGCAAACTCTCGCTGATGGGCTGGCAGGCGGTCATCCGCGGCGCCAACGTGCCGCAGGCAGCGCTGCGGCTGTATCACCTGGTGGTCATCACGAAGCGGGAGGCAACCACGGGCGATTGGGGCGCCTGGACCATCGCCCAGGTGGGCTGGATCACGGACGCCAAGATGAAGGACGGCCCGACCGGCAGCAGATGGGAGATCCAGGTTGACAGCCTGGCCGGGCTGCTCGCCAAGCTGCCGGCGCCGGGCGTCCAGGTCGGACCGGCCAACGACGCCCGCGGCGGCAGTGCCTCGGGTTCGACCGAGCTGGCGGCCTGGTACAAGGAGGCCGGCAGCGGGGAACTGGCATCGGCTAACCCCGACCTCTCGCCCTCGGCCGCCATCGACGGCAACCCGGCGACACCGTATGTCACGGAGCGGTATTTAGGCTCAGCCAATGAGGCCACGGATAACCCCGGCGTCAACACAGTGCACACTGCGGCCTACGTCGGGCAGGGCAACGGCTATGATTGGATCAAAGCCAACGTTGTGCCGGACAAAAATTGGCGGTGGTATCGGTTCACCACGCAGACCGGGCGGCAGATTGAAATTATCGGTGGGCCATCCAGCGCGCTCTTGGGGCCAGGCATCAACACGTTGTTGCTGCTCGAAAACGAAAACCTATTCGAGGCCGAGAACCCCGGCATACGTTCGCTGCCGGGCTACGCCCACCGGGAGATATCGACGTCAAACGGGATTACCCTGAATGCTGGATCGGGCACCGTCGAGGACTGGTGGGACGATCTGTCGGCAGCGTCCGGGCGGCTGATCATGACGGTTGAGTTCGGCGCAGGCGAAACGCTGGTCGACGATGTTTCCTGGGGCGCAGGCGGATTCCTGCCGGCACCCACCGCTGGGCAGACCATCCGTCGCATCTACGCTGGCAACCGTCACACGGCGGACGGCTGGCGGGTGGATAACACCTACATCGCCGGCAACCCACCGCAGGGCACGGCATCGCCACTGCACTGGGTGCTGGAGCGCGCGCCCCTGGGCCTGACGCTCACCAACAGCATCACGGACGGCCTATCGGGCCATGATAACGTGGGCGATACGCTGTATATCTCGGCGGGCGATACGCCGGCGACAAACGGGCTGGATGCATTCGGCACGCTGCAAATCGGCGCAGAGCAGATCACCTACTCGGCAAAGATCAAGGGCGGCGTGATCATCGCGGCCCGCTGCGTCAACGGCTCGGTACCGGTAGCGCACACGGCGGGCGATAGCGTGCTGGCCGTCGAGGGCGGCAAAGCTTGCGACGCCTGGCCGCTGGCAGCGTTCCAGGTGGTACGCCCGGCGGGCAAGCCGACGCTCAAGACGTTTGACGTGTTCGGCTGCCGCTGGTCAACACCGCCGCCCATGCCGAACGACGACAAGCCATACGACATCAGCTGGTCGGCAGATTGGGAGCTGGTCACATCGGTGCGGAACAACGCACTCGCCACGTATACGCATACGCACACAGGCAGCAACCGACGCTACCGCTGGCTGTGCGCCTATTGTTCGGAGATGACAGCTGACCCCTATCGCTTCATGATCAATGAGTTCCGCTCGCTGGCGGACGGCAGCGCTTACGATCCGGGCGCCTACCTGGCATCGGGCACCGTGGCCGACGTGGCCGCAAAAATCCTGGACGGCGTAGGCATCCCTGTTGGCGCCAGGCTTGCAGCTGTCGGCGGCGACAACACGCCGTCCATCTCGGGTATCACCACGGCGCCCGACATGGCGGCAAGCGTGCTCTCGGACCTCGCAGATATGAGCGGCTGCGCCGTGATCGTGGAGGCCGACAGCAAGGTGCGCACCCAGCTGCACCCGTGGTTCGGCGGCACGCCGGTGATCAGCCGCACCTGGACCAAAACCACCGCCAAACAGTTTGAGCCGGAACACAAATCCGGGCGCGACACGGGGCAAATCAGGGTGGTCTGGAAGGCGCTCGACGGCTTGTCCAGCGGCGTGGCTCGCTATCCTGCCAACCCGGATACGTTCGGAAAGGTGATCCAGGTTGGCCCATATTTCTGTATCGACCAGGCGGCGGCCGACGTGGCAGCGGAGAAACGCTACTGGCTGGCCCGGCTGCCGTTCGGCGCCACTGTGGAGGCCGCAGGCGCACCGTTGGATGCGCAGCCGTGTCGGGCCGAGGGCGTCAACTGGTTGCTCGATCCCGACATGCTGGCGATGCAGCGCACCTATCTGCTCGATAGCGTCGACCTGCGCATCGAGCGAGCAGCGCTGACGGTGGTCGTGCACGGCGTTCAGTACGGACGGGAGGATGAGCGCTGATGGCAACCTCTCTCTTCCATGAGGTGCGCACCCGCCACCTGGCAAAAGCGCTTGGCACGGCGCTGGACGGCGCCTACACCGCCAAGCCCCTGGTCCGCACGGCGACGGTGGTCTCGCAGGGCACCGTCGCCGTGAGCGGCCAACACTACGACTTCCAGGCACCGCAGGGGATGACGCTGCCGGCCGGGGCCATGCTGAACGTGGCCAACATCCAGCGACCGGGGGCAGCGCTCTATGCGCCTACCGAGGGCGGGGCGGTGGTCGTCACATCATCGGGTGGCGGCATTATCAGCACGCCGCCCGGCACAAGCATGAGCGTGCACGACATCCTGAGCGCCTGGCATACGGTACAGGGCAACATCGGCCAGGTGGTCGGACTGATGGCCAACAATAAGTTGGGGTTGCTGAACCTGGCAGACTGGCTCAAGCTCTTTCTGGGCGACGAGATAAACGGGCACGTCGGGCTGAAAACGCACTACAACGATGCCACCGGCATTGCCGAATACGCCTTCGAGTTGGTGACCCTGGAGGGCCGCTGCCCGGTGTCCATCGGGCTGCTCTCGGACGGCTCGCTGGCCTGGGTGCGCCTGGGTGAGGCGGGCAAACCCGGCATTCGTTGGGACCCGACGACGGGCGGCATGATCGTTGACCCGGAGACTCACGTCCATCCGGGTGGCTCGGGGATCCGGATGCGGGCCGGGTCGCTGGGACTGGTGGGGGTGCAGGAGATCGACGTGCCTACTGGCACCATGACGGATAACGGCGATGGCTCGGTGACGCTGGATTACGGCGCAGGCAGCGGCAGCCCTAACCTGGACGGCGGGCAGGCGGACACGAACTACGGCGGCATCGCCGGTCTGAACGGAGGCGGGGCCTGATGGCGGTACAGATCCAACTGCGACACGACACGGCGGCCAACTGGGCGGCCGTCAACCCCACCCTGGCCCAGGGAGAGCCGGGGCTGGAAACCGACACCGGCAAACTCAAGTTTGGTAATGGCGCAGGCGCCTGGAATAGCCTGCCTTACTTTAGCGGCACCAGCGCCACCCGCTACGGCACGACAATCTTCACCATCGACGGGGCAGCAACGACGGTCACCGGGAAGCTGCGCATCTACAACAAATCCGGGCTGACCCGCACGATCGTCAGGGTCTGGGCCTGCGCCAACACCGCACCGACCGGGCAGGCGCTGACGGTTGACATCCATAAATCGGCCACGACTATCTTCACGAATCAGGCCAATAGGCCAACCATTGCGGCGGGGGAGAACTACGGAGACACAACCACAGTTGGCGTTTCGTCCTGGTCCGACGGCGAGTACCTCACGATGGACGTTGACGCCGTGGGGAGCATCGTGGCTGGCTCGGACGTGACCGTAGGCATCGAATACACCTACTAGGGAGCACCACATCATGGCGTTTGATCTACCACTGGAGGGGCTGCAATGACCAATACCGTCACGCCTACCTACACCGATAATGTTTCCGTCGTGGCCGCGACCACGCTCGCCCGCGGCAGCATCGTCCGGGGAACCCTGGATCTGCGCTCCAAGGTAGGCGCTTACCTGTTTATCAAGCTCGCCCGCCAGGGCACCACCGGGCTGACCAACGGCATTGACGTGCTGGTGCGCCGCGTGCTCAACAACGACGCGGCCACACCGGGCGGGGCGCATCCGGGCGGGATCGCCCTGCTATCGGGCATCGCGGCCTGCAACGGCAACACGGTGGTCAACGGCACGTGCGGCCCATCCTCAACCGGCTACGAGGCGGAGCTGATCACCCTGGTTACCACGAATTTTGCCCCGGGTGACCTGATCTGCATCGAGGCCGCCGACCATAGCCGCCTGGAGTTCCACCGGATCTCGAAGGCCACCATCCACGCCGGCACCGGGCTGACCCTGGACCGCTGGCTCCAATACGACCACACGGCAGCGCAGGCGGACACGGTGCGCAACAAGGCAGATGCCTTCGCCCCGCTCTGGGTGACGGGCGGTGCGCTATACGAGGTGGTCTTCGACTACGGCGACGACGCGGCGGGTGAGTCGGTGACGGTGCAGTGCAAGGCGCAGACCTACGATAGCGATACGATCGCGTGAGGCAACATGGCACCCAGGCGTAGAGGGGGTTTTGCCGGTCCCCCCGAGGGGCCTTACGGCATCAATTGGGGTTCGTCGCAGGCGAATGGACTGGTGGCCTGGTATCCGCTCCTGGGCCACCTCAGCACCGGTGGGCGCAGGGTGCAGGAGTTGGCGCGCGGTAACCACGCCGCGCCCACCAGCGCCCTTGATTGGATCGGTGATCGCCGCTATGGGCGGGCGCTGAACTTCCCGGCGAACGGGTACATCCCGCTGCCCAGGCTCGGGCTGTTTGGCCCATCCAACCAGCCGTTTACGGTCTGTCTGCGCGCCAATGCCGCGGCGGACACGGCCATGAAGGAGCTTTTCAGCGCCGGGGGCAGCTGGGTAAGCGACAGCTTCGTGCTCATCTACAACTATCCCTCACCCCACTTTATGACCGTATTTCAGAACGGCACGTCGCGCTTCGCCTGCAACTGCACCCTGTCACCGGGGTCCTGGTACGACATCGCCGTGACCTATAACGAGTTGGGGCATGCGCGGCTCTATATCAACGGTGTGCAGCCGTGGGACGGCTACACGCTGAACACCGCCAGCAACGCCGGCTTCGCCGACACCTGGGCCATCGGGGCGGACTGCACACAGGGCTATCTCTATCCGTGGAGCGGGCAGATCGGTGACGTGCGTCTCTACCGGCGCTGCCTGTCGGCGGGTGAGATGGCCGATTACGCGCATCCGAGCCTCGGCTGGGACCTGGCAGCCCCGCTGCGGCCCTGGGATCGGGTGCAGGCGCTGGCCGTCACGTCCGTGGCCACCGGGCGCAAGTATGGCCCGGCGCTGCAATGAGGGATGATATGGCAGGCAAACGCACAACCGGAGCCATCGGGGCGATAGCGGGGCTGGCGGTCCTGGCGGCAGTGACGCTGGCGGCCCCACTGGGCGGCGCACTCGACGTTACGCCGACCCTCATCCCCTGGCAACGCTGCGGGGAGGCGATCCGCGTCTACGACGTCAACCAGCCCGGCTCGCCGATCGTCGGCAACCTCGCGTCGGCGTGGACCCTCGACCAGGACACGAATCGAGCCGGGATGGAGGCAGCCGGGTTGACCAATTATTACCCGCGTTACCAGTTCGACTATACCTGGAACGACGACACGGAGCCGGTGGTAGCCAACCTCCATTTCTCGACCCATAACGAGGGCTGGGCGGTGGATGGGGCCAGTGTGGGCTACGCCAGTTCGTTCGGTGGCTCGCACTTCTCGGGTGTCGTCACCGTTGTGCCGCCCAACTCAGATGACTGGTACGCCACCTGTGGCGTCGAGCCGGACACGCACAGCTACGAGCACGTCTCGGGCTGGAGCGGCCCCTACGATTCGACGCTGCGCAGCATCAACCACGACTACATCGATTACAACGGGGCCTACCTGCTGATCAGCGGCACGGACGGCGATCCCTGCGGGGTGGGACCTTCGCGCGTACACAACGAGGCGCAGATCTCGGTCGTGTCCTGCACCAATGCCCAGGGCACCACGGTGCCCTACATCACGGCCACGGCGCCGGTGACGCCCACTATCACCGGCACGCCCACGCCGACCGCCACACCCACCGCGACGCCAACGGCCACACCGACGCGCACCCCCAACGCCACAGCCACGGCACGGGCGAACGCCACGGCTACGGCCCTTGCCGCCATCGCGCCGCCGGCAGTGAGCGAGGTGTACGTGAGCCAGGCGGGGGCAACGCTGGACACCAACAACCGGGGCGGGGTGGGGCCAAACGACAGCTATGTCGAGCTGACACACTCTGGATTGCTCGACATCGGCGGCTGGGGGCTGGCGGCGGGGGCCTGCTCACGCACGCTACCCGAGCCGACCTGGATCTCGGGCACGCTGGCGATCTATGCTGACGACCTGTGTGTCGGGCATCTGTTCCCGGCCTCGGGCGGCGTGACGGTGACCAACCCGCTGGGCACGCCGGCGGCGACCTGCACCTACCCAACGACGACGGTTGACAAAGCCTGGTACTGCGGGCCGGCGAGCCAGGGCACGCCGTCGCCGGGGCGCTAGGCAATCAAAAGCGCCGGGTGGTTGGCCCGGCGCTGTTGTGTCTCCCTGCGTCGATCAATCGAGCGTGACGCCGCACGCCTCGGCCAGCTCGTGGAAGTCGGCGCCGCATCACTCCTGTTCCCGTGGCCTCCCGCCCTTGCGCCCGTTCTCCCGGCTACTGGCCGCCTTGCGCTCGCTGGTCATCGAGCCCAGGGCGGCGGCCGCGCTTATGTCGGCGATGTCGAGCTCGATCATACTGGGCTCGTCCAGGTCCTCGAGCGGATCGGCCCGGGCGGGCACGCCGTCTGCCGGCAACCCACCGGTGACGACGTACTCGCCCGGGCGCAGGATGGTAACGGGATCCACGAAGGCCGCCTTGCGACGCCCACCGCAGCGCAGGCACAGCCCGGCTGCCGGCGGGATGGTCTCACCGCATTTCGCGCACCAGCGCTCGCCGGCGACGAGCTGAAGCGGCGCCGGGCGGTGGATGGTCGCCAGCAGGCCGGCGATCTCAAGTTGGGTCGGGTCAGCGGCGGATATCACCCTCAGCTCTCCCTGGCCATTAAAACGGGTTCCCCCAGCATCTCGAGCAGATGTGCGATCTGCGCGTCCCAGGCGGCGTCCCAGGCGGCGTCCCCGGCGTCCCTGGCGGCGTCCCCGGCGTCCCTGGCGGCCCCGGCGGCCCTGGCGGCCCTGGCGGCACTGGCGGCACTGGCGGCGGCCCTGGCGGCGGCCCAGGCGGCGGCCCAGGCGGCGGCCCAGGCGGCGGCCCAGGCGGCGTCCCAGGCGGCGACCAGCTCCTCCCGTGTGGCCCGGCCGTTGGCAAAGCGCTCGGCCACGTCGCAAACGGTGAGGCTGCGGGGGTCGGGGTGCTCGACCAATGCCAGCGCCCGCCTTGCGCACCAGACAGCGAACAGGCGCAGCGTGCGCTCGTCGAGCCAATGCGCCACCACCCAAATCCGGTCTTCCGCCGGGCAGTCACTCACCCTGAGCACGTCGACGGCTGTGCCGCTCCAGTCCTCGGCCAGATAGCGGGTCGGGTCGTAGCAGGGCTGCAACGCCCGAATGTCGGCGATGGTGTAGACGGTGAGTGGTTCCATGGTTCAACTCCTTTGGCTTGGGTTGCCGGTCCGTCGCCGGCTTGTTACGACGCATCGCCCACACGGCGCAGGCCGATGCGATAATCCACAGGATCAGGCCCTCGAGGGGCGTCATGGGTGGCATGGCACTACTTCGAATGTCCCGGCCGGCGTGAGCGCCCACACCGGCCGGGCACGGCGGATCAGAACGGCGTCGGGCAGACGATGTCCCGAAACTCCTGCTGCACATAGTCGGGCAGGTACCACGGCGCGCCTTCGGCGTCCTTGCGGGGATCGGCCCACTTGGCCAGCGCCCACTTCTGCTCGGCCGACAGGTCGTGAGCGGAGCGCACGCCGAAGGCCTTCTCGATCAGGTCATGGTGATCGTAGGGCGGCAGGATCTTGTCGAGCAGCCCCAGGGTGGCGCCGTACTTGCCGTTGACCTCGATCTGGGCCGGGTGCGCCCGGGCCCACTCGACGGCCTCCTTCATGGTGGCCAGCACCTTGGCGGTCGACCAGGGCCGCGGCGGCTTGCCGGCCGTGGTGGCTGCTTGCTCGGCGGCCTGGCGCTTTGCGACCTCGGCGGCGCCGGCGGCGGAGTTGGGCCGTGCCGTGCCCGGCAGTTGCGGCTGGCTGACGGCGGCGGGCCTCTGGCCAGTGGCCTGGGCGGCGGCTTCGCGCTTCAGCTCCTCGCCACGGCTCGTCATGCCCTCGAACTCCTTGACGGCCTCGGCCTGGCTGGCATGGCCGGCGATCTCGGCGGCCGGCTGCGCTTTAGGGGGCGGTGGCGTCGTCTCGGCGGGCGCTTGCCCCCTAAGCCCGGTGGCCGGCTGGGCGGCCGGGCGTCCGGCAGCGATCTGGCGCTCGGCGCCGCGGCTGATGGGCTCGGCATCGGCCAGGGGCTTGAAGGTGATCAGGCGGTCGTACTTGACGTTGCCGTCCGCATCCTTCCCCGCCGGCGCACTGAACCAGATGGCCTCGCCGAACTTGTTCTCTGGGCTTCGGCGGGTCCAGAGCTTGCCGTTCCACTCGACCACTGATGGGCCGAACTCGTCGCTCTTGACCACCTCGGCGCCGATCGACGACCAGTCGAAGGTCAGGTACTCGCCGATCGGGCGCTTGTAGCTCGGACCGGCCGGCGCCATGAAGGCGGCGATCTGCTCGAGCGCCGCCCGGATGCCGGCCAGGTCGGCGGCCAGGCCGCCCACGATACCCGAAAGGGCTTCCATGTCGTTCAGCGGATATTCCTTACTCACAGCCCACCTCCTCACAAACCCTGTCGCATACCTCGTGCCACAGATCATAAATCACCAGATGCCCCAGCCCACGCGCCAGGGCGCTCAGCATCGTATGCTCCGGCGGATCGCCCAGTATCGTGCCAAAGATGATGCGTTTCTCGCCCTGGCTGAGCGCAGCGACCGCATTCGCGTTGCCGGCGACGAACTGATCCATGGCGCCGGGCACATCGGCCTTGGCCATGCTCCACAGCCGCTTGGCCTGCGAGACGCCGGCCGGCGGCACGACGGCGACGCTGCGACCGGCAAAAAGCCCGGCCTCCGCCGGCACACGGTTGACAACGAGGACGCTCTCTGATATTCTGTCCATGCATTCTGCTCCTTTTTGGGG
>Ga0306924_10006672_pt1 | contig 11517 bp, 10 predicted proteins | sample sta12Can44000111_FD_203756 | JGI IMG/M metagenome (GOLD analysis project Ga0306924, IMG submission 203756) | Lab enrichment of tropical soil microbial communities from Luquillo Experimental Forest, Puerto Rico - statanox.12C.anox.44.000.111 (v2)... | ecosystem: Environmental > Terrestrial >...
GTGGTGACGCGCGTCCCGCTCCGCGAGCGCGACGCGCTCCGCGGCGCGGTCGTCACGTGCAACCCGTCGGCCCAGGTCCTCCGGCTCGAGCGGAGCCTGCGCTCCACGCACCGGCCCCCGCGCTTCGTGGCGCGCTACGCGCTCTCGGGGCTCGTCGGCTCGTCGCCGGCAATGGCCCGGATGCGCGCGCTCGCCGAGCGGTACGCGCGCACCGACGCGACGGTGCTCATCACGGGCGAGAGCGGCACGGGCAAGGAGATGGTGGCGCAGGGCATCCACGGCGCGAGCCGGCGGCGCGACCGGCCGTTCGTCGCCATCAACTGCGCGGCCTTCCCGGAGACGCTCCTCGAGTCGGAGCTGTTCGGCTACGAGGAGGGCGCGTTCACCGGCTCGCGGCGCGGCGGCCGGCCGGGCCTGTTCGAGGCGGCGCACACGGGGACGATCTTCCTCGACGAGATCGGCGACGTGCCGATCACGCTCCAGACCCGCCTCCTGCGCGTGCTCCAGGAGCGCCAGGTGCTCCGGCTCGGCAGCAACGATCCCACGCCGGTGGACGTGCGCGTCGTCGCGGCGACCCACCGCGACCTGCGCGCGGCGATCGCGCGCGGCGAGTTCCGCGAGGACCTCTACTACCGGCTCCACATCCTCCCGCTCCACATCCCGCCGCTCCGCGAGCGGGACGGCGACGTGGCGGAGATCGCCGAGGAGCTCCTGAAGCGCGCGCTGCTCCGCCACGGCGCGGCGGAGGCGCTCCGACCGGCGCTCGCGCTCGTGCTCCCGCGGATCCAGGGGTACGCGTGGCCGGGGAACGTGCGCGAGCTGGAGAACGTGCTCGAGCGCGTGGCGGTGCTGTTCGCGGACGGCCGGCCGCCGTCGCGCCTCGACGAGGAGGACCTCCGGGCGGTGATGCCGGAGCTCCTCGACCGGCACGCCGCCGCCGCCGAGGCACCATCCGCCACCGTCCTTCCGCCACCGCACGAGCCGGGCGAGGATCTGCGCGCCGCGCGCCGCGCGCAGGAGCGGGCGCACGTGGAGCGCGTCATCGCGGAGTGCGGCGGGAACCAGGCGGAGGCGGCGCGGCGGCTCGGGATCGGACGGACGACGCTGTACCGGAAGCTCGGGCGGGCGCATTGAGCCGTCTGCGGCTCGGACGGACGCGCGGCCGGCCCCGACGAGCGACGACCGCTGGCGACAGCGCCACCCGGCCGCCTGCCCGCACCAGCCAACGCGAGGGTCGGTCCGGTTGTGCCGAAGCCCCGCCGCGCGTTACGTGTTTGGTTTCCTTCTCGACCGGAGCCCCTCGATGTCCAAGGAAGTCCACCTCGACTCGAACATCCCGGGAAACCCCGCGTACCACTTCACGATCGTGCCCGCCGGCACGCCCGCCCGCGCCGGCTGGTCGCTCCGCGCCCCCCTCGTCCCCGGTGCCCGCCTCGGGACCCAGTGCGTGCACGCCGGCGTGCAGCCCGACCCCGCGTACGGCGCCGTGATGCCGCCGATCTACCAGACGTCCACCTTCGCCTTCCGCGACGTGTGCACGAACGCCGGGTACGACTACACGCGGAGCGGAAACCCCACGCGCGCGGCGCTCGAGGAGGCCATCACGGTGCTCGAGGGCGGCGCCGGCGCCACCTGCACCAGCACCGGCATGAGCGCGGTGATCGTGGCGCTGAACCTCCTGCCGCACGGCAGCCACCTCCTCTGTACGGTGGACTGCTACGGCGGGACCTTCCGCGCGCTCGAGCACGCGAAGGTCACCTACGGCCTCGAGGTCACGTACCTCGACCTCGCCGACCTCGACGCCGTCCGGGCTGCGTTCCGCGAGAACACGCGGATGGTCTGGATCGAGACGCCGTCGAACCCGCTCCTGCGCCTCACCGACATCCGGGCCGTGGCCGCGCTCGCACGCCAGCGGGGCGCGCTCAGCGTGGTGGACAACACCTTCCTCTCACCGGCGCTCCAGAAGCCGTTCGAGCTCGGCGCCGACCTCGTCGTGCACTCGACGACCAAGTACCTGAACGGCCACAGCGACGTGGTCGGCGGCGCGGTCGTGGCCGCGCCGGGGCAGACCGCGCTCGCGCAGCGCATCCAGAGCATGAACAACCTGCTCGGCACGTCGCAGAGCCCGCACGACTGCTTCCTCGTGCTGCGCGGCCTGAAGACCCTGCTCCTCCGCATGCGGGCCCACGAGGCCGGCGCGCAGGTGGTGGCGCGCTTCCTCGCCGGACACCCCGCGGTCGCGAAGGTCCACTACCCCGGCCTCGAGAGCCACCCGCAGCACGCGCTCGCGCGGGCGCAGCAGGCCGGCTTCGGCGCGATGCTGAGCTTCGAGCTCGCGGACGGCCGCCCGCACCGCGTGGACCACGTGCTGAAGAGCCTGCGCTGGTTCACGCTCGCCGAGAGCCTCGGCGGCGTGGAGAGCCTCGTCGCGCACCCCGCGTCGATGACCCACGCGTCGATGACGCCCGAGGCTCGGAAGCGCGCCGGGATCACCGACTCGGTGATCCGGCTCTCGATCGGCATCGAGGAGCCGGAGGACCTGGTCGCCGATCTCGCGGAGGCGCTGAGCACGCTGCCCGCCTGATCCCGCCCCGCGGCCCGGCCGGATCCGGGTTCCGCCGGGCTGGGCTTCAGCGCTGCGAAGCAGCCTGATCAATTCGCCGCGGTCTTCGGCTGATCCTTCACGACCTCGAGGTCGAGGGCGATCGTGACCTGATCGCCGACCACGGGGCCCGCCTCCACCGTCTTGCTCCAGGTGAGGCCGAAGTCCTTCCGGTTCAGCTTCGCGGTGGCAGCGAAGCCCCGGCGCGTCTCGCCGTACGCGCCCTTCACCTCGGGCGTGGTCGTCACGTCGAGCACCACCGCCTTCGTCACGCCGTGGAGCGTGAGGTCGCCCGTCACCTTCAGCGCGCCGTTCCCGGCCTTCGCCACCTTCGTCGAGCGGAAGGTCATCGTCGGGTACTTCTCGACGTCGAAGAAGTCCGGAGACTTCAGGTGCGTGTCGCGGTCGGCGACCCTCGTGTCGATGCTGGCCACGTCGACGGTGGCCTCCACGGTGGACTTCGTCGGGTCGGCGTCGTCGAGGACCACCTTGCCCGCGTACTTCCCGAACTCGCCGCGGACGTTCGAGATGACGAGGTGCTTCACCGAGAAGCCGACCTGCGAGTGGGAGGGGTCGACGTTCCAGGTCGTGCCGGCGGCGAGCGCGAGCGCGGGGGAGAGGGCGAGCAGGGACGCGAGGAGCTTCTTCATGGCTGGTTCCTTTCGGCGAGCGTCAGGCTCGCGACGGGGATGAAGTTGCGTCCGTTCCCGCTCCCGCGCAATCATCGTCTCCGCACCTGTCCGTTCCACGGAGGGAACGATGGACCTGAACCTCCTCACCGTCTTCGAGGCGGTCGCGCGCACCTCGAGCTTCTCCGCCGCCGCCAAGGAGCTCGGGATCCCGAAGTCGTCGGCGAGCCGTGGCGTCGCCCGCCTCGAGGGCGAGCTCGGCGTGCAGCTGCTCTTCCGCACCACGCGCCAGGTGTCGCTCTCGGCGGCGGGGACCGCGCTCTACGACCGGGTGACGCCGCTGCTCGGCTCCATCAAGTCGGCGCTCGGCGAGCTCCCCGAGCGCGAGGAGGCGCCGTCGGGGACGCTCAAGGTCACCGCCCCGGTCGATCTGGGCGAGGTCCTGCTCGCCGAGGTGGTGAAGCGCTACACCGCGCGGTACCCGGCCGTCTCCGTGGACCTGCACCTCACCGGACGCGTGGTCGATCTCGTCGCCGAGGGCTTCGACGTCGCGCTGCGCGTGGGGTCGAAGCTCGAGGACTCCTCGCTCATCGTGCGGCGCGCAGCGCCGGTGCTGCTCCACCTGTTCGCGTCGCCCGTCTACCTCGCGGTGCGCGGCACGCCGCGGAGCGAGGCCGACCTCGAGGCGCACGACCGGGTGCTGTTCCGCCCCGGACCGCAGCGACTTCGCGCCGTGGGCCCTCGCCCGGCGAGCCCGGAGCGGCCGCCGCGGATCGTGGCCGACGACCTCCTGTTCGTGCGCGCCGCCGTCCGGGCGGGCGCCGGGATCGGCCTCCTCCCGAGGTTCCTCGTGGAGGACGACGTGGAGGCGGGCCGGCTCGTCCGGATCCTCCCCCGGTTCGAGCGCGTGGGCGGAACCGTCCACGTCGTCACCCCGGCGGCGAAGCACGTCCCGCCGAAAGTGAAGGCGTTCCGGGACCTCGTGCTGGAGATGCTCAAGGCGCGCGTCGGCAGCGCCGCGGCGTGACGCGCGGGCGGCGGCCACCCTCCCCTCGCCCCGCCCGCGGCGAGGGAAGGCGTCGCCTCACCGGCGGAGCGCGTCTCGGATCTCGCGGAGGAGCACCACGTCCTCCGGCGGCGGCGCGGGCACGGCGGGCGCGGGCGGCGCCTCGCGCTTCAGCCGATTGAACTGCTTCACCATCATGAAGACGATCAGCGCGAGGATCGCGAAGTTGAGGACGATGGTGAGGAAGCTGCCGTAGGCGAAGACCGGCACCGCGGCCTTCCTCATCGCGTCGAGCGTGTGCGCCGTGCCCGGCGCCGGCTCCCGCAGCGGGATGAAGTAGTTCGAGAAGTCGAGCCCGCCGGAGAGCCGGCCGACGATCGGCATGACGAGGTCGTTCACGATCGAGTCGACGATCTTCCCGAAGGCCGCGCCGATGATGACGCCCACCGCGAGGTCGACGACGTTGCCCTTCAGGGCGAAGGCCTTGAATTCGGACGCGAAGCCCATGTGCCCTCCTGCTGCCGAGCCCTTGCTAATGGCTCCATCTCGATTGGTCACGCCCCATGGCGGTCAGAAGCGAACCGCGATGCCCAGCCCGCGCCGGACCGGGACGAGGGTCACCGTGTCCGCCGTCCGCACGTGGAGCCAGGGGATGACGACGCCCGCGGTGGTCCCCACCGCCGCGCCGGCCAGCACGTCGCTCGGGAAGTGGCGCCCCGCGGCCACCCGCTCCACTGCGACGCTCGATCCGACGACCACGGCGACGGCCCACGGCCACCACCGCTCACCGTGGCGCAGACGCGCGGTCATCGCCGTCGTCGTGAGCGCGGCGAACACGGTGGAGGTGTGGCCGGAGAAGAACGACCCGTAGCCGCTCGGGGAGTGCAGGAAGGCCGGGTCCCCCGCGTAGGTCCTCGGGATCGGCCGCTGCACCGTGTACTTCGCGATCTGCGCCAGCGCACCGTTCACGAGCATCACCTGGGCGTAGACCGCGAGGTCGGTGAGGAACGCCTCCCCCATGCCGACGTCGAGGAGATCGAGGACCGGCGGGACGGCGATGGAGGCGACCAGGGTCACGTCGCTCACCGTGCCGGCGAGCGCGGAGTGGTTCCCGATCGCGCCGCGGTCGAAGCCGTTCACCTCAGAGGGATCGCAGGGGCAGCGGAAGCGGATGATCTCGTCGGCGAAGATCTCCGGCACCGCGATGGTGACGGCCGAGGTGGCCATCACCGCCGCGTCGACGGCGGGGTACAGGCGATACACGGGCGCCGGGGGCGGGCGCGCGGCGGCGGGCTCCGCAGCCGGGATCTCCGCGAGCACCGCGGGAGCGGGCTCCGGCGCCGGCGCCTCCGCGGAGAGGCCGAGGACGAGGAGCGCGGCGAGGGGCGCGAGCACGGCCGCGATGTTGCGGACCCGCGCACGGAGACGCAAGGACGATGCCGCATCACGCGCGGGTTGACGCGACTCCGGCGAGGCCTCATCTTGCCGCCCCCATGCCGCTCCTCGCCGGTGCCGTCACCTTCTCCCGCCTTCGCGCCAAGCTCCCCAAGGGCGCCGCCTCCGACACGAAGCGCTGGCTCCTCGGCGGCCTACGCCGCCACGCGTTCCAGCCGCTCGTCCCCGGCGGCGAGGAAGATCGCGCGACGGGCTTCGTGGAGCTCGAGGACTCCGAGGCGACCGGGTTCACGCCGGGCGCGGTGTTCCAGGGCGAGCACGCGCTGTTCGCCTGGCGCGCGGACGCGGTGCGCGTGCCGCCGGCGCTGGTGAAGGCGGAGCTGGCCCGCTGGCTCGCGGCGTTCGACGCCGAGCACGGCCGGCCGCCCGCGAAGCGCGAGAAGTCCGAGGCGCGCGCCGCGATCCGCCAGCAGCTCAGGAACCGCACGCCGCCCTCGACGAAGGTGCACGACGTGAGCTTCGACCCGAAGACGCGCGAGGTCCTCGTCTGGGCGGCGTCCCGCAAGGCGATCGAGGAGGTCGCCGGGGCGCTCCAGGAGGCGCTCGGGATCGAGCTGGAGGGCCACGTGCCGGCGACGCTCGCGGCGTGGGGCGGGATCGACCCGGACGGTTTCGGTCCGACGGCCGAGCTCGTGGGTCTCGAGGTCTCCGCCTCGGCGGCGGCGAAGGAGGCGACCGATGTCGCGGCGTGAGCGGCAGACGGAGGCGGCGTTCCTGCGCGGCGACGTGGGCGTGGACGGCGCGGCGACCGAGGAGGAGACGCGGGACGAGGCCGAGGCCGAGCACGCGAAGGCGCGCGAGCAGCTCCTGCGCGGCCGCACCTGGCTCGGCCGCGAGCTCCTCACCTGGCTCCTCTGGCGCTCGGAGGAGGGCGGCGCGCTCGCGAAGCTCGAGGGCGAGGGCGTGGAGGTGCTGTTCGTCGGCCGGCTCACGCTGCGCGGCGCGCGCGGCGACGTCACCGAGCTCGTGGCCCGCGGGACGCAGGCGCCGTACGCGGCGCAGGTGCGGCGCGCGCTCGACGCCGGACTCCTCGTGCACCAGGCGCGGCTGCGGCTCACGCACGGCGAGAAGGTGTACGAGGTGGGCCTCGACGCGGAGTTCCTCGACGTGCGCGCGGCGAAGCTGCCGGAGCTGCTGTCGGAGGCAGAGGACGATCGGCTCGCCGAGCGCCTGTGGCTCGCGGAGCGCCTCTCGGCGCTCGTGGACGCGCTGGCGAACGAGTTCCTCGCCGTTCGCGCCGGGCGCGGCTGGAAGAAGACCGTCGCCGCGATGAAGCGCTGGATGCAGGAAGCGCCGGCGGAACGGTAGCCCGGCAGCGCGGCAGCCCCCCCGACCGCGCCCGCAGCTCGCGCCCCCCGACCGCACCGGCGGCTCGCGTCCTCGCGTGGCCGCGGCGCACGGTCACGTGCGAGCCCCTCCGCTCGGCTCTTGCGCGCCGAGCCCTGCGCGGCTTCGCACTTCTTCACGCACGCCCTTGAGCGCGCTTCACGTGCCGGGCGCAAGTTCCGGCGTGTGACGCCCGCGGCGCCGCACTTGCCGGGCGCGCCCCTCCCTCCGCGCCTTGACAGCTGCGCCGCGGGCGTTTAGTTGTATTCTCAACCATTTCATATGCAAGATTACCCTGGACTCCTCATCGCCGCGGCGCGGCGCAAGATCAAACAAGCGGTCGCTGCGCGGCTCGCCGGGCACCCGCTGAATTCGCATCAGTTCTGGATCGCGATCACGATCGGCGAGCATCGCGGCCTCTCGCAGGCGGAGCTCGCGGCGAGGCTGCGCGTGGACGCCCCCACCGCCTCGCGCGCGATCGCCGGCCTCGTGACCCGCGGCCTCGTGCGCGCGAGCGAGGACCCCGCCGACCGGCGCCGCACGCGCCTCGTCCTCACCGCCGCGGGCGAGCGGCTCGTCCGCGACCTCGCGCCCATCGCGCGCGAGGTGCGGGAGGCCGTGATCGCCGGGATGAGCGATCCCGAGGTGGCCGCGCTCCAGAGCGGACTGCAGCGCGTGCTGCGAAATCTCGAGCAGCTCGAGGCGGCTCCCGCCCGGGCGTCGCGCCGGAGGCGCGCATGATCACGCTCTCTCTCGCCATTGCGCTCGCAGCCGCGCCCGCCGCCGCGCCGACGACGCCGACGCCCGCGCCCACGGCCCGCATCCTCACGCTCGACGAGGCGGTGCGCACCGCGCGCGAGCACCAGCCGCAGCTCCTCGTGGCCCGCTCGAGCACCGCGGCCTCGGAGGCCCGCGCGGACGAGGCGCGCGCGCCCTTGCTCCCTCAGATCGGCGCCACCGCCCAGGTCCAGCGCTCGGGCGGTCCCGCCCATACCGCCTCGCTGTCCACGATCGCGGCGGGACGCTCCCTCGGCCCCACCCAGTTCCTGTTCGGCCTCACGGGCTCGCAGCTGATCTATGACTTCGGCGCCACCACGGGCCGGCTGAAGGCCGCGCGCCAGAGCGTCGAGGCGCAGCGCGCCTCCGAGCGCGCCACCGGCGACCAGGTGATCCTGACCGCTCGCAGCTCCTTCTTCATCGCCCGCGCGAACAAGGACCTCGTGGGCGTCTCGCGTGAGAACCTCGTGAACCAGGACGCCCACCTCCGCCAGATCGAGGGGTTCGTCCGGCTCGGCACGCGCCCCGAGATCGATCTCGCGCAGGCGCGCACCGACCGCGCGAACGCCGAGGTGCAGCTCATCCAGTCCGAGAACGGGTACGCGACCGCGCGGGCCCAGCTCAACCAGGCGATGGGCATCGACGGCCCGGCCGACTTCGACGTGAGCGACGAGACGCTCCCGGCGGTGGACGGCGAGGACGCGCCCCTGGAGACCCTGTTCGCCGAGGCGATCGGCCTCCGCCCCGACGTCCGCTCCGCCGACCGGTTCATCGCGGCCGACGAGCTCACGGCCAGCGCGGTGCGCTCGCAGTACCTCCCGAGCCTGGGGGTCGCCGGCAGCGTGAACCAGATCGGGCCGGCGATCGATCAGACCTCGCTCGGCTGGACGGCCACGGCGACGCTCTCCTGGAACCTCTTCCAGGGAGGGCTCACGCAGGCGCAGGCTCGCGAGGCCGACGCGACGCTCGCCGGCGCGCGCGCGCAGGCCCTCGCAGTGCGGCAACAGGTCCGCGTGGATCTCGAGCAGGCGCGGCTCGCGGTGCGCGCCGCGAAGACGTCCCTCGGCGCCGCGGGCGAGGCGCTCACGAACGCGCGGGAGCGGCTCCGCCTCGCGGAGGGGCGCTACCAGGCCGGCGTGGGGAGCGTCATCGAGCTCGGCGACGCCCAGGTCGCGGTCACCACCGCCGCCGCGCAGCAGGTCCAAGCCGAATACAACCTCGCGACATCTCGCGCGCAGCTCCTGCGCGCGCTCGGAAGGGAGGCCTGACGTGGCCGACGGCAGCAGTACGGCGCAGGATACGAAGCTCTCCGCGACGCCCGCTCCGCGGCTCGCGCCTGGCGCCCCTCGACGCCGCCGCCTGTGGCTCCCGTGGCTCGTGCTCGTGCTCGTCGCCGTGGGCGCGGGGGTGTGGTGGACCCGAGCGCACAAGGCCGAGCCCGCCGGCCGCGGCGGCGCCCCCAGCGCGCCCGCAGCCCAGGGCGCGCGCCCGGTTCCGGTGACGACCGCGACCGCGAGCAAGCGCGACGTGCCGGTCTTCCTGCAGGGCCTCGGGAACGTGGTCGCCTACAACACGGTCACCGTGAGGTCGCAGGTGGACGGGCGGCTCCAGGAGCTGCCCTTCCGCGAGGGGCAGACGGTGAAGCGCGGGCAGGTGCTCGCGCAGATCGATCCTCGCCCCTTCCTCGCCGCGCAGCACCAGGCCGAGAGCGCGCTCGCGCGCGACGAGGCGCAGCTCACGAACGCGCGACTCAACCTGAAGCGGTTCCGCGCGCTCCGCGCCGAGAACCTCATCGCACAGCAGCAGGTGGACGACCAGGCCGCGACGGTGGCCCAGCTCGAGGGGACGGTGGGGACCGATCACGCCGCGGTCGAGACGGCGCGGCTCAACGTGGAGTACGCGCGCATCACCTCGCCCATCGACGGCGTCGTCGGCATCCGCGCCGTCGACGTCGGGAACCTCGTGCGGGCGACCGACACGAACGGCATCGTGGTGGTGACGCAGCTCGATCCGATCTCCGTGCTGTTCACGCTGCCCCAGGATCACCTCGCCGAGGTCTCGACGGCGCTCGCGCGCGGCCCGCTCGGGGTCGACGTGTACGCGAGGGACAACGCCGCGCTCCTCGGCTCCGGCGAGCTCGCCGTGCTCGACAACCAGATCAACCAGGCCACCTCCACGATCCGCCTGAAGGCCGTGGTCCCGAACCCGAAGCGGCTGCTCTGGCCGAACCAGTTCGTGAACGCGCGGCTGCGGCTCTCGACGAAGGACGCCGCGCTCGTGGTGCCGGCGGTGGCGATCCAGCGCGGCCCGAACGGCTCGTTCGTCTACGTGATCGCCGCCGACGGTACCGCCGAGATGCGGCGGGTCGAGACCACGACGCAGGGCGACCTCGCGATCGTCTCGACGGGCCTCAACGAGGGCGAGCGCGTCGCGGTGGAGGGCCAGAGCCAGCTCCGGCCCGGCGCCAAGGTCGCCGTACGCGCGCCGCAGGCGCGGCCGGCCGGCGCCGCGCCCGGAGCCGGGCCCTCCGCTCCCCCGGCGGGCGGGCCGGCGAGATGAGCATCTCCGAAGTCTTCATCCGCCGGCCGGTCGCGACCACGCTCCTCACTGTCGGACTGCTCCTCGCCGGGCTCGCCGGCTACCGGCAGCTCCCGGTGTCGGCGCTGCCGCAGGTCGACTATCCCACCATCGTCGTCTCGACCTCGCTCCCCGGCGCGAGCGCCGACACGATGGCCTCCTCGGTGACGACGCCGCTCGAGCGCCAGCTCGGTCAGATGCCGGCGCTCTCGAGCATGACCTCGGTGTCGAGCTTCGGCACGTCGCAGATCACGCTCCAGTTCCAGCTCGACCGGAGCATCGACGCCGCCGAGCAGGACGTGCAGGCCGCGATCAACGCCGCCTCGAACCTCCTGCCGCGGACCCTGCCCGCGCCGCCCACCTACAGCAAGAGCAACCCCGCCGACACGCCGATCCTCACCCTCGCCGTCTCCTCCGACACGCTCCCGCTCGACGAGGTGAACGACCACGCCGACTCGGTGCTGGCGCAGAAGATCTCGCAGGTCTCGGGCGTGGGGCTCGTGACGCTGAACGGCAGCCAGAAGCCGGCGGTGCGCGTACAGGTGGACCCGGCGGCGCTCGCCGGGGCGGGCCTGACGCTCGAGGACGTGCGCCAGGTGCTCGCCCAGGCGAACGTGAACCAGGCGAAGGGGAACCTCGACGGCCCGCGGCAGGACTACGCGCTCGCCACGAACGACCAGCTCTACCGCGCGGCCAGCTTCCGGCCGCTCGTGATCGCCTACAAGAACGGCTCGCCGATCCGGCTCGACGAGATCGCCAACGCGGTGGACGGCGTCGAGAACGACGAGCTCGCCGGCTGGGCCGGCACGCAGCGCGCCATCATCCTGAACGTCCAGCGCCAGCCCGGCGCGAACGTGATCCAGGTCGCCGAGCGCGTGAAGGCGCTCCTGCCCCGCCTGTCGTCGGCGCTGCCGCAGGGGCTCCAGGTGAAGATCCTCTCCGACCGCACCGAGACGGTGCGCGCGTCGGTGGACGACGTGCAGTTCACGCTCGTCCTCTCGGTCGTGCTCGTGGTCGGCGTGATCTACGTGTTCCTGCGCTCCCTGCGGGCCACGCTCATCCCCGGCGTCGCGGTGCCGCTCTCGCTCATCGGCACGTTCGGGATCATGTACCTGTGCGGCTACAGCCTGAACAACCTCTCGCTC
>Ga0306924_10006673_pt1 | contig 11517 bp, 12 predicted proteins | sample sta12Can44000111_FD_203756 | JGI IMG/M metagenome (GOLD analysis project Ga0306924, IMG submission 203756) | Lab enrichment of tropical soil microbial communities from Luquillo Experimental Forest, Puerto Rico - statanox.12C.anox.44.000.111 (v2)... | ecosystem: Environmental > Terrestrial >...
AGGCTGTCGGTGCTGGCATGGTCGAAGGCGTGGAAACTGCCGTCAGTCTGATACGGGTCCGGCGGGAAGGAAACTACCGGAAGGCCCGGGATCTGCGGGAACTGCGCGAACAGGTGGCCGATCTGCGACACGAGCGTTCCCGGCGGCGGTCCCGTGAGTGGATGCAGCAGTCCGCCGACCTCGTTCGCCTCGAACCGCTCATAGGTGAAGTACAGCTCGGTCGTATCGCCGGGCTTCCAGAGCGCACCGAGGCGCGCTTCATAGCGATGCTGGTTCTGGAAGTTGTCCTGTCCGGAGGACACGCTCGAGCCGAAGCCCTCCCGGCTGTTTCCCTGGAAGGCGAGGCGTAGCGCGAAATCGCTGCCGAGCGGCAGGTTGACGATGGCGCGATCCATGAACTGACCGTAGTTGCCGCCCGAGACGGCCAGCTCCCCGGACAGCTGCTGCAGCTCCGGCCGGTGCGTGAGCAGCAGGATCGAGCCGCCGGTGTTGTTGCGGCCGAAGAGTGTCCCCTGCGACCCGCGCAGCACCTCGACCGAGTCGATATCGAGCAGCGTCGCCATCGCACCCTGCCCGTTCGCGATGTAGACCCCATCGACGTACAGCCCGACTGCCGGATCGAACTCGATCGCCGAGCGGTTGACCGTCTGGCCACGGATGGTGACATCGAGAGCCGAGACCGACTGTGGCGAGCTCACCATGCGGGTGTTGGGTATGTCGCGGTCGATGTCCTCGAGCAGCACCGCATTCGCTTCTCGCAGCTGCTCGCCCGTGCGCGCACTCACGGCGAGCGGTACATCCTCGACGCGCTCCTTGCGGCGGCGCGCGTAGACGATGACTTCCTCGAGCGTGCCGCCGCCGGCGGCCGCCTGCTGCTGTGCCGTCTCATCGGGCGTGGCCGTGTCGGCGCCCGCGAGCTCGGCAGTAGCCAGCAACGCCAGGGCCAACCCTGTCGACCGAACGGGTGCTCGTTGCATGATTCCTGCGTCCCCCCCGCGCCACTCGACTGGACGCTCACCCACGCAGGTTACAAAATGTTAACGGCAGGATCACGCGACAGGAAGCGCTTTGTGCAGCAGGGTGGTCGGTTGGATAACGGCAACGCTCGGGGCGGGCCTGCATGAACTCATCGACCAGCGCAGCGCCCATCGAGCGTGCAGTGTGCGTTTACTGCGCCTCGAGCCGCATCGCTCATCCTGACTATCGTGCGGCCGCGCGTCGGCTCGGGGAGGTGCTGGCGCAGGAAGGCGTGGGCATCATCTACGGGGGCGGTGCCGCCGGCTCCATGGGCGCACTCGCCGACGGTGCGCTCGGGCGCGGCGGTCGGGTGATCGGCATACTGCCGCGATTCATGGCGGACCTCGAGTGGGGGCACAGGGGGCTCACCGACCTGCAGTTGGTCGAGGATCTGCGCACGCGCAAGCACATGATGCTGACGCTCAGCCAGGCAGCGATCGCTCTGCCGGGCGGCTCGGGCACGCTCGAGGAACTGCTCGAAGCCATCACTCTCAAGCGACTCGGCCTGTACCTCAACCCCATCCTGCTGGTGAATACGCGCGGGTTCTTCGGCCCACTGATCGAGCTGCTGTCGCGCGCCGTCGAGGAGCGCTTCATGGACGAGCGACACCTGCTGATGTGGCAGGTCGTCGGTACCCCCGAGGAGGTTCCGGCCGCTCTGGCGAACGCGCCCGCGTGGAGCGCCGAGGCGCGTTCGTTCGCTTCGCTCTGAGCCGTTCCCAGGGTTCAGGCCTTGCCGCCGCGAGATAGAAAGGCAGCGAGCCGCGCTCAGCGTGCGTTGGTGGTCGAGCCGATGAAGGCTTCGAGATCGCGCTTCATCTTCGCGAGCGAGGGAGGATGCACATACATCATGTGGCCCGCCTCGTAGTACTTCATCTGCACGCGCGCGCCGACCTCGTGCGGCACGCCCAGATGCATCACCATGTACTCGGTCGCCGAGAAGGGCGTCGCCAGATCGTAGTAGCCGTTCAGCAGCAGCACCCGCAGGTTCGGATCCTTGATCAACGCATCGGCCAGGTCGACCCCCGAGTTGACCATCGGCTGCTCACCCTGCTCGGTTCGGTGCGTCCATTTCCACTTCTCACCGATGCCGAAGTTGGTGGTGCGATAGGTCTCGCCCTGACCGAAGCGCAGCTCGCCGTGGTAGTAGTCGAGGAAAGCCGCGGAGAACGCCGCGCCGATCGCGGAGAGCTGAGGATCGTAGTCGGTCTCCTTGGCGAGAAGGTCGCTGGTCGGACCGACGAAGCGGCCGTCCAGCCGCCCCACGGTCAGCCCGCGCCCCTTGAGCAGCTCGTGCACGAACTCGTTCTCGGACACACGCAACCGCGCCTGCTTCAGATACTCCACCGGCAGACCGATGTAGTCATGCATTCTCTGCGCCACCGCGTCCCGCTCCTCGTCCGTGAGCGCATCGCCCTTGAGAAGTGCCGCGCTGTACGGGCCCATGGCGTACTGACGCACCTCCGCCAGGAAGGGCTCGAGGGCGGTCGGCTGGCTCGGCACCATGTGGTGGTACCAGGCGACCGCCGCATAACCTGGCAGGTACACCGCGTACGGCCGATCGTTACCGGGCAGCACGGCGAATATGGCCTCGATGTCGGTCGCCACCGACACCAGGACGAGGCCGTTGAAGGTGAGCGAGCGGCGTGAGCGCAGGTAGTTGACGATCGCCGCGGCGCGCGTGGTGCCATAGCTCTCACCCAGCAGGTACTTCGGCGAGGTCCAGCGGTTGTTATCGCTCACGTACTGCGCGATGAAGCGGCTGAGCGAATCGATGTCCGGGTCTACACCCCAGAACTCGTCATCCTTGTGATCACAGACTGCGTGGCTGATGCCGGTCCCCACCGGATCGATCATCACCACATCGCTCACATCGAGCAGGCTGAATTCGTTGTCCACGGTGCGGTACGGTGCGGGCGGTGTCGGAGTCGGGTCGGACACCTGCACCCTCTTGGGGCCGAGCACGCCCATGTGCAGCCACAGGGACGATGAGCCCGGGCCGCCGTTGAACGCAAAGGTGATCGGACGCACGGCGCCCGATTTGCCGTCCCGGCGCGTGTAGGCGATGTAGCCGATGCTGGCGATTGGCTTGTCATCCTCATCGCGCACGATGAGCGTGCCGGCAGTCGCAGCATAGTCGATGCTCTTCCCGCCGAGGCTCAGCCGATGCTGCGTCACCGATGACTGCGCAGTCGGGAGCCGCATCCACTGATCCTTCTTGTCGCCCTTGATGTCGATGCGGCACAGCTGCGACATCTGAACGGCGCTGGGCGCCTTGGCACCGCTCTGCGCAATCGCTCCAGCGCCCTCGGGCGGCGCGGATTCCTGCGCATATGCCGCGCCAACCCCTGCCCACAGCACCATCACACTCGCCAACAGCCGTTGCGGCATCTGCACTCTCCCCTCACTGCGTGCCGAGTCCGTCCGCGGCCGCGAAGACCGCGCGCGCTTATACCACGAGGGCGCGCGCCGGCGCTGTAACATCAGGGGACCATGGCCGCGGCCGACCATCCACGATCCATCCGCTCGTTCGTCACCCGCTCGGGGCGCACCACCGAGGCGCAGCAGCGGGCACTCGAGCGGCTGTGGCCGAAATACGGCATCGAGTTCGTGCCCGGGTCGCTCGACGCCCACACGCTCTATGGGCGCGATGCAGCGCGCACCCTCGAGATCGGCTTCGGCAACGGCGAGAACCTGGCCGCTCTGGCTGCGGCGCACCGCGAGCGCGATTTCCTCGGCATCGAGGTCCACCGTCCCGGCGTCGGCCGGTTGCTGCAGACTCTCGAATCGCAGGACCTCACCAACGTGCGCCTCATCTGTCACGACGCGGTCGAGGTGCTCTCACAGCAGATCGCTCCGCAGTGGCTCACGGAGATCCTCATCTTCTTTCCCGACCCCTGGCCGAAGAAGCGCCATCACAAGCGCCGCCTGGTGCAGGACGCCTTCGTCCGCGCCGCCGCCGCGCGCCTCGCACCCGGCGGCGTGCTGAGAATCGCCACCGACTGGCAGCCGTACGCGCTCGAGATGCTCGCCACCCTCACGGGCGTCGCGGAGCTGCAGAACCTCGCGAGCGATGGTACCTTCGTGGCGCGGCCTGCCGAGCGTGTCCTGACTCGCTTCGAGCGGCGCGGCGCCGGCCTCGGTCACGCGGTGTGGGACTTCGCCTTCCGCCGCACCTGAGTGCCGTGGCTGGCGCATCAACCCACGCCGAACGCCTGACGCAGGCCATCCAGCACGAACTGCACCGCGAGCGCGCCGAGGATCACCCCGAGCAGTCGGCTCGCGACATTGGCGCCGGTGATGCCGATCACGCGCATGAGCGGATCGGCGAGCAGCATCAATACCAGCGCAATTGCGAGCACCAGCAGCACGGCCGCGAGGTATGCGCCGAACACGCCCGGCTGCTCGCTGAGGTGGATGGGCCCGAACCACAACAGGATGGTGGCGAGTGCCCCGGGGCCGGCGATGAATGGAAACGCGAGCGGAAACACCGAGATGTCCGCGCGCCGGCGGCTCTCGGCCGCCTCGTTCGAGGAAGTGCGCGTGCCCGACTCACGTGCAAACACCATCTCGAGCGCGAGCAGGAACAGCAACAGCCCGCCGAAGATACGAAAGGCTTCGAGGCTGATGCCCATGAGCTTGAGGAACGAGGCGCCGCCGAGCGCGAACAGCACGAGGATCGCCGCGGCGACGCTCACGGCCCTGAGCGCCATGCGACGCTTGTAAGCGCTGGTCGCGCCGGTGGTGAGCCCGGTGAACAGTGGTATGAGCGACACGGGCTCGACCACCACGAAAAAAACCACGAAGAACTTCAGCGGCTGACCGAGCATTTGATGCTGTGCGCAAAAGCGCAGTGCCCGGCGCTTCTTGTGATCGTCACAATTAAGTTCTTGAAAGCCTCACAGGCGAGGCGCAACATCATTGCAGAGCGCAGGCAGAATCGTAAGGGTGCTGAGAAGATCTTCGGGAGGTGGCGGCGATGGCGACTCCTCAACCCGGTATCGGCGAGTGGTATCGCCTCAACGGTGGAGCACTGTTCGAGGTGGTGGCGCTCGACGACGACGACGGCACGATCGAAATTCAGTATTTCGATGGCACGGTCGAGGAGATGGACATCGAGGACTGGGAGGCGCAGTGGGAGGATGGCGCGCTCGAGTCGGCCGAGGCCCCTGAAGACTGGTCCGGGTCCGTGGACGTCGAAGGCAGCGACGATGAAGGTCGCGGTAGCGACTCGCTCGGCGACGATCGGGATCTGCGGGCGAGCCCGCTCGACGGCATCGATCTATTCGAATGATACCGCGCGCGCGAGCGCCTCGACGTCCACGCTGTCATCCAGCAGCACCAACCCGCATTTCACCTGCAGCGCGAGCGGCGTGAGCGCGCGCCCCATGCACGGCCCGGCTACGCAATAGCCGGTGGCCTTCTCGAAGAGTGCCCCGTGCGAGGAGCACAGGATCAGGCTGCCGTCGGCGGTGAGGAAGCGCTGCGGCAGCAGATCGAGCGGATGCCCCGCGTGCGGGCAGCGGTTGAGATAGCCGCGCACCGTGTCACCGCTGCGCACGACGAATCCGCGTAGCGGCCAGTCACCGCCGCCGAAGGTGAACCCGCGCGCGCCGCTCCCGAGCTCCGAAAGTCGGCACACCACACGCTCGAGGTCCACCTCGATGGCCATGGCTATGTTCCTGCCTCGGCGTTCGCCCGGCGCGCGTCTGCCGCCCCTGCGAACGCGCCCTGACGGCGCAGCGCAAACAGCAGCAGCAGCCCGGGTAGGGCGAGCGAGGCCGTGTACAGGAAAAAGTGCGGATAGCCGATGCGGTCGACCACCAACCCGGAGGTTCCCTCGAGGAGCTTGCCCGGCAGCGCGTACAGTGAGGAGAACAAAGCGTACTGCGTGGCGGTGTAGCGCGCGCTCGTCAGTCCCGAGAGAAACGCGAGCAGCGCCGTACCGTGCATGGCAAGCGCGAGGTTGTCGAGAGCGTTGACCGCGCCGAGGCCGAGAATTGTTGCCGTCTGCGCGCTCGCCAGCAGCGCGTAGCCGAGGTTGGAAACAATGATGAGAACGCTCCCCAGGACCAATGACCGCAGCAGCCCGAGTCGGGCGATCAGTACGCCGGCGAGCAGTACCCCGACGAGCGACATCAGCAGGCCGTAGAGCTTCACGACCGTGGCGATCTGCGCGAGCGTAAAGCCCCGGTCGATGTAAAAGGGATTCACCATCGAGCCCATGGCGAATTCCGTGAGACGGTACACCGCCATGAACGCGAGCGTCAGCAGCGCGAGCGCCGTGCCGTAGCGCGCGAAGAAATCGGTGAGCGGGCAGATGACCGCGGTGAGGAACCACTCGCCTGCGTGGCGCAGTGCCTGCGGCCAGTGCGCGCGCTGCTCGAGCCAGGCGACGACGCGCTCCTCGCGCGCCGCGGACCCGGGGGGCGCCACCGCCTGTGGCTCCGGCACCAGCAGCGTGGTGATGACCCCGACACTCACCAGCGCCGCCATCGCGGCGTAACTCAGCTGCCAGCCGGCTGCGCTCGCCAGTGCCAGCGCGCCCGCGCCTCCCGTGATGAGGGCCACGCGGTAGCCGATCTGGTAGGCGCCGAGCATCGCGCCCTGCAGCGGCAGCGGCGCCGACTCGATGCGCCAGGCGTCGAGCGCGATGTCCTGCGTGGCCGCGCAGAAAGTGGTGAACAGTGCCCACAGCGCGAGCGGGCGTACACCTGCCGCGGGCTCGCACAGGCCGAGGTTGAAGAGTCCCACGGCGATGCCGAGCTGCGCCAGCAGCATCCAGCCCCGGCGCCGCCCGAGCAGCCGCCCGAACAACGGCAGCGGCACGCGGTCGACGACCGGCGCCCACACGAACTTGATCGAGAAAAGGATGCCGACCCAAGCCAACATGCCGATGGTGCTGCGCTGGACCCCCACCTGGCGCAGCCACGCGGACAGCGTCGAGTACACCAGATAGAACGGCAGACCGGCGGAGAAGCCGAGGAACAGCATCGCCAGCACACGCGGCTGGCGATAGATGGAAATTGCGCCGCGCCAACCGGCTGCGGTGTCGGCCCGTGGCGAGGCGCCGGCACTCAAAGACGATAATCCATGATGAGCGGCGCGTGGTCCGAGAAGCGCCTCTGCCGGTAGATGGTAGCGGTATGCGCCGTGCCCGCGAGCGAGCCGCTCACCACCTGATAGTCGATGCGCCAGCCGACGTTCTTGAGGCGCGCCTGCCCGCGGTTCGACCACCAGGTGTAGAGCTCCGGCTCGGGTCGCACTTCGCGGAACGCATCGACGTAGCCGGCGGGGCCGAACAGCCGGTCCATCCAGGCACGCTCCTCCGGCAGGAAGCCGGAGTTCTGCTGGTTGGTGCGCCAGTTCTTCAGGTCGATGGGGCGGTGCGCGATGTTCCAGTCGCCGCTGAGGATGCAATGGCGTCCGCGGCGGCGCAGACGCGCGAGATGCGGCGTGAACGCCTCGAGGAAGCGGAACTTGGACGCCTGGCGCTCCGGGCCCGCCGATCCCGATGGCAGATAGAGCGATACCACCGACAGTGCACCCACCTGGACCTCGAGATAGCGTCCCTCGCGATCGAACTCCTCGATGCCGAAGCCACGCACCACGCGCTCAGGTGGCGCGCGCGAGTACACCGCAACCCCGGCGTAGCCCTTGCGCTGCGCGTCGCAGAAGGTGCTGTGATAGCCGCTGAGTCGCACGTCGTGTCCGGCGAGCTGGTGCTCCTGACTCCGCGTCTCCTGCAGGCAGATGAAGTCGGCCTGCTGCCGCCGCAGCCAGCGGAACAGGCCTTTTGCCGCCGCAGAGCGGATGCCGCAGACGTTGACGGTGATCACACGCATGGCGCAATGATATGGCATGCAGCAATACCAGCTCACCTTCATCGACCTGGTGCTCCGGCGCCAGGCGTTGCGCTTCGGACGCTTCACACTCAAGTCCGGGCGCGAGAGCCCGTACTTCTTCAATGCCGGCCTGTTCAGCGACGGCGAGTCGTTGGCGGCGGTCGGCAGCTGTTATGCCGCGGCGATCGTCTCCGCGGGCCTCGCCTTCGACATGCTCTTCGGTCCCGCCTACAAGGGCATTCCGCTCGTGACCGCCACCGCCATCGCACTGTCAGTCGAGCACGGGCTGAATGTGCCCTACGCCTTCAACCGCAAGGAAGCAAAGGATCATGGCGAAGGCGGCGGCATCGTCGGCGCTCCTCTGCGGGGCCGCGTTCTCATCATCGACGATGTGATCTCCGCCGGCACCGCGGTGCGCGAATCTCTCGGCTTCATCCGCGGCGCCGCCGCGCAGCCGGCGGGTGTCGCGCTGGCACTCGACCGTCAGGAGCGTGGCCAGGGGCCGCTCAGCGCCGTGCAGGAGGTCGAGCAGACCGAGGGTCTGCGATGTGTGAGCATCATCACACTTGCAGACCTCATCGAAGCCCTCGCACGCCCGCCGGATGGGCGGGCGCGCATTTCTGACGACCAGCTCACAGCTCTGCGCGCCTATCAGCAGCGTTACGGCGTGCGTTGAGCTTGCCAGCCGGCGGGCCGGCGGCGGAATATAAACATATGCCCGTTGCATCGCGCCTCAGCTATCTCGCGCCGCTCGCGTCGGCATTGCTCGCGGTGGCGGCCTACGCCGCACCGCCGAGTCAACACTCCTCCTCGGGCTCGAAGGGCATCGCCTATCGCTGGGTCGACGAGCACGGCGTGGTGCACTACGGTGACAACATTCCGCCGCAGTACGCGAGCCAGGACCGCGCCATCCTCAACTCGCAGGGCGTCGAGGTGGGCCATCTCGATGCGCAGAAGTCGCCGCAGGAAGAGGCCGTCGCCGCCCGTGCCCGCGAGGCGCTCATGAAGCAGAAGCAGCACGACGCGTTCCTCGTCTCCACGTACACCTCGGTAAAGGACATCGAAGCGCTGCGGGATGCGCGCCTCGACCAGTTAAAGGGCCAGCGTGCGGCGGCCGAGCAGTACGTGGAAAGCCTGCGGGCGCGGCTGGCGAGCTTGCAGTTGCGCGTCCTCGATTTCCGGCCTTATAGCGCACGCGCCGATGCCCGGCGCATGCCGGACGATCTCGCGGAGAACCTGGTGCGCACGCTGAACGAGCTGCGCGTGCAGGCGAGCGCGCTCGATGCCAAGGGATCGGAGGAAACGACGCTGCGAGCCCAGTTCCAGACGGACATCGAGCGCTATCGCGAGCTGCACGCCATCCACTCGCAGTCGGCCCCCTCCTCAGCCGCCGAGCCCCCCACGGCGGCCGCCACCCGCTAAAGCTCAGTGCTGACCGGAATGCCCGAAGCCGCCGGCACCGCGGGCGGAGGCGGCGAAATCCGTCACCACCTCCAGCTGCACCTGCACAATCGGCACCACTACGAGTTGGGCGATGCGCTCACCGGGACGGATGGTGAATGGCTCGGTGGCCCGGTTCCAGCACGACACCATCAGTTGCCCCTGGTAGTCCGAGTCGATCAGCCCCACGAGATTGCCGAGCACGACGCCATGCCGGTGACCGAGTCCGGAGCGCGGCAGGATGACCGCCGCGAGCGCCGGGTCGCCGAGGTGAATGGCAAGTCCGGTCGGGATGAGCTCCGCCTTCCCCGCTGCCAGCAGCAGCGGCGCCTCGAGGCAGGCGCGCAGGTCGAGCCCCGCGGAGCCGTCGGTCGCGTACGCCGGCAGTGGGAACTCGCGGCCGAGACGCGCGTCGAGGATCCGCACCTGCAGCGTGCGCAGAGTCGCAGGCGGCGGGCTCAAGCGAGCGCCGTGCCGCGCTGGCGCGCGCCACCGCGCGCGGCCAACTCCTGCGCGATCAGCGCAATGAGCCCGCGGGCGAGGGCGAGCTTGCCGGCGCGCGCGAGCTCGTGGCGGGCGCCACGGCTGAGCACGATGAGCTGGTTGTCCTCGCAGTCGAACGCCTTGTCGTGGCCGACCTCGTTGGCCGCGATCATGTCGAGGTTCTTCTTCATGAGCTTGGTGCGCGCGTTCTGCTCGACCGCTTCGGTCTCCGCGGCGAAGCCGACCACAAAGGGCCGATCGCTGCGCGCGGCCGCGGTAGCGAGCACATCCGCGGTGCGCTCCATGGCGAGCTCCAGGGTGTCGGTGGTCTTCTTGATCTTCTGCCCGGCGGCGCGCGCGGGGCGATAGTCCGCCACCGCGGCGGTGGAAATAAAGACATCCGTGCCGGGCAACTCGCGCAGCACCGCCGCGAGCATATCGGCAGCGCTCTCGACATCGACGCGTGCCACTCCCGCGGGAGTCGGCAGGCTCACCGGTCCCGCTACCAGCACGACTGTCGCACCCGCCTCGTGCGCCGCCTGCGCCACGGCGAACCCCATCTTGCCGGAGCTGCGATTGCTGATGAAGCGCACCGGGTCGATACGCTCGCGTGTCGGCCCGGCGGTGACCAGCACCCGTCGGCCGGCGAGCGCCCCATCCGCGGGCGCGAGCTGCGACTCCAATCGTGCAAGGAGCTCGAGCGGCTCGAGCATGCGCCCGGGACCGGTCTCGCCGCAGGCTTGATCGCCCTCGGCAGGGCCGTAGATCTGCACGCCGCGCTCGCCGAGGGTGGCGATGTTGTGGCGGGTCGCGGCATTCCCCCACATGAGATGGTTCATTGCGGGCGCCACGGCGACCGGCGCCGCGGTCGCGAGGCAGAGAGTCGTCAGCAGATCGTCGGCCAGACCCGAGGCGAGCCGCGCCAGAAAATCCGCGCTCGCCGGGGCGATGAGCACCGCATCGGCCCAGCGCGCGAGCTCGATGTGGCCCATGGCCGCCTCGGCCGCCGCATCCCAGAGGTCGCTGCGGACGGTACGCCCTGAGACTGCCTGAAAGGTGACCGGCGTGACGAACTCGCGCGCGGCGGCAGTCATCACGACCTGCACCTCGGCGCCACGCTCACGCAGCCGCCGCACGAGGTCCGGGCTCTTGTAGGCGGCGATGCCGCCGGTCACGCCGAGAAGGATGTGCTTGCCGTGCATCGCTGTGCTCCGCCTCGATTATCGCATTGCGGCCGGTGCGGCGTGCAGCCGTGCGGCAGCGGCGTGATGGGAGGCCCATCGCGGCGCCGAGCGGTCGCCGCCGCGGCCGTAAGTCGTCAAATTACTGACAGGCAGGGCATTAGAACTGCCGGCAATGAGCGCACTTGCAGCGGTTTCTCCGCTGTCATGGCCGCCGGCACGCTGCCTAGACTAACGACACCGTGTCCGCAACACCGCATCCATGAGCATCCGCCACTGGCCCGGCGCCGAGCGGCCGCGCGAGAAACTGCTCGAGCGCGGTGCGCACGCGCTCTCGGACGCGGAGCTGCTCGCGCTCCTGCTCGGCTCAGGTCATCGCGGTCACTCCGCTGTGGAGTTGGCACGCACACTCATTGGCCAGTTCGGCTCGTTGCGGACGCTGCTCAATGCCGAGGCGGAGCGCTGTCTCGCACAGACCGGAATCGGGCCGGCACGCTATGCGGTCCTCAAAGCGGCGCTCGAGCTCGCACGCCGGCATTTTCGCGAAGCGC
>Ga0306924_10006676_pt1 | contig 11515 bp, 8 predicted proteins | sample sta12Can44000111_FD_203756 | JGI IMG/M metagenome (GOLD analysis project Ga0306924, IMG submission 203756) | Lab enrichment of tropical soil microbial communities from Luquillo Experimental Forest, Puerto Rico - statanox.12C.anox.44.000.111 (v2)... | ecosystem: Environmental > Terrestrial > Soil...
CAGCCGAAGCGCGGCTGCCTGTGACGCTGCTAGTCAGGAGGGAGCTGCGCCGATGCCCGTCCTGGTCGCCCTCGGGTCGTTCGCCACCACGCTGCTTGGCGGCGCGGCCGCGCTGCGGATCGGTGATCGCAGGCACCTGGTGCTGGGCCTGGCCGCGGGGCTGATGCTCGGCGTGGTGCTGTTTGATCTGCTGCCCGAGGCGCTGGCCGAGCAACCGGCGTACCTGTTCGGCGTACCAGAGGTCATGCTCGCCGCCATGGCCGGATTCCTGGCGCTGCACGTGATCGAGCGCTCCGCCCCGGTACACCGCGGCCACGAGGCCGAATACGCGGGCCACCAGCACCACCCGGGCATCGGGATACTCGCTGCCGCCGGCCTGATCGGGCACAGCCTGATGGACGGGTTCGCGATCGGCGCCGCCTTCCAGGCCGGCACCACGGTGGCGGCGGTGGTGGCCATCGCGGTCATCAGCCACGACTTCGCCGATGGCTTCAACACCTACACGATCACCTCGTTGTACGGCAACAACCGCCGCCGGGCGCTGACCCTGCTGGCCTGCGACGCCGTGGCGCCTGTCACCGGCGCCGCGATCACCCTGGCCGTCACCATCCCGCACCACGTCCTCGGGCTGTTCCTCGGGTTCTTCGCCGGGATCCTGCTCTACCTGGCCACCTCTGACATCCTCCCTGAGGCGCACGCCAGCCATCCCAGCCGCCTCACGCTCGCCTGCACCATCGCCGGCGCGGGCTTCATGTGGCTGGTGATAGGGCTGGCCAGCTGACCCCGGTCAGCGGTCTTGCCTGCCGCATGGCGGTCGGGACCAGAGCATCGACACAGCCACGCCATGGCAATCCGCTCGCTCCCACACCCCCCGACGGTATGGACATCGCCCGGGCCTGGGCTTTTGCCGCTTGCCGGGGTTATGCTGCCCAGGTCTTCACAAAAGACAACACAGGACAACATAGGGAGGTAGCCAGCGATGATCCGTCGCTCCGCCATTTTCGTGGCGTTGCTCGCTGTGACGGCAGCCCTCGCCGTCCCCACGCTCGCCCGTGCGCAATCTGGCCTGTCGGCCGACAGCAAGGTGACGGTGGGCAGCCCGGCCACGCCGTACCTGCCCAACGGCTCCAACGAGCCTGCGCTCGCCATGGACGCGAGTAATACGGCGGTGCTGGCCGCCGGCGCCAACGATCTGGTCGACAGCGCGCCGTGCAAGGGCAGCAGCTGTAACCTCACCCCCGACATCGGCATCTCCGGGGTCTATTTCTCTTTCGACAGCGGCACCACGTGGACGCAGCCGGCCTACAACGGCCTGACGGCCCAGAACGGCACCACCCACGTGGGCGCGATCCACACCCTGCCGGGCTACTTCGAGCACGGGATGTCCTCCCACGGCGACCCGGCGCTAGCGTTCGGGCCCAGGCCCGGCCCGAACGGGTTCTCGTGGGCGAACGGGTCCCGGCTGTACTACGCCAACCTGGCGTTCCCGCTCAGCACCGGGCCCGGCTTCGCGGGCGCCTCGGCGGCCGTAGTATCGCGCACCGACAACCCGCGGGCGGCCGCCAACGGCGTGCAGAGTGCCTGGATGGACCCGGTGATCGTCAGCAAACAAAACGCCGCGCTGCTGTCGGATAAGGACGACCTCTGGGCCGACAATGCGTCCTCGAGCCCGTTCTTCGGCAACGTCTACCTGTGCAACGTCGCCTTCCGCGGCACCAACTCCAAGCCTGAGCCCGTGGTGTTCGACGCCTCCACCGACGGTGGCAGCACCTGGCGCCAGCGCCAGCTCAGCCCGGCCACCAACAACGCCCAGACCGGCGGGCGGCAGGGCTGCGCCATCCGGACCGACAGCGCGGGCGTGGTCTACGTCGTCTGGGAAGGCACCGACATCAAGACCGGCCAGAGCGTGTTCTTCCTGGCCCGCTCGTTCGACGGCGGCAACAACTTCGAAAAGGCCCGGGAGATCGCCACGGTGCACGACGTCGGGGTGCTCGACCCGGTGTCCGGACGCATCGTGTTCGACGGGTTCGCCGGGACCCGCACCGACAGCTTCCCCAGCCTCAGCATCGCCAACGGCGCGCCGACCGGCTCCGGCGCCACCAACACGATCGTGCTCACCTGGCCCGACGGCGCGCTCAACCACGAGCAGGCGCTCGTGCAGACCTCGACCGACAGCGGCCTGACCTGGTCAGGCCCGGTCAACGCCGCCCAGGCGGGCGACCGGCCGGACAACCCGGCGGTGGCGATCTCGCCCAACGGCACCGACGTGTACCTGGTCTACAACGCCTACCTGCAGCCGTTCCAGACGACCATGGCCAGCCCGCGCCTGATGCAGGGAGTCACCCGCCATGCCGATGTCGGGCCGGGTGGTGTGCTCGGCAGCTTCACCACGTTGCACCGGGCGGCGGTGGGCGACGCCAGGGGCACGACCAGGACGCTCAACCGCGAGGCTATCTATGACTACCAGTACGCCGCGGCCTCACGCGGCTACGGGGTCACGGTCTGGATGGACGTGCGCGACGCGACCAACTGCCCCGCGGTGGACGCCTACCGGCAGTCCCTGATCGACCAGGCGCCGATCGCCGCACCCTCCCCGCTGACCGACTGCCCGCCCGACTTCGGGAACGAAGACATCTACAGCGGCTCCTTCGCCGACCCCACACCCTGACAACACACCGCTGAGCTAGCCGCGGCCGTCCAGAGCACCACGCTCTGGGCGGCCGCTGGCGCCGCCCCGGCGGGGCGGCGCCACCGCTGGATCGCTCAGGCCACCGGCCCGTGGCCGGCTTCCCACAGCTGGTTGGCGGGCACGCTGCCCGCGCTACCGATCAGGTGTTGCATGATGATCGGCGTGAACAGCTGGTGCGCCGGGTTCCCCAGGATGGTCATCACGAACGGGTGGACGAAGTCGGTGTCCGACCCGTTGATGATCGGGAAGGTGACGTGCGTGGGCGTGGGCGAATCGGCGAAGTCCAGGATCCACACCGTGGTGCCCGCGGTGCTGCACGGCTGCAGGCTCAGATGCTCGTCCTGGTAGGCGGTGGTGGCCACCGCCGTGCACAGACCAGTGGGCTTGCCGTAGGGCGCGTACTCGAGTTGCACCGCGAGCTTGTTGCCGTAGTGCTCGTTCACCGCGGCGGATACCAGGCCGGCCGTGTAGAACTCAGACACGGGCACCGGGCCGCCGAGCGGGACGATGAGGTCCTCGGCCGGGTTCGAGCTGCTGGCCGGGCGTACAATCGTCGGCACGCCGCGCACCGGGATCCCCAGGAACACGGTCTCCACGAAGCCGACATGCGGCTGCATGGGGAACTCGGCGCTGTAGACCTCCGTGCAGGCAGCGCCGCACTGCGGCGTGGCGGCGCTCGCCGCCACCGTCCCCGCCGCGCTCAGCCCGCCCGCCAGGGTCAGTACCGCCGCGGCGGCGAGTGCCGTGGTTTTGATGGACATGACAGTTCCTTTCTTAGCCACCGCCGTACCTGCGCACGGCGCTGTTGTGCTGGTCAGCGGATGAACGCGGCCTGGGGTGTGCGGCTAGACCGGAGCCGCCCGCGGCCCGGGGTCTCCCGCGGTCTGCTCGTCGCGGTAGGGGGCCAGGAACGCGGTCAGCGCGGCCAGCGTCTCCTCGGGAGTCTCCTCGGCGGGGTAGTGGGCGCAGCCGGGGATGACCAGGGTCTGCACGTCGTCGGCGGCCAGCCTCATCGTGTCCGCGACCTGTTCCCCCAGGCTGTGCCCGCCGCCGATGCCCAGTATGGGCATCGGCAGCCGGCGAGTCATGCGCTGCTGGTTCTGCGCGATGGTGGCATTCAGCGCGCGGTAGGCGGCGAAGCTGGCGTGCAGGACGGCGGGGTCGGCGGCGAGGGTGTCGATGTAGTGGCGGATGGCGTAGCCGGGCAGGGGCCGGGCGGCCTTGGTGGCGAACTGCCAGCCGAAGTAGATCTCTTCGCGCCCGGTGACGAGCTGGTCGTTGACGTCGGCGAGCCGGTTGAAGGCGAAGTGCCAGAGCGCGTTGTTCAGGCGCGCGTTGGCGAACAGGGGCGGGGAGGGGGACACGCCCGGCAGGGGGGTCTCGGCGACGGCCAGCCGGGCGACCCGGTCCGGGTGGTCGGCGGCCAGGGCGTAGCCGATCCACATCCCGGTGTCGTGGCCGAACGCGGCGAACCGCCGGTGCCCGAGCGCGTCCATCAGCGCGGCCAGGTCGGCGGCGAGGGTGCCGGTGTCGTAGCCGTCCTGGGGTTTGCCGGACAGCCCGGTGCCGCGCTGGTCGGGCGCGACGACGGAAAAGTCGCGGGCCAGCGCGGGCATCACCAGCCGCCAGGCGTACCAGGTCTGCGGCCAGCCGTGCACCAGTAGCAGCGGCGGGCCGCCGCCGCCGGTGACCACGTGCTGGCGCAGCCCGCCGACGTCGATGTACCGGCTGGTGAACGTGCCGGTGAACCCTTCGGGGAGGTTCGGCGCTCCGGAGACTGAGCCGGGACCTTCGGGGACAGACGGTGAGGTCATGAGGATCCCTTTCACGAGTGGGTATTGCCTCACCGTCGCGCAAGTCGCGGGCGCGTCGCGCCGGTCACATCCCCTTGACGTTTCCCCTGGCGCATACCCTGGCCGGTCGGCTGGCACGCCTCAGTGGTGGCTCCCGCACTTGTTCTTGTAATGGCAGGCCGGGCGTGAGGGCTGAGCCGGTGCGGGCGCGGCCGCTGACCGATGGCGGGCACGGCGTGATCGGGGCGCAGATCGGCGGCAGGGGCACGGGTGGGCCGGGGTAGCGGCCAGGGACTTTACGGGCGCGATCGGGCCGCCGAAGGCGCGACCGTAATTGCATGTGATCTTCCGGCGGAGCAAGGAGCACCTGCGATGACGAACCACGTGAGCGTTCAGCGGCGGCGCCTGGCGGCTGATCCCGGGCGCTGATGTGTGATGGCACCAAGGGCACGGGTAACCGGGAATCTGCCGACTGAGCTGACCACCTTTGTCGGCCGCCGCGGTGAGCTGGCCGAGGTCAGGCGGCTGCTGGCCGGGTCGCGGCTGGTGACGCTGACCGGGGTCGGCGGGGTCGGCAAGACCCGGCTGGCGCTGCGCGCCGCGGCCGGGCTGGCGCGGGCGTTCCGCGACGGGGTGTGGCTGGTCCAGCTGGACCAGCTGCGCGACCAGGCGCTGGTGGCCCAGGCCGTCGCGGGGGCGCTGGGCCTGCAGGACCGCGCCGGCTACGCCCAGGCCGCGGCGCTGGCCGACTACCTTTCGGCCCGGCAGCTACTGCTCGTGCTGGACAACTGCGAGCACCTGGTGGACGCGGCCGCCAAGCTGGCCGACCTGCTGCTGCGTGCCGCGGCCGGGCTGCGGGTGCTGGCCACCAGCCGGGAAGCGCTGACCACTGACGGGGAGAGTGTGCTGGCGGTGCCGCCGCTGCCGGTGCCGGAGGTGGGGCGGCTAACGGTGGCGGAGCTGGCGCGGTTCCCGGCGGTCGGGTTGTTCGCCGAGCGGGCGGCGCAGGTGGTACCGGGGTTCGCGGTGACCGAGGCGAATGTGGCGGCGGTGGCCGGGATCTGCCGGCGGCTGGAGGGGCTGCCGCTGGCCATCGAGCTGGCCGCGGCGCGGCTGCCGGTGCTGTCGGCGGAGCAGATCGAGGAGCGGCTGGGCGACCGGCTGGGCCTGCTGACCCGGGGCGGCCGGGCCCGGCCGGCCCGGCAGCAGACGCTGCGGGCCTCGATCGAGTGGAGCTATGAGCTATGCAGCCCGGCCGAGCGGCTGTTGTGGGCGCGGTGTTCGGTGTTCGCCGGCGGGTTCGAACTGGACGCGGCCGAGGGCATCTGCGCCGGTCACCGGCTGGCCGCCGGCGACGTGCTGGAGCTGCTGGCCGCGCTGGCCGGCAAGTCGATCCTGGCCGTCGAGCACGGCGAGGGCGTGGCCCGGTACCGGCTGCCGGAGACCCTGCGTGAGTTCGGGCAGGAACGCCTGCGCGAGTCTGGTGAGTACGCCGCGCTGCGGCGGCGGCACCGGGACTGGCATGAACAGCTGGCCCGGCGGGTCGACATCGACTGGCTCAGCCCGCAGATAGCGGACTGGACGGCCCGGCTGTTCCGGGAGCACGCCAACGTGGCGGCGGCCCAGGACTTCTGCCAGGCCGAGCCGGGCGAGGCCGAGGCCGGGCTGCGCATCGTGCTGCACGTCTGGGTTTTTTACTACTGGCTTGCGGGCCATGTCAGCGAGGGCCGGTACCGCCTCGGCCAGGTGCTGGCCCGGGCGGGCGAGCCCACCGTGTGGCGGGCGCGGGGGCTGCTGCTGGCCGGGCTCCTGGCTGCCATCGGCGGCGACCGCGACGCCGCGCAACCGCGGCTGGAGCAGGGCAGCAGCCTGGCCGGGCAGCTGGACGACCCGGCCACGCGGGCGCTGGCCGCCTGGGCTGCGGGCACTGCCGGCTTGCTGGCCGGTGACCTGCCGCAGGCCATCGCCCGCTTCGAAGATGGGCTGACAGCATTGCCCGCGGCCGCCGTCCCCGGCCGCCTGCGGGCCCACCTGCTGCTCAACCTGGCCAACGCCGCGGGCCTGGCTGGGGACGAAGAGAGCGCCGTCGCCTGCGACCGGGAGCTTGCCGCGCTGACCGAGGCCGGCGGCGACTACATCCGCCGCGCGTACTCCGCGTACTCGCTGTGGGCGCTGGGGGTAGCGGCCTGGCGCCAGGGTGATCTGGACCGGGCCACCAAGCTGCAACAGCAGAGCCTGCGGTTGCGCCGCAACGACCGGATGGGCTCCACCTGGTGCGTGGAGGCGCTGGCCTGGATCGCCGCATCCGGACGGCAGTACGAGCGCGCCGCTGTCCTGCTCGGCGTCGCCGCCGGCCTGTGGCAGTCCATGGGCACGACCCTGGACGGCAACCAGTCCATGGCCAGCCATCAGCGGGACTGCGAGCGGCAGACCCGGCAGGCCCTGGGCGAGGCGGCGTTCCAGGCCGCGAGCCGCCGCGGCCTGGACCTGCCCGCCGCCGACGCCGTCGCCTACGCCCTGCAGCAGCCGCCGGAAAAGCCGCCGATACCGGCCGTATCCGATGAGGGGCCGCTGACGGGGCGGGAGATGCAGGTGGCCGGGCTGATCGCCGGGGGCCGCAGCAACAAGCAGATCGCCGCCGAGCTGGTGATCTCGCAGCGGACCGCGGAAAACCACGTGAGGCGCATCTTGACCAAGCTCGGCTTCACCTCCCGGGCCCAGGTCGCCGCCTGGGCCGCCGCGCCCCAACCAGACGCTGCGGGCTGCTGAGCTGCTCGCGGCGTCCAGGCGTCAGTCGTTTCGGCAGTAGCTAGGCCAATAGGTAGTGCTGAATGAGTAGTTGAGTAGTGGTTTGAGTATTTGCCGTCTCGCTGACCCCGTGCGCCGGCAGGCAGGCTGACCCGTACCGAAGACCAGGTCAGGTCTTCTTTCGGAAAGGAAAGCCTCATGCCCAAGGTCACCGTCGGCCGGGAGAATACCGGCGACGTCGAAATCTACTACGAGGACCACGGCGCCGGCCGGCCGGTGGTGCTGATCCACGGGTACCCGGTCAGCGGCCGCGCCTGGGACAAGCAGGTCCCGGCCCTGCTGGAGGCCGGCTACCGGGTGATCACCTATGACCGGCGCGGGTTCGGCGCCTCCAGCCAGCCCGCGACCGGGTACGACTACGACACCTTCGCCGCCGACCTGCACACCCTGCTGGAGCACCTGGACCTGCGCGAGGCGGTGCTGGCCGGGCACTCCATGGGCACCGGGGAGGTCACCCGCTACCTGGCCACCTACGGGTCAGCAGACCATCGTGCGCTCCCGCTCGGGCACCACCGCCCGCGGGTCGCCAAGGCGGTGCTGATCTCCCCGATCCCGCCGTACCTGCTGCAGACGCCGGACAACCCCGACGGGATCCCGCAAAGCGTGTTCGACGGGTTCACCGCCGCCGCGGTGGCCGACACCCCGGCGTTTATGAAGGGATTCCTGGACAACTACTACAGCATGGCCGCCCTGGGCGGCACCGTGGTCAGCTACCAGGCCTGGCAGGCCAGCTTCAACCAGGCCCTGACCGCCTCGGCCACCGCCGCGGTGGCCTGCATCGGCACCTGGATCACCGACTTCCGCGCCGACCTGCCCCAGATCGACGTGCCCGTGCTGGTGCTGCACGGCGACGGGGACCAGGTCCTGCCGCTGGACAAGACCAGCAAGCGGCTGCCCGGCCTGATCAACGACGTGCAGCTCACCGTGATCGAGGGCGGCCCGCACGCCATCCCCTGGACCCACGCCGGCCAGGTCAACACCGCGCTGCTCGACTTCATCCGCAGCTGACCCCGGCCGCAACGCTCTGACCCGCACCACCAAGGAGCCCCCCCATGTCGAACCACTTCAGCGCCGACGACCTCAAGGCGCCGGGCGATGACCGGCGGCTGGACATCACCGACGTGTTCTGTTTCAAGTCCTCCAAGGACCCGGACAAGATCATGCTGATCATGTGCTCGAATTCGAGTGCCCCGGCGCCGGCGCCCATCGCGGACCGGGGCCCGGAGTTCTACCCCGGCGCGGTCTACCGGATCAACGTCGACACCGACGGCGACGCGCACGCCGACGCCGCGTTCACCTTCTCCTTCTCCGCCTACCAGGACGGCCGGCAGACCGGCACCTGCTGGTACGCCACCGGCGAGGCGGCCCGCCAGCCCGAGCCGGCCGGGCAGGTGCTCGCCGAGTCGTTCCCGGTCCGCTTCGACGGCACGGCCGCGCCGGTCCAGGCCGGCGCGGTCCGGCTGCTGGCCGGGCGGCGCTCCGACCCGTTCTTCGCCGACCTCGAGGGTACCCTGCACGGCTTCGCCTGGACCGGACTCGACAACTTCATCGGCAACGTGAGCGCCATCGTGCTGGAGGTCCCCGCCGACATGCTCTTCGCGGGCCGGCAGATCGGCGTGTGGGCCTCGATCAGCCGCCGCCGGCCCGACGGGACCTTGGAGCAGATGGACCGCGGCGGGAACCCGACGCTCAACCCGTTCATCAACCCGGACGGGGAAAAGGACCGGTACAACTCCCGGCAGCCCGCCGACGACGTGGCCAACTACCTGGAGCCGTGGTCCAAGGTCCTGGAAAAGGGCGGCTACCCGCCCGAGGAGGCCAAGGCCGCCGCCTTGATGTTCCTGCCCGACATCTTGCGCTACGACCGTACCAAGCCCGTGGTCTACCCCAACGGCCGCAAGCTCATCGATGACGTCTACAGCTACCGCTTCGGCTGGATGACCTACGGCAAGGTCCCCCCGCAAGGCCTCAAACCGCACGCCGACCTGCTGACCGACTTCCCCTACCTCGGCCCGCCTAACCCCTGACCACCGCACACCGGCCGCTCCGCGCCGGCGACGCGACGGGTGCCGTCGCCGGCGCTGAGGTCCACCCACCCGCCCTGCGAACCCGAAAGAGACATGATGACTACCTTCCACACCGTAGCCGCCGACGGACTGCAAGTCTTTTACCGGCAGGCCGGTGACCCCGGTGCTCCCAAGCTGCTCCTGCTTGGTGGTTTCCCGGCCTCATCGCACCAGTTCCGGAATCTGCTGCCCGCCCTGGCCGACCGGTTTCACCTGGTGTCCTTTGACTACCCAGGCTTCGGCAACACCCAGATGCCCGACCCGGCCACCTGGGACTACACCTTCGACCATCTCACCGAGGTCGTCGACGCGGCGCTGCAGGCCATCGGCTTCACCGGCCAGATGGGCATGTACATGCAGGACTACGGGGGACCGATCGGCAACCGCCTCATCGCCAAGCACCCCAGCTGGCTGCAGTGGCAAGTCATCCAGAACGCCAACAGCTACGAGGAGGGCTTCACCGAGGTCTGGGACGGCATCCGCCACGACCTGTGGGCCAACCGCAACCCGCAAACCGAAGCCCCGCTGGAGGCGTTCCTCGCCCCCGACACCGTCAAGGCGATCTACCTCACCGGGACCCGCGACCCGGGCAAGATCAGCCCGGACAACTGGAACATGGACTCGTTCTTCCTCAGCCGGCCGAACGCCCACCGCGTCCAGCTAGACCTGTTCTACGACTACCGCACCAACGCGGCCCTCTACCCGGCCTGGCAAGACCGGCTTCGCACCAGCCAGCCGAAGACTCTCATCTTCTGGGGGCAGGGAGACATCTTCTTCACCCCCGCGGGAGGCGAGGCCTACCTGCGCGACCTGCCCAACGCCACGCTCGTCCGGCTCGATTCCGGGCATTTCGCCGTCGAAGACTGCCTGGACGAGATCGCCGGCGGCATCAAGGACTTTTACGACGCCAACCTCAAGGCAGAAAGCTAAGGACCGCGGCCAGGTGCCCGGCGCGTGACGCAGATCGACAGGGCACCGGAGGCCCCGGAAAGACGGGAAATCAGCCAAGATCTTCCCGTCGCCTGGGACCTCCGCTGCCTAGTCCAGCAGGTCCTTGGTGACCGACGCGCAAAACGCCCGCCCGCAATCAGAACTCGGCGTCGAGACCTTGGGGGGCGACGTTCTTCCAGCGACGAGCAGCAAGAGGTGTAGACCATGGAGTTCCTGGTTGCATTCGACATCCAAGTTCCGGAGGGCACCCGGGAGGCCGAGGTTGACCAGCGCATGCGCGCCGAGGCGGCCGCCTCGGCGCGGCTGGCCCGCGAGCGGCACCTCGTGCGGGTGTGGAAGCCGCCCGCCGCACCGGGCGAGAGCAAGGCTCTCGGCCTGTACCGCGCCGACAGCCAAGCACAGCTCAATGGTCTGCTCGACGCGCTGCCGCTGAGCGGCTGGATGCAGATCACCGTCACCCCGCTCGAGCCGCACCCGAATGACCCCCCAAGTAGCCCAGGGAACAGGTTGCCTCAGCTCCCAGATCCTCGCCTGACGCTGATCTACCGCCTCGACGCGACCATCGGGGAGGCGCTCGATCTGGGCGACTTCCCGCAAGGACACCGCCGCATCGTGCCGCTGACCGGCGGAACCTTCACCGGACCCGAGCTGAGCGGAAAGCTCATCCCCGGCGCCAGCGCCGACTGGCAGACGGTCCTGCCCGATGGCACCGCGCTGGGCGACATCCGCTACACGCTGCGGACAGACGGAGGTGACCTGCTCTACGTCCAAGCACGCGGCGTGCGTCACGGCTCGGCTGAGGTCCTCGCCCGTCTCGGCCGTGGCGAGGACGTGGATCCGACCGAGTACACCTTCCGGACCACGACCCAAATCCAGACCGCCGCCCCAGCGCTCGACTGGCTGACCAAGGGCGTCTTCATCAGCGTCGCCGGCCGCCAAGCCGCCAGCGTGATCTACGAAACATACCTGGTCAGATGAACGCGGCGCATGAGCCACCCAAAGTCGGTCATCACCGGCGCCTCCCAGGGCATCGGCGCCGGTGTGGGTCCGCCACGGATGCCGCGGCGCGCTACGGGCGCGATAGCGATGGTAGGCGGATTCGGCCATCGAACCAGGGGGCTCAATGCAGAAGGAGACGGTCATGTGGAGCTGCCAGCACGGCGACGGCGCCGACATCGCAGGAGACCAGGAGACCCTCGTCGGCCCGG
>Ga0306924_10006678_pt1 | contig 11510 bp, 11 predicted proteins | sample sta12Can44000111_FD_203756 | JGI IMG/M metagenome (GOLD analysis project Ga0306924, IMG submission 203756) | Lab enrichment of tropical soil microbial communities from Luquillo Experimental Forest, Puerto Rico - statanox.12C.anox.44.000.111 (v2)... | ecosystem: Environmental > Terrestrial >...
GCCAACGGCAATCGCGCCGTCTATATCGCACGCGCGCGCGAGTTGCTCGGCATGCCGTCTCGCTCGAAACCGGCCGAGACGTCCGAGGCCACAGCCTCCGACGAACCCCACATGCTGCCGCGCCCCTGCCAGTGCTGCGGCGGCCGCATGATCATCATCGAGACCTTCGCGGCCGGCTGCCAACCAAAACACCGCCCCGCCCCGCAACCGCAGCGGTCAGCATCGACACCTCGTGATGCCGTCACCAGCGATCTGCCAACCCAGTGACGCTCGCCATTCCGGCTGGCTCTCGGCTAGCAGAGCCTCCGCTTACTGTGGGGAGCTAAATCGGTCGGCAGTTGCACTGCCAATCTGCTGCGGCAACGCCCGCTCCGCCCGTCGTCCACACCCACCCCGCGAGGCAATGCGATGGCCACGGGCAATTCGATCCAACCTTGCCCAGCCTGACGCCGCGGCTAAATCCCCATAGAGCCCGCGGCACCGACGGTGCCTCACTCCCCCGCGATTTCGTGCCTTGGCGCTTTTCCGACGCCGGTCTCCGAGCGTGTGGCCGGACTCGTCATCGCCGGCGTCCGAAAACCTGCACAAGACCCGACGTCCGGGATTTGACCGCCGAACGGTTCAATTCGACTCTTTTCGCCCGCTCAGCCTTTGCAGAGAATGGGTCTTCCTGCCCCATACCTTCAACTTGCGGGCTGTGGGTGAAAGAGCCTCAGCGTTCGCCGTTCCCTTTCAGGCTAGGCGTGGAGCAGTCGGTGTGCCAGGGTGGCATGCTGCGCTTTTTTTGATGCAGCTGGGCGTTTTTTAGCGGGCTACTAACGCGGCGCGCATCGCGCGGTGCGCAGCCATAGCGGGCGCGGCAGGCGCGGGTGAAATGTGACAAGTCGTTAAAGCCCGCAGCGAAGGCGATCTCGCCGAGCGGACGGCGGGCATTGTCGGATCGGTCACGTCGCAACACGCCCCTGTGGGTGACCCCGCTGGGGCACGGCGGGGCGAGGACTGCACGAAGCTCGTAAAGGGGGACATGCGCGCCGTGCTCGAGACCCGATCTTTGCGCAAACTCGGCCAGGCAGAGTGGAACGACTCCGGTAAATTGACGGTTGGCCAGTTCGACAGCTCGACTCGGCTCGAGCTGTTGCGGCAGTCGAATGAAATTCGCGCTCTCCGCCCCCGAGGGGGGGCTAGCGCGGAGAGGAAGTTTGGCGCGGCTTGGCTACTCGTGAGTTGTGGCGTTCGGCATGATGGTTCCCGCGAGATCGGCACGCCGGTGAGGCGGTTGCTCCGACACGGCGAGCTAGCCCACAATCGGCCGATGAACACTTCCAGGGGGAGAGAACACAATGAAGCCGATAGCCTTTCGCCAATCCTTTTCGCGACGCCGCGTGCTCGCCGGGACCGCAGGCCTGTTCAGCTCGGCAGCGCTGACCCAGAAAATCGCGAGCGCTCAGCAACCTAATGCCAATCTTGGCACGCCGGCGAGCGTCATCACCAACCCGCCGCGCGACTTCGCGCGAGGACACCCGTCGATCTACCCGGACCCCGATGTCATCGTCGTTGATCCGTCCTTTCTCCCCCTTAGGCGGGCGCAGGGCGCAATCTACCGGGTATGGACGGGCGCCCTATGGGCGGAAGGGCCGACGTGGTCGAACCAGGGCCAGTATCTCGTTTTCAGCGACGTCTCGGGCAACACTCTTTACCGCTACATCTGGGATGACGGCCGGGTGACCGTGTTCCGCCGACCCGTCCAGCAACGCCAATGGCAACGCCTTTGATTTTCAAGGCAGACTTCTCTCGTGCGAGGACTTCACTCGCCGCCTCGTACGTTGGGAGCACGACGGCACGATGACGGTAATTGCCGATTCATACCAGGGCAAGCCGCTGAATTCGCCCAACGGCGTGGCGCCGCATCCCGACGGCAGCATCTGGTTCACCGATCCCGGATATGGGGATCAGATCGCCGAGGGTCACCCGGACGAGGCCGGCGGCCCGGCCAACCCGCAGGGGATCTTGAACCCCCGCATCGGCGCGCCCGACGCCGGCGTGATCGGCGGACGCAAGCGGGAATTACCGACTAATACTTATCGCTGGGACCCGAGCGGCAAGCTCGAGGTTGTGGCTTCCGAGGAAGAGCTCCCGGACCCCAACGGCCTCTGTTTTTCGCCCGATCACAAGACATTCTACTTGATCAGCACCGGCAAGGGGCCGGGCGATACCGGGCCGGGCGGCGATCGCAATATCTATGCCTTCGACGTGCAAGGCACAAAACTCGCGGACAAGCGCCTGTTTACCGACATGATGGTGGACGGCGTCAAATGCGGTCCCGACGACATGTGTGCGGACGTCTTCGGCAATTTGTGGTGCGCCTCGAATGCTCCGTTGGGTTATGCCGGGGTGTTGGTGTTCAATCCGGCGGGTAAGCTGATCGGACGCATTCGCCTTCCCGAGGTGTGCGCCAACCTTACTTTCGGCGGGCCCAAGCGCGATCGCCTGTTCATGGCTGCAAGCCAGTCGCTGTACATGCTCGAGACGGCAACTCAAGGCGCCGCGCCGGGATGACGGCCTCGACAACACGGGAGGTGCTAATGGTTGACTCGGCGCTTCCGTTTGGGGTCAATGGTTGCAGTCCCTCACCCGCCAGAAAGGGTCAGCCTCACCCCAGCAAGCCGACCATCTGCCCCGTCAAATCAATCATCTCTTCAGTGCCAATTCCGGACGATGGCACCGTCAACTTGGGTACAAGGCCCGCCGCGAATGGCCGCAGCGGGTTGGAGTCCAGCCGCAATCGCGCCGGGTACCAAATTTCAGATTTTGATCGGGTGTGGCTGATAGACCCCTGACTGCGTGTTCTCTGCTTCAACAGAGCGTGAGGGTCACTCCTGGTGCCGTTGCCTGCTAGCAATCGCTGACCGCGACTATGACTTTCCGCTGCGCAAAGTCCGGGACGGAGACTCGCCAAACCGCTTGCGGTACTCCACTGAGAACCGGCCGATATGGGTGAAGCCCCACTTCAACGCGATCTCGGTGACGCTTTGCTCCGGCTCGGCACGGCTGAGCGCCTCGCGGACCCTTTGGTAGCGGGAATTTTGCAGATAGCGCATCGGCGAGGTGCCTTTGAAATCACGGAAATGCTTGATCAGCGTGCGCCCCGGAACCCCGCACGCCGCGACGAGGTCCGGCAGGCCGATGGCAGTATCGAGGTTCGCCTCGATGTAATCGATCGCCCGCTTGACATCGCGTGGCGTGACCGGCCGCGCCAGCCGCCGCAACGCCTCGCTGTAGTTGTGGGGCTGATGCAGCAGCAATACGGTCATCACGAATTCGCGGAACGTCCCCGCGGCCACTGGCTCCGACAGGATAGAGCCGGGCCGCTGCAGTTCCGCCATGGCGAGCCGCGCGAAGCGCGCGAAGCTCCGTCCCCAACCCTCGCGCAAACTCAGGCGCGGCGCGAATTCTAGCGGCGGCCTCAACGGCTCGCCGAGAAGCGCTCCAAGATGCCGACGCAACTCAACGCCGCTGAGAATGATATTGAGCGCAGCGGTGTCGCGCTGAACGCGCACCACATTGTTCAACGTCGGCGAGACCAGCATCGCGATGCCGGGTCGATACGCGACCTCGTCGCCGGAGATGACCGCGCAAAGACGACCGCGCGACGGCGCTACAAAGCGGTAGTCGTCGAAATCTCGAGTAGTCCGGACCTCCGCCGCGGCACCGTATCCGAGATAAAGGAGGCAAAAGCCCGACGAATACACGCCGTCAAGCTGCATGTCGACGGTGGCTTCGCGCGCCGGGACGTCCAGTACGTATCCGCGCAGGGCGACGAAAGCGCGCGCCTCCTCCGCGTCGCGCGTCGCAAAGACCTGACGCCGTGAAGACAGAGCGGCGCGGGGCTCCACGGTTCTCCTCCCAAGGTGGGCCGTGCCGGTCGCGATGATAATACCGTAGGAGCTGAGCTTAAAGTGGGATCAGCGGCTTCCTGCGACTTTCAGAAAGTTCGAGGGAATACGATTTCTGCGCTTTACGGATAAGCAATGCCAAAACTGGATATCGGCTGCCAAGAATTCGCGGATAAGTTCAAAGGCGCGGGGCCTGATCCGACAGGCAACGATCTATTACGGTCCAAGATGCCCGACAGGCGATCCTGACCAGCGCCCAGTCACGCGATCCGGCGGGTGCGGCGCCGCATGTCCGGCAGTCGCTGAAGCCTGACGGCGCAGGATGATCGTCGAACCAATGGCTGGAGGACAATTTGAGCCCATCGGCCGTATTTATTACACGGCCTCGACCGTCGGCTGCATTGCCACCTCGCTCTTACAGGAGGTCGGCGCAGCGTTAGGGGCGCAAGCGGGTCGAGACTCGTCTGCGCGAGGTCATCTCGACAGGCGGGTTCGCACTATCAGACGCGCAGCAGAGACGGCGTTCAACATGATACTCGAATCGCGACGATAAACCCGCGGGGATCAACCCCGTGACGCAATCATGCTCAGGGAGGTGTCCATGCCGGTAAGACGAGAATGGATATTGATCGCGCTGCTGCTGACGGCGCCACTGACTGCGGCGGCCGGCAACGTGATCACCGATTGGGATGAAAAGGCGGTGAGCATTGTGCAGACGGGGACGGTGCCGCCACCTCCTACAGCGTTTCGCACGATAGCGCTTCTTCATGTCGCGATGTTCGATGCGGTAAATTCGATCGAACCGCGCTACAAGCCGTACAAAATCCAGCTTCCCGCCGCGCCCGATACATCGAAGGAGGCTGCGGCTGCGGCTGTCGCGGGAGAGGTACTGATCAAATTGGCTCCGGATGCCGCCGCGGATATTCAATCGGCTTTGACGAGCTATCTCGCGACTCTGCCCGATGGCGAAGGAAAATCCAAAGGCGTCGAACTCGGGCAGAAGGTCGCGGCGCAGATCCTCGAGACCCGGGCCAATGATGGCGCGTCGGCCCCCGATGCCTACCGGCCGAAGACCAAACCGGGCGTCTACATCCCGACTCCGATCACTGTCGGTTCGCAATTCCCGAACGTTACGCCCTTCGCCATGACGAGCCCGTCGCAGTTTCGTCCGAAGCCGCCGCCGTCGCTCAGGAGCGAGCAGTGGGCCCGCGACTATAACGAAATCAAGGATCTCGGCGAGAAGAACAGCATAAGACGCACCGCTCGACAAACCGAAGACGCGCGCTTCTGGCTGCTCGTCGGTCCGCGTTCGACGCACTCGCTGCCGCGACAAGTTGCTGTCGCAAGTAACATGGGTGTGCTCGACAGCGCGCGCTTCATGGCGCTCGTCTCAATAGCCACGATGGACGCGATGATTGCCGTCTTCGACGCCAAGTACAAATACGAGTTCTGGCGTCCGATTACCGCGATTCGCAACGGCGACATCGACGGCAACCCCGCCACCGAGCGCGTCGCGACCTGGCAGCCGATTGACATGACGCCGATGCATCCGGAATACCCCTGCGCACACTGCATCACCAGTTCCGCCATAGCAGCAGTAATCGAGACTGTGCTCGGCACCGAGGAGATCCCCGAAGTCGCATTGACGAGTCCGTACGCGCCTGGCGTCACCCATCGGTTCACTGATCTTCGCGCTTATACCGAGGAGGTCGCCAACGCCCGCATCTATGCCGGCTTCCACTATCGCTCCTCGACCATCGTCGGTCGGGAGATGGGGCAGAAGATCGGTGACTGGGCCGTGAAGTCCGTCATGCAGCCGGTGCAGGCCGCCATGGTGCAGTGAATTGAAGTCGTGATGCCGGTGTGGCGTCGCTGAGCAAAAACAAAGGGGTTTTGGAACGATCCGCTCGGGGCCTCGGCATCAGGTGCTCGACAAACAAGCGGGAGGAGGTCATGAAAGTCCGGATTTTCGCGCTCGCAGTCGCAACGGCCGCGATGATCGCTTCGGCTCATGCCCAGCAGGCCGCCGACGATCACCTCGGGACCGTGCATTTTCCGATCTCGTGCAATGTGGTGCAAGTCAAATTCGATCGCGCCGCCGCACTGTTGCACAATTTCTTCTACCCCGAGACGGTGAAAGCCTTTCAGGCCATCATCAAGGAGGACCCGAGCTGCGCCATGGCCTATTGGGGTTTGGCGATGAGCGAGCTGCCCAATCCGCTCGTGCCGCCCTTCCCGCCCGCCAACCTCAAGGCCGGATCGGAGGCGATACAGCAGGGCAAGGCCGCGAAGACCCAAACGCCGCGCGAGGCGGAGTACCTCGCCGCGATCGAAATCTTCTATACGGATTACGACACGGTCGACCACACGACCCGCGCTAAACGCTACGAGCGAGCGATGCAGCGCTTGCACGAACACTATCCGGAGGATCCCGAAGCGGCGATCTTCTACGCGCTTGCGCTGAACGGGGCGGTGGATTTCGACGACAAGACCTTCACGAAACAGCTCAAAGCGGCCGCGATCCTGAACGAGGAAGCAAAAAAGCAGCCGAACCATCCGGGCATCGCGCATTATCTGATCCACAGCTACGATTTCGCGCCGCTTGCGGCGATGTGCGTGCCGACTGCTCGGCTCTACGACAAAATCGCGCCTGACGCATTTCACGCGCTGCATATGCCGTCGCACATCTATTCGATCCTTGGCATGTGGGAGGATTCGGTCCGCTCCAACCTCGCCGCGAAAACCTCGGCGGATAATTACGAGGCGAAAAACTCACCTGATACGACTCATCCCGGCGTGCCCCACATGTCGGATTTCCTTGTCTACGCCTATTTGCAGACCACCAAGGACACTGACGCGAAACAAATTGTCGAATCGCTTCCAAAGCTCGAAAAGTTCCGCTTTGCTTCGCTGGGGATCGACACGGCATTAGCGGCTATCCCTGCGCGTTTTGCGCTGGAGCGCGGCCGTTGGGATGAGGCGGCACAGTTACCTATCCGCGATAGCCACTTTCCCGCGGCGCAGTCGATTTCCTATTTCGCCCGTGCGCTCGGCGCCGCCCGCTCGGGTAAGGCGTCGGCGGCGCGCGCCGAGATCGTCCATCTCGACGAGATCGAGGCAAAACTCGCCGCAGCCAAGGATGATTACTGGGCCAGACAGACCCGCATCCAGAAACAGGTCGCAATGGCCTGGGTCATGTTCTCCGAGGGTCAGCGCGACGAGGCGATTGCCGCAATGCGCAAGGCGGCCGATCTCGACGACGCCAGCGAGAAGAACGTGGCGATGGAAAACAAACTGGTGCCAATCCGCGCGTTGTTGGGCGAACTCTACCTTGCGGCGGGTATGAATAAGGAGGCGCTGGTTGAATTCGAAACGTCGGACAAGGTCATGCCGAACCGCTTCCGAATTATTGCAGGAGCGGCCGCCGCGGCCCATGCAAGCGGCTCTGACGATGCGACAAAGCGGTATTACCGGGCGCTCACGGTCCTTGCGGCGGGCGGCGACGGCGATCGGCCGGAGGTTGCCGAGGCGAAGGAGTACCTAGCGCAAAATTGAGGTCAATCGCATTGGATGGCGGCTACATCAGAGGGTGCGTCGAATGAGGGCCACGAAATGCGCGCTTGGGGGCTACCGTCCGGGGGTTGGCATCATGCTGCTTAGCCGCGACGGCCTGGCCTTTGTTGGTCACCGCATCCGGATGCCGGTGGGGCTAGCGAAGTGGCAGATGCCGCAGGGCGGCATCTATACTGGCGCCCTCCGTGCCAGGCGGCGCTGCGCGAGCTGAGAGAGGAGATCGGCACGGACCGGGCCGTATCCTTGCCGAAAGCCGTGGCTGGTTGCATCACGATGTGCCAGACGAGATTGCCGACGGCATGATGGGCGGTCGCTATCGGGGCAATCGCCAGAAATGGTTAGCGATGCGGTTCACCGGCTCGGATGCCGACATCAACCTCGCCACCGAGCGTCCGGAATTCAACGTTTGGAAATGGGTCAGCCCGGAGCGATTGCCCGAGCTGGTCGCACCATTCATGCGCCGGCTCTATCTCGACGTACTTGCCGAGTTCCGCACCCTTTGGTCAGGACATGCACAATGAGAATTGCTCCGCGGATATTTCTGCTCGCGATCGGACTTGCCGCGTCGCTAGGCGCTACGGCCGGGCACGCCGGTGAGTTGGTCCAATTTCCCAACCTCGCGGAGCACGCGCCGACCAGGCTGCGGGGGTACCTGGCGCAGCCCGATACCGGTTTGTCGGGGATGCTCGGCAGCCATTCGAATCGCGGCGGGCCTTATCCGGCGGTTGTCGTATTGCATGGCTGCGGCGGCATCTCCAGCCACTCGGCGGGCATCGCCGATCGGCTCGGCTCGTGGGGGTATGTGGCTCTCACAGTAGATAGTCTCGGCCCGCGCGGGATCGCCAGCGGCTGCGGCAGCGGGCTCCTCGGCCAGGCATTCGACGCCTACGCGGCGCTGCGCTATCTGTCGCAGCTGGAGTTCGTAGATCCGGCGCGGATTGCCGTGCTCGGCCAGTCGATGGGCGGCTTTGCGGCGCTCTACGCCGTCGATCGCGACCTCGCCGCGCAATATTTCAATGAGCGCTTTCGCGCCGCAATCGCCTATTACCCCAGCTGCGGCATCCCTACGGCCTCGATGACCGCGCCGACCTTGGTGCTGATCGGGGAGGCGGATGATTGGACCCCGGCAGAACGCTGCGGCGGGATGGTCGCACATTCACGGCCGGATGGCGCGGCGATCACCTTGATCGTTTACCCGGGAGCCTACCATGCCTTCGACGTCGCTGAATTGAAGCCTGGTGTCCGCTTCCTCGGCCGCTGGGTCGAATACAACGAGCCCGCGGCCAAGGATGGCGAAGAGAAAACGCGCGCCTTTCTGGCGGCCAATCTCGACGGCGCGAGGGCGGGCCATTGACAGACGCCGCAGTGAGTAGCTTTTTGGCGTCGAGGTTTCCGACACCGGCACGGGGAGACTGCCAATGAAGAATGCGCGATCTCGTCCGCATGCGCCGTCTTTTTGCCGATCCGGCAGCCGGCAATGGAATCCTCAGTCGTCGGATTTTTCTCGAGGGTGCAGCCGTCGCCGGCGCCGCGGGCGTCTCGAGCGCTATGGCGGAGCCGCTCCCAGTCCAGCCTTGGATGAAGGAGCCGGGCGCCGGTTTTGCCCCCTACGGTCAGCCCTCGCGCTTCGAGGACAAGGTCGTGCGGGCCATTCTCTCTCCACCCAATCCGCCGCTACCGGGCGTCGGCACGGCGCGCACGCCGCTGCACCTGCTCGACGGGATGATCACGCCCAGCGGCTTGCATTTCGAGCGCAGCCATTCCGGCATTCCCGATATCGATCCCGACCAGCACCGGCTCGTCATCCACGGCCTCGTGCGGCGCCCGCTCGTGTTCACGATCGAGGCGCTGCATCGCTACCCGATGCAGTCGCGCATCGCCTTCATCGAATGCGCCGGCAACAGTGGGGCGCTCAATGCCCCGCAGGCACAGCCGCTCGGCATCGCCGCGATTCACGGCCTGCTCGGGTGTTCGGAATGGACCGGCGTCAAAGTCTCGACGCTGCTCGACGAGGCCGGCGTCGATCCGTCGGCGCACTGGGTGATCGCCGAAGGCGCCGATGCCGCCGGCATGAGCCGCAGCATCCCGCTCGCCAAAATGATGGATGACGCGCTCCTTTGCCTTTACCAGAATGGCGAGGCGGTGCGCCCGTCGAACGGCTATCCGGTTCGACTGCTCCTGCCTGGCTTTGAGGGCAACATGAACGTCAAATGGTTGCGCCGGCTGAAGCTGACCTCCGGCCCGGCCATGACCAAGGATGAGACCTCGAAATACACGATCCTACTCAAGGACGAGAAAGCTTGGCAGTTCGTGTTTCCAATCGAGGTGAAATCCGTAATCACGAGGCCGGCGCCGGGGATCACATTGACGGGGTCGGGCTTTTACGAAATCTCTGGACTGGCCTGGTCGGGTAATAGCAGCATCCGGCAGGTTGAGGTGTCGGCGGACGGCGGGCAAAGTTGGGCGCAGGCAGCGTTGCAGGGCCCGATTTTGCCGAAGGCGCCGGTGCGCTTTCGCGCGGCGTGGCAATGGAACGGCGGCGCGGCGGTGCTGCAAAGCCGCGCCACCGACGACACTGGCATGGTGCAGCCGACCCGCGCAGCCTTTGCCGCGGAGCGCGGCTTGCGCGGCGTCTATCACTACAATGCGATCGCGAGCTGGCGCATCGACGAAAAGGGCGAGGCGACAAATGTCTATGCTTAAATGCCTCGCCGTCTGCGCGGCCATATGCGTCTCGGTCCCCGCCCTGGCGCATGGCCCGACCAGTCCGTGGACTCGCCGACGGTCGCGAAGAGTTCCGGCAGCTCGACGGCCGGCTCTTCGCACAAAGCGATCAGGTCGACCGGTTGACGCCAAGCCGTTCTTTCCTCGGCCCCGCGGGCCGCCACCATCTGACCGACCACGCTCGGCAAGATCTCGGCCGCGTGCTCCCAGCCGACGAGATCGAGACACTCAAAGGCTGTGTTGATGAAGTCGAGCGAATGCCCGCCATCGGCATAAGCGCGGTCCGTCTCTGCGGCGAACAGCAGATCGGCGAGAGCAGGCGGCGAGGCGCCGTCCGCGATGGCGGTCAACACCGCGCGCTCCGCCGCGTCCCGGTGCCGCACGGCCACCCAGCGACGCAGCCATCGTTTCAACGTGACGAGGTCAGACCGGCTTTCGAGCGGCGCGCGATCGCGGTGTGGGGCCGCGCCTTCGCAGTCCGCAGAAAACATTCACCTGACGGACGACACCGTGCGGCGGAATGTGGTCTGCGCGTAGGGGTTACGGACTTCGACGAGGCTGCGCGGCGCACGCCGTGAAGCAGGGCAAGCTGGGTTTCCTCTTCCGACAGAAAGGGCAGAAGCTGGCCGAGCGCGGTAAGGATGGTGAGCCCCGTATCCCAGCCATCGCGGTTCCGAGTACCGAACAACGCGGCCTGCTGTATCACGTCCGATGGTGGCTCTCCCGCCATCAGCTGACCCTGCACCGCCTTGGCGATGACGAGACCGAGGTTATGGGCGAGCCCGTCTGCGAGCCGCTGGTGCCAATGCCCCGCCGGATCGGCGTAACCGAACACCGGTTTTACCCAAATCTCGCCTGCGCGGATCTCGACCGGACCGGTTGGCACATCGTCGGCCCACAAATCGAAGGTGCAGCCATCTGCCAATGCAAAACGTGCATGGTGCCAATGGCAGGTCAGGATGCCGTCTTCGATGCTGCCGCGTTCCAACGGGAAGCCCATATGCGGGCAGCGATTGTCGAGCGCCAATACGTTCCCGTCATCGTACACGATGAGAACCGGGCGATGACGGCCGTGCACAACCAACCGCCCCTTCGCTTGCAACTCCTTAAAGGTGCCCGCGCGCACGAAACCTAAGCTGCTGGTCTCCATCGGCGGCCTCGTCCGAAAGCATCCGTGGCGTCGCCATTCAGCGAGGCTGCTCTCCGAATGTCAATTCGGGTCCGACATCTAGAATATGATCAGATGAAACGCTCAAGAGTTGATGGTTCTATTAGCCGCGGGAAGAGAACCACAGCGGGACCGAGGGTTCGAGTCCGCGT
>Ga0306924_10006679_pt1 | contig 11509 bp, 14 predicted proteins | sample sta12Can44000111_FD_203756 | JGI IMG/M metagenome (GOLD analysis project Ga0306924, IMG submission 203756) | Lab enrichment of tropical soil microbial communities from Luquillo Experimental Forest, Puerto Rico - statanox.12C.anox.44.000.111 (v2)... | ecosystem: Environmental > Terrestrial >...
GCGGCCAAGGAGCGGAATTGGAATGCTGATGCCGAGCGCCTTGGCGGCCTTGAGGTTCAGAAACAGCTCAACTTTCGTGCTTTGCTGGACCGGCAGATCCGCAGGCTTTTCGCCCTCGAGAATCCGGCCGGTATATACTCCGACGAGGCGATGAGTATCTGTAATGCTCGACCCGCAGTTCATCAGGCGGATTGAGGCTACGGGTGGTTGGTGGATCGGGCGGGTCAGCGGCGTCGATTACGTGTCATGAACCCAGGGGGGCGATGTCAAAAACTTGACCACCCCCATACGCGGACCGCCGCCGGAGAAAAAATATGAGTTGGACCAAAACGAGCGCAAAAATCGAGGTCGAAGCGGCATAGATTGCCGGCAAGAATATGCCTCGAAAAGCGGACAACGCCCCCGGACAACGCCGGACAACGCGGGCAACGCGAACGCGGACAACGCGGACAACGCCCTATATAGAAGGGCGTTGTCCGTGTGCATTGTTCGCTAGAGGGTTGTCCGGGGTTGTCCGTTCGTTTCCTCTTTCGTGGACCATAAGCGTGCAGTCTCCCCCCTTTTCTTCCTTCATGTCTTAGGCGCGATGCGATAGCTCGACCGCGACGGCTTACCGTCGACGGGCTCGTTCCAGATGGCGTTGCGTTGGAACAAGAGCCGCATGGCGCGCTCGAGGTCTTTTTTGGTCAATCCGGCGCGCTTCGCTTCTTCCTCGCGGATGAATGTGGCGGGTGCGTAATTCGTGCTCGGCTTGTCGCTGACGTAGCGATTTTGCGCGCGTAGGCGCTTGAGCAGTGTAAGAAACACCTCTTGTGCGATCGCTTCCTTTGCGGCGGGATCGGCAGTGACATCCAATATCGGCAGAAACAGTCCGTTATTCCAGCGCAGCATGATGCTCTCCGAGATCGCGCCGTAGTTGTTCTTTTTGAACACGATCTCGCGCAGGTCGGTGTCGAGCGGCTCGCCGGCTTCCGGCTTCACGCCGCGCATGAAATAGCGGGCGCGCACCGAGTTGTGCCACTGCGTCGTGCCCGACAGCCCGGTCTCGGTATTGATGCCGGCCAAGCTCGGATGGCTGATCAGCACGACCGAGCCGTTAGCGACCATCGCCACGCGGGTGAGCAGGCCGACGAACTGCTGCACCTGGGCACGGTCGTTCTCATTGCCGGCGAAGACGTTGGCCGACGCGGCGATTCCGATCAGCGTCGGCTTGATATCGCCGGCGGCCTCGAGCAACCGCTTGTAGAGCGACGTCGACACGATCTTTCCGCTTTGGGCGACCGTCGCCAGCGCTGCATCGCAGCCGCGCCAGGACACCAGATGCAGGCCGCCCTTGATCATGTCGGTGACGGCGACGTCGTAGTGCGCGGCGATCGCCTTGGTGCGGCGTTGCAGCACCTTCTCGTCATCTTCGGCGTCAATGAAGATCGCCGGCCCCTGCTCGGGTGTAATGCCGAGCCAATCGAGCTTGAGCGTCGCGGCCACAGACAAGTGCAGCTGCTCGATGCTCTTGCCGGCGCCGCCCTCACCTGAGAACAGCACGCATTCGCGGCGTGGGATGCGATTATAAGCAACCCATTCCTGCTCCGGGGCGGGCTCGAAATCCCACCGCGACATGTCGATGAAAGTCAGCTTGGGCGCGCCCTGCGCCGTGCCGCTGTCAGCTTGTGCGCCGGAATCGTTGCCGCCAGTTTGCGGGTCAGGATCATCGTCGGGAATTTCTTCCCAGCCGGTGCTCCAATCGATCTGGCTCGCATCGACCTTGCTGTAATCGAATGCGGGTTGGTCGGTCATGACGCATTCCGTAATTTCGCGAGTATCAGATCGTTGAAGTCGTTGAGGCTGGCATCATTGGTGCGCAGCCGGCGCACGCGGCGTCCGGCATCTTTCCAAGTCTGGTAACAGGCCGCGCCCGCTTCCTCGCCGTGAGCGTCGCGGTCGACCAGAATGCCGAGCTCGCTGATGCCAGAGATGATTGGCAGTTCGCCGAGATAGCCGCTGGTCGCCATGGCCCAGGCTGGCCACATTTGCAATCGCGTCGCCGCCGCCAGTACGGTCTCGATGCCTTCACCGACGTAGAGCTTATCGTCGGCCGGCCACAATTTGATGGCGCGCGCTCGCGGCCAGCGGCCGAACATGCGGCGATCGATCTTTTGCGCGTCAGGCGTCAGCGCGATGCGGTGAATGCCGGCGCGCTCTCCGGTTTCAAGGTCGCGAAACAGCGCGATTAGGCACGGATGGCGCTTACCTTGTCCGAACGGGCAGCGCGGGTGAAATCGCAGCGCTTCGTTGATGTTGGCCGGCAAGGCGCTGACATCGACGCCGCGCGTTTGCGCGAGGTAGCACTCGGCGAGCGTGCCGGCGATCGGCTTGGCCTTATCCCATAGCTCGTGCGCGCGCTCGAGGTTGCGCGCGTTATCGAGCGGCGGTTCGCCGGTTGGTGACGCGAGCGCCGCTTTCCAGTCAAAATCGAGGTCATCGAGGTGACCGTGCGCGCCGCAAACGAAGCAGTGATAGTGCGGATCGTCGCCGTTAGGGTAGATGTGGAGGCTCGGCGTGTGATCGTCGTGAAAACAACAGAGAATCTTGCCGCCTGGGTTTTTATCAGGGAATCCATCGAAGCCGTCCGCGGCACGACCGTTGCCGGCGTGACCGTTGACCCGCGGCGGCGCCGCTTCGGCTGTGGTGGTATTGTCGAAAGTAGCGGGCCCTTCCCACGGCGGCACTTCATCATTTTGCGCCGCGGCGACGAACGTCCGGATGCTGGCGTCTTCGAATACCGGAATAGGCGTCTCGGTGACGACATCGTCATCGCCGATATCGGCGGCCGCGATATCCGCTAGAACTGGCGTTTCGACCGGCTCGGGCGCGTCAATCGGCTCACCGCCCCAAGTGCGCATCACTTTGAAATCGGCGTCGAGCGCAACTTTGAAATGATAGAATTCGCCCGGCTCCTTGGCGTTGCGCACCATGATCTCGCCGACTTGCTCGGCGATCTCGGGGCGACAGGCGCAGACGACTTCGTCGTGGACCCATAAGCAGATGACGACGTCGCAGCCCCAGCCATAGCGGAATCGCGCGCGCAGCTCGTCGTAGGTTCGGACCAACCAACGCTTACAGATGATCGCCTCGCTTGAGGTGACGATGTAGTTCAAGGCGGTGTAGAGGGCGCGCACCGGCACGCGGCGGCCGTCGAGCCCTGGCAACCAACCGCGACGCGCCTGCGTCTCTAGGCTATCGCGCAGCTGCCGCAGCCCCGGCGTACCGTTGATGAACGCGTCGCGGGCTTTCTTGCCGACGCGCCTAAGCGCGGCTCGGTTGGGACGCTCGGCGCCGCCGAATAGTCGCCGCATCAGGTCGGACGTCGGATCGATCTGGCGCACGGCGCGGATCGTGTCGTAGATGATCCGGCCAGCGCGCTCGTCTTGGGCGCCGTATTTAAATCCGTAACCGAACCCCTTTCCTCCCACCTCGCGAATGACGGTGTGGACCTTGCTGTCCTTGTCGCGCACTGTCCCGGCCGGCACCAGATTCAGCGTGATCGAGGTTTTCCAGTGCTGATCGATGCCGCTGGCGATGTCTCGGGCGTAGGCGCCGTCGTCGAACGCGCTGAGGTAGTGGGCGAAGCCGTTATCTTGCAGTGTTTTTTGATCGCACGACACCAGCACCCAACCGTCGCGTGCCGTGAACAGTGAGCGACACTCAGCCGCGAATAATTTCCCTCTTTTTGGATTCGGCACTTGCGCGAGGTTCGGCTCGAGGTGCTTGGCGCGAGAGTGCGGCGTGCCGATGTGAACGAGACCGCCATGAATGCGACGGTCAGCGCTAACGTACTTCGTCCACGCCTTTTTGCCGCTGACCAGCTGGCCGAGGCGGCGCTTGAGAATGAAATACTCAGATAACCCGGCGAACTCGGGAAAGATCGCAGCGACGGCCTCGAGCACCTCGTCGTTAATGACGGGTTGTCCGGTCTTCTTAGTGCGCTTTTCTGGCACCCAGTCGCGCGCCTCGAGCAGGGCGCCGATCTGCTGTCGCGAATTCAGGTTCGTGCCGGGAAACTGTCGCGACAGCTGTGCCCCGAGCTCGTCGCGGCGTGTCGTCAATTGCTGCTTGAACCGTTCCGCCGCAGCGGTATCGAAGAATATGCCGACCGCGGTGATCTCCGCGCAGATCGGTGCCACTCGGTGCTCGAGCTCGAGCGCCGATTGGCTGTAGCCGTCCGGCTGCAAGAGTTGCCAGAGTCGTTTACAGATCGCGACATCGCCGACGCAGCGCTGCATCATCTCCGGCGTGAACACCGAAAAATCCTCGAGCTCGGCGCCACCCTTTGGCGCGCCGAGACGCACCCCCCAGGCCTCAATCGAGTAGCGCCCGCGCAACCTGCCGAGCTTCGGATCACCCATGGCTGCGGCTCGGTCATCGAGTTCGTTGAGATTCGGAAAGATCAGTCGACTGGCGATTAGCGTGTCGACGATGCGGCATCCGGGCTTCGGCGCCCAGCCGTGCAGCCGTCGCAGCAATGGCAGGTCATAGTCGCAAATGTTGTGACCGATCAGGGTGTCGGCACTGGACAGATGCGCGAGCCCGGCGGTGATCTGGTCGGGGCCGTATTCGTGATCGCCGCTGTCGAGATCTCCGACGACGATGCAGTGAATCTTGGTCGCGTCGTTTAATAGTCCGTTGGCTTCGACGTCGAAAACCAAGCGCAGCCCGCCGCTCACTGCTTTGGTGGCAGGAACGATGAACCCCGCAGCGAGACGACGAAACACACTCATAATGCGAAGCTTTCATTCTTAGTCTTGATTGGTTAGGCCGCACTTGTAAGAACGCGGCCTAACCTTTTCGTTGGAGAAATTGCTGCGCGAATTCCAATGGTCCCTCTGAAGCGCACGACAACCTCGGCTTATTTCAAGGAATCGGGCAGATCGTCGGCGAGCTCTTCGCGCAACGTCGGCTCTTTGATTTCGTGCATGATCGCGGCAGCGCCGCCGCCGGGCGGCTTTCCTGTCGGCGGTAATGCGCTTTTGTCATCGAGCCCGATCCAGCGCACGATGTTGAAGTGCGGGCGTTGCCGACCACCGAAGCGCGTGTTCATGTGAACATCGCTCAGAGTCACGACCGCATTGGCGCCGGGGCGGTGCCGGCGCATCCACTTCACTTTGTCGCACAGCTCGCGAATGGCGATGGCACCACCAACCGTCGACGTCGGATACGTGTACTTGTCCAGCGTCGTCGGATTGACGAGGTACAGTGCGGTCTGCGCTTGGTACGGACCAACCATTTCGCCGTTGAAATTCTCGCGCCACTCCGATTTCGGAGCTTTTGCGTTCATCTCCGTGATGTCCGGAAATTTCTCTCCGGGCGGCACGAAGATCGTCTCAACCGGCTTTTGGTTGATCCATTTTTGCACGAACCTCTGAAGGTCGGCCGCAGCGAGTTCGAGCTTCGACGACAGCTCGTCACCGTCACCGGTAACCCAAGTGCTCTCGTTGGTGAACTTGATGAGCGTACCTTGGATAACGCCGCCACCCACCGGCCGGTCGTCACCCTCGATGCGATCATCGTATCCGGTGAAGCCGTCCAACTGAGTCTGTGCGCTCTGTTTCGCGACTTCCTGTTTCTTTACACTACTGTTCACTTTCTTCTCCTATTTTCACATTTACCGGGTTCGCCCGGCGCGATTCCGCCGCTATGCGCGGCAAGAATTCGTTGTTGCGCGTCCATGAAGCGCGCGAATGGGCCGCCAGCCGCCGCCGTCGATTGAATTTCAATTAGGCGATAGCGTGCGCCGCGACCGCGCCATGTCGGCGCGATCTGGTAGCCTCGCGGTGCCAATTCCGCATTGGCGTGCTTAATCAGAACCGCGACTGTGTTCGGATTTTCCGGACCGCCGTCGACGTCGTCGCCGTAAACCACGTCAAGGAGCTCGGCACGCGTTATGCCGTCCGGTCTGCCGGCGATCACATCGACGATGCGCTGCCTCACTGGACCATGCACGACGAGGTGCGGCGGGAATGGCCGCCGACATGCCGGGCATACATGCGCGCGTCGGGTCACGGTCGCCGCCTGTCAAAAATCAACAGTGCCGCTTGCATGGTGAGCTCGCCATCACGGACCTTTTGCAACAAATCGTCGCGACCGGCCGCGAGCAGTTTCCACGACCCCTCGACCTCTTCGCGCGCGAGTTCTTCGGCGAGAGCATCAAACGGATTTTCGATTCCAATTTTTGTTTGCTTCATCGTCATGCTGGTTCTCCCTTGTCGAAAAGTTCGGCGACGACCTCGATCACGGCGTCGAGCGGAACGGTGTCGCGGTATTGCGCGATGATTGCGTGCCGGATGTTCGACGCGGCAATCTCGTTCTCCGGCCCACGAAGCTCGCGTTCGACGACGCGGTGAACTTCACTGCCGTCAAACGAATGCTGGGCGAGCTTGCGGAGCAGTCGTTCGTAACGATCGGATTGCGCGGAGTGCAGCATTGCCTCACTCCGCCGCGCCGAGATGTTCGATGATCGCGCCTCGGCGGGCCTGTAGTGCCGCGAGCAATCCGAGCAATTGATCGATGCTGGTCGCGAAGTGAAGGCCGCCAGTGCCGACGCCGAGCAGCCGGTACATCAAGTCGGGTCGCAGCGGCTCCGCCGCGCTGAACAAGACGACCACATGCTTGCCGTGCGTCGAGGCGTACGCGACCTCGAGATGTGCCGACCGTCCGCACGGCAAGATCAGAACGCAGACGTCGCACCAGTCGAGCGCGTCCTTGTCGCGCTTGAAGGCCGCGGCAACGAGCGGGTCGGATTCAAGTTGTTGAATGTACTCCCGCCACGTCGAGCACGGCGGCCACAGAAACCCGCTGTTCGCCTCACGGAAGTCGAACACGCAATGGCCGACCGCGCGCAGCGCGCGAACGACGTCGGGGTAATGCGCGTTGGCCCAGGAGCTCGCCGGATAAATCTTGAGCGTCATGCGCAGTCGCTCCAGTCGCCATCCTCGACAAAATCCGGATCGTCGAGACTGCACGGGGCGAGCTTTCCGTCGGGGAAGCGGATCATCTTCACGATGCGGCGGCGCGCGGCGGCGAGGACGTACGTCTCGTCTGGCGAGAGCTCATGGTCCGGCACGACGACGCCGAAATGTTTTCCAAGAAAGCGAACAACGTCAGCCATTTTCGTTCTCCTTGTTGATGGTTTCTTCGATCAATTCGATCAATTCTGGCGGCGCCTCGCGCGCGCCATAATCTGTCTCGACCCACCAGCGCCGGCGCAGCTCGAGCGGCAGTTGAAACCAATCCTTGCGGTTAAATTTCATGACGAAATTTTTCGACGCAGAGACTTTTGACGACGGTGCCGGCCCATTCCTCGTCGAATTCAGGCTTGGAATACGCAGCGAGGGCGACGATGGTTGCAATGCGCGTAAACACGAGTCGCTCATCGAGCGCGCCGCGGCTCTGAACCGCCGCGCTGACGAGATCGGACAGAGCGTCCGCGGCCCACGCGACGATCTCGCTGTGCTCGAGATCTTTGATCGGCGCGGTGCCGACAAGTTCCGGCAGCTGGGGAAATGAAACGACAGCCATTGGTTAGGTCTCCTATGTTTGGTGGTGACGGCACCGCCGGGGCGGTCATTGGCGCGACCGGCAGCGCCGCAGCCCGTTAGGGCTGCGCTTGCTGATTGGCGGCGCCGATATCGGCCGTCTGGTTTTGGCGCACCGGCGAGGCTGCGCCATAACTTGCCGCACGCTTATCGCGCCGACGTCGGAAGCTTGGCCGACCGTCCCGATCCGTCTCGACGGTCAGTGCGGCGCCTTCGCCGATCGACCGGACCCGCAACGCCAACGTGCCGCCGCGATAGACGATTAGCGCGGTCCTCGGGTCGATTCCGGCGGCCACCAAGTTTCGGCAAAGCTCGAACACTGGAGTAGCGCCGCAGGTCGTGATCCCGACCGCCCTCGCGGTCGCGGTGGTCGAGCCGATGAGCTCGGCCCGCATGACTTGCGCGCCGGTTTTTGGTACAGTGCCGTTTAAGTACATCACACGTCCTTTCTGTTGGCCTTAGGCGAGACCGGCGTTCCTAGCGCCGGTCTCGTCGCCGTTTGCGGTCGGCCGATCCCGCAAGCGCGCGGCGGTGAATCGCCGCGAAATCACTTCGATGCGCGGATACGCACTTCAAACTCGTCGTTGCCGAGAGCGTCCTTGAACTTGGCTAGCGCCATGATTTGATCCGCCGGTCTGCGGCTCTTGACGGCGGTCGTGACGAACTTGGTCAACTTGGCGGAGCGCTTCGTTCCGTGAACGATGAGACGGTCGGCGAGATCACGGCACAGTTGCGCCGGAAGGGCTGAAAGCAACTCGTCGATGGATACGGCTTCGAACAGCTCGCGGCGCGCTTGAGGCTCCGCTATGGGCCACATATCGCGGAGCAGTGATGGCGATTCCTCAGGCTCATCGTCCTGATCGGCATCGGATGCACCGTCACCATGGCCGTCCTCGCTACGGTTATCGCCGTGGTCGCCATCACGATCGGCGCCGCCGGCATCGCCATTACCAGGGTTGCCGCGGTCATCACCGCTATTGTGATCGCCACCAGCGTCACCGTGGTCGTGCTGGTCGATTTTGACGGGCTCGCCGAACAGCGCGACGTGCTCCCGCCGGCGCTGTTTGATCGATTCTTCTTCATCCTCGGCGACCGGCGAAGGTGTGATCGATTCCGGCAATGCGCTGGGTTCCGCGGCGTCCTTCGCCTGCGCGATGATCTCGGCCACCGTGGCGACGGAAATCTTCTCGCCGGCTTTCAGGCGATTGATGATCTCATCGCGCACTTCGTCGGAAACCGATGGCTCGGCAAGCCGGTATATGACCGAGATAGGCAAAGTTCCGAAAGTGTCCCAACTTGAGACACTCTTGGCCCACCGGTCGACGTTAAGCATCCGGTAGGCATAGGCGCGGGAATAGCCGAGGCGATTTTCCACCCAACCACTGAAGCCGCCTTCATCGCGGCGAGGCAGGAACAATTCGTGCGCCTTGGCTATGCGCGCCGCGATGCGAAACATGGTGTCGCGTGCACGGCGGTCGAGGTGTTCGATGTCTCGGGCGAGAACCTCGAGCTGCTCGGCGAATTCGGCGTCAGAAAGGGTGAGGTCGAGGACCTTAGCGTTCGGGTCGTCCGGCTTGACGATTCCGGTGCCGGTCGCAATATTCTCGGTCATGAAGTTCCTTCTTCGCTTTGGTCGGTGAGCAGGAACGAAAATGCCCCGGTGGACCGTGAGGTCTTCCGGGGCAAATTTTTATGCAGCCTCGTTGTCTTTCGGCGCGGTCGCGCGCTTGCGCTCCCATTGTTCGACGGTGGTGACCTTTCGGTATTCGCGTTGATTGATGACGAGATTGGGCGGCGGGAAATTGAGCCGCGGATCGGCCTTCCAGCGATCGACCGTGCGTGTCGTCACATTATAACGGTGTGCGAGGCCGCTTTTTGAAAGGTAGTCCACACCACCCGTCGTCACGACGAGCGCTTGCTTAACCTGCATAGGAGATGGTCTTCCTGTCGAATGTCTCAGACAGGAAAATTAGCGGCCAGAAGGTACAAAACCGATTTTGTGCCTTTTAATTTTTCAGAAAAACGAAAGAGGAAGGTTTAGCGCCGCTTCTTTGGCCGGCCGCGTCCGCGAAATAGATGGCGCCACTGCGGCCATTGTTTGGACTTACGGATGATCCGCTCGACAGTCTTAACAGCCGGACGCTCTTCGAGATCAAATGCCTCGTTTGCGATCTCGGTGGCAAACCTCCTCAAAGAGCTGGGATTATCGCCGGCCCTGATGTGCCGCGTTGCCGTTCTAAGTACCGGTTCTTTGAACTTTCGCGGCCCCGGTCGCTGACCGCCGATATCGTCCTTGCGCTCCACAAAGGGAAAATAGCCGCGTTTAATCGCTGCACTCGAGCTGCTTTGGATGGCGAGGACGGCCCCGGCCATATGAATTTCATGAATTTCCGGCGTATGCCATGCGCTGGCCATACGCTGTTCGGCGGTGGCTTTTTTCGTCATTTGCGGCGCGACTTCTTGGCGGAAAGCTCAGCCACGTTGTCGACCGGATTGATGATGCGATCGATTTGCGCCGCCAGGGCGTCGTAGGCTTGCGCCTTTTCGCGGTGATATTCGTGCCGATCGTAAACACCGCGGACGCCGCCAATGACGTGACCGAGGCAGCGCTCGGCATGGTCGGAATTGACGCCGGCGCGGGACATCAGCGATCGCGCCGTACGCCGCAGATCATGCAAGGTCCAACCGGTAACGCCGCACGCCTCGTCAAATCGCTTCTTGTACCGTTCCAGGCCGCCGATCGGTCGCCGCCCCGTCGTCGTGAATACGAACGGGCCGGCATCGATGCGCGGCACCCGCTTCAGGAGCGCCAGCGCTGCATCACTCAACGGCCGGACCAAATCGACCTTGGTCTTGTTGCGCGCCGCCGGTAGGGTCCAATCAGCGCCGTCGATTTCCGCCCAAACCATATTGCGGCATTCATTCCTGCGACCGGCGGTGAGAAGAAGAAATTGCAGCAGTGCCGGGAAAGCGCCCGGCTGGCTGGCGGCCGTATTCCAAACGGCGCGCAGCTCGTCGTCATTCAAAATCCGAGACCGCGCCCGCTCCGCCGGTTTCGTGCGTGCCATGCCGCGGATGATCGGAGTGCGGAAATCATCGCTACGCGTGGCGTGCCAGTTGCAAATCTTGCGAATGAACGCCAAGCAGTCGTCGGCGCTCGAGGGCCCGGACGTCTCCTCGACCTGATCGAGCAGGCGGACGATCTCACTGCGCTTGATCTCGCCGATCGGGCGATCGCCGATCACCGGAATGACCAGCCGATCGAGGGTGCTGCGGCGGCGTTCGACGCTGCGCAGTGTTTTCCCTTCGCGGCGCAAATACTCGGCCGTCACGGCGGCGAAGGTGTCGGCGTCGGCGAGCCGCTGTTTCTGCTTTTGTTGAGCGCGGGCGGCGGCGGGATCGATGCCCTGCTCGACTTTATAAAGCGCGTCCGCGGTGGCGCGGTGAGCCGCGGCCAAACTCAGGCCGCCGGACAGGGTCAGTTTGCGGGTGCGACCGCCGAACCGATAGCGGACCGCGAATGATTTTACGCCCGAGGGTTGGACGATCACGGACAAGCCGCGGCCGATCGGCTTTTCATAACGCCGGTCGCGAGGCTTCAGGGCACGAAGGCCCAGTTCGGTTATATGGCGTGCCATTGGGGTAACACCGGGGTAACATTAATGCCTGTCTAGGCTTGTCAGCCCTTGTCTACGACAGGTGATGACAGCCCGCGGTAAAAGCAAGCGTTTTGTCGATTTTTAGCTCTGAAATTCTTGAGGCGTGTCGGCCATTGTCGGCGCATGGTCCGCTTCATGAGCTGGCGGCCAAGTCCACCTTAATCGTTCCGCACCCTAAGCGGGCTCCGCGTGCGGAGGATTACGGTGCGGCTGGCCCGCCAGCGCTTCAGCCATTGCCGCGTCGAAGGATTTCGCGTCGAC